>ENA-ORCW01000394-ORCW01000394.1-marine-metagenome-genome-assembly--contig:-NODE-394-length-29672-cov-4.134989_pt1 | contig 29672 bp, 27 predicted proteins | sample MGYA00237784_ERZ508517 | MGnify/ENA primary metagenome ERZ508517 (study PRJEB26187, sample SAMN06268979) | marine metagenome | isolation source: Tt ae E1 feedstock associated aerobic enrichment on... | reverse complement strand
CAACCGCGGCCGGCGCAGCCGGCAAGAGGCCAGACACTTTCGACGCACATGCTTGCCTTGAAGGGCAAGCATGCCACGTGAACGCCGCACTCGCTCCGGCAGGCAGAGCCTGCCTTACAGCATCCTCCGTGTCTCCGTGCCTCTGTGGTTCGATCAGACCGTCCCGGTGTCGGGCACGGGCAAAGCCCGTGGCACACAGGGACATGCTTGCCTTCAAGGGAAAGCACGCCACCCCGATCGCTCCCATTTTCATCCTCCGGGGCGACGCACCGTCATGACAACTCTGTGGTTCGATCAGACCGTCCCGGTGTCGGGCACGGGCAAAGCCCGTGGCACACACGGACATGCTTGCCTTCAAGGGCAAGCATGCCACCCGGATCGCCCCCATTTTCATCCTCCGGGGCGTCGCCACGTCATGGCAACTCCGTGGTGGCTCTACTGTACGCACTCGCGTGCGCTTCGTGCTGGTGTTGAGAGAGCCCACCGGTTGCGGCCGGTGGGCTTTCGATCGGAATTCGCGGACTCACCTCTCACCCCTCAAACAGCACGAAGCCGCGGCGTCCATCGGGGGGAAGCTGCATTACGACAGCGTGGACGCACGCGGCTCCGTGGTTGAAGCATCCGTTCAGTCGGATGATTTCGACCCGTCCGGACTCGAGGATGACAGGGAGAGCGGCACCAGCAGGTTCATGTGCTTGAGCAGGTCTGACTCCCACCGCAACGGCGGAGCAATCAGGTCGTATTCGGTCCTCAGCCGGACATCAATGGCGATGTACCGCCCGTAGCTGTTCGGCACGACTGAGTTCAGATCGCCGTTCTCGTGTGCGTACTCCAGCAGTTCGTACATCAGCTGCGCTTCCTGCCGGTCGGTCGTTTCCAGAATCGTCGACCAGTAGCTGTAGTCCGTGTCAAAGAACCAGTATTCGACCTCAACCTTGTAGACGGTCCGGTACAGGTTCGCCGCATCGGCCGGCCGGCTGGTCATCAGCAGACTGCAGAGCGGGACGGCGAGCAGGATCATCAGGTGACGCATGGCTGTGACTCCCGATTGTGGGGACAAAGGCGTTCTGTCCTGCTGAGCGGAAGCCTGCGCGAACTGTTACGCGGCTGTTCAGAAAAATTCCGGGAAGTTCCGTCGTCGATGGGTTGCACTGCTGTGTCCTGCATCACTCGTTGCCCGAACGCCTCGCGGCACCGGGCAGCTTTTTCCGGGGAATTCCTGTTTGTTCGTCTTCTCTCGGCGATTTTCGGGTGGTCTTCACAAAGGGTTCACACTTGCCGGTAGCATCGCCGGCAACCGGGTCCCCGTGGACCAATGCAAGTGTGTTGTGACCGTCGTGACGCGGACGGACTACTGATTGATTGCGTCATTCACGACTGATTCAGACCGGACGGCGCTACTCCGGTCGCGATGCCGCGTTGCGGGCACGCCGGGCCTGAACCACTGAAACAGAAAGCGAAGCAAACCATGTTGAACGTTCGCGTATCGGAGCGCATCCGGAATCGTGCGGCGGCCACTCGTCGGGGCGCCTTCACCCTCATCGAACTGCTGGTGGTGATCGCGATCATCGCGATACTCATCGCCCTGCTCCTGCCGGCTGTCCAGCAGGCACGTGAAGCGGCCCGCCGCAGCCAGTGCAAGAACAATCTCAAGCAGATGGGCCTGGCGCTGCACAACCACCTGGATACGCACGGCAGCTTTCCTCCGGGCATGGTGCACTACGACGAATCCGGTAACCGCTACCGTACCGGCGGATGGCAGTCCGGCGTGAACGAGATCGGCTTCCACTGGCTGCCGATGCTCCTTCCCTTCATGGAAGAGCCGGCCCTGTGGCAGAACATCTCAGACTGCCACGACGACTTTCGCGATGGCCATACCGCCAATCCCGCCGACCACTGTGAGTACTCCGCGACCTTCGGTCACGTCGGACGCAAGCCGCTGAAGTTCCATGTCTGCCCGTCCGCACCGGCGGTCCGTACGCAGTTCTCGGACGGCACTTACGGCCTGGAGTCGCTGGCCAAGGGGAACTACGCCGCCAGCTGGGGAACCAACGACATGCTGTCGTGGGAAGACTCCGAAACCCGCGGCGCCTTCCGCACGCTCTACCTGCCGCAGGAAGACATCGTGTCCTCGCTTGGCGGATCGGGTGACCGCATGCAGCAGGGCAAGGGCCATCGTGATTCCGACTTTGTCGACGGCATGAGCAACACCGTTGCCGTCAGCGAAGTGATTGCCGTCGATACCGCCACCGACATCCGCGGCGTCTGGATGGCTCCCGCCATGGGGGCGACGATCTTCTCCGCCAAGTACAGCCCCAACTCGCGTGAGAACGACCGCATCGCCGCCTGTGACGACTCGATCCCCGTTGACGATCCGCTGCACTGCGGCACCGACAATGATGCGGCCGACGTCTGGGCCTCGGCCCGCAGCTTCCACACCGGTGGCGTCAACGCCCTGATGGGGGACGGTTCCGTCCGCTTTGTCGGCGAGAACCTCGATCTCGGCGTCTGGCACGCGGTGAATACGGTCTACAACGGCGAAACCGTCGGCGAGTTCTGATCTGGCCCGGGGACGCTCCTGAAACCCGGCTGCACTGGACTGTCCAGTTGCAGTGAGCACATGCAGTGAAACGGAAAACCATGAATCGTGTCTTTGTTGCAGGTGTTGTGGTTCTGGTCGCCGGACTGCTGTCCGGTTGCGGCCAGGACCTCGACGCCGATCCCTCCGAGTCCCAGCAGGTCTCTTCGGCCATCACGGGACTCAATGATGCCGCCGGCCAGGACGAGGCGTTCCTGTCGATGTTTGTCGACGGAGCGGCACCTGCCGAGCGGGGACCGTACGCAACCGTCGCCTACGAAGTGGTCGGGGAACCGTCCGTCTCCGGTGATGAGGCCACGGTCGATGTGAAGATCATTCCCGGCGTCATGAATTCCATGGGCGGGGACAAGCCGGCGAAGAAGGACGCTTCCGAGGCAGACATTCAGCCTTCGACGCAGTCCTGGACGCTGCAGAAAGTCGGCGGAACGTGGAAGCTGAAAGACGCCCCGATCCAGTAGGGCAGCTCCTGCGGAGCCGGCGTCTGATCGTCGGCTCCGCCCTTCTGATCGTACTGCTGACGCTGACAGTCATCGCGACAATGCGTCCGGCGACGAACCGGGCGCATTCGTCGCGCGCAGCAGACTCGGAGCCGGTGCGCACCAACAGTTCTCCGGCTGCGCAGTGGCAGGCCGCACTCGATCGTCACTTTGCCGGCAACCAGGCGTGCCGCGAGTGCCACGCCGAGCAGTTCGATGCCCATGCCCGCTCAGGACATTCGCACACCGCCACACTGATGGCAGAGTCCGATCTGGCCCGCCGGCTCGACGGAACCAGCTACCGCGATCCGCTCACCCGGGACGAGTTTCGCTTCACCCTTGGTGACGATGCATTCGTCGTCTCGACCGGCACCGGCCCAACGCAACAGCAGCTTCCCGTCGAATGGCTGCTCGGTTCCGGACAGCGGGCGCAGACAGGTGTGGCCATCACCGGCACGGCCGGCATCGAACAGCGCTGGACCGCGTTCGCCCCGGATGGGCGGCTGGGAGTCACACCGAGTCACGAACGGTTGCCGAAGGTTCAGCCTGGCAGTCCCGGCTGCTTCGGCCGACCGATGACCACCGGAGATGTCCTCTCCTGTCTGGGGTGTCATATGACGTTCGGGCCGCCCCGTGGTGCTCCGATGACCCGGGAGTTCTTTAAACCGAACATCGACTGCGAACGGTGTCACGGTCCGCGGAAAGCCCACGTCCAGGCAGCCCATCGAGGCGAAGCAGCCAGTGTACGGCCGATGGTCAACCTGAAGGATCCGCAGGTCGAGTTTGCGCTGTGTGCACAGTGCCACCGCGCCAGCGATCAGGTGGATCACTCGCTGCCGGAACATGAGGCGGTCCGCTTCCAGCCGCATCGCCTGCAGCTGAGCCGTTGCTGGCAGGAATCGGCCGGCCAGCTGGCCTGTGCCGCCTGCCACGATCCGCACGATGCCGTCGCCACCGATCCGGCGCATTACACGCAGTCCTGCCTGACGTGCCACACCGCACCGCAGGACACGCCCTGCCCCGTCCAGCCGCAGGGCACCTGTATCGACTGTCACATGCCGGAGGTGGACTGGCAGAGCGGCATCACGTTTCGCGATCACTGGATCCGTATTCCGGACCAGCAGTCTGAAGGAGAGAACTGATATGGCGACCGCGACCGTCGCCTCGACGGCCAGTATTGATGTCACGACCGACGTTTCCTCGAAGGCACCGGCACGCGGCTACCTCATCGGGCCCTGGTTCGATCTGCTGTTTGTCGCGAATCTGTTCTGGCCGCTGCTCCTGCTGGTCGACTGTTGGGGCGGCAGTGACGTTCATGACGGCCTGCTCTTCTGGCAGGTCTTCTTCGTCACCACGCCACACCGCTGGATCACGCTGTTTCTCGTCGCCGGTGATCCGGCCCGCATGCAGGGACGCCCCCTGCGGTTCGGAGTGATCGCTCTGGCCGCAATCATCGGCTGCCTCGCCGTCAAAGGCTCCACCGGTACGCTCGCCTGTCTGGTGACGCTCGACTACCTGTGGAATGCCTGGCACTTCGCGTCACAGCATCACGGCATCTCCCGCATCTATGCCCGCAAGGCCCTACCGACGGCATCGGACCGGACCGCAAACGCTTCCACACAGTTACCCATGCGGCGGCTGGAACTGGTGTTGTACCGCGGCTTCATTCTGTACGTGACGGCCCGCGTCGCCGGGTGGAGCTGGGACTGGGAGTGGCTCACCACCGCCGCCCGGTCGCTCGACTTCGTGATGCTCGCCGTGCCGGTGACGATTGTCGTGATGACGTGCCTGCCGCCGCTGAAGGTGACGCTCCCCCGCGTCTGCTACACGGCGAGCGTAATGACGCTGTTCTCCGGCCTACTGATGGCCGTTCACTTTCAGCAGCGAACCCTGGTGCTGCAGCTGGCGCTCGCCTCGGCACTGTTTCATGCAGTGGAGTACCTTGCCGTCGTCAGCTGGTCGGCCCGCAGCAGCGCCAGCCGGGACAACCTGTTCGGACGCGTCGCCCGTCGGTGGGGGCTGTACCTGCTCGGCTTTGTGGTGGTGCTGGGGGCAACGAACTGGATGCTTCAGCAGGGCTTCTTTGAGACGTGGCTGCTGATCAATCTGATGGTGGCGTTCCTGCACTACGCCTACGACGGAATGATCTGGAAGTCTCCCCGCCGGGCACGACCGGCCACCGCCTGAGCCTGCTGCATCGCATTGAATGCATTCGAGTGAACCATGTCGGAAACCGTACCTCCAACCCGGCCTGACGCGCCCGCTTCCCTCACCGGCCCGCTGTTTGCGCTGTCGGCTGTGGTCGTCGCCGCCGTGTCGCTGCTGGCAGGAGGCGTTCCGGCTCCGGTTCTGGATGTTCCGCTCGACCTGCTGATGGCTCACCTGCTCTGCAGTCTGCCGCTGGCGGTCGCTGCGACGATCCAGATGCAGAGGTCGAGTCGCGGTGTGGCGATGGCGTCGGGAGTGACGATCGGCCTGCTGCCGGTGCTGCTGGCGCGACTGCCGGTTGCCGGACCGGATGGCGTCTCGCTGGCGGATGTCGCGGTCCGATCGCTGCTGATGCTGGCGGCTGCGTCGCTGCCGGTCGCGGTTGTCATGCGGCGTCGAGCAGCCGGGCGTCTCGCACCACTTCCGGTCGCGGCACTGCTGCTCGGACTGGTGGTGATGTTCCTGCCGGCCACACTGTATACGGTTACGGTGGCGCAGCGACTGGAGGAGAAGCTGGACGACCTGCTCGGCCACAACCGGGTTGCCCGTGCGTCCGAGGTCGCAGGCCGGTTGCTGCGGGTCGCTCCCGAGGCCACCTGGCAGGAGCGGCCGGTGCGTGAGCTGTCGGATGAACTGACGCAACAGACGCAGCAGATGGTCGAGGCGCTGGCTCAGGTTGGTCCGCCCCGCAGCCTGTCTGAGGTCGGTCAGCGGGTCAGCGTCTGCATGCAGCTGGACCGGTGGGACGAAGTGCGGAACCTGCTCCACCCGCTGGCAACCTCGGCTCAACCGTTGCCGCTCGCTCTCGATACACTCGGGCTCGTCAGCCAGCGCGAGGAGAAGTGGGATGCGAGTCTGCGCTGGTACTCGAAGGCGCTCAAGGCATGGTCAGTACAGTCAGAGCCCGGGAACGTCGCCGGCCGGGCCAGTGCACTCAAGGGGATGGCACTGGCACAGTACCAGCTTGGCCAGGTCCGTGAAGCGGCGGCGACCTACGAAGCCCTGCTGGAGCTGCAGCCGACGGCTGAGAATCACCTGCTGGCGGCTCGCTTCTACAAGGAGAACGAGCAACTGACGCGGGCCCGGCAACATGCGGAGGCGGCGATCGCGCTGGACCCGGCGATCGGCGGACCGGTCGCAGAAAAGTTGCTGACGTCGCTTCAGCAGAGCCGGTTCGGCTGCTTTGCGGGGAACTGAGCGATGGGGAAGGCGTGAGGCGCGAGGCTCGAGGCGTGAGGCGCGAGTAGAACGGCATGGCCACTCCGCTACGCGGCGAGGCCATGGCACCCCGCCCTCATTTTCATCCTCCGGGGCGACGCAACGTCATGACCACTCCGTGGTTCCGCCTGACCGTTCCTCCACGTCCGCCGTATCCCACCGTCCACCCAAAACACGTCTTGACGTCATGTATCTTCATGTAAAGAATAACGACATGGAGAGAGACAGGATTGACGAACTCATTGGACACTGGCAGCGTGAGCGGCCGGATCTCGATCCGCAGCCGATGGCGGTCGTCGGTCGCATTCTGCGGCTGTCGGGCTACCTCGAACGGCGGGTCAACGACGCGCTCAAACCGTTCGGACTGGCCGTGTGGGGCTTCGACGTGCTGGCGACACTGCGCAGGCACGGCGAGCCGTTTGCCATGGCTCCCAAAGAACTGATGCAGGCGACGATGCTCTCTTCCGGGGCGATGACCAACCGCATCGACCGCCTGGAAGAATCGGGGCTCGTCGAACGGGTTCCCGATCCGGATGACCGTCGCTCTGTGCGTGTGAGGCTGACGCGAAAGGGACGCAGCGTCATCGACAAGGCGATCGCTGCCCGCTTCCAGGAGGCGGACGAGGCTCTCCAGAGCCTCCCGAAACGCGATCGCAAACAGCTGGCTGATCTGCTGCGAACGCTGCTTGTGGACCTGGAAACCGAAACCTGAACAGCCCCGGTCCAACCGGGTGGAAAGCGAGGACGGCATGCTCAAGTCACAACGCAACGGGCGCTTCTGGTGCATCACTCAGCCCGATCATGGCGCCATTGCCGGCTACCTGGCGGCCCACTGGGGCAACGACACATTCGTCCGCCCGGGGTACTTTGCCGATGCTCCCGATGCCGAAAGGCTGCGGGCCGAGACGATCTTCGGCATTGCCCAGCACGACAACGGCTGGTGGGAATGGGAAGCGAGTCCGCATCTGAGCGAGGGCGATGGGCTGGCCCTCGACCTGTTCGATGTGCTGCAGGACCAGCAGGAAGGGATGAATCGCTGGCGGCGGGGCATTCCGCGGTTTGCCCGCACGCATCCGTACGGCAGTCTGCTCACCAGCGAACATGCCCGCTGGCTGTACGTCCCCCGGTGCGGCGACGGGATGGACCCGGCGTTCATTCACCCCCTCTACTGGAAGGGGCTTCCCGCTCTCTACGAGAGTGAGGCCATGACGGCCGGGCGGAAATTCCTTGATGAGGTTGAGGGATTCCAGTCGGAGCTGAAGGCGATGCTTGCCGGCTCGTCCGATACGGAATGCTGGCTGGCCGACGAACACTTCCAGCCGCACGCCCGGCTGCTGCAGTTGCTGGACGGCCTGTCTCTGTCGCTCTGTTCGGGATGGATCAAGCCGCGGGAGGGGGAGTCGCTCGGCCCCGGGCGGAATGCATTTCCGTTGAAGGACGTTCCTCGAACGGGATGGCACGACCGCGTCGAGCTGGACGTGCAGCCTGTGGGCGAGAACCGTATCCGGATCGATCCGTACCCGTTCGACATCGACCCGCTGCCGGTCACGGTGCCGTACCGGTCCTTTGGTGAAGCGGAGGCGACGAGCGGTACGTTCCAGGCCCGGTGGAACGGATCTCCGCTGCAGTTCCTGCGGTATGAGTACTGTTCGCCGTCGACGGTGTGAGGGGGGGCACGTTGGAAGGCTTGAGGCTTGAGGCTTGAGGAGAACGGCATGGCCACTCCGCTACGCGGCGAGGCCATGGCACCCGGCTGTCGTTTTCATCCTCCGGGGCGACGCACCGTCATGACAACTCCGTGGTGCCCTTAATGCGTGCACTCGTGACGCTTCGTGCTGGTATCGCTACGTCGAACGACGCGTGCTTTACCCCGGAGCTCACGCTCCGGGCTCGCCAAGTCGACTCCTGGCGGCGCGGCTCTGAATTGTCCGCACTCGCACCGTCCCGTCCACACCTACGCTCGCGTTCCAGCCACGGCCACCCGCCGAGACACATTCGTTGGGGGCCATACCCCCGAGCTGACACTCGGGGCTCGCCTTGCGCGGAAGACTCTCCGTGTCTCTGTGTCTCCGTGGTTCCCTTGGCACATGCACTCGCTGACGCTGCGTGCTGGGATTGAACGCCTCACGCCTGCTATGCCGCATCCGCCTTCTTCGGACCGATCGGCGTGGCGCCCCCCTGGCCGTCGCGGGCCTTCAGATCGAACAGGCCGAAGATCTCGCCGGCGGACAGACTCAAGGATGCGTTCTCGTTGTCCCCCTCGCCGAGGACCCGCTGGAACAGTTCCCGCTTCTGCTTGAGAACCAGGTCGATCCGCTCTTCGATCGTGTCCTTGCAGATGAACTTGCTGACGATCACCTGACTCTTGCAGCCGATGCGGTGCGCCCGGTTGATTGCCTGGTCCTCGACCGCCGGGTTCCACCAGCGATCGTACAGAAAGACATAGCCGGCAAACTGCAGGTTCAGCCCCACCGCACCGGTGCCGTAGCTCATCAGCAGAATGTGAGCGTCCGGGTCTTCCTTGAAGCGTGTGAGGATCGGCTCGCGCTTCTTCGTGGGAATGCCGCCGTGATAAATCAGCGGATTGAACGGTGCCAGCTTGGGCGCCATCCAGTCCAGCGTCTTTGTCCACTGGCTGAACAGGATCGCCTTGCCGCCCGAAGCGGAGATTTCCTCCATGTCGGCAACGAGACGGTCGAGTTTGGCCGACTCGCCGGTGAGCGGGTCGTAGTTGGCGATCTGCTTGAGCCGCAGCACCAGTTCGAAAACGTGCTGGATCGTAATTGACTCGCCCATGTCGTTGAGCTGCACGACGCCGTCCTTCTCCGCCTGCTCGTAGGCGAGCTTCTGGGCGGGAGCGAGTTCGATGATCTCGTCCCGGTCGAGCCGCGGCGGCATGTCCTTCATCACCAGGTCCTTGGTCCGCCGCAGGATGCACTCCTCGCTGAGGCGGCTGAGCTGGCGGATGTCGGGCGTGGCACCGGGAGGGACGGCTCCCATGAATTCGAACAGCGAGACCATCTCTTCGGGGCGGTTTTCGATCGGCGTGCCGGTCAGGCAGAGGCTCCGCTTGCGGGGGATGGCCCGCGCGATGGTCGAGGTGAGAGAGTCGCGGTTCTTGATCCGCTGGGCTTCGTCGAGCACGACCAGGTCGAACATTGGAAGCTCCGGTTCGATGCCTCCGCTTCCCTTGGCCCGCAGCGGACGCCCCAGACCGTCCTTGACCAGTCCGAGCGGGCGTTTGCCATCCGGCCCCTCGGGCTGCTGTTCCTGCAGCATCTCCTGGAAGTCGCGGACAACCAGTTCGTAGTTGGCGAGCAGGACGAGCGAGCCGGGCATCTGCCAGATCATCCGCCGGCGGGGACCGTCGCCGTCGATCGTCGTGACGGGGATCTCTTCGGCCCAGAGTTTGAATTCGCGCTGCCAGTTGGGGATGAGCGGCTTGGGGCAGACGAGCAGCACCCGGCGAACCTGCCCGCTGCGGAGCAGCAGCCGCAGGGCGGTAATCGTCTGCATCGTCTTGCCGAGCCCCATCTCGTCCGCCAGCAGGGCCGACTTCTGTGAGAAGATCCAGGCGATCCCCTCGTATTGATAGGGGAACGGCTCGAAGGGCATGATGAGTTCCTGCCCCTTCAGCCACGATTCGAGTGGCGGCTGCAACACGTAGAAGAGCCGGTCCTGCAGTGACAGCGCGTCGGAAGGCGGCTTGACGCGGGTGGGCCGCTTCTTCTTCTCGCTGCTGCCGGCGGCTTTCTTTGGCGGAGCAATCTTGCGAAGGCCCTCCTCTTCCGAGCGTTCCTTCTTCGGAGGGAGGAACTCGATGCCTTCCGGGAAGGTGAGGCCGACCGTCTTCACCTTCGGCCAGAACGGTTTCCAGCTCGGGACGAATCCGGGAGCGGTCAGCAGTGGAACCGGGCGGGCGTCGACCTTGGGCGCACGCTTCAGGGCGCCATTCATGCCGGTGATGTGGATGTCCGGCTGCGCCAGGTCAACCGGCAGTGCACGGGCCTGGATATTGCCGATCAGGTGATGCGGGTCCACACCGATCTGGCTCTCGGCCGATTCCGGGCCGGGGGACACATTGCCGGAAGATTCGTTCGCCATTCTGTGACCTCACGCAGCACAGTGCCGGAGGAAAGCGGGCTCGCCCCGTTGGGAGGAGGCGATGCGGCAGCGGCCGGGTCAGGCGGCCGTCACGGATCGCAGCGTCTCCTGCAGGGCATCGCGAACACGGTCGAGCGGTTCGCTGAGGTCGGCGTCAGCGGGGACGTCGGCCATCGCCTTCTGCAGCCGGGCAACGTCGTCCAGGTGCTCGGGATGAATGCGAACCGTCCGTTGACCGAGTTGAACCTGCTGTTCGTCCGGCAGGGCATGACCGGTCTGTTGGTCGAGGGTGCAGGCGACGATTGCCTTGATGTGCCGCCGCAGGTCGAGCAGTTCCGGTTGCGAGACCAGAATGAGATCCGGTTTGACGGCGAGCCGCTCGAAGAGGGTCTTCCCGATGAGCTCGGCGAAGAGAAACGGCCGCAGCGTCGGACCGTAGAGGAGTTCCTGCACGCGGTTTGCCTTGACCGGCGTGGTGCACTGAAACTCGAGCGGTTTGCCGAAACGGTTGGAGACGAGCAGCCCGCCGACGAATCCCGCGCCGGAGACTTCGACGACCTTCAGGAAGCCGATGTGGTACCTGTCCGTCTGAGCCGTGTCGGGCATCGATGTCCTTCCCTGGTGCAGCCTGCCACCGACGACCAGAGCGGTCCATCCGGTGGTCTTCCTTTCAAACCGTACTGGCGAGCGCGTCCCTGCATCGCCTGTGTGAAGATCGTCCGAACGTCCACAGAGACTTGAGTGCCCGCTGCCAATCGGCAGGACCTGCCTGCATTTAGGGTAAGGTGCTTTGCGTAAATGGTTTACGGCTTCCTGGGGGCCGTGCGCGGAATGCTGAGTGCCTGCGAACGGCAGCTGCCGGCGACCAGTCGTGACAGTTATGCCGGGAGCGACGGAACCGGCACAAGTCACCTCCGATGTGTTTGCCGTCGAGTCCGGCACGCACCACGCGGCAGTTCTGGCCCGATCCCGACAGATTCCAGCGAAAGGTCTACAATCGCACACGAAATCTGGAACCGGACTCAAGGTTGAAGTCTGTCAGGCGCAGAACGCAGACGGGAGGAACGGACGACGAATGGACGGCACCTATCACCTGGGATGCCCGGTCTGGGCCTGCGAGCACTGGCGGGGGGAACTGTTTACAGCGAAAGCCTCACGCCGGGAATGGCTGGAACAGTACGCCGCGGTCTTTTCGACCGTCGAGGTCAACAGCACCTTCTACGCGCTGCCCGATCGGGCGACCGTGCAGCGGTGGGCCGATTCGACACCGGCCGGATTTCGATTTGCGCTCAAGTTGCCGCGAGCGGTAAGCCACGACAGGCGGCTGCAGAACGTCGTGGGGGAGATGCGGGCGTTTCTGTCGCTGCTCGACATTCTTCGTCAGGCGGATCGGTCCGGCCCGGCATTTCTGCAGCTTCCGCCGGACTTCTCCTCCCGCGAGTGGCCGAGCCTCGAACGATTCATCATGGCGCTGCCGCAAGAGTTCCAGTTCGCACTTGAGGTGCGTCATCTCGACTGGTTCGACCGGGGCGAGTGGGAGGGGCGGCTGAACACTCTGCTGGCGGAGCGGGGCATCGACCGCTGCTACCTGGACAGCCGGGCGCTCTATTCGAAGCCACCGACCGACGAACACGAACGGATCGCACAGACCCGCAAACCGAAGTCACCGTACCGGACCGATCTGACGGGGCTGTCTCCGCTGGTGCGGATCGTCGGCCGCAACAGTCCGGACGAGGTGCACCCCTGGTGGGAGGAATGGGCCGAAGTGGTTGCCGGCTGGATTCAGCAGGGGCTCACACCGTACGTCTTCGTGCATGCACCAGACGACACGTTCGCGCCGGAGCTGGGACGGCTGTTTCACGAGCGACTGCGGCAGCACCTTCCGGAGATCGCACCGATGCCGATCTGGCCGGGGGAGAAGGAACGCCGGGAGCGACCGGTCCAGAAGACGCTGTTCTGAATCGGATGCGAAGAGCCGATCATTCGCCGCTCAGTTCGAGAATGCCTTCGTCGATTTGCGACTGGGCCTTCCTGCGCACCTTTTCGAAGTGGCGGCGCTGTTCGTCGCCGAGGGACTCCGGTTCGACCGGTTCAAGGATCTTCAGAGCCGCACGGGGACGCTGCTGCTGTTGGGAGAGGATGGCGGCGAGCAGAATCCGCGCCTGCCGGTCCGATTCGGGGAACCGGTCAATGTACTCTTCGAGCAGCGAGACGAGCGGGCCCCATTCCTCCTGGCGGCGAAGTCCTTCGATCAGATCCCGCATCGCCTTCTCATCGAGATGTGACTTCGGCGATGTCGCACGCAGGGCGTCGTACTTGGTCCACGCTCCCAGATACCGCTGCCCGGCGATCATCTCACGGACGCTCTTGAGCTGGCTGGCGCGTCCTGGCTTCTTGCGGCGGACCTGGTTTTCGCGCTGATCCTGCTTCTCGGAGGACTTCCACTCGCGGATCGGACGGGCCGCGACATGGCCGGTGGAGTTCTTCAGGTGATCGCCGCGCATCACCGAGAACAGATCCCAGTCTTCGCAGTCGACCATTCCCCGTTTGACCATGACGATGCCGACGGGAAAGCCGACGGCAGCTCCCAGAAGGTGCAGGACCTCACTGCTCATGGTGAATCCGCCGAGCCAGGCGAACAGCAGGTCGAACCCGATGAAGCAGACGGAGAACGTGAGGACCGTGACGTCGATGAGCGTGGTGCGGAGGTAGAACCCGATCGAGTAGACGAGCATGACGTCCAGGCAGTTCTTCGGAGCCCAGATCAGGGCGATCGCCATCAGGGAGTAGATGACGCCGGACGCACCGCCGGCTCCGACCGCGTCCGACCACAGCATCAGCGTCTGAGTGATGCAGCCGCCGACGGCAGCGAGAAATCCGTACAGGGTCAGGAACCGCAGCCATCCCAGTTTGCCTTCGATGATGAGTCCGAAGGACCACAGGAAGATCATGTTCCCGATCAGGTGCATGAAGCCGAAGTGCAGGAACGGGGCGGTCATCCACTCCCACGGTCGCAATCCCTGCCCGAAGGAGAGCAACCAGCCTTCCGGCTGCGTTCCGCCGGCGGTGAGCACGAAACTCCCGATGTTCGCCAGGATCAGGCCGACCGTGGCGAACGGGCGATGGTAGATCGGTGCATCGGTGCCGACAGGGATGAACATGGGCGCGACTGAGCGGCGTCGATCGAAACACAACCGGGGAGATGCCCGGTCGACGGGTCTCTCGAAGAGGGTACAAAACCGGCACAGTATACCGCGACTCCCGCGGCTCCGTCATGTGCCTCGGGGGCCCGAAGGGAAACGCTCGCCGGCCGCCTCCGGATGACGGAATTGACCGTCTTCCCGGGAAATTGTCGAAATACGTCCCTTCCGATCGCTCGTTGCAGGGGCCGGGGCATCTCGATAACTTGCGCGAGGATGCCCGCCGGACCGGCGGGAGACGTGAGAATTGCAGCCATGAACACGAAGACATCCTTTGTTCCCGGAATCGGACTGCGGGTCCTTCTTGGTGCTGCGGCGTTTGTAATCGTGGCGGCCGGCATGCGCGCCGCCGCGACGATCGTCGTGCCGTTCCTGCTGGCGACGTTCCTTGCGGTTCTCAGCAGTCCGCCGCTGCGGTGGATGCGGTCCCGCGGGGTGCCGGACTGGATCTCGCTGATCCTCGTCCTGGGCGTGCTGTCGGTGCTCGCGATCTCTGTGGCCACCATCATCGGGGTCAGCGTGAACACGTTCGTCCGCGACTGGCCGCGGACCTATCGTCCCCGCGCGTACGAGATCAGCCGGGACTGGAACGACTGGATTGACTCCTGGGTCAAGGATCTGCCGATGCTCGAGTCGCTCCGGATCAGCCAGTCCGGGTCGCCACTGGGGGGCGTCGGCAGCGCGGACAATCTGATGCAGTACCTGACCGGCGTCCTCGGTGCCCTGGCAGGCATGGCGAAGAACGTCTTCCTGATCGTGCTGACCGCGATCTTCATTCTGCTGGAAGCCTCCGGACTGCCGACAAAACTCCGGGCCATCGCCCCCGATTCCAACCACAGCCTGCAGCAGCTCGACCGGATCGCCTCGAATGTCACACGCTACATGGCGATCAAGACCGGCACGAGCTTCATGACGGGGCTGCTGATCGCGACCGGGCTGTACTACATGGGAATCGACTTCTTCCTGCTGTGGGGACTGCTCGCGTTCCTGCTCAACTACATCCCCAACATCGGGTCCATCCTGGCATCGGTGCCCGCCATCCTGCTGGCCCTGTTCCAGTACGGCATCGGGGCCGCGGCCCTGACGGCCGTCCTCTATCTGGTCATCAATGTTTCGATCGGCAATTTTCTGGAACCCCGCTGGATGGGACGGGGCCTGGGGATGTCGACCCTCGTCGTGTTCCTCTCGCTCGTTTTCTGGGGATTCGTGCTCGGGCCGGTCGGCATGCTCATCTCCGTCCCGCTCACCATGACGTTCAAGATCGCCCTGGAGAGTGCGGAAGACACGCGTTGGCTGGCGATCCTGATGGGGCCCGAGGCGACAGCCCGGCAGGAGGCGATCGCGTCCCGCTGAGGGATTCCCGTAGGAAGGAAACCGACATGGCACAGATTCTGATCACAGGCGTCAGCTCGGGCATCGGGCACGCGCTCGCGGCGGAATATCTCTCCCGCGGAGCCAGTGTCTACGGCACCAGCCGCCGGACACCGGATGATCTCACGTCAAACTCCGCGTTCCGATTCGTGCCGCTCGACCTGACTGAGTTCGATCAGGTTGGTGCGGGATTCGACACGTTGCTGGACGGAGTCGCCCGGCTCGATCTGGTGATTCTCAATGCCGGCATTCTGGGGCCGTTCGGCGATCTGGCCGAGCAGTCGCTGGACGACATGAAGCACGTCCTGGACGTCAATGTCTGGGCCAACAAGGTCGTCCTGGATGCCGTCTACCGGCAGGTGGATGAGGTGCGGCAGGTGGTGACGATCTCGTCGGGGGCAGCGGTCAACGGACATCGGGGCTGGGGAGGCTACGCGCTTTCGAAGGCGGCCCTGAACATGCTGACGATGCTCTACGCTGCGGAACAACCTGACACGCACTTCTGCGCTCTTGCTCCGGGCGTGGTCGAAACGTCCATGCAGGACTACCTGAACGGATTGCCGGAAGATGAACGCTATCCGTCGCTGGACTCTCTGCGGTCGAAGCGTGATACTTCCGAGATGCCGTCCCCCGCAGAGCTGGCGCCGCGGCTGGTGGACGCAATCAGTCAATTGCCCGAGCGGATCCGAAGCGGTCAGTTTGCCGACATTCGGAAGCCTCCGCTGGCCGGAGCGACCGCCTGAACCGGCGACGTCTCCGCACCTGAGGGACAGAGAGTGCGCCCGCCGTCCGGATTCGGCGCCATTACGCCCATGACGAGTCAGTCGGATCCGCAGCAGATCATGCTGTTCTGGGGTATGTTCGGCGCGGTAGCGCTGGTGTCGGCAGCGATCCAGCGGTTGCTTGGCTTTGGCTTTGCACTCGTCGCACTGAGCGTGCTTCCCTACATGATGGACGTACGCGAAGCGAACATCATCACCTCGCTTGCCGCCGTCCCTCCGCTGGTGATCATCTTTCTGACGCATCGGCACGGCATCCATCGTCGTGCCCTCCATGCGGTGCTGATCGGTGCGGTCGCCGGCCTGGTGCCGGGACTGTTCCTCTTCTCGGCTGTCGATGGCAGCTGGCTGACGCGGGGGACCGGGGCGGTCGTGCTGCTGATCACGATCGACATGCTGCGGGGACGTCTTCCCGATCCGGACGGCCAGCCGTCGCTGGCGTGGGGAGTCTTCAGCGGGGCGGTCAGCGGCATTCTCGCCGGTGCCGTCGGCGTTCCCGGCCCGCCGGTGGTCGCGTACGGTGCCCGCCAGCCCTGGAGTCCGCCGGAGTTTCGTGCTTTCACGGCGGGGTTCTTTCTCGTGCTGGCGACGGTGAAGTCAATTGCTCTGCTGCTGACGGGGTTCATCGATGGACACGTGCTGACGGCGACAGGGATCTCGCTTCCGTTCGTCGTCGCCGGGTATGCGCTGGGGACTGCCGTGTCGGACCGCATCGATCCAGCCCGTTTCCGCCGTTACGTCCTCATCGCGTTGATGATCAGTGCTGCCGGCATGCTGATCCGCGGATAGCCGCGAACCTGCCGCCATGCAGCCGCATCGGGTGATGCTCTCCCGCAACGTCCCGGACAATGCGCCGCGACCGCTTACGGCCGCGCAATCGGCACGATCCTTCGGTCGGCCACGACTCTGGGGCGATTCGGGGCCGGGACCGCGCCGGGCCGCTCTCGCGTAAACAAGGCTGAAGAGAGGGCCACCCGTCTCGCTGACGCGTCGACGACGGGGATGCGCCGGCAATCGGGCCAGTGGGAGCCTGGAAGCTGACGGGCTTCAACACGCGGGGATCGCACGAGCATGACACACGACGTTGACGCACTCCTGAGCCGTCTGGGCATTGCCCGCAATCCGGTGCCGACCGCCGGGACGGCAGCTGATGACGCCTCTCCGGAATCCGCGAGCCAGGCCGCTCCGCGACCGGCTGCTCCCGCGAAGCCGGCCATTCCTCCGACCAGCGGGGAACCGTTCTGGCCGCGGGCACCCAAGTCGCTGGCCGAGGCAGGACTGCGGGAGACGGAAGTTGACGACCTGATCCTGAAGTACCTGTACAACGTGATTGCCGAGCGAGGCTATCGGATTGCCGAACAGGTCGGCCTTCGGTTTCCGATCGTCGAGGAGCTGCTGCGAAAACTGAAAGCCGACCGGCTGATCTACTACAAGAATTCGCTGCCCGGAGGCGACTACGTCTACGAGCTGACCGAAGCCGGCCGCGATCGTGCGTTTCGACTCAGCAAGCAGTCGACCTACTTCGGGACGGCACCGGTCTCGCTCGAACAGTACATCGCGAGTGTCCGGGCTCAGTCCATCAGTGACCGCAAACCGCCCCTGCAGGACATTCGCCGCGCCTTTGGTGACCTGAGCATTCCGGAAGACCTGCTCAGCAGTGTCGGCGAGGCGATTCACTCCGGACGCGGCATGTTTCTGTTCGGCAACGCAGGGAATGGCAAGACGAGTATCGCCGAGCGCGTCACCAAGGCCTTCGGCGACACGATCTGGGTTCCGAAGGCTATCGCCGCCTCAGGGGAAATTATCCGGCTCTACGACCCCAACCGTCATGTCGCCGTCGAGCAGGATCTCCCCACCGAAGACCGTATCGACGGTCGCTGGATCAAGATTGAACGACCGACCATCGTCGCAGGCGGCGAACTGCAGATGCACAATCTGGAAGTGACTCACATCCATGGCACCGGCATCGGCGAGGCACCACTGCAGTTGAAGGCGAACTGCGGCACGATGCTGATCGACGACTTCGGTCGTCAGCGGATGCCGGTCGATGAACTCCTCAACCGCTGGATTGTGCCGCTCGAACACCGCCACGACTTCCTGCAGCTGGCCAGCGGTCGCTCGATCCAGGTTCCGTTCGAGGAACTGGTCATTCTGTCGACCAACCTCGAGCCCCGGGACCTGGTCGAAGAAGCGTTCCTGCGTCGAATTCCGTACAAGATCGAGGTCTGTGACCCGACCGAGGACGCCTTCCGGTCGCTGTTCCTCAGCCAGGCGTCGAAAGAAGGATTCGAGTGCACCGAGGAGATGGTCGAGTACCTCATCGACACGCACTTCCGCCAGGCGAAACGAGGCATGCGGTTCTGCTACGTTCGCGACCTGCTGCGACAGATGGAGAACCGCTGCACGCTGCATGGAATGCCGCGCGTCGTCAATCAGGACCTCGTCGACGCCGCCGTCAAAAACTACTTCAGCATCATGTAGAAACCGACGGGCAGTCGGCGACCGCTCTCACCAGCCAGCCGGCTGGCCCCCCTTGCGGGGATCGGACCCGCCCCGCAAACCGTCTTCGGAAAGTGCTGCAGCCTGACTGGCGGCCAGTCCGGATGACGACTTCACCTCATGTCCGATCTTCTCCAGACGCGGTCCGACCTTCGAGCGGATCGGCCGTTCGATCAGCAGTTCATCCGGCATCCACTGGTGATGGATCCGCGGTGCCGACACGGCTTCGGACGGTGACATGCCGAAGCGGATCATGTTCAGCAGGACCTGCAGCGTCGCGGTGATGATTCTCGGTCCGCCCGATGCCCCGGCGGCCATCACCGCCTTGCCATCCTTCACAACGATCGTCGGCGTCATGCTGGAGAGCGGCTTCTTGCCGGGGGCGATCGCGTTCGCTTCGCTCTGCATCAGGCCGAAAACATTCGGCTCACCCGGCCGGGCCGTGAAGTCGTCCATCTCGTTATTGAAGATCACGCCGAACTTCGGATCGACGACGTAGCTGCCGAACGTCGTGTTGATCGTCTCCGTGCAGGCGACGGCGTTGCCGGCCGCGTCGATGACGCAGAAGTGACTCGTCCCCGCGTCGCGATGAGCCGCGGTCGTCCCGTAGAAGTCCGCCGGATGCGTCTGCCCCAGGCGGATCTTCGATGCGATGGTGACGGCATACTCCGCACTGATCAGTTTTTCGACCGGCACTTCGGCAAAGTCGGTGTCGCCGAGAAAGCGGGCCCGGTCGGCGAAGGCGTGCTTGAGCGCTTCGGTGAGCAGCTGCGTCATTTCGACCGTGTTGTGGCCGAGCTGTTCGAGTCGCTGGTCCGGATGCTCTGCTTCCCACGCACTGATCGTGTTGAGCGTCTGGATCAGGGCGATTCCGCCGCTGGAGGGAGGCGGCATGCTGATGACCCGCATCTCACTGAACCAGGCCTGCAGCGGTTTGCGGATGCGAGGCTCGATGGTGGCCAGGTCGTCGAGCGTAATGATGCCGCCCTGCGCCTGGTCGGTGGCGACGAGGGCCTCGGCGACCGGGCCGCGGTAGAAGCCGTCCCGCCCCTGCTCGGCAATGCGCTGCAGCACGTCGGCAAGCGGCGAGTGAAAGCGGTCACCCTCCTTCCACAGCGTGCCGTTATTGAGGTAGTGCTCGACCAGCGGGGCGAACTGCTGCATGCCGTTCTCCCGCAGAGCCAGGGCGGCGAGCGTCCTCCGCTGGGCACTTCGCATCTGGCCGTCGACCGGTACACCGTCACGCGCAAACCGGATGGCCGGTTCCATGACGACGGCACGATCGAGGGAACCGTAATGCTGGAGGGCGTAACACAGTCCGGCCACCTCACCGGGGACGCCGGCGGCCAGTCCTCCCTTTCGGCTGGCGTCGGAAGGGAGCGGCTTGCCGTCCCGTTCCTCGATGTACATGTTGCGGGATGCGTTCTTCGGTGCCTGCTCGCGGTAGTCGATGGCAATCGCTTCCTGCCGCTCGGCATTCCAGATCACCATGAACCCGCCGCCCCCCAGACCGCAGCTCTCCGGCCGCACGACCGACAGGGCAAAGGCGGTCGCCACGGCCGCGTCAACGACGTTGCCCCCCTTGCGGAGGACCTCGGCACCGGCTTCGCTGGCAAGGGGATGGTCGGCGACGACAATGCCGCGGGAATACGGCTCGTCCGGCCCGGCCACCTGCTGGGCATGCAGTGGCTGCAGGGGAGCGGCAAAGACGGCCAGCAGAGTGACGGCAACCAGCAGACGGGAGATCAGGGAGAACATCGGGGCAACCTGCTAACGGATAGCTTTATGTGCGGGACGGGCGCACGTGTTTCGCAGGTCGTATTGTGCACAGCAGGTCCGCACGGGACAACGAAAGCCCACGGATCGCAGTCCGTGGACTCGCCATGAGGGTCGAACCAGGCTTACGAGGTCGGTTCACCAGCCGGCAGCCGGATCGTCAGCAGCAGCGATGACGACTCGACAGCCTCAACGGCATGTGGTGTCCCCCCGGGCAGAACAAGAAGATCACCGGCGTGCAGGGGATGGACCGTCTCTCCCGCGGTGAAGCGGATGTTCCCCTCCAGGCACTGCACGATCAGTTCTCCTGCCACCGAGTGCGTTGGAATCTGCTTTCCGGCGTGAACAACCAGGCGGATCAGCTCGAGACGGTCTGTCTTTAGCAGCGTCGATGTGCGCGCTGCCGCAAGTTCCCCGCCCAATGGACGGACGGAGATCACTTCACCCGGTTTCGCATGGGAAAGCGCCATGGAGATTCCTCCGGATCTGCGGATTGACGAGTACCTGGGAACGCGGGAGGGAGATTTGCAGGCAACTGGCTGATGCCCGCGTGCCGGTGATGTCAGCGCCGGATCTGCTGCAGAACCCCCAGGACGATGCGGTCGCAACGCTCACCGTCGAACTGAAACAGCTGACGGACCTCGATTCCGATCTGACGGTCGATCCACTGGCGCAGCTGTGCGCGGGCCCGATGCAGGCGGACCTTCACGTTTGACTCGCTCAGTTCGAGGCACGCGGCAGTTTCGGCCGTGTCGAGTCCTTCGATCAGCCGCATGGTGAATACGACGCGGAGGTCTTCGGGCAGCGAGTCGACCGCCCGGGCGAGGATCTGCCGCAACTCCTGCCGGGATGAGTCGGCGGCCACATCATCGTTGGTGTGCAGGCTCTGCATGGGACCGGCCTCCGTCACGTGGGGATCGACCAGACGGACTCGACTTCGCTTTCGACGCTGGCCCAGCGCTTCGTGGACGACGATGCGGGTCAGCCACGTGGAGAATCGGGCCCGGTGCTCGAACTGTGCCAGCTTCTCGTATGCCCGGATGTACGCATCCTGCAGGGCGTCTTCCGCCTCGTGATCGTCGCGCAACAGGCTCCGGGCGACCCGGAACAGCCGCTGATTGTACCGCCGCATGATCAGCTCGAACGCCAGTTGATCCCCGGCGAGCACGCGCTGGACCAGCTGTTCGTCGGACTCATCGGTCGCAGGGCGATCCGGTGAGGTATTGCGTCTTCGCTCAGACGGCTGAAGCATGGACTTGTGCCTGTTCGGGAGTTCGCGAGCCTGGCCCCATCCGCTCACGACGCCATCCGGCGATCTGCGCCTGCTTCGCGGCTCGTGCCAATGCCTGGTAACCTATTGTGCGCATTGCGGCTGCGAATCGACAACGAACGCCCACGGATCGCAGTCCGTGGGCGTTCATCTGCGCACGCACGACGACCGTTCGCCTACTCGACTCGCCGTGCTTCAACGAAGTACGCCCCCCGACTGGTGCCGTCCTCGCCGTCCAGCCACGTCTGCAGCTTCTCAGGCCCGGCATCGAGTTCAATGGTGACTGAGGCATAGGGAGCGTTCGCCTCGACCGGTGCGGTTTCCTCGACATCGCCCACGCGGACCTTCGCCGTCCCGGCCGGAAGGCCGTAGACAATGCTCGACGGACGCATCCGCAGCCGGAACTCGTAGGTGCCCGGTTCCCGGACTTCAACCATCCAGTAGCCGTTCGCCTCCGGGTTGCGGGCAATCATGCCATGATGCCAGGGGACCTGCTGCTGCGGGGCGTGCCAGTCGTGGCAGGTGAAGTTCGTCGGGTTGGCCTCGTCTGCACCGAGGACGATCCGCACATGCTCGTCGAAGACCGGCGAGAGACTGGCCCACCACTGCTCGTAGGCATCCCGCAACTGTGCAACCACCTGCGGGTTGGCCGACGCGACGTTGCTCTCCTGTCCCGGATCGGCCTGAATGTCGTACAGCTCCTTGCCGTTGATCAGTCGCCACCGCTCGGTCATGACGGCTGACTTGCGCCACTTCTCGGGGGACTCGATCCGCTGGGAGTGAACAAACAGCGTCCGGTCCCGCAGGATCTCGTTGTTCCCCTCGAGTGCGCGGACCAGACTGGTGCCATCGACCGGCGGGCCCTCCGGCTTTTCGATGCCGCACAGATCGACCAGCGTCGGCAGCACATCGATGTGAGCGGCCAGTTGCTCGACGTCCCGGCCGCCCTCAAGGCCGCCGGCCGGCCAGCGGACGAAGAACGGCACGCGATGTCCGCCGTCGTACTCCGATCCCTTCTGGCCCCGCATGCCGGCGTTGTAGCCCTTCCACTTGGCATTCTGCTGCTGACGGCCCCGGGCGACGCCTGCTGCCGTTCCGTTATCGGTCGTGAAGATCAGAATCGTGTTCTCCGCCAGTCCCAGCTCGTCGAGCCGGGCCACCAGCCGCCCCATGTTCTCGTCGATGTTCGTGATCATGCCGTAGAACGACGCCATCGGCTCCGGAACGCCGGCATCGAGATACGGCTGTTTGTACGACGGCTCGACGAGGTACGGTCCATGCGGAGCGTTCGTCGTCAGATAGCAGAAGAACGGTTTGTCCTGACTCGCCTCGATGAACGCCAGGGCCTCGTCAAACCAGACGTCGGTGCAGTACCCGGTGAACTGTTCCGGCGTGCCGTCCTCGTGGCGATACGTGTCGTCGAAGTAGTCGTTGCCCCAGTCGTCGGGCGTCTGGCCGACACCTCCGCCGCCATGGTGCACTACGGTCTGAAATCCCTGGTCCTGCGGCCGCAGCGGGTACGTGTCGCCCAGGTGCCACTTGCCGAACATCCCGGTCCGATAGCCGTTCGCGGCGAACACCTCGGCCATCGTCAGCTCGTCGGTGTTCATCATCGAGCGGCCCATGATCGTATGCCACACTCCCGTGCGGGTGGAGTAGCGGCCGGTCATCAGGGCCGAGCGGGTCGGCGAACAGGTCGGATCGACGTGGTAGTTCGTCAGCCGCACGCTCTCGCCATACAGGCGGTCGAGATTCGGCGTGTCGATCATCTCGTTGCCGAGCGCTCCGATGTCCCCGTACCCCTGATCGTCGGTCATCACGAGTACGACATTGGGCGGGGCGGCCGGGAGCGGCGCATTCCGGGTAACGACGGAGGCGAGCAGCAGGCTGCACACAATCAGGAAGCGATGCATTCGCATGATGAAGCTCCGCTGAGCGAGAGGAATAAATCGGAGAGTGTTCCGATGATACTCCTCAGCGACAGTGGTCGCGACCGTGACGGAGACCGGCCGGTTTCTGCTGCAACGGACGCCTCCATCGGGCACAATGGAGGTGGAGACACCCCGCCTCCCGCGTCCGCACGGAGACATCACAATGTCCGGCAGTTCACCCGACGTCCCTGTCCGTTACGAGTCCGGGCAAAGGGACCGCGAACTGCACTTGCTGCGGGGTGGCCTGGTGGTCCTTGGACTGCTCGGCATTCTGGCGATGCCCTTCGGAGCGCTGGTCTCGAAGGTGATCGCTGCGGCAGCCGTCGACGCGGTGCTGACGGCCGGACAGCTGCAGGATCCGGAGTACCGGACGATCGTCAGGCAGGCGCAGCAGAACGCCGGCCGGGTGATCGTCCGTCTGACTGCTGTCGGAGGCGCCGCAGTCGCGCTGCTCGCGTTCGGGACGCTCTACGTGGCGGGGCGCAAGCCGTCAGGAGTGAGTGAAGAGGCCGATCGTCACGTCACCTGATCGAGGACCGAGTCGTCGACGTAGATCGGCAGATGCGGTTCGTAGTGGACCGCCAGAGCGATCGCATCGGAGGGGCGGGAGTCGACTTCGATGATCTCGTCGTCGTCGAGTCGGCGAATGCGGACGACCGCGTAGTACGTGTGCTCGACGAGGTTGGTGATGACGATGTCCTGCGGCTCTCCGCCCAGTTCTTCGATGACGCTTTTGAGCAGGTCGTGCGTGAGTGGGCGTGGTGGAACGTTGCCCTGCACGCGACGGTCGATACTGGTCGCCTCGAAGATACCGATCAGGATCGGGAACGATCGCTTTCCGTCCACCTCGCGGAGGAAGACCACCTGCTGATCGTTAATTTCACTGATGATGATCCGCGCCAGCTCCATCTGTACGAGCACGGCTTGTCCTTTCGATCGCAGGCAACGCTGAGCGACGTGCCGCCGCCGGTTTGCGGACAGCGCACGTCGTAGATGGCCCATGCAGGCCGGGATTACGGTAATCAGCGAGTATAGTGGGGCGATTTCCGGGCGTTCAAGGAGGAACGGCCAGCGGGCGGATCTCTGCGGTGCCGTAGCGTGGCGGTCGGCTGCAAGGCCTTTCAGAGACACACGTTCCGGCAATCTGCCGTTGTCAGGTGGGCGTTGCTCCCCGCCGCGGCGCTACTGGCGGGAGGCCGGGGCCGCCGCTGCGCGGGTGGTTGGCTGTCCGGTCGGCGGCGGCTCGGACGCTGCCGGAGCATCGCCGGATTCGGCATCGCCAGGCCCGTCGTAGTCCTCGGGAATGAACTGATAGGCCCCGAAGTTCTGGCGGGCGATCTGCTTCATGAACTTTTCGGCCTCGTCATCGCCGAAGCCGATGGTGTGAATCGCGACCCGTCCCCGGTTGGCCTCACGGACACGCTCGATGACCCGGTATTTGAACATTCCGTCGGTCAGGAAGTAGATGACGTCCGGCTGCAGCCGCAGGGCCAGCATCAGGGCCGCTTCGGGGTCGGTTTCCCCCTTCGCCTTCACGCCCGTCATCCAGTGGAGGTAGTTGTATTGCGATGCCGGGACCGCCTCCATCATGCGGGTAGCCGGCATCGGGATCGCGTCGTCGTTGAAGAAGATGATGAAGAACTGCTGTTCCTCGTTCATCTGCTGGATGGTTCGGATCAGCTCAAGTTTGACGCGGCCGAACCGTGTCTTCGCCGGACCGGGAAACGGACGGTTCATGCTGCCGGAACCATCGACAACGAAAACAAACTTCCTGCCGGCGGCATTCAGTCCGAAGAAGCTGCTCCCGTCTCCGTCCCCTGCCCCTTCACCGCTGCCGGTTCCGCTACCCGATCCACGATTCAGGCCGCTTCCCCCGCCGCCACTCCGACTCACCTTCTCTCGGAGAGAGAACAGTTCGGGGAGGGATCCGGCGGTGTCGAGGAGGACGGCACTTGCCTGGTCGACGAACGGATCGGGGGCCGGGACATCGCTGGAGACGGCAGCGAGGACATCGCCGATGTGGGAACCGCCGCTCTGTTCGGTGGCGGATTCGACCTCCATCGGGAGCGGGTTGTCGAGGAGCGTTCGCGACGGAGCTGAGGCCCATTCGGTGTCGACGAGGATGGCGTCGGGGTCTTCAGGGGGGGGGAACGCCCACATCGCCAGCACGGACAGCAGCACGATGTGCACGACCATCGACGCTGCGATGGCACCGTATGACAGCCGTTCGTGCCGGACCGAGGTCGCCACCGTGGTTCCTGTCCTGAAGCGATGCGAAACGGGGGGCGACTGCCGGGCGGTCGCCGTTCTGTGTTATCATCGACACAAATGGCCTGCGAATCGCCGGAAACGCCACTTCAAAATGGTAACAGTCGCCCCGACGACGGGCCAATCTGTTTGCCGGCGAGCCGCGAAGACAAAGCGTTAAACCGCCACGCCGTCCTCGGTTGGAGAGGACGACGGGATTCGCGTTTGATCGCAGGGACCGGGAATACCATCATGTCGACCACGTCAGCCTCGTTACATTCCGAGTCGTCGGCAGAATCCGCCGGACCGCTCCTGTTCTTCGACGGCGTCTGCGGCCTGTGCAACAGCGTGGTCGACTTTGTGCTCCGGCACGATTCGTCCGGCCGGTTCCGCTTTGCGCCTCTGCAGGGAGAGACCGCCCGGCAGTTCCTGTCTGCGGAGGAGATCGAGCGGCTCAGTACCGTGGTCGTGCAGATCGGAGACCGACAGTACCGCAAGTCGGCCGCGGTCGTCCGCATCCTGTGGTGTCTGGGGGGCATCTGGAAGCCGGCCGGAACACTGCTGTGGTTGATCCCGGCCCCGGTGCGGGATCTGGGGTACTCGCTGGTTGCCCGCTGGCGATACCGGTTGTTCGGCCGCAAGGAGACCTGCCGCATGCCCACGCCCGAGGAGCGAGACCGCATCCTGCCCTGAGGCTGGACCGGTGGTCCGTCTGATTGAACAAGCCACGCATCTGCCGTAGCATGGGCCGCTTGGGCATCTCGCGCGCGGCCGGGTGGCCGCAGCGCAGCAATTCAGCATTCGGGGCATCCTGATTCTGGCCGCGATGACAGTCTGTAACGGCAGTCTGCACCTTCACGCGATCGTGGCAGGACGGCTCCCCGGGAAACGATGGTCGCCTTCGGCGCTCCAGGCGGCGGGAATGAGGAGTGGCGTGTGAAACCGCGGGCACGAGTGAACTGCGTGCTGTCGCTTCTGGCAGCATTGATGGCGTCCGGGTGTGAGAAGGATGACGCAGCGTCGAAGGAAAGCGTCACCGTCCTCGCCGCCGCCAGTACGTTTGATGCCGTCAAGGAGGTCGCTGAGCAGTTCCGCCGCAAGTATGGGATCGAGGTCCTCGTCAGCAGCGGACCCTCGAACGGGCTGGCACGGCAGATCATCGCCGGTGCACCGGCAGACGTATTCGTCTCGGCAAGTCGGGACTGGGCCGATGCCGTGGGCGACAGTGGACTGGTCGCCGATCGCAGAGCGGTGCTCTCGAACTCGCTGGTCCTGATCGTCCCGCCTGGCAACCCGGCCCGGATCCTCGATCCGGCCGATCTCGTGGCCCCCAGGGGCAAACACGTCGCTCTGGCCGGTATCAACGTACCGGCCGGCGTCTATGCCGAAGCCGCGCTCCGCAGCTCAGGATACTTCGAGCCGCTCGAAGCATCGGATCGGATCGTTCGGGGGCATGATGTGCGGCACACGCTCAACTACGTCAGCCGGTCGGAGGTGGACGCCGGCATCGTCTACGCAACGGATGCCCGCGTTTCGCCACACGTCGTGGCGGTCTACGAATTTCCCGCCGATGTCTCCGAGGAAATCACGTATCCGTTCGTGCTGCTCAAGTCGGCAGTCGATCGCGAGCCGGCCCGCCGGTTCTGGGAGTACCTGAACACCGAAGAGGCTCTCAACGTCTTCCGGCATCATGGTTTCAAGGTGCTGGACGCTGACGCACCGGCGACCGCCACCGCAAAGGCGGATCACCGGGAACGTCCGGCGGATGAGATCCACGTCCCCGCCAGTCCGGTCGATCCCTGATGCTCACCCTCCAGGAACTGGACGCAATCCGGCTGAGCATGATCGTCGGAGCGACGGCCGTCGCCGGCAGTCTGCCGTTCGGAATCGCCCTGGGGTGGCTGCTGGCACGGTACTCGTTTCCCGGCAAGACGATTGTCGAAACACTGCTCAACCTGCCGCTCGTCCTGCCGCCGGTCGTGACCGGCTATCTGCTGCTGGCGACGCTGGGACGGCAGGGGTGGCTCGGCGGTCTGCTGGACCGAACGTTTGGCATCCGGTTCGTCTTTGACTGGAAGGGGGCCGCGGTCGCAGCAGCGGTCGTTTCGTTTCCCCTGATGGTCCGGGCCATTCGTCTGGCGTTCGCCGCGATCGATCATCAGCTCGAACAGGCGGCCCGCACGCTGGGAGCCAGCCGCATCGACGCCTTCATGACCGTCTCGTTGCCGCTGGCCCGCCCGGGCATCGTTGCCGGATGCGTCCTCGCCTTTGCCCGCAGCATGGGAGAGTTCGGTGCGACCATCATGATTGCAGGCAACATTCCCGGCATGACGCAGACGATTCCGCTGTATATCTACGAGCAGCTCAGCGTGCCGGGCGGACTCGAAGCCTCACGACGGATCGTCATCGTCTCGGTTGTCATTGCCGCGGCGGCGCTGATGGCGGGCGAGTACCTGGACCGTCGCGGCCGCTTGCGTTTGAGGGCGGACTGAGCCGGCATGGATCATCTGTCCTTTGACTGCGACTGCACCTACGCGAGCGGGTTCCGGCTGGAAGCCCGGTTCACCGCCGGTACCGGTGTAACGGCACTGTTCGGCCCGTCCGGGAGTGGCAAGTCGACCGTGCTGGCTCTGATTGCCGGCCTGCTGCGGCCTGCGCGCGGCGTCATCTCGCTCGGCGACCGGACGCTGACCGACACGTCCGCCCGGGTGCATCTTCCCCCGGAACACCGCCGCGTCGGGCTGCTGTTCCAGAACCACTGCCTGCTGCCGCACCTGAGTGTGCGCGGCAACCTCGAATACGGTATGAAGCGACGCTCGTCGGGACGGTTCCGCTTTGACGAGATCGTCGGCATTCTCGAACTGAGGGACGTGCTCGCCCGGCAGCCGCACGAATTGAGTGGCGGCCAGAAGCAGCGGGTCGCTCTCGGACGGGCCCTGCTGAGCGGACCGGAGCTGCTGATGCTCGATGAGCCGTTTTCGGGGCTGGATGAGCCGCTGCAGGAACGGATTCTCGAGTATCTGCGCCGGGTGCTGTCGGAGTATCAGATCCCCACGCTGCTGGTGACGCACACGCCGGCTCATGTGCATCAGCTGGCGGGACGGGTGATTCATCTGGACGCCGGGCGGGTCGTGGCGACCGGCTCGCCGGAGGAGGTACCGGGCCCACGGCCGGGGCGGTCATGAATGCAACGCACCTCGTTTCCGCATGTCTTGGAGGCCACCACGGAGACACAGAAACACGGAGAAGACGTGTGTGCCACGGCTCTGTGAGCCGTGTACGTGCCACTGGCGGCTTGCCCAGCAGTCCAGCGGGGTGGCACGCCTGGAGCGGAGCGCAGCGAAGTGACGGTGCGTGGTCCTGAAGACGCGAGGCGTGAGGCGTGAGGGAAGGCCTTGCGTGTCGAAGGCGAGCCCGGTGCGTGAGCACCGGGGTAACGACGTAGCACGACCAGAGAAATCCCGCCATCCGTTGGATCGGGCGCCGCACAACCAGGGTGGCCCGGACGCGGCACGCATCCGGGTGGCGCAGCCACAAGACGACGTGTGCAGGCGCTGCAGTCGTTCGAGGCTCGTCAATTGATGGAACGCCCTGGCAGCTTCCTCCTGTCGCTTCGCGACCCGGACAAGCAAGTTGTCCGGGCCACCCGGAAGTAAGGCGCGAGGCTTGAGACTTGAGGAAAACGCATGGCCACTCCGCTGCGCGGCGAGGCCATGGCACCCATGCTCGACCTTCGCTCTGTGGACAACGCCGTGTCTCTGTGCCTCCTACGAAAATCGACCTGGGTGGCACGTCCCAGAACGAAGCGGAGCGGAGTGATGGGCGTGGTTCGAAAGGCCTGAGGCGCGAGGAAGACGCATGGCCACTCCGCCTGCGGGTGCCACTGCTGGCTTGTCCAGCAGTGCGAATGTCTTGCGGCGGAATTGCTTGTGCTTCGTGCGGGTGTTGCACGACGCAGCCACAGGAAGTCCTTCACCCGATGTTCGGACGTCCT
>ENA-ORCW01000393-ORCW01000393.1-marine-metagenome-genome-assembly--contig:-NODE-393-length-29735-cov-3.126880_pt1 | contig 29735 bp, 12 predicted proteins | sample MGYA00237784_ERZ508517 | MGnify/ENA primary metagenome ERZ508517 (study PRJEB26187, sample SAMN06268979) | marine metagenome | isolation source: Tt ae E1 feedstock associated aerobic enrichment on... | reverse complement strand
TTTCTTCATCGATCCAGATATCGACGACAAAGCCGAACTGGATACGGTCAGGGAGATCACCTTGTCCTATACCTTCTATCCGTCAGAAAGTGGGAGAAGCTGAACATGGCCGCCCATGCCAAGAACCACGACTATCATCTGGTCAACCCGAGCCCCTGGCCCGCGGTTGGCGCCCTGTCGGCCTTCATCATGGCCATGGCAAACTCGAGGTCGCTGAGAACGAAGCCCATGGCCCCGTCTTCTTCCGGAGTATCATTGGAATCAATGATCCCATCCTCGTTGGAGTCGACAAAGTACGGGCCGCCGATGCCGACGAAGGCGTTCACCCCGCTGGCCCCGATGGTCATCACATTGACCTCCTTGGTTCCGGTCGAGGCATCGGGATTAACGGTGGTCACGGTCACCGGGTCGCCGCTCTTCTCGAAGGCGAACTGGCCGCTGACATGGACAAACTCGGAAAGGCTGAGGACAACATAGCCGCTGGCCCGGAGGAGTTGATCCTCGGTGAAGGATACCAGCTCGGTGTCGTCGATGGTCGGCCCGGTAATGACTTCCAGGCCCTCGGAGCTGCCATAACCGCTCGGGTCGGCTGCCGCACTGGCCGCGTAGTCGATTGAGGGCGTCAGTCCGTCGACCAGATTGCCGGAGTCCTTGCCCTGGTTGATCTCGATGGTCAGGCGTCCGCTGAGGGTGACCCCGTCGATACCGACCAGGTCGGCCGTACCGGTACCCTTGAGGGAGAAGTACTTCTTGGTCGACGGGGTGGCTTCCGGCGCGACGACCGGCTTCATCAGGACCAGGGCCATCTTCTCAACGCTGAGGGCCACACCGGTTGCATTGACTTCCAGGTCCTCGACATCATCGACCATGTAGTCCCCGTCACTGTCGGCATTGCCAATACCGGCGAAGACACGCAGTTCATACATGCCGATCGAGAGGACCGACATTTTGACTGACTCGGTGGAACCGATGGGCTTGGCGAAGAGCTCCTGCTTCTGCAGGGCGATGGTGCCGCTGACCCAGACGAAGCTGGAGATATTCAGGAAGAAGGACCCGAAGAAGAGGAACTCAACCGTGTTGTCCAGTTCGGCCAGGGCCGTGCCGTCGAGGGCCCAGTCGGCGGACTGGTCGGCAAGGTAGGTCCAGTCGATCTTGGTGGTGTCCGCGGCCGGCATGTTCATCCACAGCTTCATGTTCATCAGCCGGAGCGAGAAGACGCTGGGATCGAGCCCCGTGAAGGTCATGAGGTCCAGGCCGGCTGCGATGCCCATCCACTTCTTGGCCGTGGCACCGGTACCCACGCTGAGCATGGCCAGGTCCAGGTAAGCGCCGCCGATCAGGAAGCCAAGGGCATTGTTGTCCTCAAGATCCTGTTCAAAGTCGGCCACGTCATCGTAGCCGTCCTTGTTGATGACACCGTCGACACCGGCGAAGAGGTAGACGTCCGAGAGGCTGATGACCAGGAGATTGCCGCCGTCGAGGGCCAGGCCGTTGTGGTTGGCCGTCGAGTCAAGGGTTCGCTGGGCGATCGAGAAGTGTGCGGAGAGAATGACAAATCCGGAAATGTTGAGGTAGAGCTGACCTTCGACATCGAGGACCGTGTTCTGGTCCATGTCCGCCAACCGGGTCCCCGAGAGGCTGAACGGATCGTCCGTGAGGGTGGCCAGCTGGCTCCAGTTGAGCCGGCTCATGTCGAAGGCGGCCGGGCTGTTGAAGAGGACATCCAGTTCCAGGACTTCCAGTTCAAAAGTATCCGGCAGGCCGTGAATCTGCATGGCATCGACATGCGCGGCGACCCCCATCCAGCTCCGCATGTCTCCGTCGGTTTCCGTGACCATGATCAGTTCCAGGCTGCCACCGCTTACGCTGAAGCCGATGGCGTCGGAGGTATCGAGACCGGTTACATTGCCGTCGTCATCCTCGGCGAAGTCGCCATTGACGCCGACAAAGAGATAGAGCCCGGAAAGGGTGATCCGCTGGCCGTTGGCGGTTGGGCTCAAGGTCGTCCCGGAACCGTCACTGTAGCCGCCCAGGTTGGAAAGTTTCTCGTACTCGAAGGAGCCTGCAGCGAGGACAAAGCCCTTGATATTGATCTTGATGGATCCGCCGATACGGAAGAGTTCCCCGGTGAAGCCGAGGGCGGTGCCGTTGACCAGGATCAGGTCGGCGTCGAAGGAATCGTCACCGCTCTGCAGGTCGACCTGTCCGTCAGCGCCGTCGGTCCAGTCCAGACCGGGTTGGGTGGCGGCAGGATCGGTCGGGCCGGGATTGGCCGGATCCGGGGCGGAGGAGGTATTGCTTTCGTAATAAAGCTCGACCGCGGTGATGACCAGGTCGTCGGGCAGACCGACCAGTCCGGCTTCCCGCACGTTGAGCTTCATCGCGGTGTAGGTGCGATTGAAGGCGCTGGGGTTTTTCAGCGGGTCCGGATTGACCTTGACGGTGGCAATGGCCACTTCGCCACTGCTGACCGCGAAACCGGGACCACCCGGGACGCCGATAAAGAGACCGGGCAGAACGTCGCCGTCGCTGGCCGTGGCGGGCAGGAGGCTGGTATAGAGGTCGTGGTCATCCGTGGTGTCCGGGGTGCCGTCTCCATCAAGGTCGGCCGTCTTGTCCCATTCAACCAACTGCAAGCCAATGGTCAGCAACTGGGCGTCATCATAGTCCAGGTTCGGATCGATGGTGCCGTTGCCGTCGATATCGACATCGACCGTCTGGATGACCATTTCGAATCCGGCGTAGATCTGCACGGCACCCGCGATGTCCAGGCGGAGCAGGCCTGAAATACCGGTGAAGGCCCCTTCCAGTTCGATGGCCACGGGATCCGCGCTGGTAAATTCGACCTCAACGGCGGCCGCCGTGAAGGAACCGTCGCCGGCATCACCTTCACCCACGGAGGTGGTCCAGTTGATGGCCTCGGCGGGAGTGGTGGTACCCGGAACAACGCCGGTGGCGCTGTTGACCTCGACCTTGACGTTGTTGGCACTGATGTCGATGCCCGGAATGCCTTCAAAGGCGGCCTGGCCGAGGGTGGAGGAAATGGCACTGTAGGAGCGGGTATCGCCCGGGATGATGGTCTGGTTGGCCTTGATGGAGACAAATCCGATTTCACCCTCGGAAACCCGGAATCCGATCGCGTCGTCGGGGACCACCAGCGTGTCGGTATCATCGAGGTCGGCGCCAATCCCGACGAAGACATCGGTGATGGTCAATCCGATGGACAACATGGTGGCATCCTCGAGGTCCTTATCGGTGGAGGGTGAGAAGACGCCGTTTCCGTTGGCGTCCACGTCCACCGTGGTGCGGGACATGGTCAGGCCGGCGGAACCGACCACGAAGCCAAAGAGATTAACAGTGACATCCGCACTGATGACCAGGGCCACGTCCTTGGTCAGGCCGGCCGGGAAGGTCGGCAGGATGCCTTCTGAGTCGGTGGCGTTGGCCCAGTCGATCCGGTCCGTGACTTCCTCGCCGGCAGCGTTGGTCGCCTTGTTGATGAGGACGCTTCCGCTGGCCTTGAGGGTCAGGCCGTCGACACCCTCAAGCGAAGCTCCATCGAGGCTGATGGCCATGCCGGTGTAGCTGGTCAGGTCGCCCACCCCAAGGCCGGCCGGCTTGACCAGGGCCAGGTCGACCGAACCGCCGTCAATACTGAAGCCGATGGCGGAGCCGACGTCGATGGTGTCATCAGTCGGGGTCAGGGTACCGTTGTCGTTGAGGGCGGCCCCGATACCGGCAAAGAGGTTCACGTTGCTGAGGCTGATGGCCATGGTCGGGGCATTCTTCAGGATCCCGGCCTCATCTGTCTCGGTCGGAGTGGACAGCGACCCGCCCGAACCGGGGATGGCGGTGTTGTTGGTATCCACATCCGTCGTTCCCTGAGTCATGGAGAAGGTGGCGGTACCGACCACAAAGCCGAAGATGTCGATGGAGGCACTGCCCTGGATGCTGAGATCGATCCCGCTGGTCAGCAGGTCGCTGAACTCCGGCAGGAGGGTGCTGGTGGCGTTGGCCCAGTCGATCTTGTCGCTGCCGGGATTGCCGGCGGAATCGGTGGCCTTGTTGAGCAGGACACTGCCGCTGGCGATCAGGGTGAGGCCGTCGATACCGACCAAAGTGGCGCCCTCGAGACCGATTTCCAGGCCCATCCAGCTGGCCAGGTTGGACGGACCCGCATCAGCCGGCTTGACGATGGCGACGTCGACCGTCCCGCCTACCACACTGAAGCCGAGGGCCCCGGTAGTATCGATACCGATGGTAGTGAGATCATCAACCGGATCCTGGTCGAGGCTGGCCCCGATCCCGGCAAACAAATTGATATTGGAAAGGGAAATGACCATGACCCCGGCGTCGGTCAGGGTGCCGGAATCCCCGATGGCGCTGTTGCCGGTACCGATGGTATCGGTCCCCTGGGTCATGCTGAAGTTGGCCGTGCCAACCACCACCCCGAAGACATCGAGGGCTGCACTGCCGCTGATCTGCAGGTCGATGTTCTCGGTCAGTTCCGGGCTGAATGCGGGGATCAGGTCGCCCGGGTCGTTGACGCTGTTGGTGGCCGTGGCCCAGTTGACTTTTTCAGAGGCTACCACACCGGCAGAGTCCACGGCCTTGTTCATCAACACCGAACCGGCGGCGTAGAATTTGAAAGCATCCGGTAGGCCCACCAGCTCGGCCATGGCGAAGCTGACCTCCAGCCCGGTGTAGCTGGTCTGGTCGCCCACAGGCACGTTGGGCTTGACGATGGACATGGCCACCGAACCGTCGTCCACATTGAAGCCGAGGGCACCTTCGGTAACGAGGTTCAGGGTGGAAACATCGGTAATGGTTTCCTGGTCGAAGCTGGCCCCCACCCCGGCGAAGGCATCCAGCCCGCCGAGTGAAACCGAGAGCAGATTGGCGTCGGCGAGGGTTCCGATGGCCGGATTGCCGGTGGTCACGTCGGCGGTGGCGATCGTCAGTTCAAAGTTATCGACCTTGGCCACGAATACGCCAAATGCATTGACCGCGGCACTCCCGCTGACCTGGAGCTCGATGGCGCTGCCGACATCCATATCGGCGAGAAGCATCGCGCTGTCGTAACCCGCATCATCCGTCGCCAGGGACCAGTCCATCCGCGGGGTGAGCGGCATGGAAGTCAGGGCATCTGTGGCGGAATTCAGCTTGACGGTACCGGCCGCGTACAGATCCAGACCCGTGATGCCGACCAGCTTGGCTGCGGAAAGGTCGACCTGGACCCCCATGTAGGTATCACCCTGATTATCGGTAACCGGATCGGTCAGGCTGCCGGTGGCAATAACAAGGGCCAAGTCCACACCGTCAACGGAGAATCCAAGCGTGCCGTCGACCACATCGTCATGAGCTTCATTGAGGGAAGCCCCGACTCCGGCAAAGACGTTAGCGGTTCCACTAAAGCTGATGATGTCCGCATCCGTCAGCGTGGTCGCTCCATCGGTAACTGTGGTTGTTCCAAGGTTCAGGGTGACGCCGCTCACGGTCGCCGCCAATACGCCACCACCAACATTGAGGGCGACGCTGCCGTTGGCGATCTGCAACTGAATGTCACTGGAAATGTCGAGGGTGCCGAGAACATCAAATGGATCATTGGTGGAGTTGGTGGCATCGGTCCAATTCATCCGCGGGGTGATCGGTCCGCCGGTGCCGGAGGCGGAGTTAACTTTCAAATCTCCACCTGCATAAAATTCCAGGCCGGTTACTCCGATCAACTCAGCCGAGGCCAGGCCGACCTCAAGGCCGGTGTAGGATTCACCGGTGGGCAGGCTTGCCAGTACCAGGTCAATGTCCACGCCATCGACAGCGAAGCCGATGGTGCCATTGTTGACATCATCATGGCCGGCGGTGAGCGAACCTCCCACTCCGGCGAAGACATCGGCTGTACCACTGAAAGCGATGACGCTGGCATCGTTGAGCGTTGTCGAACCATCGGTAACATTCATTGTCCCGATACTCAGGGTAACGTTGTTGATGGTGGCCACGAAGACCCCGCTGCCGACATCGATAGCCGCAAACCCTTCACTGATCTGCAGCTCGATGGCCTCTCCGATATCGAGGTCAGCCAACAAATTATCCGGATCGTAATTGGCTTCGCTGGTGTCGACACCAGTCGCTTCCGACCAGTCCATGCGCGGGGTAATGTCCACTCCCGTGCTGTCGACGGCCGAGTTGAGCTTAAGGGTACCGCCGGCGAAGAACTCCAGGCCGTCCACCCCGACCAGGCTGGCCGAACCGAGCACCACTTCGGCGCCGGTGTAGCTGTTGCCCGAGGCGTCGGTGGCCAGGACCAGGCTGATGCCCACCGCCTCCGCCGAGAAGCCGAAGTCGCCATCCTGCACGTCCGTGTTGCCCGAGATCAGGTCGCCGCCAACCCCGGCAAAGACGTTGGCCGTGCCACTGAAAGAGATGATGTCGGCGGTGCCGATGTTGGTCGTGCCGTCCTGCACCGTCATCGAGCCCAGGGTCAGGTTGACCCCCGTGACCGTTGCCACGAAGACGCCGCTTCCGACGTCGATGGCCGCACTGCCCTCGGTGATCTGCAGCTCGATGGCGCTGCCGATATCGAGGTCGGCCAAAAGGTTATCCGGGTCGTAGTTGGTCGGGTCGGTGTCGAAACCCGTGGCCTTGGACCAGTCCAGACGGGTGCTTAAATCCACGCCCGCGCTGTCGACGGCGGAGTTGAGCTTCAGGGTGCCGCCGGCGAAGAACTCCAGGCCGTCCACCCCGACCAGGCTGGCCGAACCGAGCACCACTTCCGCGCCGGTGTAGCTGTTGCCCGAGGCGTCGGTGGCCAGGACCAGGCTGATGCCCACCGCGTCCGCCGAGAAGCCGAAGCTGCCGTCCTGCACATCCGTGTTACCGGCGATCAGGTCGCCGCCGACCCCGGCAAAGACGTTGGCCGTGCCACTGAAAGAGATGATGTCCGCGGTGCCGATGCTGGTCGTGCCGTCCTGCACCGTCATCGAGCCGATGTTGAGATTGACCCCGGTGATGGTGGCCACGAAGACGCCGGTGCCCACATCGATGACCGCGCTGCCGGTAATTCCAAGTTCCAAGGCACTTCCAAGGGTAAAGTCCGGAATGATATGGTCCGGGTCGTTGGTCTCGTTGGTCGCAGTGACCCAGTCCACGCGGACTGAAATGGTGTTCCCGGAAGTGTCCTTGGCCAGGTTGAGTTTAAAGGAACCGCTGGCAAAGAACTCGAGGCCGTCCACTCCCTGCAACTGGGCTTGGGCCAGGTCGGCTTCAAACCCGAGATAGCTGCGCAGGTCACCGGCGGTGACGTCTGCCGGCTTGACCAGGGCGAAGGAGGCAGTGCCTCCGACAATGCTGAATCCAACGGCAGAGGAAAGGTCCAGCGAATCGTCGGAAATCATCGTCGGATCACCCGTTGTAATGGATGCGCCGATACCTCCGAAGAGATTCAAGTTCGAGACCGTCGCCGTCAGGACAGAAGCGTTCATCAGGGTCCCCGCCACATCCACATCAGGCAGTACTGCCCCGGATCCCGGAATGGATGCATTCCCGGTGACCACGTCCATGACCGTGCTGGTGATTTCAAAGGTCGCGGTGCCGACCACGAATCCAAAGAGGTCGAGGCTGGCGTCGGCGGTCACCTTGGTAATCGGTGCTGAATAACTGAATACGACGGGTGTCGCGCCGGCCATGACGGTGAAGGATCCCTCCGGCGTGGAATCGCCGTCGGCATCAATCTGGGTAAAGTCAACGTAGGAGTCATCAAGAGCCCGGCCGTTGTAATCGAGCGTCAGATCTTCCGCGAGGACCGTTAAATCGGTCACGCCTGCGAGCGAGGCAGATGCTATCGTTCCCTTTGCCGCCTGCCAAGTTCTTGAAGACCCGGATTGCTCGATTATAACAACGGCCAGACTGGAAATGGTGGAGGAAAAACCAATCTGGCTGTCGGTTCCATAGTTGGCCCCAACGAAGATGGTGCCGCTTTCGGCCCCGATGGTGGTCACCGGCAAGTCATTCAGCACTTCGGGGGAGGAGGGACTATCCAGAACGGTAACTTCGGCCAGGGTGTCGGTGGCGATGTTGAAGTTGCCGGAAAGGTGAACAAATCCGCCCAGGTCGATGGCCAGGTTGGTCAGGCTGGCGCCGGCGGTAAAGGCGGTGTTCTCAACCAGGCTCAACGGATCGGAAGTGACCGCCGCGACCAGTTCGTTGATGGTGATGTGATCATCAGAGGGAGCGAGGTCGAAACTGAGGCTGGCATTGGCGGTGATGTCGCCATTGGTGATGCCGAAGTTCAACCCGTTGGCGCCAAAGGTGGCGGTCAGGTTGTTGAGGGTGAACTCGGCAGAGCCGCCGGCACTGACATCACGCAGGAAGATGGCATCACCCGCATCGCCGCTGACCAGTTCATCGAGGTCGATGCCGATCGTGAGGACCAGGTTACCGGTGGCGCTGTAATCGAAGTCGCCGCTGAGCAGGCCATTCAGGGCGTCGAGCCGGAAGTCGAGAGCCTCGGTGCCGGAAACGGTGTGGCTCAGGTCGATGGTGTAGGTCAGCTCGGCGGTGGGAATGTCAAAGTTGAATCCGAGGTCGGTTATGGAAGAACCGAGGCTCTCGGCTGTCTTGTCGGCCAGATCCTGTACCGATCCCACACTGGCCCCGCCACCTGAGAATTGCGGATCGGAGTTCATGGGGGCGATCACGTAATCGTTGAACCCGCTGACCAGGTCCGTAAAGGTATCGAGTGCCTGGTCGACATAGGGAATCTCCACCCCGAAACCGTCGAGGTTGTCGCGAACGCTCTCCACCTGGGCCAGAAGGACGTCCGGATCGATGTCCAGGAATTTCATCAGCTGGTCGCCCCCGGAGAATCCGGGTGTGGCGGAAACATTGACATTGGTGATGTCGGTAATGTCGGGCCACTTGAGGTCCACTTTGATGGTTCCCAATTCAAAAGCGGATTCCGGATCGCCGGGCAGGTACGGGGACACAACGAAGGTTCCGGTAAGGAAGAGGTCGTCTGTTCCCGCGTCGCCATCACCGGAAAGCGAGATGGAGAACAAACCGAGTGGATCGGAGAAGAAGTCCTGAACCCTGAGCTGGGAATCGGACCCGCCGCCGGTCGTGATGTCGGCGGTCAGCGCCACCGCACTGTGGACAGCCAGGTCGATTTCGGTCAGGGCCACTTCGAGGAATCCGAATTCACCGGCGGCCTTGGCATCGTCAGAGATGCTCACCACGATATTGGAGAGGCTGAGTTCAGGCGGCGCGGATCCGTCACCGTCACGCGTGCGGATATAGAATCCATTGGCATCCACACCGACAATAATGTTCAGGGCGAGATCGGCGCTGACTTCGATGAACCCGGAAATGTCGACCTGTCCGACACCGACATCGAAATCAAAGTCGAGATTCGCCTGACCGCGCAGGGTCCGGAGGATCTGGATGTCGAGTTCATAGAACGTCCCCCCATCGGTGAAGTGCACATTCCCGGGCGTGTCATCGAGGCCATCAAGAGCCGACTCCAGTTCGGCGCCGGAATCCAGCAAGGTGGAGCCGATGTCGCTGATTTGGAAACCACCCGGGCCGGTTTCAATCAGCCGCTGGAAAATGCTGTCGGTATTGCTGTTCTGGCTGGCCTGCTCGATTTGCGGCACGCTCGGGGCGCGGGTCGGGTCGCCTTTGGGCGGGCGCTGCTCGGGGATGGTGCCACTGAGGGCGGAATCCAGGGAGGATCCGAACACGGGAACATCGGTGTCTTTCAGTCCGAGGAGTTCTCCCAGCCAGTAGAAGGCCATCTTGATCGAATTCCAGGGATTCCCCCAGCCCAGGAAGGCGCTATCGTCAACGTTCTCGACATTATCATAGATAAGGACCTGGCGCCCGCCGTCCGGGTCGAAGACCGTGTAGTAATCGTGTCCGTCGACGGTTCCTTCAAATTTGTCATCAATGTCGTCGCCGGCAAGGATCACGGTATCGCCGGTTCCGCCGGTTCCACTGGTATCGCTGCCTCCGTCCAGATAGATTCCATTGGAGATGGAGATCGCCCCGTTGGAGTGATCCAGGGTCAGGGTGTCATCCCCGCCTCGGAGGGAGAATATGATACTGGAGATGGATGAGACTTCGTGGGTAAAAATCGGTTCCGTGGTGCTGATGTCCAGGTTGTAGACCTCGACCAGCTCATCATTGGTCTCGTTCAGGATGATCTTGTACTGGTCATCCCCGGTTGTCCCGATGAATTGCGGAATAAACTCGGTCAGGATATCCGAACTGAGATTGGTGATCGACCATACGCCCCGGCCCATGGTGGCGGCCATGATGATGTCGGCGTCGGTTAGGGAGTCGCTGTTGTCTATATCGTAATAGCGGACGTCGCTGACCGGTGCCCCGGGCAGACCGGCACCAAAGTCAACCCATGCAGCCAGGTCGAGGGAAGTAAAGGTATCGGGATCATTGAGCTTCTGGACCCCGTCGGCTGAACCGACGAGTAGGAAGTCCCCGCCGGGATCGCTGACGTACTCGATGGAGCGGATGTCGGTGATCTGGGCGCTGATCCGGGTCCAGACAGGATTGGCGACGGTAATGTCAGCCGTCTTGAAGACAAATGCCCGGTTGGCCGCGTAGACCGTCTTCCAGTTGTCCGGATCGACGACAAAATCAACAACGGAAGCAGGGGCCGGCAGGGCCTTGGCGGTAAACCGGTTGCCTACGGCCTCCCGATAGAGGATCTGGTTCCCAATGGAAGCGACAATCAGGTTGGCGTTGTCCACGCCGCCCGTCGTGCCGCCATAGGTCAGTGAGCTGACCGAGGAGCGGCTGAAAGGATAGCTGCCGTTGGCGTTTTGATTCTGCACTCCACGGTGCACCCGGGTTACGGTATCGAGTCGATCGCTACTTTCATAAATCCCGAACATGCCGATGACCACCCGGGTGTCGTCAAACTTGTTAGTGGCCAGGGCGACCGGCCAGAATCCGTCGAACCTGCGGTCCAGCCGGTTGGTGATGCCACTGAAGAATGCGCCGCCGGCACGGCGTGCGAGATCCACCTGGTCCTGGGTGCCGACCAGGTTCCCCGAGGAATCATAGACGCCCCGGTAGATGAAATTCATGTTGTTGGATATGGAGTAACGGACGGACTGGTCGTGGGCCCCGCCGCCGCCGGAGGAATCAAAGGTGGTGATGTCCTGGGTGGCACCGTCGCCGCCATGGATGGCCGTCCAGCCGGTCACCCGTTCCGCCAGCTCGTCGGCACCGTTGGCGGCGTTGTCATCGACCCCGTCATGCGCGGCGGCAGACTGGCGGGCCGAACCGTTGTCCTGGGTCCCCACCGTGTAGACCTTGCTGATGGGATCGTAGGCGGCGGAGCTGACCTCGGTCACGCGGAGATCGCCGACCAGGGAAGTCCATTGCCGGGTCACAGCCCCAATGTTGTTCCGCGGATCTGCCAGGGCATAGATGCCGCCATCATTCGCTTCCAGGAGGCGGTTGTTGGTGGAGTCAAAGGTAATGAAGCGCGAATCAGCATGAGGTGCGGTGTTATTGACGGTATTGCCGACAATCTGCTCCCAGGCGCTTCCGTCGTATCGGAAGAGTCGGGCAACCCACTCGGTCAGGCCGACCGAGTTGTTGGTCAGGGTCGGCTGGCTGTCGCCACCCACGTAAATGCTGTTGGCGTTGGTCGGATCCACGGCAATGGAGAAGTGCAGGTCACCCTGCCCTCCCGGATGCAGCCCGGAGGTGCTGGCCGGCGTACCATCACTCGAAGTAGGGATGGGGATCGTGGTCCAGTTGGAGATCCCGTTGTCGACGTTCTTGAAAATGTGCGTCAAGCCTGAGCCGCTGTTGCCGTTTGTATTGGGGCCGATGACCCCGGCATAGACGACCGGTTCAGTGCTTCCGGTCGAGTTGAACAGGGCCAGCTTGATCCGGACCACCGGTTCAAAGAAGTTGTCGATACCATCACCGTCGGTATCCGTACCCGTTTCGATGCCGCCATTGATTTCCGCCCAAAGGGTCGTGAGATTATCCCATTCGAAGATACCCTGTTCCGGATTGACCGCGAAGAGACGGGCGGGTTTGGGAGTCCCGGTGGAAACCCCGGGATCGAAAGCCAGATCGGTATAGTGTCCCGCGGGAAGTCCGAGTTCACCGCCGGCTCCGGAAATCTTGGTCAGGGTTGAGCTGTCCAGCTTGGTGGAGGTCACCGTCGTGTCGATGTCGACCAGCAGTTTGAACACCCCGCCCGTGTCATCGACGACATTGTTCGAATCCTGGTCCAGGTCCAGGGTGGAGAAATAGATGATCTGGTTGTCGCCACTGGTCAGGCTGGTCGGCACGACTTTGGTCACACCAAGGTTCCGGAGTCGGGTTTCACCCAGGACGATCCAGCTTTGGCCGCCGTCGGAGGAAAAGAGCAATCCGGAGGGAACGCTCCCGCTGTAGGAGGAACTGGTCTGGCCGGTGCCGGCGATGAGGACCAGGTCCTCGTCAGGAGTATCCCCGTCCACCGGGGCACCAAGGCGGTCCAGGGGGCTGATGGCCAGGGTGCTGATTCCAATATTCGGGAATCCGTCTGTCAGCGGTACCCAGTTGGTCCCGTTGCCCTTCCAGATGCCGCCGCCGACTGTGCCGATGTAAATGACATTGGCGTCAAAGGGATGCGGGGCGATGGCGTTGGCCGCACCGGCAATCGGGCTTTCCAGGGAAGTGCCCCCGATTCCGCCCGGGCCTTCCTCCTCCCAGGTCGGGAATCCGGTCTTCTGGATGTAGACACTACCGGAGAAGCCGGTGACATCGACGGACGTCGTGGAGGATCCTCCCGTCAATTCCGCTTGCTGGATGTTGGCCAGGGTGGCGGGATCACCGGCAATGGTGATGCCGGTATCGGTCAGGGTCATGTCCCCATTCTCGGTGACCTCGATCTTGTTGGTCCCGGTTCCGCCGTCGACAGTGCCGTCTATGTTCCAGCCGTTGTCGAACTCGAAGGTGTCATCGGCGCTGCTGCCGGTCAGGTTGTTCACCTCTTCAAAGAAGATGCCGGAGAATCCGAAGATGGTGAAAGTTCCGGAATTGGGGGTGGCGGAAAGTTCCCAGTCGACATTGGCCGCAATGCTGATCTCCACCGTGTCGCCCGGATTGGAAATGGATCCCCGGATGATGCTGACATCATTGTAGGTGGCGTTGCCGCTGTCGGCGTTGGTCACGATGACGTCCGGGACCAGGTTGCTGTCATCATCGACCACCTCGAAATGGATGGCGTTGCTGTCACCCAGACCGCTGAGGATTCCCGGGGAAGGTTGACTCAAGTAGCCGTTGCCACTGGATGCACTGTTGGCATCAGAAATGCTAATGGCGGAAACCCGCACCCCGGCTTCCAGGTTTTCAGCCATGACCGCGAAACTGGAATCATGCCCCAGCCCAAGGAGATGACCGACCTCATGGACCAGCACCGTACGCAGGTCCATCCGTCCGTAGGCCCGGCTGGAGGAAATGGCCACCTCACGTCCGTCCGCCAGCGTGAAGGCAAACTCCGAAGACTCACCCGGGGTGCTGTCGACAAACCACCCGTACCCGGCCGCGGTGGCGTCGATGTAGATCATCCCGTCGCGGGCTTCCCCGAGGGCACCGTCCGGCAGGTCGGTAACCGTCGCCTGGAGCTGGGACAGGATGTCGCTCAGCCCGTTGGCCTTGGCGTAGTCGCTCCAGGCGGAAACGGCCACCTTCAGGAGGCTCTCCAGCTCTGCCTGGCTCAGCGGTTCGGGGTCGGCGTTTTCATCGGCCGAGCCGCGGGCAAAAAGAAAATCGCCTGCCCCGGAATGGGAGTCAGGCGATACGGGAAGGATGCACTGGGCGGCTTCGAAAACGGATACCGCGAATCCGGAACCGCTGGTGTTTTCGGATCCGGAAAGGGCATTTTCGACTGCAGTCCGCTGTCCATGCGGGTTTCCGGATTCCGGCGGGCCGTTTGCGGCTTTCAGGGTTTCCACCAATTGATGGGCCATGGCATCGGCGCGGTGTCCGCGCAGCGGCTCGACCGGCGACACGCCGGACTGGCCGGCAGTGGGCACTTCGAGCTCGATGCAATAGCCGTCTTCAAAGTCTTCAGAGTCCTCTTCGGCATCCGCCGCGGCGCTTTCCGCGGGAGCCGCCCGGGCTTCCAGGCTGACCTCGTCAGCCGACTTCAGGGACTCCTCCGGGGAGCTTTCCAGGGATTCATCCTGGACGTCGAACAGGCTGTCCTGACGGCTCTCCTGGACCTCCGCCGGGGCCTCGAAATCCATCAGGATGGCCGCGCTGGTATCCTCCATCCGGGAGGCCATATCGGCGGCGGTCACTCCTGCCAGACCATCACCGGAGAGGAGGAGCCGGGGCTCCAGATTCTCCAGTTCAAACTGGTTCTTGCCTGTGCGGGAAGTGTTCAATGAGAGAGAGAAGCAATGGGTGATGCCGGGCTTGTGCGCCGGCGGCTAATGAACTAAATCCCCTATTCGACGCCCGGGGTCAACACATAAGATGTAAAGGCGTAATTCATTAGATTATCTTATGCTACGGATGATACCCCTCAGTCCGGTTGATGAATTACACTCAATTTGCCCCGGGACAGGTCTTGATCCGGGCCGGAAATACTCCCGAAACGCCTGTTTCGAGCAGCCATGCCATCAGCAAAACCATTGCGCAGAGGCACTCCTTGATCCAATGTGAATAGGGTTTTATGCTCATCAAGGCGGCTATTGAAGAGCCCTTTGGACCCATCCGGCGGGGGAGAAAATCAGACCATATTCTGGCCGGAGAAGGAGATCGCCTCGTCCAGCCAGGAGTCCATTTTCATGACATTCTTGCGGGAGAGAAAGGCCACCCGCTGGGCCTTCCACTGGACAAACCAGGAGACGATACGGCCGACCAGGCGGGCCCCGGGGAGGCGGTGTTTCATGCTCCAGGTGAAGAGCCTGATGAGCCATTTGGGGGCGAAGCGGTTGAGCAGATCATCCTCGCAACTGACGTAGGCGATGGCGGAACCGGGATCGCCCTGGCGGCCGGCGCGGCCGAAAAGCTGGCGGTCGATGCGGCCGGCCTCGTGGCGTTCGGTGGCGATGACATGGAGGCCGCCGACCTCGGCGACGCCCTCACCGAGTTTGATATCGGTGCCGCGGCCGGCCATGTTGGTGGCGATGGTGATGGTCCCGGGCTCGCCGGCCTTGGCGATGATCTTGGCTTCCTGGCGGTCGTTGAGGGCGTTCAGGAGGTTGATCTTGAAGCCTTCGGAGTGCAGGCGCTTGGCCAGTACCTGGCTGGTGAAAATGTTCCGGGTCCCGACCAGGACCGGACGCCCGGCCTGGTGGCAGCGTTCGACCTCGCTGATGACGGCCTCCAGCTTGGCCTCGAGGCTGTAGAACATCCGGTCCGAGAGGTGCTTCCGCACGACCGGGCGGTTGGTGGGAATCCGGATGACCGGCAAATGGTAGATGTACCAGAGTTCGGAAGAGGCCTCCCAGGCCGTCCCGGTCATACCGGACATGCGGGTGTAGAGGCGGAAATAGCGCTGGAAACTGAGGCGGGCCAGGGTCTGGTCGATGGGCGAGAGGGGCACCCCTTCCTTGGCCTCGATGGCCTGGTGGAGGCCGTGGCGCCACTTCCGGTTGGGCATCATCCGGCCGGTGAATTCATCGACGATAATGACCTTGTTCTGCTGCACCACGTACTGCTTGCCGCGCTTGAAAAACTCCTTGGCGTTGAGGGTCTGCTCGACCAGCTCGATGGGCCGCGAAGCGCCGCGCCAGCGTTCCGGAAGGAGGTGCAGTTTGGACTCCACGACGCGCTTCCCGGCGGTGGTCAGGGTAACCTCCTTGTAGCGGATATCGACGGTGTAATGCTGCTTCACCTTGAGGTCGTTGGCGATGTCCCAGACCACCTTGTAGACCTGGTGGAGGAGGTTGTTGTCGGTCGGCGAGGAGATGATCAGCGGCGTCACCGCCTCGTCGATGAGGACACTGTCGGCCTCGTCGACAATGGCGGTGTGGAGGCCCCGCATGACCAGTCCCTCGGCTGATCGGTAGGGGTGCAGGTGGCGGTCCAGCAGGCGCCGGGTGGGATGCTGTTTTTCGCCCAGCCGCAGCCTGTCCCGGAGAAAGTCGGCCACCACCTCCTTGCTGGTGGTGTAGGTAACGTCGCGGGCATATCCGCGGGCCCGGTCCTCCGGCTGGAGGATGCTGGTCACGTAGCCGACGGAGACCCCGCAGAAGTTGTAGAGCGGCTCAAACCATTCGGCATCGCGCTTGGCCAGGTAGTCGTTGACCGTGATGACGTGGCAGGGTCGGCCGGTCCAGCCGGCCATGATGGCGGCCAGGGAGGCCGTCAGGGTCTTCCCCTCCCCGGTGGCCATCTCGGCCAGGTAGCCGCGATGAAGGGCCAGGGCACCCATGATCTGGACCGTGAAGGGCCGCATTCCGGTGACCCGGTGGGCCGCCTCGCGAATGGCTGCGAGGGCGTCCGGAACAGCTTTCTCCACGTCCTTGCCGGCCCGCCGGAACTGGTCCTTGAAGTCGGCCAGGTGCTTCTGCAGGGCCGGGTCGGAGAGAAACTTCCAATCCTCCTCCTTGCCGTCGATTTCCTCGGCCATCCGGCGCAGCTGGCGCAGCACGGCCCCGCGGCGGTGCCAGGTTCCGATCCAGGAGTCGACCAGCCGGTCCAGCCCGGTAGGCGGCTCCTTGACCCGGGGAATCTGGCAGGGGCGGTATTCCTGGACGATGGCGCTCATATGCCGTAGCGGCGCTGCAGGAGCTGGCGCAATTTGCGGATCCACTGGTGCAGCAGCGGTTCCCTGGGCAGGTCGAAGCGGATGCGCCCTCCCCTGCCGTGGTAAATGGTGACCCCGTCCAGACCGGCGAAGCGGGCCCGGACTTCAAAGAACGGCTCGGAGGCCTTGGTACCGGACTGGTCCTGGAGGTCGACCGCGACCTCGCCTCCCCCGGCCCAACCGAGGGCCGGCGAGGGCAGGTTCTGGCGGTCCGCGGGAATGACCCGGTGATCCGAAACCGGAAGGGTCTTACCTGCCTGGCCGTAGATCTTGACCTCGGACTCCCGGATCTCGTTGGTGAAGAGCCGGGAGGCCTCGTTCTGGGAAACAATGGCCGAGAAATAGTAATGCGAATTGTCGATCAACTGCCCGGCGGCAAAGCCGCGGTCGAGCCAGGACCCGACATAATCATCCACCTCCGGCGATACCCAGACGCCCTGGTGGGGGGCGCGGACAACCAGGGAATCGCGGGCCTCATGGAGGCGGGCCAGCAGCTTCCGGGTGGCCTCGGAGCGGCTCTCCAGGGCGGCGATATCGGCCGTGGATTCCCGGAGGGCCCGGCGGATCATGGCCTCGGTACCGGCCAGCTGGGCCTCCGCACCCTCGATCTGCAGCTCCAGCTCGTGGTTTTCAAGGCGCATCAGGGGTTGGCCGGGCTGAACCTGGCTGCCATCCGGGGCGAGGATTTCAACCACCTCTCCGGAGACCTCGGGGGCCACCACCGAGTAGGTCTCGGCCAGAAGCACGCCCGGGGAACGGAAACGGTTCGGGAAAGGAATCACTTCCAGGACCAAAACCAGGACCGCGACAAAGCAGACCACCACCGAGATGGCCCGGAATCGGGTCCGGTCCAGCTTGGGATCGCTGGCCAGGTAGACGATCAGCTTGTAGATCGGCACACAGACCCAGGCGATGGCACAGACCACGGCCATGATGATGCCCAGGATGAGGAAGCGGTCGGCCAGGAAGAAAAGGATGGTGGTGAAGATGACCACCTTGTAGATCCAGCTGGCGATGGCAAAAAGGGTCAGCCAGACGGCCTCCTTGGTCGAGCGGGCGGGACTGGTCGACTTCTTGTAGCCGAAGGCATAGTACTCGATGAAATGCTTGATCAGGCCGGTCGACCGCTGGTGCAGGTTGGGGATGTCAAGGAGGTCGGAAAGGATGTAGTAGCCGTCAAAGCGGAGGAGCGGATTGGCATTGAAAAGTACCGTCGAAACGGAGGCCACGAACATCATGTTGTAGGCCAGGCTGTGGATGGTCCCGGGACCGGTCCGGACCCAGACAAAGGCCGCGATGCAGGCCACGAAGACCTCGACAATCATGCCGGCCGCACCGACCAGGGCCCGCTGCCAGCGGCTCCGGAAGGACCACGAGGCGGTGGCGTCCATGTAGGGAATCGGGGTGAAGAGGAGGAACATGATCCCCATGGTATGGACCTCCCCCCCGAAGCGCCGGCAGGCGAAGGAATGCCCGAATTCGTGCAGGGTCTTGATAATGACCAGGCCGAGGTATAGAAAAAACAGGTTGTTGGGATCCAGGACCCCCTCGCTCTGCCGCCGGAGGTCATCGAAATTGTCAATGGCGATCTTCAGGCCCAGCCCGACCACGGTCAGCCACACGACAAGCCCAAACCAGCTGAACAGGAGACGGGCCACGGGCATGGCCCGGACCAGGAAATTGTCCGGATCGAAGAGCGGGATGCGGGCGAACATGATGCTCCGGAAAAAGGCCTGCCGCTCCTTCTGCTTGCGCTTGGTGTAGCGCTCGAAGAGGCGGGCGCTGTCCGGGGCCAGGGCCGAGTGCAGGAGGTTGGCCCCGTAAAGCTGGGCCAGGAGGCGGATCACCTCCTCCTGTCCGGGGGCGTTTTCCGGATCGGCGTCAAAGCACTCGTGCCAGACCGAATCAACGGTCCGGTCGGGGCTCAAGCGGGAGAGGAACTCGTAGGTCGGGGGGCGGACCCGGTAGAACTGGTTGTTGAATATATCCTGCAGGACATACCACCGCTCTCCCCGGAAGAACTGCCGGTGCACTTTCACATGGGGCCGCAGGCTGACCCGTTGCTGGGCGATGCGGAACCAGGATTCACTATAGGTTGAAGGTGCCTCGGCCATGGCTCAGATCCAGAAGAAGAGGCGCAGGAAATCGATGGTGCGATGGAAGATGATCCAGAAGAAGCTGCGCCATTCGGTCTCGATCTTGGAAATCCCCCCCATTCCCGGACGCCACCATTCGGCGGGATCCACCTCCAGTTGGCAGCGTACCACAAAGACGTTTTCCGCCTCCTCGGTTGTGGCCACCGGCTCGATCAGGACCACCCGGGCCGGAAACTTTTCCTTGGGCTGGCTGGAGAAGGCGATGTGGACGGGGGCGTCGATGTGGACCTCGTGGATGTCCCTCTGGTCGACCTTGCACTCCACGTAGAGGCGGTCCAGCCGGGCAATCTTGAAAAGCACGTCGCCCTGCCGGACGGGCGCCCCGAGCCGGCGCTTGAGGTCGCCCTCGATGACGAAGGCGTCAAAGGGACTGCGGATGTCGGCCTGGGAAATATGGTACCGGACGGCATCAAGCTTGACCCGGGCCTGCTCGGCCTGGGCGGAAAAAATACGCATCTCGGCCAGTTCATCGCGGGCCCGGGACTTTTCCTCCTCGCGCAGGTAGCGGGTCAGGTCGGCCGCCGAGGCCGCCTCCTCGAGGAGCAGGTCCCGGGTATCCAGGCTCAGGAGCCGTTCCCCGGAATTGAAGACCGATCCGACCTCGGCATCGACATCGTAAATGTAGCCGTCAAAGGGAGCCGAGAGGTAGGCCACATTCTCGGTGCGGAGCAGGAACGGGGCTTCCACCCGGTAGGTCATGCCGCCGAAAATGAGGACTGCGAGAAGAATCGCCACGCTGACCACGAGGACCTTGATCCAGACCTTTTCCGGCCCGATGGCCTTGCCCAGAAATTCCCGGGTGGCGGTCGCGGCCCGGGCCCCGAACCAGCGGTCGCGCCGCTTGAGGTCGTACAACCGGGGCGTGGCCAGGTCGGCGGTGATCCGGAGGAGCCGGATCTCGTCGTCACGGAACGGTTCCGTGGAGCGCTCCAGGGTGACCACGCCCACCGGCTCCCCATCCATCCGCAGGGGGATGGAACACATGAACTTGACCCCCTGGTTCCCGGCGAACTTGGCGTGGTCCCGGGTGATCAGGGTCTCCCCTTCAAGGGGCGGATAGTAAATTTCCTCGTCCTGGTCGTAGGCTTCCTCCATGGCCGATTCCAGTTCGCTGACGACCTGCATCTTCTTCTCGAACTTGTCGGAATGGCTGATGGCCTTGGTCCGGATATAGCCCCGCTCCTCCCAGCCCAGGCTGACCCGGTCGCAGCTGTGCTGGCCGGCCATCTCGTTGACGAAGACCATGGCCATCTCAACGAACTTCTTGCGGCCGTCCATCATGGTCACCAGGTCGATCACCGAGGCGGCCTGGGATGCCGCCCCGGGGGCCCGGTTGGCGGACTGGTAATGCTGCACATCGGCGGGGAGGCAGTTGGCCAGGAGAAGGCGCTTCAAGGCCTCGTCCACGGCCTCCGGGGAAACCCCCGAGAGAAGGAACACCGCCGCCCTCTCCTCGCTCGGGCGACCGGTCTCGAGGCGGATGGCAACCCCCGCCTCCTTCTTGTCGCCGGCCGCCGAGGAGGCGATCTCACGCAGGGCCTGGCCGTTCTCGGCCGCGGTATCGCAAAGGGTTTCCAGGCGGTCAAAGAAATGGGTCAGCCCCTCCGCGCTGAGGTTGGCCGGGGAGGCCACCACCTTGCGCCAGCCGGTATCCTCGTTCTTGCGCTTGCGCACCACCAGCCCGAAACGGGCCGTGCCGATGGTCACCAGGGCGTCGATGTAGGTCTGCCAGAAGGCGGCCGGAGGACCGGAATACCGCCGCAGGGAAGCCAGTTGCTCCAGGGCATCCTTGAAGGTGCCGGATTGTTCGTGTTCTCCCGACATTGATTAATCCTCCTCGCTGAGCTTGAGAAAACCGCCCTCGCCGGGACGGACGACGGTGTCCGGATTGTCGAAAACGGCCTTAATCCGGAGCAGGCCGCTGGCCGAGTCGACAACCGGGGAGATAAAGACAATTTCCCCGGAAAGGACCAAGTGCTCGGATCCCGCCTTGGCCTCGGAGACGAACCCCACCTTATCCCCCACGGCCAGGGTGCCGGCCAGGGCGGGGTCGATGTTGGCCACACAGTAAAACTGCCGGGTGTCGACGATCCGGAAAAGGATCTGCGGCGGCTCACAGTATTCTCCCACTTCAATCGGCATATCCGTGATGGTCCCCGTGAAGGGCGCCTTGAGCCGCTTCTTGGCCATCGCTTCCTTGGCCAGCTCCAGTTCAATGGCCGCGATCTGGTATTCGCTGCGGGCCTTGTCGACTTCCTCGATGGAAATGGAACTGCCCTTCTCCAGCAGGGTTTCCGATCGCTCCAGGGTGGCTTTCAGGTTCTCGACCTGGACTTCCAGGCGCTCGATGTTCAATTGCTCGGTCCTGGCATCCAGCTCCAGGATGACCGTGCCTTTCTCCACGAAGCTCCCTTCGCCATGGCGGATAACACTGACGGTCCCGGGAACGGTCGATGCCGTCTCGACATCAGCCATGGCCTCGGTCAGGCAACGGACAAGATCCGCCGCGTTGAGATTAACGGATATGGCTGCCGTCAAAGCGGCGAGGCACAGGCTGTTCCTGAGGTTCCGGAGAGAGATCATGTTTTTCTTCCTTGTAGGGCTTGTCGTAAGAACGGTAAGGCAGGGTACTCCAATCGATACCCAGCCATGGGGTGACAAATTCCTCGCTGGCAAAGGCCACCGGTTCATCGACCGGAAGGCGGTTGAAATCGGCCAGATAGTACCGCATGGCCGGGGTCTGGCGCTCGTCGTTGCGCGACCAGTAGGTGGTGCGTTCCTCCAGCTCCTCGAATTCAACCTCGAGGTTGCGGACCTGCAGGAGGCAGCCCGAAATCAGCTGCAGCTCAAGGAGCGAGCGCTGGTAGTCGATCTCGCTCTGGAGCTGCTCCAGGCGGGCGTCAAAAAGTTCCTGCTCCGCCTCCAGGACGCTGCGGGCATCCATCCGGCCGATATCGCGTTCCTGCATCCGGGTTTCCAGGAGGTTGTCGCGGAAGTCCACCACGGATTCCAGGCTCCGGGCAGACGTGAAATTGGAGGAGATCCGCTGCTCGGCGGTATCACAGCCGATCTGGATCTGGGTCAGGAGGTTGGCCTCGGTGCGCTCCGCCTGCTGCAGTCGGAGCAGGGCCGCCCGGTGCTCGTTGCGCCCGCGGACATCCCCCCAGAGGGGAATCCGCACCACCAGGCCGACCGACCAGGAGGGAAAGCCGTAGTTCACAACCTCGTCCCAGGTTTCGTTCCACCGGTCTGCAAATCCGTAGGCTCCGACATCGGCCTTCAGGCTGACCTCGGGCAGACGCTGGTTCTTGGAATAGCCGAGCCGGATCCTTTCCTGTTCGGTCTGGATCCTGGCTTTCAGGAAGTCCGGGTTCATGGACATGGCCGCCTTCTTTCCCTCCTCATAAAGGGTCTCCACCGGCTTCGAGGCCGGGGCGTCGATGACCCGGTAATCGACTTTGTTCGCGCGGGGTACCCCGCCGAAATAGGAGGCCAGGTTGTTCAATGCTTCAATCCGCTTCTGGTAGGCCTCGCGTTCCGCGGACTGGCGGATGGCCAGCTTGGCTTCCATTTCAAGGACATCCAGTCTCGATCCCCGTCCGGCCTCGAAGCTGGCTTGGCTGTCCTCCAGGAAGGTCTCCAGCATCTGCACCGATTCCCGGCTCAGCTGCAGCTCCTCCTGGGCATAATACAAATCCCAGTAGGCCAGCTCCGCCTCGGCCACCACCGTCATCAATTCCCGCCGGTAGTCCTGGAAGGCGATCTCCGACTGGCGGGCGGCCATCCGCAGCGAGGCCAGGTTGGCCGCAAAGCCGAAACCCTTCAGCAGGGGCTGCTCCAGGGTGAACATGAAGTTTCCCTGGATTCCGGTCCCGCCCGGGGTGTCGCTGATGGCGGAGGAATTGCGGTAAAAGTCGTCCGAGGTGACCCCCAGCCGGGCCAGGGTCCCGAGAGGCGACCGGACTTCCACCGCCGAGCTCAGCCGCCATGAGTTTTCATCGTAGATGCCGGGATAGACATCCAGATAGCCGTCCGGGTTGGTGCCATCAATCACGCTTTGGGCAAAATCCTGATCCCGTCCGGCTTTATTCTTGTTGGGAATCCGCCGGTCGACAAATTCCGCGCTGGCCACCAGGGCCGGCTCGAATTCGCCCATCTCGGCGTCCCGCTGCCGCCGGGCCGCGTGGAAGCCCAGGAGCTTGGCCTGGACCGTTTCATTGAAATCGACCACCCGCTGCATGTACTCCTGCAGGCTGAGCTCATCGGTGTAGGGATAAGAGTCGGATGGTCCAGGCTGTGCCTGCAGCAATCCGGCTGTGAGGATGAGAGAGAGAGAAATACCAGAGAGAAACCCGGGCACGCTGGCGCCCCGGCAAGGCAAAGGGAAAGACCTCATACCAACCTTATTAGCTGAACCCTTCCGCACTATCAAGAATGAAATCTCCGAACTATTAACATTCGCTGGAATTAGATTAGTTTCACTTATCGGAATAACCGTCAAAGCCCCTCCATAAGCCCCACAAGAAAGGGCTTCAGGCAGGGAACAGCATGGAATGAAGCCCGGGCGACGGATCTCGAAAGCCGCTTTCCCAGGTCCCTGACCGGCCATTGAAAACCCATCCGGAATAGAAAAACCCCTAATGGGTATACCCTATTTTATGGTTCAGGATTCCTGCCCGACGACGGACTTGATGTTGACGAATTCCAGGATCCCGTAGCGGGACAACTCACGGCCATAGCCGCTGTTGCGGACCCCTCCGAAGGGCATCCGGGGATCGGACTTGACGAAATCATTGATAAAGACGCATCCGGCCTGCAGTTGACCGGCGATCCGCTCGGCCCGGGCCAGGTCGCGACTGAAGACCGCGGCGCCAAGCCCGAAGGAGGACTGGTTGGCCAGGGCCACCGCGTCCTTCTCGTCGGCGGCGGCAACGACGACCCCCACCGGACCGAAGGTTTCCTCATCAAAGGCCGGCATTCCCGGACGGACCGCGGTCAGCAGCGTGGCCGGATAATAAAAACCCGGCTCGCTGGATTCCGGCATCCGGCCGCCGAGGAGCAAGCGGGCGCCTTGCCCGATGCTGGTGGTGACCTGTTGATGCAGGTCCCGGCGCAGGTCGTCCCGGGCCAGGGGCCCCAGCTGGATATTCCCCCGCATGGGATCGCCGTAGGGATAGGCGGACATCTCGTGGATCAGGCGGGATTCAAATTCCTCCCGGACCGATTCCTGGACGATGAAACGCTTGGCCGCGATACAGGTCTGGCCCCCGTTGTTGAGCCGGCTGGCGACACACTTGGCGGCGGCCAGTTCCAGGTCCGCGTCCTCCAGGACGAGGTAGGGATCACTCCCCCCCAGCTCCAGGACGGACTTCTTGACCTGCCGGGCCGCGCAGGAGGCGACGGCCTTCCCGGCCGGCTCGCTGCCGGTCAGGGTAACGGCGCGGACCAGGGGATTTTCAATGACCGCCTCCATCCGGTCCGAGGGAAGGACCAGGCTTTGGAAGACGCCCTCGGGGAGGCCCGCGGCAGTGAAAACCTCCTCGATGGCCAGGGCGCAGCCCATGACATTGGAGGCGTGCTTGAGAACGGCCGTGTTGCCTGCGGTCAGGGCCGGGGCGGCGAAGCGGAAGACCTGCCAAAAGGGAAAGTTCCACGGCATCACCGCCAGGATCAGTCCCAGCGGCTGGAAAAGGACATAGCTGCGGTCGTATTCCGTGGATACCTGTTCATCGGCCAGGAAGCCCGGGCCGTTCTCGGCATAATAATCACAGACCCAGGCGCACTTCTCGATCTCGGAAGAGGACTGGCTGATCGGCTTGCCCATTTCCCGGGTGATCAGGACCGCCAGGTCGTGCTGGCGCTGGCGCAGGATCTCCCCGGCCCGGCCGACCAGCCGGGCCCGCTCCTCCACGGACCTGCCCGACCATTCGGTGAAGACCCGGTCTCCCCGCTCCAGCCGTTCCTGAACTTCCCCGGGCGCATGGACCCGGTACTCCTGAAGGGCCTTGCCGGTGGCTGGGTTGGTCGTCTTGATCATCACTTACGGGTACAGTTCCACGCCGTAAGGATAATAATTAACCGGCTTGTCCGGGATGACAACCTCGTAATGGTTCTGCAGGTAGCTGACCAGGTCGATCAACTGCCGTGTGGTCATCTTGCTGGTATAGTCCGGCATGATGGAATTGCCCTCCGTGTCGACATACCGCTGGTGGACATCCGGTCGAATACTTTGTGACGGGTGAATGATGGCGGTCACCAGTTCCCCGTAGGTCTTGACAACCCGGACCTGGCCGCCGAGCGGGATCAACAACTTGTCATACTCCGGTGGGCGGGTGAAATCCGCGTCTCCATAGACGGAGTGACAGTGCGAACACTGCAGCTCCTGGAAGACCGCCCGGCCCGCCACCGGATCGCCCGGCGGAAGGCTGAATCCACGGGCCTGGTTGTCCCTGGGATTCAGGTTGTAGCCCAACAGAAAGACCACCAACAAGCCGGCCACCACACACAGCACGGCGAATACCTTTTGAGCACGAGTCATATATACACCTCCCGACTCTTTTATAGGCGTTCCATTTGCGAATGGCAAGCAGATCCACCTTTGCCGGGACCGCTCCGGAAGATTTTCAGGAAGCCCTCCGGTGGCGGCAGCCCTGGCTGACTCCGCGCTGCTCCAGCCAGGCGTCAAAGCGGGCCACGAGGACATCCAGACGAATGCCCCAGGAGGGATTGAGGATATACTTCAAGGGGGCATCCCCGAAGAGCCGGTCGATGTAGAGGTCCGGCCGCAGGCGTGCCAACCACCCGGCCAACTGCTCAAAATAATCCTCCACCCGGGGAAAATCAAAGGCCTCCGGATGGTCCAGGTACTGGCGGGCCAGCGGGGTTCCCTTGAAGACGTGGAGCTGGTGGACCTTGATGCTGTGCAGCGGCAGGGCATTGATTTCATCGACGCGCTCAAAGAACCGGGTCCATACCTCGCCGGGAAACCCGACCAGGAAATGCGCGCCCACCGGGAGGCCGTGCGCCGCCACCCGCTGAATCCCCTCCACCGCCTGGGCGTGGCTGTGCCCGCGGTTCATGCGGGCCAGGGTCGCGTCCTCCATCGACTCGATGCCCAGCTCGACATAGACCGGCTTGCGGGTGGCCGCCGCCTGCAGATAGTCCAGCAGGCTGTCCGGCAGGCAGTCCGGACGGGTCCCGACCACCAGTCCTGAGAGGCCGGGGTGCCCGAGGATGGTCTCGTAAATCCCGACCAGTTTCTCCAGCGGACCGTAGGTATTGGTGTAGGCCTGGAGATAACCGACAAACCCGACCGCCCTCGGGTAGCGCCGTGCCTGGAATGCCAGGCCCTGTTCGATCTGCTCCTCCAGGCTGTCCCCGCTGTGGCAGTAGGCGGGCGTGAAGGCCTCGTTGGAACAATAGGCGCAGCCCCCTGTGCCGAGGCTGCCATCCCGGTTGGGACAGGTCATCCCGGCGTGCAGGCTGACCTTCTGGACCCGGCCGCCGAAGCGACCGCGCCAGTAGTCCTTCAACTTGCGATAGCGGGCTGTCATTTCAGTGGCGGGCATGATGGGACCGGTTCCAGACCGTGAGCAAAACAACCCGCACGGTTTTGAACAGGGAAAAGCGACGCATCGCCGGGCCCGTGAGAATTATCTTGCCAAGCGGTCCCGATTCGCGAGTGTCCTGCCCTTCATCGCGGGGCGAGTCCCGCTGGGAGACCGGTCATGGCCCATGTTTCGGTAGCCTGCATAAAAACCGGTCCATATACATTAATCTACATGTCTGATTCCCGATTCGAGGATCTGCCCCTGGCAGAGCCCGTCCTGCGCGCATTGCGCGAAGAAAACTACACCGTGCCGACGCCGATTCAGGCCCGGTCCATTCCCGCCCAACTGGAAGGCCGCGACCTCATCGGCTGCGCCCAGACCGGAACCGGCAAGACGGCGGCCTTCGCCCTGCCGATCCTGACCCACCTGGCCAACCGACCGCAGAAGCCCAAGCGCGGTCGTCCCCGGGTCCTGGTCCTGACCCCGACCCGCGAGCTGGCCATCCAGGTCGGCAAGAGCTTCACCACCTACGGCCGGCACCTCAAGCTGAGGCACTCCCTGGTCTACGGGGGCGTCAGCCAGGTCCCGCAAACCCGCAACCTGGCCAAGGGCGTCGATATCCTGGTGGCCACCCCGGGACGCCTGCTGGACCTGATGAGCCAGGGACACGTTGACCTCCGCGAGGTGGAGTTCCTCGTCCTCGACGAGGTCGACCGGATGCTGGACATGGGCTTTGTCCACGATGTCCGCCGCATTGCCGGGTCCCTCCCGGACCAGCGCCAGACCTCGCTCTTCTCGGCCACCCTCTCGGGGGACGTGGAGAAGATCTCCAAGGACTTTGTCAGCGATCCGGTGCGGGTCTCGGTCACCCCGGACAAGCCGGTGGTGGAAAACATCCTGCAGGAGGTCTGCTTCATCAAGCAGGAGAACAAACTGGCCCTGCTCATGGGCTATCTCCGCGGACAGGGGGATCGCTCCGGAGACCACTCGACGATCGTCTTCACCCGGACCAAGTACGGGGCGGAAAAACTTTCCAAGCAGCTCGGACGTCATGGCTTCCAGGCCGACGCCATCCACGGGGACAAGTCCCAGGGAGCCCGCCAGAGGGCCCTGGAGGGATTCCGTTCAGGCAAGGTTCCGGTCCTCGTGGCCACCGACGTGGCGGCCCGCGGGATCGACGTGCGCTCCATTTCCCTGGTCGTCAACTTCGACCTGCCGGAACAGGCGGACAGCTACGTGCACCGGATCGGGCGGACCGCCCGGGCCGAGCGCCATGGCAACGCGGTCAGCTTCTGCACCATCCGCGAGGTGGGCCAGCTGGCCCAGATCGAAAAGTACATCGGGCGCAAGATCGAGGTCGACACCCAGCACCCCTTCCACGATGCGGAGGCGGCCGACCACTCCAGCCATCATTCCCATCGTCCGCACAAGCAGCAGGGCAAGTTCCAGCGTCGCGGAGGCCCCCGGAGGGGCAACAGCTTCGGAGGAAACGGCAAGCCTTTCCATGGCCGGCGCGGCAAGTTCGGCGGTCCCGCAAAACGCGCTTCCGGCAAGGGCCGGGCACGATAATTGGATTGTCCGGGGGATCGCCGGCGGTTAAGGTCGGTGAATGTCAATCCATGCAAGGTTAACCCTGATCCTGCTGCTGACCGGATTCCTGCCTGGAACCCTGCCGGCCGGGGCGTCCACAGCCATTCCCGAAATGAATTCCGACAAAGCCGCCGCCATCCTCCTGTCCGTCGACCAGGCCTTCAGTGACCGGGCCACGGAATCCGATATCCCAACCGCCTTCCTGGAATACGCCGCGGACGATGCGGTCATGTACCGCAACGGCATGGAACCGGTGACCGGCAAGAAGGCCATCGCCGCCCTGCTCTCCGGGGAGGCCGGTGCCCGCCTGGTCTGGAAGCCCCTGGCCGCCGATATCGCAGCCAGCGGGGACCTGGGCTACACGCGCGGCAGCTTCACCTACCACACCGCGGCCGGCGAGGATGGCTCCCCGCCCAAGGGTCCCTACCAGGGCTACTATGTTTCCATCTGGAAGCGCCAGGCCGACGGTTCATGGAAATGGGTCTTCGACAGCGGGGTGACTTCCAAACTTCCTTGAATTTGCATTGCCGATTTCAGGGATTTTCAATTCCGTTCCTGAAAATGCATATCCGCCGCGGGCGCCCTACAGATCTGGCTCGTTTGATGGAACTTGAAGCGCAAAGCTTCGAGGAGGAAAGGCGTGACTCGGAAAAGGTCTTCCGGCACAGCCTGGCCAGTCCGCACCAGGAGGTCTGGGTCCTCACCGAAAACCGGCAGATCCTCGCCTCCCTCTTCCTGCGCTTCCATCCCCGCACCTGCCGGGTCCACTCCATCGCCGTCGACCGGGCCGCCCGAGGCCGGGGCCTCGGCTTCAAGCTGATGGAACTGGCCCACCGGAGGGCCCGGAAAAACGGCTGCCGCCGGATGAGCCTGGAGGCCGACGCCCGCAACAACGCCCTCCTCTCCTGGTACGAATCCCTCGGCTACAGGCGCACCAGCCTCCTCAAAAACTACTACGCCCCCCGCTGGAACGGCTACCGCCTGACCCGCGATCTACAGGCGGGACGCCTGTAATCCCTGCGACCTTAGTCCTTAGCCCTTAGCCCTTAGTCCAAACCCATGCCCATCACCAACATCATCGTGGTCGACAACCCCGCCCGCTGGAATTTCCAGGTCAAGGACGTGGAGATCATCGCCGCCAAGGCCTACCTGGCCCCGACCAGCACCCAGAGCTGGCCGGAAGCGCGGGTTTTCAACCTCTGCCGGAGCTATGCCTACCAGAGTGTCGGCTACTACGTCTCCCTCCTGGCGGAGGCCCGGGGCCACCGGGCCCTGCCCAGCGTGGCCACCCTGCGGGATTTCAAGTCCCTGCCCATCGCCCGCTCCCTGGGCCTGGATATCGAGGAAATCATCCAGAGCAGCCTCAAGGACCAGACCAGCCACAAGTTCGACCTCGAGGTCTACTTCGGCCAGACCCTCGACCGCCGCTACGCCAGGCTGGCCACCCAGATTTACCGGCTCTTCCCCTCCCCCCTCCTGCGGGCCCAGTTCATCAAGCAGGACCGCTGGCTCCTGAGCTCGGTGGCCCCCATTTCCATTTCCCAGCTGCCGGATGCCGAACGGGAGCAGATCGCCTCCTTCGCCCAGGATTACTTTGGCCGGAAACACGTCCACAAGGCGCCCAAACAACGTTTCCTGTACGACATGGCCATCCTC
>ENA-ORCW01000392-ORCW01000392.1-marine-metagenome-genome-assembly--contig:-NODE-392-length-29881-cov-3.997618_pt1 | contig 29881 bp, 28 predicted proteins | sample MGYA00237784_ERZ508517 | MGnify/ENA primary metagenome ERZ508517 (study PRJEB26187, sample SAMN06268979) | marine metagenome | isolation source: Tt ae E1 feedstock associated aerobic enrichment on... | reverse complement strand
TGAGATTGTCGGAAGCGATCCTGCCACCGATGTGGCACTCATTAAAATTCCAGATGACAACTTATCTGCCCTACCTTTGGCAGACTCCGACTCACTACGCGTTGGTGATTTTGTTGTCGCCATTGGTAACCCATTCGGTCTGGGCCAAACAGTCACCTCAGGTATTGTTAGTGCCTTGGGAAGAAGTGGCCTTGGCATTGAAGGCTACGAGAACTTTATCCAAACAGATGCCTCCATTAACCCTGGTAACTCAGGTGGTGCATTAGTTAACCTGCGTGGCGAACTGGTGGGTATCAATACCGCTATTTTTTCACCAGGTGGTGCTTCATCTGGCAATATCGGTATCGGCTTTGCTATTCCCAGTAACCTCGTTAAACAAATTACCGATCAGCTCTTAGAACATGGTGAAGTGCAGCGTGCTTACTTAGGTGTTCAAATGCAGGATATTACGCCTGAATTAGCACAAGCCTTTAATATTGAGCGTCAACAAGGCGCCGTTGTGAGTCATGTGATTCCTGATTCAGCTGCCGCGGATGCCGGCTTGAAAGTCGGTGATGTGATCACAGCAGTCGATGACACGCCATTGCTGAATGCGGATAGCCTAAGAAATACCATTGGTTTGATGGTTGTTGGTCAAACTGTGAAGCTCGATATTATTCGCAATGGCAAAGCCAAAACCATTAAAGCAACAGTAAAACAAACGCGTAAGACAGCATCTGATGGGTTAGTGCATCCTAAGCTTTCTGGTGCCACCTTTGGTGATATTGAGCAGGACTCGCCCTATTACGGTCAGATTGAAGGCGTGGTGGTGTATTCAGTCAAGCGTGGCAGCCCCGCCTGGAAAGCAGGCCTAAGACCTGATGACATTATCACCTCGGTCAACCGCCAGCCTGTCACTGAACTAGAGCAGTTCAAGCCAATGGTAAGCAATGCGAAGGAATTATTATTTAATATTGTTCGCGGCCGCCGTGCGATGTTCTTGTTACTTAAATAAGTCAAAAACGAGCCTGACTATTCAGGCTCTTTTTTTAATTTCTGGTGAGATTAAGCTTCTGAGTAAAAACGTAGACACCGTTAGTAAACAATGACCATTCCACATAGAGCTCATCATCATTAGGCGCATCAATGGTAATCATATACTCTAAATAACGAACACCAGCATTAGGACCATTCGAAGCAAACTCACGTTGATTCGCCTCAATATGTCGACCGTTTGCACTCAGTCCATACAAACTTTCGATATTAATCAGACCTAAGGTCTCCGAACGACTGACACGCTCTGCCGGAAACACTTTTTCTAAACGTGCTTTAAACAACACAATACTGCTTTCTTCAACATCAGCTTCGACTTGCATTTGTTTATGTAGTTTTTGTGGATTGTTATCCGAACCTTTACAGGAAATTTCCTCGCCAGTGCCTGTCCATTGTCCTTTCAGTTGTTTGAGAAACTGGAGCGCTTCTTCATTTTTATCTATGACAAGGCTTTTATCATTATTACGGTATTCCTCTTCCAAAGACTCGGCTGTAGGAGAAGGTTGATAACAGTCATAGGCAGCCGCAACAGGTGAATGTAAACACCACCCCAACACCCACATCAAAACATACGATTTTCTCATTATAAAAGGTCCATTTGCGTCGTGATTAACTATGATCAAATGCTTTTCATTATGTGTTGTCAATCGAAACGGACAAATTTACATGCCAGCGTAATTTGCTAAAGCAGAAAACTCACCCGTATATTGAGTGTCAGTAGCAGAAGCACTCATTATTTGTCTGTCTTCATTTACTCAACAACAGGATATAAGCCGAGAACAATGGAATCTATTTATCAGCAAATTATCAGTCGTAACCCGGGCGAACCAGAATTTCATCAAGCCCTGTATGAGGTTTTGGAAACATTAACACCGGTGTTAGAACGTCACCCTGAGTATCACCAAGAAAAAATTATCGAGCGCTTATGTGAGCCAGAGCGACAAGTGATATTTCGTGTGCCTTGGGAAGATGATAATGGCGAACTCCATATCAACAGAGGTTTTCGCGTTGGTTTTAATAGTTCATTAGGTCCATACAAGGGTGGCTTGCGTTTTCACCCCAGTGTCACGCTTGGCACAATCAAATTTCTCGCCTTTGAACAAACTTTCAAAAATGCGTTAACAGGCCTGCCTATTGGTAGTGGCAAAGGCGGAGCAGACTTTGACCCCAAAGGTAAATCTGATCGTGAAGTCATGCGTTTTTGTCAGAGTTTTATGACCAGCCTTTATCGTCATATTGGTGAGTCTACCGACGTACCCGCTGGTGATATTGGTGTTGGTAGTAGAGAAATTGGTTATCTGTTTGGTCAATACAAGCGTATTACGCAACGTTATGAAGCGGGCGTAATCACAGGTAAAAGTCCAAGCTGGGGTGGCACATTAATTCGTAAAAAAGCCACCGGCTATGGTGCCGTCTTTTTCTGTGAAGATATGCTCAGAGCTGTTCATGATGAGGAATTGAAGGATAAAGTCGCCTTGGTTTCGGGCTCAGGCAATGTGGCGACTTATGCTATGGAAAAACTGCGGGCTTCTGGTGCAAAAGTCATTGCCTGTTCAGATTCTGGTGGTGTCATCGTGCATGAACAAGGTATTGATGTTGATGCCATTATTCGAATAAAGGAAGTAGAAAGACAGCGAATCTACACTTATCTCGATATTCATCCTGACGCCAAATACATTGAAAATGGCAATATCTGGGATATTCCGTGTTATATTGCATTCCCCTGCGCTACCCAAAATGAATTGGAAGAAGAAGACGCACAAACCTTAGTCAAAAACGGTTGTATTGCTGTCTGTGAAGGTGCCAATATGCCCAGTACACCAGAAGCGATTAAAGTCTTTCAGACGAATAATGTCGCTTTTGCTCCAGGCAAAGCCGCCAATGCGGGGGGTGTGGCTTCATCCGCCTTAGAAATGCAGCTCAATGCCACTCACAGCAGTAGTTATGAATACAGTGAAGATCGTCTGCATGAAATCATGAACCACATTCATAAAGCTTGTTGCCAAACCGCTGAAGAGTTTGGTGAACCACACAATTATGTACTGGGTGCCAATATTGCCGGCTTCAGACGTGTGGCGAATGCCATGTTAGCCTTTGGTCTGATATAGAAAAACGGGCCAGCCTGAATTGGGGCTGGCCCATCTTTTTAAAACAATTTCTTCATGCCAGTCACAATGGATAACACCATCACACCCGCAATCAGGCCAACACCACCATTAAATAACACAGGCATCATAACGGTCATGACTGCACCCATTGATGCATTCAAACCCTCTAATAGATGATGTAAAAAAGGGAGTCCATGCACCAGAATACCGCCACCGACTAAAAACATGGCGATCATGCCCACCACCGATAGAAACTTCATCAACTTGGGCGCGAGAAATAAAATGACCTGACCCAGCTTACGCTGGAAACCATCAAAGCGGCTATCGCCCTGTCCAGCTTTGACTAAAGCCAAACCGGCATCATCGAATTTCACAATACCCGCTACCAGGCCATATACGCCTGAGGTCATCACAATGGCTATTAAAGACACCACGATGGCTTGCGTCAGTAGACTTTCACCCTGAGCCACACCAAGCGCGATCACAATAATCTCTGCGGAAAGAATAAAATCTGTTCTGATCGCCCCTTTTATCTTTTTACGTTCATAAGCTTTGATATCAATATTTTCATCTGCCGTTGCTGCGGCCAGTTTTTTCTTATGCTCGTCATCACTTTCTTCATGCGGTAACCATTTATGAGCCAGCTTTTCCATGCCTTCGTAACAAAGAAATAAACCACCAAGCATCAATAAAATCGTCACACCAATCGGAAAAACAGCACTGATGATCAAAGCCAAAGGAACAAGAATCAGCTTATTAAGAAATGAACCTTTCGCTACCGCCCATACGACAGGTAACTCTCTTTTGGGATCAACACCTGTTACTTGTTGTGCATTAAGTGCAAGATCGTCACCTAATACGCCCGCCGTTTTTTTTGCCGCCACCTTTGTCATCACTGATACATCATCAAGTAATGATGCAATATCATCGACCAGAGCTAATAAACCAACACTTGCCATAGTTTTTATTCCTATATGATTTGCAGGTAGCGTATTTGTTTGCTTTCCTGCTGTCTACCTGACTTTTTCTAAGACAAAAAAGTCAGGATTTTATTGTGGATGAAGTCTATATCTCGTTTATATAAATAAAGCTAAGAAGGGCTCGAGCAAATACATTAGTACAGAAATCAGAGCGGTTAAGAGAACGAGCCAAAGATCACCTAAAGTCTTCGCTAACAATTTAATAGTGAGTTTATTCGGGTTATTTCGCGACCCAAACGACCTCCTCGCTTTCCAGTAATTTTGTTAAGTCTGGATAAATGACATAAATGCTTTTGCTGCTGGACTGGGCCTTGATGACCAAATCAAATACAAAGCACGCTTTGGGGCTTCTTTTATGGGTATAGCCACAGCATCTGAGAATTGTTCAGACAAAGGCTTCGGAACGATGGCATAAGCCAGACCAGACGCAACTAACTGCTCAATTAAACTGATATGGTCAACCACAAACTTTACTTTAGATACCAGTCCCTGACTTGCAAAGGCTTCATCAGTCTGTCTTCGAGCACTACTTTCTTTTGGGTAGTTAACCATCGGCTCAGAGGCAAGTTGATGTAATGACAACAACTGATATTTTGCCAAGTGATGGTCACATGGAAGCACGGCGACCAGAGGCTCTTCAGCCAGTTGAGTATACTCCACCCCAGATATGGATTCATCGACCCATAAGCCAATCAAAGCTATATCGAGACGATGGTTTGTCACATCGGTAATTAATACTTCACTACCTGCTGTTTTTAAACCAATATCAACCTCTGGATAATTTTGGTGAAACTCTGCAAAGACATCTACGATATTGACTATAGTCATTGCTGAAATCATGCCGACATTAAGGCGGCCAGAAACAAGCCCCGTTGTTGCTGTCACGTCAGTGTAAATTTTCTGCACTGAATCTAAGGTATGTTTAGCCTGCTCCACAAACGACTGTCCCGCCAGCGTTAGAGAGACCTTTCTTGAAGTACGTTCAAAAAGGAATACGCCTAACTCCTCTTCTAGCTTTGCAATCTGGTGACTTAATGCCGACTGAACGGTGTGGCAGCGTTTAGCTGCCAGGGTAAAACTTGATTCTTCGGCTACAGCTACGACATATTCAATTTGTCTTAGATTCATTGATCTATCTCATTTAAAGATAGCTTCAATGATAACAATGCATTTGAATCATTAATACTTACATCGCATAGTATGGCTAATTCACTCTCTGAAATGCCTTATGACAAAACAACAAACCGTATTAACGCAAGGCTTAGTTTTATTGATGGCAACCGCCACCGGCATTGCCGTAGCAAGTAATTACTACGCCCAACCATTACTAGATACCATAGCCAATGAATTCAGGCTAAGTCACTCACTAGCCGGCAATATCGTCACCACAGCTCAACTGAGTTACGGCATAGGCTTGTTGCTTTTAGTGCCGTTGGCAGACAGGCTAGAGCGCCGTCAACTTATTGTTGTCATGAGCCTATTCGCAACCGTTGGTTTGTTAATAAGTGGCTTTGCTGGAAGTTTGCCATGGTTATTACTCGGCACAGCTATAACAGGCCTTAGCTCTGTTGTCGCGCAAGTATTACTGCCACTGGGCGCCACACTGGCCTCAGAACAACAACGAGGCAAAGTCATTGGCACAATCATGGGCGGACTTTTGCTGGGCATATTGTTGGCTCGTGTTGTGGCGGGCGGCTTATCCAGCTTGGGTAGCTGGCGATACATTTATTGGTTTGCTGCTGTTGCTATGTTCATTACAACACTGGCTTTGGCTCGTTATTTACCGACTTACCATAACAATAACGATATGAGCTACAAGCAGATATTAGGCTCTGTTATGGGCCTGTTTATCAAAGAACCAATACTTCGTTATCGATCCATTTTGGGGATGTTGTCATTTGCCTTGTTTAGTATGTTTTGGACGCCCCTCGCCTTCCTATTAGCCGAGCCTCCCTATGAATATAGCGACGCTACTATCGGCTTGTTTGGTCTTGTTGGTGTGGCAGGTGTATTTGCTGCGTCATGGGCTGGTAAATTAGCCGATGCCGGAAAAGGCGATCTTGGTACTCGTATAGGTTTATCAGTATTACTATTTAGCTGGCTACTGCTCTTTAAGGCGCCAAGTTCACTTCTTGCGCTTCTAGTCGGCGTATTATTGTTGGATTTGGCTGTACAGTTAGTGCATGTCAGCAATCAAAATAAAATTTATTCATTACACCCTGACATCAGGAATAGGCTCACTTCAGCCTATATGACCTGTTATTTTATCGGTGGTGCATTTGGGTCCTGGTTCTCAGTTTTGCTTTACCAACATTATGCTTGGCATGGAGTTGTTATAGGCGCCTGCAGTATTGCTATCATTGCCTGCTTTTTTGGGTTCAGATCAAAAAAGCATTAAGAGTGTAAACACTCACTCACAAGTGAGACTCATTATCTAGGTGTAGACCATAGGTACATACTGGCCTGTTTATTTAATATAGATAGAGAATACACAGCATCACAAGCTCGCCCAGCAGCACCATAACAAACATGAAGGGGTAACAGATGTTCTTCTCTGGGGTGACAATAGCGTGCGTGAGGCGCTTCATCCCAGTGTTGGAAACGCACCTTCCTATCTTGCTCGCTGATATTAGTACCTGAACATGTCTCAACCAGCCAGTCTTCAAAAGACTGATTCATTTGTGCATGAGTCGGATCGTCTTTGCTAAAAAAAGCGCGCATATTATGAAATGAAAAACCCGAACCAATAATAAGCACATCTTCAGCCAGAGTATCATTCAGTACTTCTCCGATCTTTAGATGAAGCTCAGGATCCAACCCATTGACTAAAGAAAGCTGAATACAGGGAATATCTGCATCTGGATACATAATGGTTAGCGGCACAAACACCCCATGATCCAGCCCCCGCTCTTCCTCAAGCTCCGCAGCTATATTGGCGGCATTAAGTTTTTTCACTATCTGTTCAGCTAACTCAGGTGCGCCATCACAAGAGTATTTAAACGCATAAGAAGCCTCAGGAAAACCATAATAGTCATAGAGCAAACCAGGCTGTTTTTGATGTGTGATGCGGACATGATTTGCTTCCCAGTGCGCACTGATCACAATAATCGCTTTTGGTTTTTTTATCTGTGTTGAGAGGGTAGTCAGTGTGTCAACTAACTCTTGATGTGAAGGGTCACCTAATAGCGGTAAAGGCCCACCTCCATGCGAAATGAATATGATATCTGCCATCATTTCACCTCGATAAACCACTTTGGCTTCATTCTGCCAAAGTCTGTTCTGATAGGTGATTTCAAACGTCTTGCAGAATCAATGACCACAGCATTATCGCCATCACGCATAAACACCGCCCAATGCCAAAATGGCTTTCCTTGCTCCCTATGCCACTTTAGAGCGATAAGCGCTCTATCTGGCAATCTGTCCCATGACACAAAAGTCGTTTGCTTATCACTGACTGAGATATGCAATGCAGAGAGTAACTGCCTGACATGGCAAGTCTCGGACCAAAGCGTTTTATCCTCGGCAAAGATACCCAATGAATTGGCTAGCTGTTTGGCTTCGGCATAGCTTATCTGGGCTAAATTAGCACAGGCAGCGATACCACAGCCTGAAGGCTCTTCTTGAACTACTGCCCAACCGCTCACTTGTGTTTTCATTTGCTACTTCAAACTCACGATGCTGAACATATAAACGGTAAACATGACTACTACCATCTCAACAGCAACACTTCTGCTGACATAGCAATAATATGCCCTTAAATAAGAGCGAGCTAATGAGATCTATACATGGCAGGCTATAAAAAGTATCAGGCTTTTTTAACAAACTCAGATTTGAGTTTCATGGCGCCAATACCATCAATTTTACAATCGATATCGTGATCACCACCGACCAAACGGATATTTTTTACTTTGGTACCTACCTTCACCACAGCCGAAGATCCTTTTACTTTCAGATCTTTAATCACCGTAACCGTGTCACCATCCTCCAAGACATTACCGTTTGAATCACGAATAACATCTTCATCAGCCGCTGTACTATTCTCACCTTCCTGCCACTCATGCGCACACTCAGGACAGACAAACATATCTTGATCCTGATAGGTATATTCAGAACCACAGGCAGGGCAATTCGGCAAATCACTCATAATATTTCCAGATAAACAAAAGGGTTATTCTAACCGATATAAGTGTTAAAACCTGTTTTATCTGCATAAAAAAGGCCCCTTTCGGAGCCTTTTTAATTCTAAGAAATGCTGATTAGAAGTGGTAACGAACGTTCGCTGTCACGTTTCTACGTTCACCGAAACCACAATCCCTACCTTCACCACGACACCAAGCTACATATTCATTATCAGCTAGGTTTTTAGCATCCAATGAAAAGTCCCAATTTTTATAGGTATAACCTATCATTGCATCGTAAAGCGTCACAGAAGGCACCTCTGGGCCAGCACCGTTACCATAGTCATAACCTACGGTGTCACCAATATAACGAACACCCGCCCCAATTCGCCAGTTAGTTGCGAAGTAATACCGATTCCACCATGAGGCCATTTTTTCAGCAACAGCAGCTATCCGCTCACCTGTTTCACCATTATCTGCATGCAGATCTGTATAGGCGAATTGCGTTTCAAACTGGTTCCAGCGTTTATTAATTTGTAATTCCCAGCCATCAATTGTAGCTCCAGTTTGAGTCAACCCCCCCCGCACGTCACCCTGAACTCTATTTTGCTGTGTAATATCGAAGTAGGCAGCTGTGATACCTAACGTCCTATCATCCGATAAAAACTTAAAGCCATACTCTCTCTGAACACCTGTTGTTGGTTTCAGAGCATTACCTTCTCCAGTTCCGTCAGTGCTCAGGTTCATATTGAAGGCTTCAGCATAGCTCGCGTATGGTGAAAACCCATTATCAAATCGATACATCGCACCAATACGACCAGTATTAACAATTTCATCACTTGTTAAATTGGATCCTGTCACTCTATGCAAAATACTTTTTGCCCAGTCACGACGAAATGCCGTGGAAACGACTACCGGACCAATTTCCATGTGATCAGCTATATAAAAACCAACTTGTCTGATTTCACTGTCATTTCTATCAACCGGATTTAAGCCAACCGATGACATATCTATTTGTCCATAAACTGGGTTATAAATATTAAACGTTGCCGGTAATGCCACACTTGCACGATTGTCTTCATCTTCGGTGGCATCCTGACGATCAATACCAATCAGCAAATTATGTTTTGTTATCCCGATATCAAACTGGCCTTCAAGTCGAGCATCCAAGTTGAATACACGCGTTTCTTTATCTGACATGAAAGCTGTTCTACCAATTGTCCCATCTGTAGCAATACCTGCACCGCCTATTGCTGTCCATATTTCACGTGTTGATGTACTAGACTCTGTATAGCGTGCTGTCGCTGATACTTTCCAGCTTTCATCAAGCTGATGGTTGGCAATAAAAGTTAGCTCTGTCTTTTCACGATCATATTTATCCCAATCTGGTTCACCTGCAAATGTATCTGAAGAAACGCGACCAAATGGACCTGTTGAATCTAGAGTGACAGATTGTGGGAGGAACTGGGCTGATACTTGTCCAGTATTACGCTGTCGATTGAATAATAAGGTGAAGTCAGTTTCTTCTGTTGGTTTCCATGTAAGCGATGGAGCAATCAAAAATCCATCATCGTCAACATAGTCGACTTGTGTTTCACTATCACGCTGCAAACCTACAACCCGATACAGCAATTTACCATCTTCTGTTGCTGGACCAGTAATATCAAACGCGACCTGTTTACGGTTGAAAGAGCCATACTGTGCCCAAATTTCACCTTGTTGTTCATCTTTAGGTAGTTTAGAAACAGAATTGACGATCCCACCCAACTCACCTTGACCATACAAAACGGATGACGGTCCTTTCAGTACTTCAACACTTTCCAGTGCAAAAATATTCGTTCTCACACTATTGTATGAGCCGTAACTTTGGCGAAGCCCATCAAGATAAAAAGAAGGGCTAATACCTCTGATATTAGCTGAGTCTATTCGGGTATCAAGACCAAAAGCTCCAGCATGTACTCCAGAGCTATAGAGCAGTGCATCTTGTAAAGTTTTAGCACCCGTATCATTCATGAAATCACGATCAATAATCGACACAGAGAATGGCGTGTCTTCGACAGCAACGTCCATCTTTCCTACTTTTGGCTTTTTCTCTAAAGGTATATAACTCCTTTCTGAAACACCTCCGGACGTCACTTCCACTCGCGGAAGATCCACGCTGTCTTCTGCATGAACAGGCAAACTTGCCAAAATCAGACTGCTTAACAATAGGAGAGATGAGCCTGGCCGAATAGCCGGACTATTTGCTTGATTCATTTTATGCCCCGTAAACTAAATAACAATGATTATTATTTGTAATAATTTACGGAAATTGACGTTTTATGTCAAAAATAAATCAAGCTCTTGATGGCTGTTTTTTTGTAGTGCCTTTATATGCATACCGACATTATAAATGCCCTGCTGGCCGGTATTTCTCCCACATGAAATCTGTCCAAGCAGCTCAACTTTAATAAAAGTTCATTTACTCTCATACCTCACCACTTTTACTCAGTATTTCTATAGCGCCTTATCTACAAATAAAAATAGTTCGCATTATGATGTAGACTATCTACATATTTGTGATGTGGGCCGCATGTGAAAAGAGTATGAATCAGACAAATTCCAGCATAGATTGTTTATATGTGGATAACCTTTCTTGGTTGAGACAGCTGATATATCGACGCATGGGCTGTAGTGAATTAGCAGCAGATTTAGCTCAAGATACCTTTGTACGGTTGTTACGCAAACCTCAAGAATTCGATAGTCAAGAAGGTGTGCGTGCTTGGCTAAGCCGTGTTGCTCAAGGTTTATGTGTGGATCATTGGCGACGTCAGGAAGTAGAAAGAACCTGGCTGGAAACACTTGCCTCTCAGCCTGAAGAACTCGTCTTATCATCTGAGCAACAAGCAATTCTTCTGGAAACATTGTATGAGCTTGATTCTATGCTCAACAGGCTACCAGAAAAAATAATGAGGTCGTTTCTGCTATCTCAGTTGCATGGAAAAACATACCGTGAGATTGCCACTGAAATGGGTGTATCAGAACGAACCGTTAAGAACTATATGGCACAAGCAATGACACATTGCTTGGAAGTGCAAATGGAGTTAGAAACCAGTCAGTGGTTCCAATGACACCATCAAACAATGAAAACAACCTACCCGATTTTGGCATACTGGAGCAAGCGGCCAGCTGGTTTGCCCATATGCAATCAAACGAGGTCACTGATGATGATCATCAACGCTTTCAGGCTTGGCTGGCAGAAGCGAAAGCTCATCAATATGCGTGGCATTATGTTGAGAAAGTTAGCCAACGCTTTTCCGTTTTGCATCAAGAAAAACAGGCAGATAATGCCTCTAACACGCTGACTCAGTTACAGCAGAAGACACAAGCTAGACGCAGCGTGATACGTAGCATCTTATTAGCTGCAGTTGTGGGAGGTACCGGTTTAATAGGCTGGCAATATACTCCCTTACCCTTAATGGCTCGTGCATGGCGTGCTGATTACCGTACTGGCATTGGCGAACAAAAAGAAGTTGTTCTTGCCGATGGTAGTCATATTTGGCTCAACACCGAGACCGCTATTAATATTGACTATAACAAACAACAACGCCATATCATGCTTATACAGGGAGAAATTCTGATCAACACTGCTCAGGATCGTCACCAACGTACTTTTTTGGTGAGTAGTCAGCATGGTGTGATGCAGGCGCTTGGCACACGTTTTAGTGTGTATCAAAGCACTCAAAAAACCCGCTTAGCTGTTTATGAAGGCCGCGTTGCCGTCAATACAAAAACTCAGCAACACACGCTAACAGCAGGTAAACAGGTTATATTCAACGATACTGATGAACTACAACTCTCAACAGCGAACATTCAACATAGTGCTTGGATTAAGGGTGTGATTGTGGCTGACCAAATGACACTGGGTGAGCTCATTAACGAGTTAAGCCGATATCACTATGGCTATCTTGGTGTATCGCCAGAAGTATCGGCTTTACCTGTGGTGGGTAGCTTCCCCACGAATGATCAAGAGCGTGTTTTATCAATGCTTACCGCTTCCCTGCCAGTCAAGATTCGCTCAATCTCACCATGGTGGGTCAGCATACTACCTGCCGATTAATTACAAAAATATTTGCCCTTTTCTCAATCTCATTCGGTTCCTCTGTTAACAACAAACTTAATGAGGAATGTTATGCCTGCTAACCCCTGTTTATTATCGAGCCTAAAAGCTTTGCCTATTTTAATAACGCTGGCGAGTGCTGCTATGATGCCGGTGAAAGTCATGGCTGATAACGCACCACAACAAAACACAGCTTCATCAAAATTAATTTATTTTGATATCCCGGCAGATGAGTTGAGTAAAAGTTTAAATCTTTTTTCAGCGCAATCAGGGATTTTCCTAAGTAGTGAAGGTTCACTCACAAAAAGCAAAATAAGTGCACCCATTAGTGGTTCATATACGGTTGAAATGGCGTTGCAGAAACTCCTGACTGGTACACAACTATCTTATCGCTTTATTGATGATCAAACTGTCACACTTTTTGAGCAGAAAAAAGAAGAACATACCGTTCATGATTTAGCACCACTTGTCGTGATGGGAACTGACCTTAATCGTTATGAATTCGATATTGCCGGTTCTGCCACAGGATTTGATACTGACGTTGCTGAATTACCCCGTTCAGTACAAGTGTTACCAGAGCAGCTTATTCTGGATCAGAATGCCACTCGCCTGGATGATGTTCTGCAAAATGTGGCAGGTATTACTCGTGCTCATGGTTTTGGCGGTGTAGAGACTCAAGTCAATATTCGTGGGTTTACTAACAACCGGCTTTTTGTTGATGGCAACCCTGTCAGTAATCGTCATAATGTGGATGTAGCCACTATCGACCGTGTAGAGGCTATCCTTGGTCCTGCCTCCGTTCTGCATGGTCAGGTTAGCCCTGGTGGTTTGATTAATATCATCACAAAAAAACCAGAAACCATCCAAAGTAATAGCCTTCAAGCCGATTTTGATGAACATGGTCGCCGTAAGCTGACCTTGGATAGCACCGGACCACTGAATGAGGTATTCCAATATCGCTTGATTGTGGCAGGTGAAGACTCAGAGAGTTTCCGTGAAACACAAACCGTGTCCGGTGATCATCGCGCTGATGTCAGAGGCCTGACCATTGCACCTTCGGTTAGTTATACCCCTGATGAAAACAATACCTTTACCTTAAGTTTATTACACGTTGATCAAACTTTACCGATTGACCGAGGCACGGTTGCAGTAGCAGATGCTAATGGTGATCTAAATATTGCTAATCTTCCAGTGGAGCGTCGTTTGGGCAGTCAGTTTGATGAGCGTGATAGTACAGAAAAACAAATTCAGTTTGATTTTGACCATGAGTTTGATAATGGCTGGAAGAACCAATTAAAGTTGGGTTATTACCAGAAGAAATTTGATGATTATCAGGCAAGACCTTTCCGCGGGCTTAATGATACTTGGACTTTAGGAACGGGCTCGATTGATTTAAGTAGCTTGGCTACTCTCGGACAATTTATGTCGGCCTCCAATGGTAGTGCAGTCCAGTCAAACGGTTTGCTGATACGAACAGCCGACTCAAATTTGGATGTAACAGAAGACGACTTCTTTATCTCCAATAGTCTCAGCGGCGATTATCAGATGGGCGGTATCGATAATACACTGTATATCGGTGCTAACTTGCATCAACGCCATGTTCGTCATTCAGATGGTTTTGCATTACAAGACGTTTCGGCTATTTTTGGAAATGGGGTCTATGCCCCCTATTTTGATGTGATAGATATCTATAGTTCAACTAACCCTGCTTATAGTCAGCAATCACAAACCAAAGTCAGTAAAAACGATGCAGAATACACTGAATATGGGTTATCAATTCAAAACCTGACTTATTTGACTGATCGCCTGAACCTATTAGCAGGGCTTCGTTATGATCGCTTTGAAATTGATCGTCAGGACGAAATCTATTACCAACAAGAAAACAACGGTACATTCACCCAACTTGCTGATCCTCGAGTAGTTAATATCGAAGGCGATAATAACAACGTAAGTGGTCAGGTAGGACTGCTCTATCATTTGACAGATGCATTTTCTATTTACGGCTCTTGGTCTGAATCATTTACCCCTAACTACCCTGATGTGACGGCAGGCCAAGTCAGTGGTGAAAATAGCATGGATCCGGAAGAAGCCACGCAATATGAAGTGGGTATTAAATCGAGCTTTCTGGATGACAAAGTGCGAGTTACGGCTTCATTGTATCAATTAACACGCGAAAACGTCATGACATTTGAGAACCTGCAAGCCAGACTCAACGGGGAAGAAGAAACCAAAGGCGTGGAATTAACCACCACCATGCAGTTTATACCTGGTCTCAATATTCTTGCATCGTATACTCACATGGATAGTGAAATTATTGAAGATAATGATGATACAAAAGCTTTGGAGGGAAATAGTCCATACGGTATTCCTCAAAACAAAGCCCGAGTTTGGGGTTCTTATGAGTTTCAACAAGGCATATTGAAAAGTTTCGGTTTAGGCTTAGGTGCAGAATACGTCGGAGCTCGTTATGGTGATGATGAAAACAGCTTTAAAATACCGAGCTATACCATCGTCGATACTGCAGCCTGGTATTACATTCCAATGGGCAAAGATAAGCAATTACGCTTACAGGCAGGCATCAAGAACCTCACCGATAAAACCTATTATCCGGCAAACTTAGGCAGCCCTTATCGTATTAATGTAGGCGCTCCCAGAACAGCCTACATCTCAGCACGACTTGAGTTTTAAAAGGGCGATATAAGCCTAGTAAACCGGCAGGCACGCTCCCCCGAAAAAAGGGGAAGCGCCCTGCCGTTTTGTTATCGATAATTTTAAACGAGGGCTCTACTCGCTATCCCATTGCATCCGTTAACTTGTTATAAAAACTCATATTTTTTTGATACTGCTCAAAAGACATCATATTGTGGTTGTATTGATACTCCACACTTTCCATGATGTCTGATACGGCTGTACCGTAGTCATAGTCAGCGCTGGCATAAGGATTAACCCAGTTAGGATCACCAGGTTCACGGCCGATATTAGCTAAGCCAACCGCAAAAATCATATGCGTTGGAATATCCATTATCGACCGCCCTTCGGATGCTTTTCCCCAAGCCGCTTTAAACGAAGCGGGAGCATTTTCAGGAGGGAAGGTAAACATATGACCCTCACCAATGGTGGTGAGTCCATCATTATTTAAATCGTGGGTATGGCCTGGAGCATTCAATAGATTAGCTGCGCCTTCGTCAGATAACACCGAAATGTTAATGGACTCAGCCAAGCTATGAGCTTGTCTGACCACATCAAGCTCTTCAGCAGACAAGCTCCTCAATGCGGCTTTGGGATCATGAATTTCTTGTACTTTTTGCAAGATATTCTGAAAAGTTGTCACAGCTTCATCGGACATGTTGCGTTGGTGCATTAAAGCCACCGATTTGTCTGACAAGGCGGTAATATTTGCCGTTAGGTCACGTGCTGATTGGCTGGAAATCGTCATCTTATGTCCTCATCCTGAAGTTCAATGATGACGTAGCAATCTCAATGCCAGAACATTAGTGCTGAACAGGGCTCGAAGCCACCTCGATAGCATCCAGATGGTGTAGTACAAGATTCGGATTGTAGCCACGCACCACGTGTTTATTGACGACTAATAAAGGTACGCCACCACCGCCTAGAGCATCAAAATTACGTTTTGCCTGAGCTGACTTTTCAATATCCAGATCATCATAAGCGATATTTCTTCGCTCCATAAATGCCCGCATTTTTGCACAGTAGCCACACCATTGCGTGGAATACATCGTGACGTAGGTGGCGGGTAAATAAGCATAATCTTTCGGTGGATAAAAGAAGTCTTTCACGGTATGCCACTGCTGCACCAGCACAAACACTGCTACAAATAACAGAAACTTCTTCATTTTCCAGCCTGATTATTCATTGGATAACCGGAACTTTCGCCTGCCAGCTTGCCGGTAAATGCCTCACCAGCTGATAACGTACTTTGTGCCAAAAACCGGACAGCAGCAGTAAGGAAAACCCAATAAATACGCCGACATACGCAAAGCTGTCACCCGCCAGTCCATAGGTATCTAATAACTTGGTTAGGGCCACCAGCACATATACCAAGGCAGAGACCATAAAGGCACGACGATCAATGACTAATGAGACCAAGGTCAGCAGCAGATATAAGCCCATAATCAAAGCTAAGCTTGCACTACTGTGTTGACCATCAAAAATACCCAGCGTGGAAAAGATCGGGTGCACTATCAAAGGCGCTGCAGTTAAATGCAACCAGAAGGCCACGTCAGACTTGCCTGTTACACGTTTTAGATCGGAGGCGTCCCAACGCATCGCGACAATAAACACCACCAGACCGCCACCAAACATTAGCCAACTTAAATAACTTTTTAATGAAGGGAATAGTGAGACCAGTAGTGACACGATAAAAACCACGGCTGAGGCTGTGCCAGCAGCCACAGTGATCGGCACTTTAAAGCGCTTCCAATGACACCATGCCGCAACAGCAGCTACTGAACCTGCCAGCATAAAGCCATTTTCAGATGGCCAACCGATGGTGAGCATCACAGCAGCAAATATACTGCCGACAAAACTCACCAGTAAGAAGATGCCGGGCAAAGCCATTTTTCTTTTTAACACAAAAAACTCGGCCAGTCCCCATGAAAGTCCAGCAACTACAAGCGCTGCTAATGCAGGACTTGCGGCCTGTAGTACCCATCCTGTCGATAGTAGTAACAAAGCACAAGCCATCAACACAAAGATATCGTTAAAACTCGACACCAGTTTGAAGTCCTCTTCGTCAGCAAAATGCGTATTATGTCTTTGCAACCTGTCTATACGAAATTGCTCTACAGCTGAAGCGGTGAAGATGCCTTTTTCTACCGCCTGCTGTAAATCATCATCTGTATACATTTTTTTCCTTTAACTTGGATTAGCTTCGTTAAGCTGACAATACTCTTTCAGTTTATTTCCCAGACGATTGCTCATCATAGGCTTGCTGAGCCTCAATCACTCTCTCAATATTGTCTTCAGACCAATGCGTTATATTCTCTAATAAGGTGATGAGGGTACGCCCAAGTGATGTCAAAGAATACTCAACTTTGGGGGGCACTGTCGGATACACCTGACGCTGAATCACGCCGTCTCGCTCTAGTCCACGTAATGTCTGTGTCAACATTTTCTGTGAGATACCATCAAGCTCGCGTTGTAACTGACTAAAACGCTTTGTCTCATTTGCCAAGGCACCAACAGTAAGAACGGTCCATTTATCAGCAATACGATCCAGCACTAAACGTGTCGGACAATTTTTATTGTAAACATCCCATGTCGTCATTTTCTTAGCTTACTCATCATCAGCTCATGTCTCCCGAGACAATCAGTTGGCGTTACAACCAGCCTTTACGTTTGAAATAAAAGTAAGGTGCCATGCCAGCAGCGACCATCAGGCCGATGGCCATAGGGTAGCCAAACTCCCAGTCCAGCTCTGGCATGACATGAAAGTTCATACCATAAATACTCGCCACCAATGTGGGTGGTAAAAACACGACGGCGGCAATCGAGAAGGTTTTAATGATCTGGGCTTGTTGAATATTGATAAAGCCCTGAGTCGAATCCATCAGGAAGTTAATTTTATCGAACAGGAACGTGGTATGAGACATCAACGTTTCCAGATCTCGCAGGATCTCATATAAAGTTTCACGTGACTCAGTCGCCTCACGTAGATTTCTGAGCAGAAAGGAAATATCACGCTGCGTATCCATCAAACACAGACGAATCTTTCCGTTACTGTCTTCCAGCCTGGCCAACTGGCTGATGCAATCTTCCAAATCAGCCGCTTCATCTTCCAAAACTAAATGGCTGACTCGTTCCAGTTCACGATGGATATCTTCCAGATTATCCGCATGGTTTTCGACCTTTTGTTCCATCAAGGTGATGAGTAACTCACGTGGTGTTTTGCAGCTGATTTGCCCACGACGGGCACGCATACGCAGCAAACGGAAGTCACTCAACTCACCATCACGAATCGCCACCAAGCGATCTTCTTGCAGGATGAAGGCAACAGAAACCGTGTGATGTCGCCCTTCTGAATACCCCAGAAATAATGAATGCACATGCAGACCGTCCTGGTCGGTAAAGCAACGAGCTGAGGCCTCGATTTCTTCCACATCATCCACATCCGGCACTTCATCACTAAACAATGTGCCAAGCAAAGCACGTTCATCATCGTCCGGTTCAAGCGCATCAATCCAATCAGCCTCTCGTAATTGCGCAGCAGAAATATCTCCTTCCACAGGGATTTCTTTGATCAGACCTTGTGCGATTTTGTACAGACGAAGCATGCATACTCCTCATTGCTTGTATTAAGGCGGGCGAGAGGAGCATTGTAACGTAATGCATGCGGAATGCCGATGACTTATCCACCTATACTTATATGAATTACTTCTCTAGTGAAGTTGTTCAGATCTTTCCAACGAGCACCTGCCGATCATCCACTTCGCGCCTTTAGAAATCATCAATGCGACAAGGCAAAGTTTAATACGTAGCTCCCTAGCTATTAACACGGTACATTTTCCATCTCTTATAAAAGAAGGTTTGACCACTTCGGTCTGTGAGCAAACAACATCCCTACACTGAACATCTACACATCAGAACGAAAATAAGCGAGTCATAATTAAGTGTGCATCAAAGAGAGCTATGGTGAGTTATAAATTCTCAGTACCTTGATCGACATCAAACGATTCACTCAGCAAAATACGGCCAGCTTGATTACAATGACCATATTCACGCATAAGCGTGCCAGTAGAAAAACAACATAGGATCAACACATGAAAGGCAGCCCAAAAGTTATTGAGTTACTCAATACTCTACTCGCAGGCGAACTGACGGCTATGGATCAATACTTCATTCATTCACGCATGTATGAAGACTGGGGCCTGACTCGCCTCTATAACCGCATCGCCCATGAAATGCAGGATGAAACCGAACACGCTGACCAAATGATCAAACGTATTCTGTTTCTAGAAGGCATGCCTGACCTAAGCCACCGCGAGCCACTTCATGTCGGTCATAACGTCAAAGAAATGCTGCAAAACGATCTGAATCTCGAATACTCGGTCGTTAAAGCCTTACGCGATGCTATCGCGTTGTGTGAAGCAGAAAAAGATTTCGAAACTCGTAAAATGCTCAAACAACAGCTGGAAGATACCGAACTGGATCACACCCACTGGTTAGAACAACAGCTTGGCCTGATTGAAAAGATGGGTCTGGAAAATTATCTGCAAGCCATGACGCTGGCCGAAGCTTAATCCTCACCGTAGTTTGGGTTGAAACCATTTAACTCAAGCGATACGTATCTTGTTCTGGCGAGGCGGCTCTGCCGCCACGCCAACAGACCTTACTGTCGGATCACGGCATTACTACCGCCATGACATCAATCAGACTAACTTATCCTCGTGGCAGTGACATCCCTAGTCTGCCCCCTTGCCTCAGCAATATCTCCCCATAAGGCATCAACATGACTTTCCACGGGTCTCAAATATCCTGTCACCAGCATAATGATAAGTGTAGTTAAAAAGCCATATACACCTGGCGTCCAGCCATACGTCTGAATAAACGCTGGCTCGGTTAAAGTCAGCCCAAATGACACTACCATCCCCATCAGGAAACCAGCCACTGCACCGAATTTATTGGCACGCCGCCAGTATAAGCCCAGCAGAACTACAGGCGATAAGACGATCATGCCCTGATAAGTCATCAGTGCCATAAATACCAGCTGACCTTCTTTCAGGTAAGCACCGACCAGCGCACCAAGACTCATCACCACTACTGACCAGCGTGCAATCAGCAAAGCCGTTTTCTCCGTAATTTTGCGGTTCATGACCTGAGCGATATCACCGGATATTGCCGTCGACATCGCATTCAGGATACCGCTGACAGTACCAAGACTGGCGGCCATTACCAGAACAGCAAACAGAGCCAGCGGCCAGACACCGGCCTGGGCATGCACCAAGAACAATGCCTCTTCTGGGTTTTCTTGAGCGAATGGCAAGGGATGCAGTGCAATCGACACAATAAACAGCAAAGCAAATGACAGAACGCCCAGTACCGGTGCAAACAGTACCGACTGCTTAATGGTACGGATACTGTCAGCTGCAAACAGTTTGTTATAGACCCACGGCCACATAAAACCGCCGAGCCCGCTGGTGATAATAATTGCGGTCCAGTAATTGGGTGATACATCCCAACCCGGCCCGGGGAAAGTCATGGCCTTAGGCGCTTCATAAAACAATCTGTCCATTGCCGCACTCAGCCCACCCAGCTCACTGTAAAGCACATAAATCAGGACCGCTGAGCCCACAACCATCATGTAGAGTCCCTGCACGATATTCGCCATAACCACACTGCGCATACCGCCCATCGCCACATAAAACACCACGACAAAAATGCCGATGATCATACCCAGCAAAGGGCTGATGAAGCCCTCAGTCGCATAGTTGAAGACATAACCGATGGTGTACCACTCCATAAGCAGCCAGGGCACCGACAGTGCCACACCGGCCACCCCCGTCAAAACTCGGATAAAGTCACTACGATAACGCAGCCCCAGTAACTCGGATTGTGTCCGCAGCTGATATTTTTTGCCCCAGATAAAGGTTTTCTCCGCCACCAAATACATCACCAGCAAGGTGATGATGCCGTAGGGAATCACATACACACCAATCATGCCGAAATTGACGGCAAAACCGGAAAACACCGTATAGCCAGCCCCCACATACCAGGTCGCCAGAAAACCAAAGGTAATCCCCAGCACACCAATGCTGTGATTGGCTGTGGCATAGTCCGCCATCGTCGAGACGCCCAATTGACGACGGTTGATAAATAGAATCAGTCCCAGAAAAGCCAGTAAGGAAAGGACGGGAATCATCGCTCGGCCTCCACCTCAACCTGCAGATCCAAAAGCCCACTCCAGCTTTCAAATAAGTACCATGCAGCAAAAAATCCCGTTGCCAGCAGCGCAAGACTAATATGCCAAACCATAGCAAATGGCAGTCCCAGCCAGCGGGGCTCAATGGTATTAGCCCATAAAAAGATCGGTGGAAACGTTGTCAGAAACGTCGTCGCCAGAATCAAGGTGATAAAAATAGCCGAGAGTCGGCGACTGTGCATGTTTGTGGCTGACATCGACTGCTCCGTTACAGATTGACAAGCCGTCTACCTTATCAAGCAGCACGCAAAATTGAACGGGAAATTTGCCCGATGATGAAGCGCATCTTATTCGACAGAATAAGGTTTTACCTTGGTGGCGAGTCAGGGAAAATACTTGTCCATTTCTCTAACAATCCTAGGTCACCCCAGCGGCAGAGTGAATCAGAGAAATTGTTTATGCTTCCCAACCACACTTGAAAACCACACCACTAACCCCATTTAACTCTCACCCAACTGCAACAAGCAGTATTAATAACATCACTGAATAACAGCCAAGAAGCTAAACGAAGAAACCATGAGCAAACAAGAACTTTTATATCGTGTTGAATTTATTCAAGCCGGCCAACGTTACGAACTCTACGCACGCGAACTTAGCCAGGGCGGTTTATTTGGTTTTATCGAGATAGGTGACTTCGTTTGGGATACCCACACCTCAGTGGTCCTAGACCCCAGCCACGAAAAACTCAAAGACGAATTTGCTGATGTGACTCGTACCTACATTCCCATGCATGCGGTATTAAGAATTGATTCGGTGACAAAGAAAGGTTTAGCCAAGATCACCGAATTTGATGGCAAAGTTACACACTTTCCAAGTCCGATTTATACACCTACTAAAGAGAATTAAGTCCGGCTTCATTGCTTTTTCTTTTAGCAACACATATTAGTAAAAGCTTAGCGGTGTTCACGTATATGCTGAATAAATGACTGATAGGACACATCAGACACTGTCTCCTCTCTTTGGACAACAAAAAGCATCTTCTTAAGTGATCCACCTGCTACAGGTACAGCAGCAAGTGTTCCCCTACTCACTTCATCAATAATGGTGGAAGCTGACACCAACGACACACCGAGATTCTCTTTGACAGCTTGTTTTACCGCTTCCGTACTGCCCAATTGCATAGAAACTCTGGGTACGTTTAATTTACCAGTAAATTTTTCACTTAAGATTCTTCCCGTGCCGGTACCTTTTTCTCCACCAATTAAGCTTAGATGTTGGAGCTGCTCAAGGCTGATATCTTCCAATGTTGCCATAGGATGTTCGGGTGAAGTAATCATTACCAGCGGTTCAACACGCCACAACTTGGCAACAAAACCAGCTATAGGTTGCCACCATTCCACCACAGCGACATCCAACTCAAAATTCGCCATTTTGTTAACAATCGTTGGATTGTCATCAATCATTAGCTCAATTTTGGGGGAATCGGGTTTATCCAGATAGCTGCGCACATAGGGCTGTAACATATAAATGCCGATATTCGAACTTGATCCCACTCTGATAGAGTCCGTTTTGATAGCTTCAATCGCTTGTTGGTTTAACTTTAAAATCGAATCAATAAAAGGTAAAAGCCGCTTTGCAGCCTGGGTCGGGTAGCAGGCGTTTCGATTTCTTCTAATAAGCGCCACACCCAGCTGTTGTTCCAGCTTTGAAACATGCAGTGAAACCGTGGGTTGTGAGATTGACAGTCTTTCAGCTGCCGCCATAAATCCTTGCTCAGCAATTACCACTCTAAGAGTTTTAAGCCATTGTGGGTTTAACATGGTTGAGGCTTTCTCTCGATAAGGTTGATGGCATCTTGAGGTTGCTCCCCATTCAATGCCTGAATGATATTTTCAGCTGCACGCAGCTCAATTTGTTGTCGTACTCTTTTCACTGCTGAACCGATATGTGCAGTAAATAATGTATTAGGCTGAGCCAACAGCTGCGGATCAATTTGTTTGGGCCGCTCAGTAATAGCCCAGTCTTCCATTTCAAACACATCAGCAGCATAGCCACCAAGTTGACCCGATTTAAGCATTTCCACTACAGCCTGCTCAGAAATGATTGAACCACGACAAGGGTTAATCACATAGGCCCCTTTTTTCATGACGCTTAATTGTTCATTACTTATTAGGTGATACGTCTCATCATTCAAGGCCAGTGCCAGAATGACAACATCAGAACGTTTCAACACATCCTCAAGTTCAACGAATGAAAGCCTTAAGGCTGTTTCATGTTCTGCCGGAAGTCTGGATTGATCATTATAAAGAAGCTCAGCCCCCCAACCGCTCAGCCTTTCAGCAATAGCTTTACCAATAGCGCCCATACCAATAATACCCACCGTCGACTCTGCGACTCCCATTCCGTAAAACATGGGGCGCCATCCTGAAAATTCGCCACTACGAACATAACTGTCAGCAGCTAAGACATTACGCATCAGCCCCGTCATTAATGCGATGGTAAGCTCAGCTGTCGGTACCGTTAATAAATCCGGTACCACCGTAAACCAAACGCCATGATCTTGGCAGGCCTTTACATCAAAGTTGTCATAGCCCTTTAGTGCGGCGCCTATCACTTTGAGATTTGGGCAAGCACGCAAAAATGACTCGTCTACCTTGTCTGGCATGAAAGCCATCATCGCGTCTGCTTGAGAGACTCGGTTCATTAACTCATCTTGGCTTAGAGAAGCCTCAGACTGATTACTAATAACATCACAATGCTCAGAAAGATAATTCAGTGTTTCCTTATGCACTTTATGTGTGATCACAACGCGTGGTTTCATTATTTACTCTTACTTAAACGATTTACGAAGATAGCCGCTGAGAGCATCGACTAAGGTGACCATGACAAGAATAACGATCATGATGGCCATCACTTCCTGATACTGCATAATCCTGAGTGACCCCATCAATTCAAAGCCGATACCACCGGCACCGACCATACCCATCACCGTAGAAGCTCTGAAGTTGTATTCCCAACGATAGATGGAAATGTCTACCATCTGTGAAATAACTTGGGGTAAGACAGCGTGATAGAGCACCTGCATATGGCTAGCCCCACTGGCGACTGCCGCCTCAATAGGCGCTTCATCGACATGTTCAATTGCTTCAGCAAAAAACTTACCGACCATTCCCACCGAGTGCAGACCCAGTGCAAGTACGCCAGGTAAAGTACCGAAGCCTACTGCCGCCACAAAAATAATCCCCATAATCAACTCTGGGACCGAACGTAATGTATTGAGGATTATTCGGGCTAGTTGATAAATGATTGGATGAGGCGTGGTATTTCTGGCAGCAAAGAACGCAATAAATACAGACAAAATTACGGCTATCGCTGTACCAGCAATGCTCATAGCTAAGGTATCCAGCAAAGGTTTTAACCAACTGGAAAAGTTACTAAAATCGGGGGGGAATGATTCCCCCGCCAATGTCATAATAGCTGGGACACCATTTGCAAGCGTATCCACATCAAGCAAGTTGACATACCAACAGGCGACTAATATCAACACAAACAGGATGAGACCGTATTTGACTTTCCCCCACCAGGATTGCTGATATTGCACCAGCATATCCGAATAGTTCTGCTGGTTATTTAGTGAAGTATTCGTATTATCGCTCATTGTTTATCACATTTTTGCCAAGTCAATTTTCAACAAGCTACCCATGTCACGAATGACGTCATAATCAGCATCTGTTACGGCTGCAAACCCCTCTGCTTTAAAGCTCTTCAATACATCAGGATCATCGAGATTAATAAAGGCCGCTTTTATTTTTTGTTTGAGATCATCATTAAGATTAGATCGCATAGCCCATGGATACTGTGGATAATCTTTACTGTAACCAAGCACTTTGATATTGGCTTTATCAATCAAACCTCTGCTCAGCAGCGAATTGAATATAACTTCTGAAAGGCCACCAGCGTCAGCATTACCATTTGCCACATTCACAGCCACTGCATCATGTGAGCCAACAAAATGTTCTTCGTAATTGGTGTTCGCCGTTAAACCATTTTCCTGGAGGATCGATTTTGGAATGAGATGACTTGATGTGGATGCTTGGTCACCATAAGCCATTGTTTTACCTTCAATATCCTCAAAACTATCAATACCGGCATTAGCGTTGGCAATAATGACAGAACGATAAGTGGGCTTTCCGTCTTTTACCATGGCAGCAAAAGGCTCGATATCACTTTTAGATTTTGCTAACACATAAGACAGCGGACCGAAGTAAGCCAAATCAATGCGTCCAAAGCGCATCGCTTCAATCATAGAAGAATAGTCCGTTGTGACAATCAGCTTGATCTTTTTACCTAGTTTTTCTTCTAGATAGTCTTTCAGTGGTTGATTACGTTTAATAATTTGTGATGCATTTTCGTCTGGCAGCAAAGCCACTTTTAGCATGTCAGGATCCGCATCTGCAGCGAAAGTGGTAGCGGTTGCCGTCAGCAACATACTTGCTGCCAGGGCGAGCTTTTTGATCAGTTTCATGAGTTATTCTCCATCAGGTTGAAGTAAGGTTAACAAGCGGACGCGACTCCAACACATCCGCTTGTTCTATAAGAGATTCAGACTTTTTACTGGAGTAAATTCGGGATAATTGCGCCTCATCAAGTTGATCAGGATTTGCATCAAAAACAACGTGTGCATTTGCCAGACCGATAATCCTGTCGGCAAACTGACGGGCAAATTCCAATTGGTGCAAAGACACAACGGCCGCGATACCGTCTTCCTGGCATACACGTTTTAGTAATTCGAGGATTTTCTGTGCTGTCGTGGGATCTAAACTCGCGATGGGCTCATCGGCGATAATCATATCCGGTTGTTGGGCTAAAGCTCTGGCAATACCTACTCGCTGCTGTTGACCACCCGATAATTGATCTACTCGCGTCATGGCTTTATCTGCCAAGCCGACCCTTTCCAGACATTGAAAAGCGATATCTAAATCTGATTTCGGCAGTGGCAGCATACTACGAAGAAAATGATGATTAGCCAGTCTTCCCGTCAGTACATTTTGCAGTACAGTTTGTCTCAGGATGAGTTGATGCTGTTGAAAGATCATCGCTGTCTTCTGGCGATGCTTACGTAAGCATTTTTCCATTCTCAAATCACCCAGGCTGGTTGAAATAACCCTACCAGAGGTCGGTTTCACAAGATGATTAAGAGCGCGTAATAATGATGACTTTCCGGCACCAGAAAGTCCCAATAAAACCACAAATTCACCGTTAAAAAACGACAAAGATGTGTCTTCCAGTGCTACCACATTATTTTTGTAGCGAATGCCGACATTTTCAATCTTGAGTATGGGAGCTCTATTTTGTGTTGCTTGCATCAACATTACCTTTCCCTATTTATAAGGGCGATGTATTACAAATGTTGATTCAATGCTAAGGCGATATCGTGACAACAGAGTGACAAGCAGATGACAGTTTTAAGTCAATCTGAGAAAACCACTTATAGATGGTTATAGGGTGTTTTTAACTCTCACGGTGCCACATTAAATGAGGTAAAAAAGGACTTTGGCTCGGACTACGCGCGTGGTGAAACTTTAAGGGATCGACATGAATGTCAAGAATCCAATTAAATGAACGAACCGTGGCAGCGTGTGAAAAAAGGTAAACAATCATCTATAACACGGAGGTTTATCCTAGGTTTAAAAATCACTAGTTTCGCCTTAATGGCGAGTCAGGGAAATATTCGCCACTTCCCTGTGACTCACCTGCAAGCAGGTTGCTTCGCAATTCAAAATCGTTCCTGACGATTTTGTGCATGCCCATTTCCCTAATAACCCTAGGGCGCCCCACTGTGCTGGCCTGCAGCTCCGCTACTCATTAGCCAGACGGGGAAAATTGGATCGCTTCTCCTCCCCGTCCCATACCGCTAAAGATCCTTTATTTCAAAGGTAAATAAATATCCGTAATTAACTCATGCTCATCCACTTCTGGAAACATATTGATATAGTGAAAGAACACAGGAAAATCACGTAGCTCTTCATCTGTTTCCGGTAGCCACTGACCATAGAGATAATAAATCGGTGTATCAATATCATCCCGTGATCCTAAATGTCTGACTCTGGCACATCGCCCAGCCGGAATCGTTTTTGTTATTAGACCTTGTTCATTTTCTGGAATATCAGCCAGTACAGAACCACAAAGGTCAAACTCAAACTCATCAGCACTGACAACATTAGGATCGTTATATGGCACACCATATGTGTCACTGGTCTTTACCGGTGATAAACCACTCTGCTTACGCCAATCAATAAACGTTTTAATCGACTCATTGAGCAGGTTAGGAGAACCACGATGCTCCAATACTGCCACTTTTGTTTCCACAAACTCTACCACTTCAACATTCATCATCATTTGCCTCTCAATTCTGGTTAATTTAATCAGTTCATTCCAAATGTCCCACTTGGGCATTTGTTTGAATTGAGAAGGACTCTGCTGACAGTAGTTTTTGAATGCACGCGAAAATGATTCTGGACTTTCAAAACCGGCTTGTAAGGCGATATCAATCACACGTAACTTGGGCTCAAACACTAACTGATAAGCCGCACGCTTTAATCGTGAAATCTGAATGTATTTAGCGACATTAATGCCCACAAAATCAGCAAACTGACGGTGAAAGTGATACCTAGAGAAATATGCAACCTGACTGAGCTTATCAAGAGATAAATCATCATCAAGATGTGACTGAATATAATCACACACCTTTATCATTCTGTTTGCATACACACTCATGCTTTACCGGCCTCCCCAATTCGAGAGACAGTATCGTGTTTTTTTAGATGCATAACCTGACCATAATTGCTCTTTTATGTAGGTTGGGTAGAGGAACGAAACCCAACATAGATCAAGACACAGGATTTGTTGGGTTTCTCAAGTTCAACCCAACCTACGTGAGTTTATGCTGTCATTATTTCGCCTTGATGGCGAGTCAGGGAAATATTCGCCACTTCCCTGTGACTCACCTGCAAGCAGGTTGCTTCGCAATTCAAAATCGTTCCTGACGATTTTGTGCATGCCCATTTCCCTAGCAACCCTAGGGCACCCCACCGTGCTGGCCTGCGGCTCCACTCGTCATAACATTGATTCAGGCGGTCGGCTAAAACTCGCTTCGCTCACAAATTTGTCTGGAACAAATTTGGACGCCTGAGGCGCCCGAAGGGTGAGTGGCATGGATGCCACGAATCAAACACTAACCAGCCGTTATCCAGACAAACCTCCGCTACTCGTCAGCACAAACGGGGATTTGAAAGGCTCCCTTTATTCCCGTCTATTGCCGCCAAAAATTAGGCTTGGTTGATGGATGAAGTGGTCGAGTGTTTGACCGAAGGGAGTTTTCGACCACGCCATCAAGCAAGGTTAATTTTTGGACCAAAGGCAATATCGGGTGCCTTTTTCTTTGGTTCGTTTCTTTTGGGCAAACAAAAGAAATGAACGACCCAGCGGCAGCGTAAGAGATTGAAGAAAAATCGCGGTTTAATAAATTTACTTTACCCCAAATATTCTTTCTTGTGCATGCACAAATTCGTTAGGGGGGAATTTGGACACGGCGGTGCCCAAAGGCTCAGTCAGACAGATGTGATGAGTCAAATTAAATAAACACATCGCCTTAGTGAGTTAAGTGATGAAAGAAGCGTGATATTAACATCATGGCTGATTAAGCTTCAGTCATCTCTATCGTCTATCCATGACTGGCGGAAAATACTTTTCCAATCGTATTGCCATGTTGGAAGTAATGTATCCATCGATGTTGCATGAAATAACAAGTGATATTTAACATAGAGCTTATCTAATAGCTCAATACAAGAATCCAAGTCTTTAAATGTTGGTATTTCTTTTGGCTCTCGCTTGTCACGGTGTGCTAAACGTTTGTCGGTAAAGTCTTCACAACGCTTGGTAATGTTTCTCAGCTCACTGAGGTCACTTTCAATCAAAGTAGCGTCGATGTGTGACTGGTCAGGCTTGGCAAAATTATTAAAGTCTTTATCCGCAAACTCTTGAACAACTGAGTCTTCATACTTTTCACGATAAAAGGATCGTGAAAAGGTTTCTGGTGAAGAAATCATTTCCTCAAATAAGCGAACAAGCGAAATACTCTGCTTATCTGACTTTAGTTGTCGTCGTAGACCGCTCATCGTATGAGATAGATATGTGCGGGTAAAGTAATCATAGAATGAGCTATTTTTTTGTATTTTGTTATTATTCCGGACAATACTCTGAACTTCGGTAAAAGTGTATTTCGCTACTACCAAATCTTGAATTTCGCCCTTTATGACCTCAAGCCAGCGAATCCATTTTTCTAGTTTTTTGTCCATTCTGTAGCCTTACTTCTTTACCGGCCTCTGCCACCCACTAACCGTCTTCTGCTTAGACACCGTCAAAGTCAAAGCATCACTAGGTGCATCCTTCCGAATAGTAGACCCAGCCCCAATAGTCGCCCCATCCTCAACAGTCACTGGTGCTACTAACTGTGTATCCGATCCCACAAACACCCGATCACCAATCACAGTACGATGTTTATTGGCTCCATCATAATTACAGGTAATGGTACCGGCACCAATATTCACATCGGCGCCCATATCGGTATCACCAATATAACTTAAATGATTGATTTTAGAACCTAA
>ENA-ORCW01000390-ORCW01000390.1-marine-metagenome-genome-assembly--contig:-NODE-390-length-29998-cov-3.485077_pt1 | contig 29998 bp, 28 predicted proteins | sample MGYA00237784_ERZ508517 | MGnify/ENA primary metagenome ERZ508517 (study PRJEB26187, sample SAMN06268979) | marine metagenome | isolation source: Tt ae E1 feedstock associated aerobic enrichment on... | reverse complement strand
GCGCCGCCAGCATGGCGTCGCGACGGGCCTTGTAGAGCGGCCGGACCTCAGCCATGTGCTCGGCGAGATACCCCTCGGCGGTGTAGTAGACCGTCCGCATCGCCATGCGATCGTTGTGCAGGTCAATCAGCTGCCGCGCGGCGAGCATGAGCTCGAACAGCGGCGGCGGCGCCACCGCCCAGCCGGTCCGCACCGCCGGCGCGATCGTCTTCGAGAAGGTGCCGAGGTGGATCACCGTGTCGTCGAGCGCGCGCAGCGGCGGATAGGCCTCGCCTATGGCTTCACGGCCATCGAATATCGCAGCCAGGAAGCCTTCCACGACATCGTCGGCAACATGGCTTCCGGCGACAAGAATGTTGTCCCAGGTGACGAACATCATGGGTTCTTCGACACCGACGCGCACGGGTGCCGGGTCGACCTCCGAAAAGTAAAAGGCGGGCCGAACCTGCTGGATCTTCGCAAGCGTCTCCTCATTCGCGTCCACCTTCAAAAACCGCACCCCGCCGACGGAGGCATCGACTTCCGCGACCTTGGGGCCGCCAACTGCGAAGAAGGCACTGTCGACCCGGCCAGAAGCCATATCGTCGGACCCGCGGATCAGTTCGGGCACCGGCACCTGTTCAACGTCGTCCCAGTTCAACCCGCCGGCAGCGAGGATCGCGCTGATGTGCGAACGCGCTATGGGAAAAGCATCCCAGCCGGACGGCACGGAGCGGCCGGCAAGTTCCGATACGCTATCGATCCCGGAAGACGCCTTCACATAAAGCCCCACTGGAAACGGATTGATCCGCGCGACCGCGCGCAGATTGGGCATCGGTTGCTCGTACTCACCGCTTCCCTGGACTGCCGAGATCACGTCGTTGACATCGTTGAGAGAAAACTCCGCAAGCTTCTGGTCGAGCGCCTGCATCATCTGTGCGTTGCCGCCGTAAGGTTGCACGACGACACGCATGTCCGTGGCATTGCGCACTTCGCCCGCCATCACCGAGGCCATGGTGTTCCAGACCGACCCCTGTGGCGGTGTGGAGATCGAGCTCACCTGCGCGGCGGCCGAAGTCGAAATGCCCATGGCTGCAATTGCAGCTACAATTAGATGTTTCATGCGTCTTCCTCCCATTTTCCTTGTATCTCCCGGCACTTAACCGGCATCATCGATGCGTTTGGTCATTCGCGCTGCAGTCGAGTAACGTCGTGCCCACGGCCTTTGCCGCCGGTTCAGCGCTGTCCCGTTCCCGTGGTTGGTCGGCCTGCGTTCAGGCGACCTTTCGTGGCGTCACCAGAGCTTGTCGATCGATCTTTCCGGTTCCCGTCTTGGGCAGTTCGTTCACGAATTCGATGATGCGCGGATATTTGTAGGGCTGGAGAACCGTTTTCACGTGGGCCTGCAGTCGCGCCCGCTCCTCGTCATCACCGCGGCCTGAGCGCAAGCGTACGACAGCTCGCAAGGTCACCCGGCGATCGGGCAGTTCATGGGCCAGTACCGCACATTCGTGCACGTCGGGATGCTCGTTCAGGCAGCGCTCCACCTCGAGCGGCCATACCCACTGGCCCGAAACCTTGATAAGCTCGTCTGCCCGTCCCTGAAAATAGTAGTAGCCGTCGCGCTCGATGAAGCGGTCACCCGTGTAGAGCCAGTCGCCACGCATCGTGTCACGGGTCTTGTCGGGACGGTTCCAATAACAGGGAGCCGACGAATGCCCACGCACCAGCATGACCCCCTCCTCGCCCGGTTCGGCCGACTTTCCCTCCGGCGTTTCAAGCCGGATCTCATAACCGGGCACCCGCGCGCCAGCGGCGCCGAGGCGATGATCGTCCAGGCGGTTGGACAGATAGATATGGAGCATCTCGGTGGAACCCAGCCCCTCCGTCGGACCGTGTCCCGTCAGTGCCTTCCAGGAATTGTAGACATCCTCTGAAAGAATCTCGGCCGCCGACATGGACTGGCGAAGCGAGCCTAGGTCGCGATTCTCCACGCCTGCGCTGCGGCACAGCGCGGTATAGAGCGTCGGCAGGCCAAAAAGCACCGTGGGCCTGTGGGCCTCGATCGTGTCGAGAACCGCCTCGGCGCGTGGCTGTCCCGGCAACAATACCGTGGTGGCACCCACCGAAAACGGAAAGGTAATGGAGTTTCCGAAACCGTAGGCGAAATAGATCTTCGGCACGGAGAAGCATAAATCGTCCGGCGATAGGCCGAGAACATGACGCCCGAAACTCTCCTGCGAATATGCCATGTCATGATGCAGATGCACGATCCCCTTGGGTCGACCGGTCGAGCCCGAGGAATACATCCAGAATGCCATGTCATAGGGTCCGGTATCGGCGCATTCCAGCGTGTCCGGCTTGCCCTCGAGAAAGGCGGCTGCCGCCTCGAAGACGCTGCCGTCGCTGCCGTTTTCGGCGTTGGCCAGCACAACCTTGCGGATCTGTGTGCCGTTCAAAACCTCGCCCGAAAATTTTTCGCCCAGTTCCGCCTCGCACAAAGCGATGGTGGCGCCGGTGTCCTTGAGGAAAAAGTTCAGCGTATCCGCATTGGTCTGGATATTGAGCAGAACGGGAACGAAGCCCGCGCGCACCGCGCCAAAGAATGCAGCCGGATAGACGGGCGTATCGTCGAGAAAGAAGGGGATGCGTGCGCCCCGCTCGAGACCCGCCTGCCTGAAGGCATGCCCCCAACGCGCCGCCTCCCTGACAAGTTCGCCATATGTGCGCTCGCCACTTGGGCCGGTCACGGCGATCCTGTCGGCGTTGTGCGGAAGGTTGCCCCAGAGGATCTCCGAGCAGTTCGAATGATCTTCGGGACGGAAGCCGATTTCGGCAGCGCCGGGCGTGTCTGTGCCCACCGGATCGACAATGGCTTTTGACGCGTCGCCGGTCTCCGCCTCATAGCGCGCCATGAACTCGGGCGACATTCTGCGCAGCCGCTCCATGTCGACCCGGCCCGAGCGGGTAACGTAATCGAAGGCGAAATCGACCGGCGCGCGCTGCATCTTATCGCCAAAACCTTCATACCATTGGGCCGAGACATTGGCGGCATTGACGATCTTCCTGGCAATCGGCTTGCGCGCAGCCTCGAAAGCCGCAAGCCCGCTATCGATGTCGCTATGATCTGCAAGCGCCGAGACGAGGGCGATGGCGTCTTCCATGGCAAGCCGCGTCCCCGAACCGACGGAAAAATGTGCCGTGTGCGCGGCATCGCCAAGCAGGACCCGGCGGCCCGCTACCCAGTTCTCGCACCAGAGTTTTGGGAACTGGCGCCAGTTCGACTTGTTGGTGATGAGCGACGCGCCGCTGAGAACTTGGGCGAAATGCGCTTCGCAGGCACGTCGGCTTTCTTCCTCGTCCATTTCGGCAAAGCCGGCAGCGCGATAGGTTTCCTCTCCGCATTCGACGATGAAGGTGCTGCGGTCGGGTGCATAACGGTAATGGTGCGCGTTCATCGCTCCAGCATCGGTGCGAATGAAGGTCTGTGTCAGCGTCTCGAACGCTCTTTCGGCGCCGAACCATGCGAAACGATTGCCGAAATGGTCGAGCGTTTCGCCGAATCCCGCCGGGTCGCTCGCACGCACGACCGAGTTCAATCCATCTGCGCCAACCACGAGATCTGCGTCCTCGTGCGCCACGGCGTCCAGGTTTTCAAGCCGCGTATCGAAGCGGATCTGCACGCCCAGTGCCTGTGCGCGCTTGCGCAAAATCTCGATCAGCTCAAGACGACCGATTGCGGAGAAACCGACCCCATCCAGGACCACCCGATCCCCGGGGTGATTCAGGGTCATGTTCCTCCACCGTTCCATATGAGGGGTGATCAGATCATGGGTTTCGGGATCGTCTACGCGAAGGAAATCGAGTGCCTGATCCGAAAAAACGACTCCGAAACCGAACGTCGCGCCCTCCCGGTTCTGCTCCGTCAAACGAACACGCGCTTCCGGCATCCGGCGACGTAGCAGGATGGCAGTGTAAAGGCCGGCCGGCCCTCCGCCGATGATCTCGACGTTGCGAAGCATTCCCATTTTTCCTCCCAGGTCGAAACAACGGATCGACATCTGGACCCTAGCTCATTTTTTACGCATTATGCAATAGATTTTATATTAAGGAAAATTCATGCCCCATCATCATCGTCGGCATCGGGCGCTTTTCGGCGACTGCGATCCTGCTGGAATCGTCTACTATCCGCGCTTCTTCGCCTGGTTCGACCAAACCTTTCACGACTGGCTTCATGCGTATGGCGGGCATCGAGCCCTGTGCGCGCGTCTGCAGGCGATCGGCATCGGCCTGACGAATGCGGACGCCAGCTTCCGCAGTCCCGCCCGCGAAGGCGATCTGTTGGAAACCACGCTGACGATCTCCGAGTGGAACGCGCGCCACCTTTTGCTTGACTATGAAGTTCGCTGCGGCGACAGACTCGTCGCTTCGGGCAGCGAACGGCGCAGATTGTTCCAGCACGATGACAACCGCATCGTCGCCGGAGACATGCTCAGACTGAGGAAATTGATAGATGTCGGATAAACGGGAGAACATGGCCGGCAGCGTTTCCGGCGGCATCCAATCCGTCGACGTCGCGCTGCGGCTGGTGGGCGAGTTGGCCCAATGCGGCGGCCCGGTCACCCTGTCCGAGTTGGCTCGCCGCGCAGAGATGCCACCCAGCAAGGCGCACCGCTATCTGGCATCCTTCATCGCTGCGGGTCTGGTGGTCCAGGCCGGACGGTCGGGTAAATACGACCTTGGCCCGGCAGCCATGGAAATCGGGCTTGCCGCATTGGCCCGCCACGATTTCGTCAACCGGTCGGCCGATGCGCTTCCCGAATTGCGTGACGCCACCGGCATGACCGTCCTTCTTTCGGTTTGGGGCACGGAAGGAGCGACCGTTGTGCGTTGGGAACGGGCGCCAGCTCCAGTGATAACTTCCATGGGACTCGGGACCACCCTGCCGCTCCTCACCTCCGCTTCGGGCCGGATCTTTCTTGCATGGTCACCACCCGGGGCCATCGGCGGACATCTGGAGAAAGAGCTTGCCCTGACACGCTCGAACCCGACGCAGTCCCATCTGGACTACGATGTGGAAAACGTGAAGGCACTGCGCGAGCGTATACGCGAGGCCGGATTCGCCACCGTGGATGGGCGGTTCATACCGGGACTGGTCGCAGTTGCAGCCCCTGTTCTCGACTGGCAAGGAGAGGCTCAGTGCGCGATCACGCTGATCGGCACGGATCCGGCTGCCATTCGACCCGACGGAAAGGTCGTCTCCAAGCTTTTGGAATTCTGCCACGGCCAATCGGTCGCATTGCAGACCCAAGCCACAGGCTGATCGCCGGACAGCGGTTCAGGTACGTGGGATTTTCGCATGGCCATCAGTTCGGCCTGCGCCTCGCCTCTTCCGGCGTCGGTGCGCTCATTGAGGCAAGACGTTTCGATTTGGGCATCCAACGCTGCCATCGGAACCCGGTGTTCATAACACCCGCGGCTGTTCTAGATCATCGTCCAGTCCCGAATTTTCGAGCCTTGCTTACTTCATCTGATTGGCGAGGCCATCGGCCGCCTTGACCAACAGCCCCAGATCCACACCCGCTGCGACAAACTGATAGCCCCAATTCCGATAACGCATGGCATCCTCAGGATTGGTGGCGAGGATGCCGGCTGGCTTGCCGAGAGCCTTGAGTTTGTCGATCGCTACGCGCAAGGCTCTCTGTACGTTCTCATGCCCGGGATTCCCCAGATGGCCCAGCGAAGCAGCGAGATCGGATGGGCCAATAAACACGCCATCGACACCGTCAACGGTGGCGATATCTTCCAAAACCTCCAGCGCGACACCCGTCTCGATCTGTACAAGCACGCAGACTTCGCGATTGGCGACTTTGAAATAATCCTTCGCGCGACCGTAGCGGCTGGCGCGCGTGCTGCCCGCGACACCGCGAATGCCCTCCGGCGGATAGCGTGTGGCCTCGACGGCGGCACGCGCTTCTTCGGCGTTCTGCACGAACGGCACCAGAACCGTCTGCGCACCGATGTCGAGAACGCGCTTGATGAGCACCTTGTCGTTCCAGGCGGGGCGCACGATGGCCTCGGCGGAACCGCTGGACGCCGCCTGCAACAGCGGATAAAGCCCCGCCACTTCCACAGGCGAATGCTCGCTGTCGAAAAGAAGCCAGTCGAAACCGGCATCCGCCAGCGCCTCGGCAGCAATGGGGCTGCACAAGCTGCTCCAAAGACCGATCAGCGTTTCGCCGGCCAGAAGCCGTTTCTTGAACGTGTTCTCCAGGCTCTTCACGGCAGACCTCAAACGAACTGAACGGCAACGCTGCCGAGCGGACCGAAATCCGCATGAAGCGTGTCGCCCTTCTGCGCCCAGACGGGCCGGGTGAAGGAGCCCGACAGCATCATGTGGCCGGGTTCCAGCGTGATGTCGAACGGCGCCAGCTTGTTGGCGAGCCAGGCGATCGCCATGGCCGGATGGCCGAGCACACCGGCAGCGAGGCCCGTCTCCTCGATCTCTGAATTCCGGTAGAAGACCGCACCGACCCAGCGCAGATCCACCTCGTCCAGGCGTACCGGCCGGCCGCCGAGCACGATGCCGGCGGCAGCGCCATTGTCGGCGACCGTGTCGAAGATCTTGCGCGGCTCGGTGACGCGCGCATCGATGATCTCGATGGAAGGCACCACATATTCGGTGGCGCGCAACACGTCGATCAGACCCACATTCGGTCCCTTGAGCGGTTCCTTCAGGATGAAGGTCAGCTCCGGCTCGACGCGCGGAACGCAGAAATTCTCGAAGGGCACCTTCGCGCCGTCGTTCAGAATCAAATCGTCGAACAGATAGCCGTAGTCGGGCTCGTCGATCTTCGAGCTGGCTTGCATCGCCTTGGAGGTGAGGCCGATCTTGTGGCCGATGATTTTCGCGCCAGCCTTGACCCGTTCCTCGGCCACAGCAGACGAAATGGCGTAGGAATCCTCGATCTGAATGTCCGGAAACATTTCCGAGGGGCGGCGGCCCTGCACCTTCGTGCGGTGGCTTTCGAGCAGGGAGCGCACCGCTTCCCCGCGCTGTTCTTCGCTAAGCATGATGGATGTCCTCCAAAGCAATTCCAGCAAAAGTGGAAACCGGCTTTTCGTCCGGAATTGCACAAAACAAAAGTTAGAGCTTCACGCAGACATTGCGCAGTTCGGTGTAGAATTCGAGCGAGTGGACGCCGCCCTCGCGGCCGATACCCGACCGTTTCGAGCCGCCGAAAGCAGTGCGCAGATCGCGCAGGAACCAGCAGTTGACCCAGGTGATGCCGGCGTCAATCCGGCCGGCAACGCGATGGCCGCGCGACAGGTTCGTGGTCCAGATCGAGGTCGCCAGCCCATAGGGGCTGTTGTTGGCAAGCTGAATCGCCTCCTCTTCGTCGTCGAAGGGCGTGATATGCGCGCAGGGACCGAAAATCTCGTCACGCACGACCGGAGAATCCTCCGGCAAGCCGGTCCAGACGGTCGGCTCCACCCAGCTTCCGCCATCATAACCCTGAATGGCGGGCACACCGCCACCGGCGAGAATCTCGGCTCCGGCGGTCTTTGCTTTCTCATAATAGGAGAGCACCTTGCTGCGATGCTCCTCGCTGATGAGCGGTCCCATCGTCGTTTTCCGGTCAAACGGATCGCCATAGGCATAAGTCCTCGCTCTTGTAGCGAGCTTCTCCGCCACCTGATCGAAGATGCCGCGCTGGACGTATAGCCGTTCGGTGCCAAGGCAAACCTGCCCCGTATTGGCGAAGCAGGAGCGACCGAGACCCTCTATGGTGATGTCGATATCCGCATCGTCGAACACAATGCCCGGATTCTTGCCGCCAAGCTCCAGTGAAACGGGGCGAACGCCGCGCGACGCCGCCGCCATGATGGCCTCACCCGTCGCCGTTTCACCCGTAAAGGTGATCGCATCCACGTCCGGGTGGCTCGAAAGAAACTCACCAGTACTGCCGCCGCCGAAACCATGCACCACATTGTAGACGCCTTCTGGAATGCCGGCGTCATTCATCACCTCGCCAAGCAGCGTGGCGGTGGCAGGCGTTTCCTCCGAGGGCTTCACCACCACCGTGTTGCCGCAGGCCAGCGCCGGCGCGACCTTCCACGTCATCAGGAGCAGTGGCAGGTTCCACGGGCAGACGACGCCGATGACGCCACGCGGCATGCGGATCGCGTAGTTGAGCGCCCCGGCACCATCCGGCGTCGCCATCTCGAACGCCTCGGTCGCGACGCTGGCGATCTGGTCTGCGAAAACGTTGAAATTGGCCGCGCCACGCGGAATGTCGATATGGCTGGCGATTGAGACCGGCTTGCCCGTATCCATGATCTCGGCGCGCAGAAACTCGTCGAAGCGCGCATTGATGCCGTCGGCCACCTTTCGCAGAAGCGCGATGCGCTCCTGCACGCTCAGCTGTGCCCATGGACCCCTGAGCGCCTTTTTCGCCGCCGACACCGCGGCATCCACATCCTGTTCGCCCGCAGCGGAGACAAGCGACTGCACCTCGCCCGTGGCCGGGAAACGGTTTTCAAACAGTTCGCCGGTGCCATCGACAAAGCGGCCATTGATAAAATTCTGAATACGCTTCACGTAGTCTCGTCCTTCTTGCGGAAACTCAGAGTTCGGGATCGCCTGCGGTGAGGAAGTCCCACATGCGCTCGAAAATGCGGCCGGCCTTGGTGGCCCGCTCTTTCGCCCCTTCGGCGGAGAATGTCGGCGGTGCGTCGGCAAGCCCGGCTGCCAGCGCTTCCAGTTCGACGCGGCAGGCATCTTCCAGATACCAGGCAAGCACGATGGCCTCTTCCAGCGTGTCTCCCGCCGTCACCGCGCCGTTGCCGCGCATCAGAACGGCACGCGCATCGCCCATGGCGGCAAAGACACCCTTAGCCTTTCCATCGTCGCGCACCAGTTGCGGGTCGTCCCAGAGCGGCGGCTCCGGCGCGAAATAGGCCCCGAATCCGTGACGCGCCTTTGGCGATCTGCCGAGCGCTGCAAGCGCCATCATCTTCGGCGACATGAAGCGCGCCACGCCACCCACTGTCGGCCGGTTAAGATAGATCTCCTGATGGATGCGCACCTCGCCCAGAACACCGTCGGGCAGCGGTCCGCTCACCGGCACCACCGTGCAGGCTTCACCCCGCTCCACCAGCCCCATGGGTTGCGGCGGGCAGACGAGGAAGCGCTCCGCGTCGATGCGCGCCGAGCAATGGCCGTAGGCGTGGGCGAGCCCATGCCTGCCGAGCGCCCTTGCCGCCACGCGCACCTTGCGCGCAAGATCGTCCATATCGGTCTGTGTCACGGCTCAGTCCTCGAAAGCGGCGATGTTGGGCTTCGCACCCCAGTGGCAGAAACCAACCGGTTCGAAAGCGAATTGCCGGTCGCGCCACAGCGGTTCGTCGTGGATCTCGCAGACACCGGTCGAATATTCGAAGGTCATGCCATCCGGGCCGCTGAAATAGAGGAACTGCGCAGACGATGTGGGATGGCGGCCGGGACCGAAAGTGATGTTGATCTGCCGGTCGCGGATGAAATTGGTCGAGCGCTGGATATCGTCGGTCGATTCCACCTGATGGTTGATGTGCTGGATGCCGGCCTTGTGATAGGGGAACAGCGCAATCGTGTGGTGTATCGAGCCAAGCCGCATCAGCGGCGCGTCTCCAATGCGGTCTGAAACGCGCGCATTGCAGACCGTGGTCCAGAATTTCTCATCCCGCTCCAGATCGCTGGAACACAGGCCCACATGGCTGAATCCAGTGATGCCCGCATCGCGTGTGCCGTGGTAGCGCTGCCCGGAAAAGGCCGGACGCACGACGAATTCGATACTGTTGCCGGTCGGATCGCGAAAACGGATGAACTCTCGCACATGGCGCGCTTCGCATTCCTCGCGTGTGCCGTAATAGACCTCCTGCTTCAGCCCTTCGAGTGTGGCCGCCGCTGCATGCAGGTCTGCCGAAGAACCAAGTTCAAACGCAGTCACCTGATCTTCGGGATCGCCTTCGAAGTAGCACAGTGTGTGGTCACGGCTGTCGGACTTGAAATGCACCGCGCCCTTTCGGTGCTCGGACACTTCCAGCCCGAGAATGTTCTGTGCAAACCAGACTGCCCCTTCCAGATCGCGCGTGCCAAGACGGCAATAGACCACGTCCTTCAACTCGATCATGTCACTTCTCCTGTGGCTTACGCGCCCGAAAACTCGGGCTCATTGGTCGGGGAGCCCCACGCGCAATGGGAAAGGGCCGTATCGGGAAACTGGCGTGGCGTGCGCTCGGGCGCGGCCTCGCTCATGCCCGTCGAATAGCTGAACAGCACATCGCCCGGCCCACGTGTCGCAACGAAGATCTTCTCCGAGGCCGGCTGACGGCCCGGCCCGTGAACGATGGGCAACTGCCGCGCCTGCAGGAAATAATGGTTCTGCATCACGTTGTTGATCGACTCCACGGCAAAGTCGACGCCCAGAATGCCGTCGCGAGCGGAAGGATAGAGCGCGATGCGGTGATGAGCGCCGTCGATGCGGATGTAGGCGGCATCGCCGGCCCAGTCGGAAACGGCGCCGCAAAGCACACGCGTCCAGAAATCCTCATTGGCGGCAATATCGGTGCAGGCCAGCGACACGGAAGAAATTTCGGTGATGCCCGCATCGCGCGGACCGTGATAGCGCCAGCCGGATGTGAGCGGACGCCAGACGAGTTCGACCGCCACGCCGTTGGGCGCGCTGGTCGCGATGCCCTTCTTGATCTTCCGCGCAGCGCAGGCCGCCTGATCGAACTCGGAGACGGAAAACCCTTCGGCGCGTAGCCGTTCGGCCATTGCTGTCAGGTCTTCGTCGCGCGCGACGGTCAGGGCGACCGCGTCACCCTTCTCGGCAGCACTGAAGCAGAGCGAATAAGCGCGTGCGTCGGAGCGGAAATACGCGCGCTGCCCGTCGCGCGCAAACTCCTGCAACCCAACGAGATCGGTGGCGAAATCCGCCGCCTTCTTCAGATCGCTGGTGGCCAGCCGCACATAGCGAAGATCACGATAGGGTCCGCTCACAATATCCTCCACATTTCCATGCGGAGCGCTTCACGCGCCCCGCCGTTTCATATCGATGGCCTCAGAGCCCCGATGCTTCTGCTTCCAGCTTTTCAAGCATGGGCGCCTTGGTGCGCCATTCCTTGTACCAGTTGTCGATGGCCTCACCGAAGAATGCGCGGTCGATCGTCATGACGGGCACTTCGGTGCCTTTCAGCTTTTCGAGATAGTCCGCGTCGATTTCCGCATAGGAGCCCACCAGCGTGTCGAGATGCGCACTGAGCACTTCTTCGATGATTGCCTGGTCCTCGGCGGGAACCGCACCCCATTTGCGTCCGGAACCGACCGCGATCATCGGGAACATCATGTGGTTGGATTCGATGATCGTGCCCGCGTGCTCGTAATATTTGCTGTTCCAGGTGCCTTCGAAGTCGATCTGCATGCCGTCGACCTGACCATTGGCGAAGGCGTCGTAGAGCGCCGGCAAAGGCATCGGGGTCGGAGCGGCACCCACCTTGACCCAGAAATCGAGCTCGGGCGCGAAAGGCACGGTGCGGATTTTCTTGCCCGAAAGGTCCCCGACATCCTTCACTTCGCCGCGCATGACGATCTGGCGCAGACCGGCCATCGCGTAGCCGAAACCTTTCAGGCCGAACTTGCTGACCCCGTCGAGAAGCTTGCCGGCGGTCTCGCCCTTCAAGAGCTTCTGAGCGCCGGCGACATCCTTGACGATGTAGGGCGCGAGGAAAATGCCGTAGTTCGGATCGCGGTTGGCAAACTCTCCCAGTGTGAGGAAGGCGAAGTCCAGCGCACCCGTCTGCAATTGCTGGAGCATCTGCGCTTCATTGCCGAGCTGACCGCTCGGGAAAATCAGAAGCTCGACGCGTCCGTCGGTCTTCTCCTTCAGTTCGTCGGCAATGGCGTTGGCGGTCACCGTCCATTGATGGGGCGGTGGCGTGATGAGGCCGAGCCGGTATTCTGCGGCGCTTGCCGCCTGAGCCGCCAGCATGAGGCCGGTAAAGGCGAGCGCGCCCGCTATCTGTTTCAGCATGTTTCTTCCTCCCGTTTGTAATGCTTCGCGCCGTTCCGGCTTTCCGGGCCGGACAGCAGATTGAGAATGTCAGGCACCCGCGCGTCCCGCAGGCTGGCGAGCGCTTCGGCATCCGCCAGATCGGGACTTTGCGCGACACCTTCGATGAGGGCGGCGCGGGTTTTCGCGTCGAGACGCGGCGCGCCGAGCGAAGCCCACCATTTTTCAACCTCCGGCCCCAGATCGTCGAAGAACTTCGCCAGACCGGCATCGCCGCCGGCCAGATGAAAGATCGCCGTCGGTCCGGTCACGCACCAGCGCGCGGCGAGCCCCTTCGTAACCGCCTTTTCAATGTCCTCGACCGAAGCCACACCCTCCGCCGCCAGATGAACCGCCTCGCGCCACAGCGCCGCCTGAAGCCGGTTCACCAGATGGCCGGGCATTTCGCGCCGCAACCGCAGCACCGTCTTGCCGATGCCGGTGTAGAAGGCGTCGGCCCTGTCCATCGCCACCGCGCTCGTCTTTGCGCCGGCGCAGATTTCCACCACCGGCATGAGATATGGCGGGTTGCAGGGATGCCCGATCACAAGGCGTTCGGGATGCACCAAAGCATCCTGTATGTCGCTCGGCGAAAGGCCCGATGTGCTCGACGCGATCACCGCATCGGCCGGCACATGCCGCTCCACCTCGGCAAGCACGTCCTTTTTGAGTTCCAGACGCTCCGGCAGGGCCTCCTGCACGAAGGCCACACTTCTCTCAACGTGATCGAGCCGCGCAATGTGCGACGGCGGTGGCACTTCGGCACAGTCACCCCCCAGCCGTTCCAGTACGGGCAATGCCTTCTGCCAGACCAGATCGACGCGCGCAGCCGTTTCGGGTGCAGGGTCATAAACCTGCACCGAATGCCCGGCGGCCGCGAATGCAGCCGCCCATCCGCAGCCGATGGTTCCGCCTCCGACAATCAGGACGGGTGCTTTCGCGTCAACCATCACAAAAGCTCCTTCAGGCCCGTTGCCAGCCATGGGAAAAAGGCCAGAAGAACCAGCACCGCGGCGACGGCCAGAAAGAACGGCGTGACCAGCCATGCGATGCGCTCCGCCTTCACCCCTCCCATTAGTGCAGCAGCGAAAAGCCCCGTCCCCACGGGCGGCGTCAGCAGGCCCAGTGTCAGATTGAGACAGACGATGACGCCAAACTGGAACGGATCGATGCCATAGACATCGGTCGCCACCGGCAGCAGAACCGGAACCACGAGGATGATGGCCGGGATCGGATCCGTGACCATGCCGAGCATCAGAAGAAGCAGGTTGAGAAGCAGCAGGAAGACGATGGGCGATGTGGTGATGAGCTGTAGCCCTTCCGCCACCCGCGCCGGCAGGTTCTCGAAGGTGATGACCCAACTGAACACCTGCGCCGCCGCGATGAGAAAAAGCACAACGGCAGCACTGCGCGCGGCATTGGCAAAAGCGGGGAAAATGTCTGCCACGCTCATCTCGCGATAGACGAAGAGACCGGTCAGCATCGCCGCCAACGTGGCGATGGCGGCGGCTTCCGTCGGCGTTGCCAGACCGCCCAGGATGCTGCCGATGATGACGGCGGGAATGGCCAGCGCCGGTAGCGCATCGAGCAGCGCCGCTAAGCGCTTTCTGATCGAAAGCCGTTCCGAGCGCGGGAACGCATAAAGCCTGCTGAAAACGGCGATGACGACGATGAAAGAAACGAACATCATCGCTCCCGGCACGATACCGGAGATAAAAAGATCGCCGATCGGCATCTGCGCCACCACGCCGAAAATGATGAACAGCATCGATGGCGGGATGATCGGAGCCAGAAGACCTCCGGCTGCTGTAATGCCCACAGACACATCGCGTGGATAGCCGGCCTTTTCCATCTCCGGGACCGCGATTTTGGACATGATGGTGATTTGCGCCACGGTCGAACCGAGGATCGAAGCCATCAGCATGTTGGCAACGAGATTGACATAGGCCAGCCCACCGCGCACCGCACCCAGCAATGCAACAGACAGACTCATGAGCCGCCGGCCAATGCCTCCGGCATTCATGAACTCTCCGAGCAGAATAAACATCGGCAAGGCCAGAAGACCGTAATTTTCGAGCCCGCCGAAGAGCTGCTGGGCATAGGACTGAAGCAGCACCGTGTTGCCGCTGACGGCGATGAACACCAGTGCGGTCGCGGCCAGGACGAAAGCGATGGGCAGGCCGACAAGCAGAAAGGCAAGGAAAGACCCGGCAATCGTCATCGTTCGCCCTCCCCGCCCCGCAGGCGCGCCGCCAGATTGGCCGATGCGTGAAGCGCACCGCTCAGGAAGAAAACGGGTAAGATCAGCCAGAACCAGACTTTGCGCATGCCGATGGTCGTGGTCGGCTCTTCATAAATGAAGTTGAAACTTTGCTGGCTGAAATCGGCAAGCGTTTCAGCCGAGAGCGCGCCGACCGGATCGAACCAGTTCCAGAGAATGACACCAAAAATGACGAAAAAGACCAGCAGCGCGGCATCCACCCCGATCAGAAGCGCTCTGCGGTTTGCCGCAGGCAGCATGTCGGTGAGAAGCGTCATGGCGATGTGATCGCGGTTGCGGATGCCGATGGACGCGCCGATGAGTGCGGCCCAGATCATGACATAAATCGCCAACTCGTCCACCCAGATCAGAGGCGTGCCGAAACTGCGCGTCACCACATTCAAAAGCAGCAGCAGAAAGACGACGCAGAGCAGCAGACCCGCGCAATACCATTCGGCCGTCGCAAGGCGGGCGCTGGCGCGTTCCAGCGCACCGGCCCGTTCGGTTCGTTCTTCAGACAATACGCTCGACATCGGCAGAAACCGCCGCCTCCTCCAGGCTCCGTCCTCCAGCGCCTCGAATAAAATATCGATATTATTTGCAAGTCAACAAAAATATCGATATTTTCTTTCTCAGAGTGCGGCGCTTGTTTAACGTGGCGCAGGCCGGTTAACTGAGGAAACGAGCGGAATGGCAGAGATCCTCGTCAACATGCGATATGACGGACCGGAACGAACGATCGCCGAGCGCGCCTATCGGCTGCTGCGGGAGGACATCATTTCCGGTGCGCTTGCGCCCGGCCTGAAACTCAAGATCGAAATGCTGCGCAGCCGCTATGGATTGGGCGCCGCGCCGATCCGCGAGGCGCTTGCCCGGCTTTCCAGCGACCATCTGGTCAAGCTGGAGGGCCAGCGTGGATGCGAGGTCGTGCCCATGTCCGTGAAAGATGCGCGCGACATCGGTGACATGCGCAAGCTTCTGGAAGTCGAAGCTCTGCGCATATCGATCGGCAAGGGCAATGACGAATGGGAGAACGCTCTGGCGGCGGCTTTTCATCGACTGGAGCGACTGGAGCGAACCATCGACCAGGGCATAGACGACCTGGCTGAGTGGGAAACCCTCAATCACCGGTTTCACAAAGCTCTCGTTGCGGCCTGTGACTCGGAATGGCTCCTGCGCATGCGCCAGCTCATGTTCGATCAGCACGAGCGATATCGTCGGTTATCCCGCGTCAAAACGGTTGCCACGAGAGACATCAGCCTCGAACATCGCGCGCTCTTCGAAGCCGCGCTCGATCGAAACGCGGAAAAGGCCGTCACCGTTATGGAAACCCATATCGGGCGGACCACCGATGCGGTTGTCAACACATTTGCGCGTCGTGAGCTGGCCGAATAGAGCCGACAGCGGCATCAACCGGGCTCGCATATTCAACGATCACGAAGTCGAAAATCGCGATTCCTCGTTGGCCGGACTGCACCAACACCGGCTGTTCAACAATTGCACGGGGATTGAAATCACGGCATGTAGTGGAGGTTCTTCTTAAGAAGATTCTGACACGACGTATAACCATGCAACAATCGACGACTTCAGAAACGACCGACTTGGGTCTGAGCAATCTACAGGCCGAACTCGCGCGCAAGATTCTCATTCTCGCCCAGGACGGTCAATGGAGCGAAGGAGAACACGTCTCTGAAATCCGCCTGGCAGATACGCTTGGCACCTCACGCACACCCGTAAGGCATGTTCTGGTGGCTCTGGAAAAGCGTGGCGTTTTTACCAAGATACCCAATGTGGGATTCCGCTTTGCGGGATTGCCGAATGGCGGTCAGGAAATTGAAGACGCATTACCGCATTCCGAAACCGAATTGCTGTATGAAAGGGTTATGACCGCCCGAGCGACGGGTGAAATCGCCACCGAGGTTTCGGAAACCGAACTCACCGAACATTTCGGCACCACGCGCGGCGTAATTCGGCGTGTGCTTATGCGGTTAGCCAATTCGGGGCTCGCCGAGCGCCGCACCGGACACGGTTGGCGTTTTGCCGAAACATTGGACAACAAAGCAGCCATCGAGGCGAGCTACGTTTTCCGCGCGATCATCGAATGCGGAGCCGTCCGTGACGGGGACTTCCGGCCAGATTTCCAGCAGTTGCGGGAACTACGCGCCCAACAGCGCAAACTTCTGGAAAAGCCGGTCGGGCGAATTTCCGGCAGCGGCTGGTTTGAAGCCAATGCAAATTTTCACGCGACCATAGTCGGTTGGGCACACAACCGCTTCCTGAACGAAGCGATAGAACGACAAAACAACCTTCGCCGCATGACGGAAGTCGCCGAGTTCACCGTTCTCACCGCAGAAGGCATCCGGAAGGCGGCGCGCGATCACCTCGCAATCCTCGACGCGATCGAGGCCGGGGACCGTGAGGAAGCCGTTGCTATCCTCAATCGGCATCTGAGCCGATCGCGCAAAAATGGCGGTGAACTCGATTAGAGCGATATTCTCCTAGCGGACATTCCGCTCTTGTGCATTCAGAAGCCGAGAGAAGAACGCCTTCACCGGCTCTTGGATATCCACCCCCACATGCGCCACATCCGGCACCTCCTCCCGCTCCGCGGTGATACCCATGCCCTCGAGTGCGCGCTGGAAAGCATCCAGCCGGGCCACGCGGTTGTCGCCTGTGTCGTTCGCATCGTCGCGCCAGAAACTGGACCCCGGACTGACCACGACCCCCTGACTGCCGGTATCTTCGGCTCCGATCACCAGTTGCACCGGAACCCGGCGCATGGCCTCGACGTCAACCGGTGCGCCGAGCGCCTCTTTCATATCGCCCGTGCCGACCCACCAGCTACGCGGATCGCCCGGAAGAGTGACTGTGCCCGGTGCCGCGATGGAGACGCCGCGAAGCCGATCCGGGTGACGCAGATAAAAGCGCATCGAAAACTGTCCGCCGCCTGAAAATCCGTGCATCAGGAAGCGACCCGTTTCGATACGGAAGACCGACGCGACCTCCTCGATCATGTTCAGGAGCACGTCGTCATAAGCGACTCCCCCATGACGCAGATGCTTGTAATTGTTGAAGTCGTCCGGCCCTCCTATGCCGCACGGAAAGAGAGGGGCTAACAGTGCGCATTGGTTCTCTTCGGCGAAATCAACAAACTCGTCGCGCAGGCCGGCTGCGTTGCGCAAACTGTGATGAACCAGAACGGCCAGCGGATAACGCTTTTCGCCTTCGGGCTCATAGCTCTTCGGCATGTAGGTGCAGTAGTGAAAGCGGGGGTCCGATTGCGCTGCAAACATGGCGCTTTGCTCGAGGCGATAGAAGTTCAGCTTGGGCATCAGATCAGCTTCTCTTTCGTATAATCGGCCACCTGCGCGACCAACCGCTTCATTGCGGCCTTGAAAGCGGGGTAGTCGGCACTGCGCGCGCGCGTGCTCTCGTTCATGTAGAGGCGTCGATTGATTTCGAACTGAACAGAATGGCGACCGATCGACGGATTTGCATAGGCTTCCGTAAGTTCAGCACCGCGGAACGGCTTGTTCATAGCCACCGAAAATCCCTCGCCCTCCAGGGTCTCTCGAAGAAACGCGGTGAACTCGGTGTCCGCCGACTTTCCATACATATCGCCGATACAGATATCGGCGCGGCGCGCGCCGGCGCCATCCGATGACATCGCATGGCCGGCATCGGTCATGGAGTGACAGTTGATATGCCAGACGCAGCGGAATTGCGCGAATGCGCCGTCGAGAAGCTGACGCAGGGCCGCATGATATGGCACCCAATATTTGCGTATCCGTGCTTCCGCCTCCTCTATATGCATCGGCGCCGAATACATCGGCGTTTCGCCCCATGCATTCCTCCAGATCAATCCCATGCCTCGTTTGGCGGTCGGACTTTCACGGGTGTAATGCGGCCATTCGCCGGCAAGCATTTCACGATCCATATCGGACAGGGACCGGTTTGCGTCCAGAAAGCTGCGTGGAAAATGCGCCCGGAGCAGAGGTGCGCCATGATCCGGAGCTGCGGAAAACAAATCGTCCACATGGGTGTCGGCGGAGACACGGACCATATCCGCGTCCACCGCAGGATGGAAATCTGCGGGAATGTCGGTGCCGCTGTGTGGGCTGTCGAAAACCAATGGTATTAAAGGCGCTCGAGGCGGCGTGACGCTCAACACATCGCAAACGTCCGCCGGCATCGGCGCAAGAAACGCATTGCGCTCTGAAAGAGTGGTCATTTCTGTCAGTCCTTTGCCGTCAATTCTTCGATCCGCTGCACGACACCTGTAATGTTTCCGAGCTTCTCTCCCTTGGAGAGCCGGTCCATTGTGCGGGCGACACGTCCCTCGCGGGCGATACCGGCTTGAGCTTCGGCTGCCGCTTCATCGGCAGGCAGAACCACCACTCCGGATGCGTCGGCGACGACGATGTCGCCGGCGTGAACCGGCACGCCGCCACATGCAATGGGGCGGTTGAACATGCCGCCGAGTTCCAGCCTGCGTGTGGTGAGCGAAGACACGCCGTGGCACCAGACGGCAAGCCCCTCTCCCAGTATCTCCTCCGCATCGGTTACCGGACCGTCCACCACGACACCTGCAGCCCCGGCCAAGCGCGCGGCGCGCGCCACGGCACCCCCAAGGCAGGCATGTCGATCGTCGCCCAGGCGGTCGATAATCAGAAAATCGCCCGGTCGGATGCGACTTACCGCGTAATGCATCAGCGTCGAGCACATTGCGGGCAACGCCAGTGTGACGGCGCTACCGGCACGTGTCGGCTGTGCCGGCTTCAGTGCCTGGACGCGGCGATCCACGAAACCCGTCAGCCGCACATGGCCAAGCGTAGCGGTTTCGATTTTCTCCAGCGCCGCGATAAGTTCAGGTTTAGCGGGGTCTGGCAACGGATCGATGCGATAGCGGCTCATGCCGGGCTTTCCCCTTCGGGCAGACATGGATCGGCGGCTTTCAGATGCGTCGCCAGTTTCGCGATTTTCGCAACCAGATATTCGGTCATGGCGTTCCCTCGGGTCGCGGAAGCGTGCAATGCCGAACCGCCTAGCAAACCGTTCCGGTCAACCTCGCCGGCGTCGACCGGAAAATTGACGCGCATGCCTTCGAAATCGGCACCCGACACGCTGCGAACACGCATGCCAAGACGAATGACACGATCACTTTTCCGACGGTGCAGATCTGCCCGGAAATTCTCCGGAAACAGATGCAGACCTATCGATGTGAGCGGCTCGCCGCCATGACCGCGCACATTCCGTTCCTCGAAAATCTCCTCGAGCAAAGCATCCGGCAAGGCCTGCCAGAGATCGACCGAGGGGATCAAAACCCGCTCCGAACGACGTATCCTGCGCGCCACCTGGGCGATTAGCGGTGCATTGGTCGTGTGTCCGTTGACGATCAGAAGACGGTTCAGCCCGTGGTCCAGAAGACTCGTCAGCATATCCGTCAATACCGCCACGAAGGTTTCCGGTCTGAGTTGGATTCCACCAGCGAAGTCGCGGAAAAAATCGGCATATCCGAACGGCAAGGCCGGTGCGACCAGTGCACCGCTTCTTTCTGCTGCCAGTTCAGAGATGCGTTCGGTCAGGCGGAAATCGCCCATTTGGCTCTGCGGGCCCTGGACTTCCTGAGAACCCAGTGGAAACAGAACCACGGGCCGTTCGTCCATTCGTTCGGCGAACTCGGCCTGCGTCATATCCGCCATTCGTGTTTTCCTCAAAGCACGCGCTCCCGGGCTATGGAGGCCGTGCTTGCCTGCTTGTTTGCGGAGATCTGCGGCAACTCGCGGATTGAAGAATTTACGTTGACCTTCCGGAAAAACCGGAGCTGCCCGTCCTTCAGGTAGCAGCGAACCGTGTCGCGAAATGCCGTCTCGACGAAAACCCAGTCGAAGCAGAGGCAATGCCATCCATCCCTGCCGACCGGTTCCCAGGCCGCCCAGGCGGACACGCGAAATCCATCGTCCGCTTCGTAGGAATGATGCAGACGTGCGCCGCTCATGGTCGTCACGCTTTCAACCCGGCGACCGCAACCGGCAAGGATCACGTGTGCGCCGCGCGCATCCGTAACCTCGAAAAGGATATCGTTTCCATCGCGACACAGGGACAATGAGACAATACCCTGATCGTTGCTTTCGGCCTGATAGCTGCCCTCCCAACCGTCGGGAGCACGATTCCAGTTTGCGTTGGGTGCAGGCATCACTTCGAGCGCATCGAGACGCCGGGGCAGTTCACCTCCCGCCCACTGACCAAGAGCAGGGCGCAGATCGTTGTGAATCAGTTTCTGCAATCGGCGATCGTTGTCATCCATTCCCGCCGTAAACGCGACGACTGCCCTTTCTCGCTCGAAGACGATACAGCTTTGTCCGAAAAGACCGTTGGCGGAAAAGCTGTCATTCGGGCCGCGCCACCATTGATAACCATAACCTTCGCGCCTCTCGGCGACCGTGCCGTCCAGACCTTCTTCGGGGCCGAGATAGTGCTCGCCTGTCAGAACGCCGAGCGAAATGTCGCGAAGCTGCATGCCTCGAGCTGCGCGCACCCAGCCGGTTGAAAGGATCTGGTCGCCATCCCAGAGACCATCCTGTAGATGCAGCACACCGATGCGAATGAGGTCCGACGTTCGGCACCACAGTCCGTTGCCGCCGCTGTTGACACCCTCCGGACTGACATCCCAGCGCGTATCCGGCGAAACGCCGATATGGGCGAACACCCGTTCGCTCAGATAATCGTGAACGGTCTTATTCGCGACACGCTGCACGATGGCCGAGAGCATGTAGCTGCAAGCGCTGTCATAAACGAAGACGTCGCCTGGCTTGTGGACCAGAGGCTGGCGCAGGAAGTCTTCCGCCCAGCTTGTTTTCAACTTGCGCCAATATCCGCCGGAAATGCCCCGTCCATGACCACTGGTCATGGTGAGCAAGTGGCGCACATGCATTGCCTCGATCCCTTCCGGCGCCCCAGGTCGATGTTCGGGAAAGTAATCGATAACGGGATCGTCGAGTTTCAAGAGGCCATCGTCATGAGCCAATCCGACAGCCATCGCGGTCACGCTTTTGGTGATCGAATGCATCATGTGGAGCCGGTCCGGCCCGTACGGTTCCCAATAGGCTTCCGTTATCAAGGCACCGTCGTGCCAGACAAGAAGACTGTGCATCTCCAGCTCCTCGGCCTCGATACGGTCGAGAAGCGAGAGGATAACCTCGGGGTTGGTGCCATGATCTTCCGGCCGACGGCGGATCAAACCGTCCGGCGCGCTCATTGCATCACCCCGTGCGTTCCAGCCTCCTGCGCGTCGAAACGCCAGCTCAGTTCGACACCCGTTTCGGTGCGTTCAAGCGTGGGGATCGCGGAAAGCAGCGCACGCGTGTAATCGCTCTGCGGCGCATCGAAAACCCGGTCGCGCAATCCCTGTTCGACGATCATCCCATCGCGCATCACGACGACGCGGTCGGCGAGCTGCTCAACCACACCGAGGTCGTGGCTGATGAAAAGACAGGAAAAACCATGCCGGTGCTGCAAGTCCGCGAGCAGCCGCAGCACTTGCGCTCGCACGGTTACGTCGAGTGCGGAAACCGCCTCGTCGGCGATCACGAAATCCGGCTCGCTGATGATGGCGCGCGCAATCGCGACACGCTGCCGCTGACCGCCGGACATCTCGTGCGGGAGGCGATCGAGATGCGCGTCTTCCAGTCCGACCTCGCGCACGGCACGGCGAACGCGCTCTTCGCGCGCGTCGTCGCTCAGGTCGCGCTCGTGATACAGGGCCTCCGAAAGAATTCGCCGAATGGTGAAGCGCGGATCGAGCGAACCGAATGGATCCTGAAAGATCATCTGGCAATTCAGCCGATAGTCCATCCAGTTTTCTGCGCCTTTTTCGACTGGCATGTCGCGAAAGCGGATTTCACCGCCGCTCGATGGGATCAACTGCGCGATGGCCCGCCCCAAAGTGGTCTTGCCGGAACCGGAAGCGCCAACGACGGCAACCACCTCTCCACGTCGAACGGACAGGTTGACACCCGAGAGCGCTTGCTTGTGCGCAGCGCGAGCGAATAGCCCGGCGCGCGAGACATAGTCGACCTTCAAATCGCGCACCTCGACGACAGGCTTGGACTCGTCCGCAAAGCTGCGCACGGGCCCGCGCTCCGGCATCGCGGCCAGCAGGTTGCGGGTATACTCATGCATTGGATTTGCGAGGATCCGATCCGTCGGTCCGGTCTCGACGATCTCGCCCTGGCGCATGACCATGACGCGCTCGCAATAGCGTGCGACCATCGGCAAGTCGTGACTGATGAGGATCATCGCCGTCCCGTTGTCGCGCGTGAGTTCCACCATCAATTCCAGAACCTCGCGCTGAACCAGTGCATCCAGCGCCGTCGTCGGTTCGTCGGCAATCAGCAATGCGGGCTTCAGGAGCATCGCGGCGGCCAGCATGATCCTCTGGCGCATCCCGCCCGAGAACTCATGTGGATAATCGTTGAGCCGCGCCTCGGGCGAAGGAATGCCGACACGGTTCATGATGTCGATGATTTTGGTGCGCCTTTCGGACACGGACAGTTTCGTGTGAACCCGCAGCGGCTCTGCGAGCTGTCTCCCGATTGTCATGGACGGATTGAGGGAGGTCATCGGCTCCTGAAAGACCATGCCGATGTCGGCACCGCGCAGCTTACGCAGTTCTTTTCCTGTCATTTCCGAGAGTTCCTGCCCACGGAAGTATACCGCGCCGGACTGGCGCACGATCGCGCCCGGCTGCAAACCGATGATCGAACGTCCAAGCATCGTTTTTCCCGACCCGGATTCCCCTACCAGACCGACAATCTCGCCGGGACGGATTTCGAAACTGGCGTTGCGTACGATTTGCGAATCGGGCTTTCCCGCAATGCCGAGTTCGAGATCTTTGACGCGCAATAATGCGGAATGATCGTGCATCACAGCCCCCTCATGCGCGGATCGAAACGGTCGCGGATGTAGTCGCCGAGAAGGTTGATTCCCAGCAGCGTCATCGAGATGCAGAGCCCTGGAAAGATGCCGAGCCATGCTGCCTGCCCCATATAGGGACGTGCGCTCGCAAGCATGTTGCCCCAGGTCGGCGCTGGTGGCGGCACGCCCAGCCCGAGGAAACTCAGCGCGCTTTCCGTCAGCAGAACCGAGCCGAACATCGAGGTGGCGATGACGATCACCGGAGCCAGGCAATTGGGCACGATATGGCAACGCAGAGTATAAAGCACCGGATGCCCCATCAGCCTCGACGCTTCGATGAACTCCTGCTCGCGCAGAGACATGACCGCCCCGCGCACGACACGTGTCACGGTTGGCATATAGGCAAAGCCCAGCGCCAGAACCACGCCGTACATATTGGCGCCCAGAATCGAGAGCAGCGCCAGTGCCAGCAGGATGGACGGGAACGCCAGAAGCGTGTCGGTAAACAGCATGACCACCCGGTCCACCCAACCGCGCGCATAACCTGAGACCGAACCGAGAATAATGCCGAAGAAAACGGCGAAGCTCACGGTCAGAATAGAGATCGTGACGCTCGTGCGTGCCGCGGCCAGCAAGCGCGAAAGCACATCGCGTCCATATTCGTCGGTGCCCAGCGGGTGAACCGCACCGGGGGCCTGAAGCTTGCTGCGCAAATCGACCGCAAGCGGATCGAACGGTGTCCAGACCCACCCCAGGAATGCGGCTGTCAGAAAGAAAGCGATCAGAAAGCCACCGAGATATTTGTTGGTTTTTCCCAGGCTCATACGGATTTCACCCTTGGGTCGAAGATCGGGTAACAAAGGTCGACGATAAGATTGACGACCACATAGGTGATGGCGACGAAGAGAAGACAGCCCTGCAGCAGCGGATAGTCCCGCCCGTAGATCGATTCGACGATCAGCCGTCCGAGGCCTGGAATGGTGAACACCGTTTCGACCACTGCCACACCCCCCAGAAGATTACCGAGGATGAGGCCGAGCAGCGTCCAGGTGGGACCGAAGGCATTTCGAAGAACGTGGTGACGCAGGACCTCGCCCTCGGTCAGCCCTTTGGCGCGTGCATGGGTGACATAGTCCAGCCGCAACACATCCAGCGTCGATGATCGTACCATGCGCACGAGAATGCCGGTCTCGTGCAGAACCAATGCCGCGACGGGCATAATCAGATATATCAGCCCGGCCCAGAAATCCTCAGCCGGCGAGACGTAGCCGATGACCGGCAACCAACTGAGATTGAGGCCGAAATACAAGAGCAGCATCAAGCCCATCCAGAAGGTCGGAATGGACATGAGCATCGTGGCGCCGACCACCACGGAGAGATCGAAGCTGGAATTCTGTCTCCAGGCGGCCACCATTCCGAGCGGAACCGCGATCACCGTACTGATGGCAACCGCCACCAGCACGAGCTGTGCGGAAATCCCAAACCGGTGCAATACCAGTGGCAGAACCGCCTCGCCCGTGGTGATCGAATGCCCCAGATCGCCAGAGAAGAGCGCTTTGAGCCAGATCAGGAACTGCATCGCAATCGGCCGATCGAGACCCAATTGTTGGCTCATGGCCGCATAGGCCTGCTCGTCGACATTGTCGCCGAGCATAAGGCTCACCGGATCGCCCGGTATCAGGCGGATCAGCGTGAAGACCGCAAGCGACACAAGAAACAATGTCGGGATCGCGGTAATCAGACGCGACAGAACAAATCTCATCATGGTTCAGTTCCGGGACTCCCTGCTCACGGCTTACCGGTCGAGACTGACGCCCCAAAGGCGCGTAAAGCCGTTCCAGGTTCGGTAATTCTGCACATAGCTTGCCGAAACCGAGACATCGAGATTGTTGGCCAGCATCACGAAAGGCATTTGCTCGAGATAGAGCTCGTGCAACGCGTCAAAGAGCGCCTGCCGCTCTTCGCCATCGGGTGTCTGAAAAGTCTTTTCCACCAGTTCGATGGCTTCGGGATCGTCCCAGATGGCGCTGCCGCGGTCCTCCTTGGAAGCGACAACCGCACTATAGGCAAGCGCCGGATCGGATCGGTTGGAATAATTGAAGGCGGAGAGCTGGAAATTACCGTTCCGGAACCTATCCAGTTGCGTGGCCCACTCCAAAACCTCAATTCGCGCGCGGATCCCCTGAGCCTGCAGCATGGACTGAGCGATCACGGCCACATTCTCGTTGATGGGATTGCGGCGATTGGTCTGTATGACCAGTTCCTGTCCGCTGTAGCCTGCTGCCTTCAACAGCGCTGACACCTCTTCGGGAGCATAGTCGATGGCGCGCTCCTGAACCTCGCCATGATAAACGGAACCGATCGGCACAAGTGAAGCATTGGCCTCACCCAGACCATTGGTCGCAACGTCGACGAGCTCAGGGATGTTCAGCGATTTGGCGATTGCATGACGCATCTCCGTCGACGAAAGCACCGGATCGGCGGTCTGCATCAGCAGGGTGATCATTCCGCCATGAGGCGCGGCATGAACCTGAAAGTTCGGATTTTCGGTAAGTTCCCCAGCCTCGGAGGTGGAGAGATAGGGTACGATGTCCAGGTCGCCACTGCGCAGCGCTGCAACGGCCGTCGCGCGATCCGGTGTGACGATGAGATTAACGTCGTCGACAAGAACCTCCTTGCGCCCTCCATATCCGTCGATACCTTCGCCGACGGGCACATACTCCGCGAATTTTGTGAGATGAATGCTTTGCCCCCGCTTCCATTCGTCGAACACGAAGGGGCCGGTCCCGACCGGACCCTTCCAATTTCCGTCGCCGTCGAAACTATCGGCATGCATGATCGCCATGCCGCCGCATAGCGACTGGGCCGAGTTCTTCAAGAACATCGCATCCGGCTCAGCGAGCGTGAAAATCACCGTACGCGCGTCCGGTGCCTCGATACGCTCGACAGCCGAACCCCGGTTCCCGTTGAAGTAAATGTTGCAGGTGAAATCGGGCGCAGCCATCAGAGCCTCCCAGCTCTGCTTCACGATCTCGGCCGTCAGCGGCGCGCCATTGTGAAACAGCCTGTCTTCGCGCAAGGTGAAGGTGTAGACCCGCCCGTCATCCGAGACGGTCCAGTCTTCAGCCAGCATGGGGACGATCTGTCCGCGCTCGCCAAAGGCGACCAGTCCCTCGCCCACGTTCAAAGCGACCGAATCGGAAAGTGCGTCGCGATTCACACCGGGGCGGGAACTGCGAATGTCTGCCGTGATCTGAACGTTCAGGGTCTCGGCTGCGGCCGGAATCCCGCACAGCATTCCAAGCACCGGCAGCGTGGATAGCAAAAATCTCTTCTTCGACGACATGACGACCTCCCGTTGGATGGGTATTGTATTTTCTATTATCATAATACAATATGGAAATCACACCATACGTCAAACAAAAATTTTTCCGCGTGATTTCAGCACTTTGCAAAAGGCCTGATCCCGAAATGCCCCATATGTCCCCCAGGCAAGCCTCTCCACCCTGAACCGAATTCCCGCCTGAGAAAAACCGCCATACCGCTATCCCCACCAAGAGACTGCCCGATGATGGATTCCTACGCTTTCTGGATGAGCACACCAAACCTCGACCTTCTGGAGATCGCCGCAGACGCGGGCTTCAGGCGGGTTGTGCTGGACATCGAGCACAATGGCTACGCCCCGGATCGACGCGAGGCGCTGGTTGTCGCCGCGCGGGCGCTCGGCCTTGCAGTTTGTGTCAAGATCGAAGCTCCGGAACCGGTCTGGGTTCAACGTGCGCTGGATCTCGGTGTGAATGCGGTTATCCTCCCCCATGTAAGCACACTCGCCGATGCAAAGGCCGCCCTCGCCGCCTGCAAGTATCCGCCGTTGGGTACCCGCAGCTATGCCGCCGGCCGTTCGGTTTCGTTCCGGGCCCCCGACGCGGATTATTTTGCCCGTCAAAACCGGGAGGTCCTGTGTCTGCCCATGATCGAAACCGCGGAAGCCTTCGATGACGTTTCAGAACTGCTGGCCAGTCCGCTCGTCGACGGTATCTTTGTCGGCCCCTTTGACCTGGCGCTGACGCGTGGACGCTCGACTTATGCCTTCTCGGGAACCGATCGCGCGGACATTTCACATCTCGCAGCGGCGGCCCGGGCCGCCGGCAAACCCTGGTGGATGCCCGCTTGGCGTCCGGAAGAGCAGCGTTTCGCGCTCGATCACGGTGCCAGTGTGCGGATCGTGGCGGCAGAACATCAGTTGTTGCAGGCGGGGCTGGCAAAAGTCTTGTCCGATCTGCCGGACGATAGGTAACGCATAGACCCTCGCAGCCCCTGTCGGTCGACAGCCACATCCGCAGGCGGACCGGTCGAAAGCGGTTTCCAGTAATTTTTGACACGATGTCGGAATGCCATCCGGGCAAACGTCTTCAAGACGGAACAGCAAAAACGACAACCGGAAATACTGTTCGTTTCAGAGCCCGACACCGGGCCATTACAAAGCAGTAAATGGAGCATCGACATGCCAAACACTGTCCGCCTGCACCGCGTCATCCCCGCCAACCCCAAAAAGGTCTATCGAGCGTTTCTCGAACCGGATGCGATCGCCAGTTGGCTGCCACCTTATGGCTTTCTCTGCACCGTGCATGAACTGGAACCCAAGGTCGGCGGAAAGCACAGAATGTCGTTCCGCAACTTCACGACCGGCAACAGCCATTCGTTTGGCGGCGAATACCGCGAACTCGTTCCAGACGAGCGGCTTGTTTACACCGACAGGTTCGACGATCCCAATTTGCCCGGCGAGATGAAGATTACCGTGATCTTGAAGACCGTGCCCGTCGGGACGGAAATATCCATCGAGCAGGAAGGCGTTCCCGACATCATTCCGCTCGAAGCCTGTTATCTCGGCTGGCAAGAGAGCCTGCGAAAGCTGGCGAAGCTGGTCGAACCCGAAATCAACGAATAGACGCCGGCGCGTGGTAGCGACGTCGCACAACTTTTGACAGAATGTCCGTCTCCAACGCCATTCGCGCCACCGTCTGACCACGGTGGCGCGAGTGCAGCATCGTCACCCATATGGCGGATAATGAGAGACAATACGGTCCCATTCGCACGGACTTGCTTCCTGACTGACGCATGCGGATTTTTTCGACAAGCTGCGCTTCGGCAAAGATCTGACACCCCATCTTGAAACGGCCCCACAAGGCACATCATGGGGGTGTGATACGCCAAGGGGGATTCACACGATTCACCCCGGCGAAATAAAGGATGACCCGGTTGCCGTCAGGGTCGAACAATTCCGCTTCACGCCAACGCCAATTCTTGCCCTTGGGCCCGCTCTCGAACGAGAAACCGTTTTCCGCCAATGCGAGGATTCTAGCGTCCAGATCCGGCATCGAAACGGTCACCTGATTCGGCCGCATACCCGATACTTCCTTTATCGATCCGGCTTCGAGGTTCGCATGCCAACCGACTTCGCAATGCGTTGATACATCAAATGCCGCGCCCTCTTCGCTTCCGTCCCTCTGGTAAGCGGCGGTCAATCGGGTTCCTCGATGCCTGGGCATCTCGGCCTCATCCAGCAACGCTACGGGGAGATTTTCTATGGAGATCTTCGATACCCCTATCATCGTCCACCGGAAGTTTGTCGTCGCCAACTCTGTATAGGCCCATGCGCTCGCCCGATTGAAAAGTATCCAAAGGAACATTCCTGCATGCGCCCCGCCCGGGCGTTCAGGCAAGCCGTTCTGGCTCATCGAACACCCGAGCCATGAAGGGTGGGGCGAGTTGGTGCCAGATGCCGGGCGCCTCCTGCGCCGGGTTCCCCCGGGGGCTATGAGGCCGTGGGTTTTCAATCTTCGGGACGCAACGCGATCCAGACGGCTATAGCGCCCATCGCTGCGGCAATCGCAACCGCGAGCGTCAGGCCCGGCGCATAAATCAGAATGAACAGCACGTAACCCGTCGCAATACCGCCTGCCGCGAGGAGCTTGGCACGTCGCGGCATAACGCCACGGTCGCGCCAATTGCGGAGAACGGGACCGAATTTGGGATGTTCGAGCAATTTTCGTTCGAGCGCCGGCGAAGAGCGCGCAAAGAACCACGCAGCCAGAATAAGGAAAATCGTCGTTGGCATGATAGGCAGGAATGCACCGACCAGGGCCAAAAGCAGCATCAACAGGCCCATGACGAGCAGCAATATGCGCTTTGCATTTTCGAATGCGGGCGCGATCTTCAACGACCGACCTCCATCGACCGACCGGTTTGTGAGAATTTCCCGTCGCCGTTTTGATGTATCCGAAACGAGAGCGGATTTCATGACTGTATAAATGGTACTCATTGAAACACGCTCTCGACAAGAGCGCGGACGCGCCGAAAAGCTCTGGGCCGCTTTCACGCGTCTCGGTGCCTTCATCCAATTCTTCAAAAACCGTTATAGTGATCGCCCGGCTGGCTCGAGTCCAGCTTATCAGCGCTTCCATGAAGCCCCGCCCCACCCTCGCTCGCTTGACGTAATAATGAAAACTTGGTTGATGTGACTTATAAATGTGCGAGTTCTGGTTCTGATTTTTTTGAAAATTTCGAGGTGGGTGCCGCAAACCTTAGGTCAATGCCCAGTTCGATTCGAGAGGTCGCTTTGAGCAACGGAACCCCTTGGCCCAACGGTCGTACGCGCTTTCTTTTGGCAATGCTGACAGTTCTTTTATTGATCAGCTTGCCGTTCGCATCCTTCCACCAGAGCAATTACGGTGACCCATCGTTTCTGCCT
>ENA-ORCW01000389-ORCW01000389.1-marine-metagenome-genome-assembly--contig:-NODE-389-length-30037-cov-5.289419_pt1 | contig 30037 bp, 28 predicted proteins | sample MGYA00237784_ERZ508517 | MGnify/ENA primary metagenome ERZ508517 (study PRJEB26187, sample SAMN06268979) | marine metagenome | isolation source: Tt ae E1 feedstock associated aerobic enrichment on... | reverse complement strand
GAGCCGCGACTGCGCGCGCATGTCCCCTTGCGTGCCCATCATGCCGCCCCTGCCGCACGGCCGGAACGGCGCAGGTCCTCGCATGCCGGCGCGGCAGCGTGACGGCCCAGACAGGCGGGCGCGATGGGCATTGGCGGCTCTCCCAGGATCGAGACAGGACGTGCGGGGCAGGCCGGCGCGAGCGCTGCGGCATGCCTTACCGTCGATTAGCCAATGCGATTGACAGATACGTGACGGACCGGCGCCCTGTCCTCAGAGCGCCGCGGCGGCCCGGGCCGCCTGGTCGTAATGGCCGGAGAGCGCACGCAAGGTGGAAGCGACGGCGGAGATCGCCTTGGGATCGAGGCCGAGCTCGCGGACCGCCTGGACGAGCAGCGCCTCGCGCACCTTGCGGTAGGCGCGGCAGACCTCCATGCCCTTCTCGGTGATGGCGATCACCTTCTCCTTGCCCGCCCGCGTGCTCTCCACGAGGCCGCGTTTCTCCAGCTTCTTGATCGCATAGACGACCAGATGGGTGTCCTCGATGCCGAGCACGATGCAGATATCGGCGAGCCGCTTCGGCCGCTCGCGCAGATTGACGGAATGGAGCACGAGCACGTCCATGGCGCTCAGCCCGGTCTCGCCGGCCGCCGCCATGCAGCGCACCATCCAGCGGTCGAAGGCATGACCGGCCAGAATGAGGCCGAACTCGTATTCGGCGAGCTCCGGCAGGCTCTCGTCGTCCGACTGGTGGCTGAGAGAAACGATCGGACCGGAGGGGGTGTCCCGTGTCATCTGTCCTTAGCCCATTCTCCGCGCGTGCAGCCATTCCCGCACGCCACACGGAGGTCGTCTATCACGAATGGAGGATATCCGACAGACGCGCAGCCGGGGCGCCCCCTCGCCCGCCTGTGAACAGGCAAGGCCCGCCGATCGCCGCGACGGCGCCCTACTGGCCGGATTTCGGCGTCTCCGGCCCGTTCTTTTCCTTGTCGTGGTTGTTGTTGTTCCGGATCGGATCCACCGCCGGCGGATCGCTCGCGGGGAAGGTTTCCTCCAGGCTTTCGTCGAGAAGCTCTTCCAGATGCTTTTTCTTCTCCTCCCTGGAGGGCTTGGGCGCCCCGCCGGGCGATGTGGATTCCTTCGGTCGGCTCGTCATCGTACTGCTCCCGCGTTCCGGACTGCGGCGGCAAGGCGGCCCGGTCCCCACCGGTGTCCCTAGTAAGGTAGGCACTGCGAGCACCATATGAAAGGTCAGGCGGCCCGCGAGACACAAAGCCTGGGCCATGCCGCCGCCACCGGCTTTGACAAGCATCAAGTCCGCGTGCGGCCCTTCGGCCTAGGCTCCATGAGACACGGTGCGCCGATTGCCGGATGGCCGCCCGGCGCTCTGTCCAGGGAGACACGACATGGTGAAATCGCAATCCTGGCCGAAGGGCACCCCGCCGCTGGAAATCGCGACGGAGAAGGTCTGCTACATCGTCATCAAGGCGCGTGAGTTCGACGCCAAGGACATCGCGACCATTCCCGATCCCGGCTCCAACGCGGCCGACGACATGATGTATTCGGTCCTTGAGGACCGCAGCGACGACCCCGTCCTGGAAGAGCTCACAAGCGTGATCCAGAACCTCGACGAGGACGAGCAGATCGATCTGGTGGCGCTCGCCTGGCTCGGGCGCGGCGACGGCACGCTGGCCGACTGGGCGGAGCTGCGCCGGTCCGCCGCCGAGGCCCACAACGAACGCACCGCCGACTATGTCCTGGGACTGGCGCTCCTGTCGGACTATCTGGAAGAGGGATTGAACCAGTTCGGCCGCTCCTGCGAAGGTGTCGAGCTGGGCCGCATGTGACCGGTCCCGCCAGCGCGGCGCCGGGCCGAACCACGGATATCCACGAATGGCCGTTCACAATGTCGATATCGCGGACATGTTCGACCGGATGGCCGGCCTGCTCGATATCGAGGGCGCCAATCCGTTCCGGGTCCGCGCCTATCGGCAGGCCGCGGGCACGATCCGCGACCTGCCGGAAAGTCTCGCCGCCATGGTCGCCGACGGGGACGACCTCGCCGACCTGCCGGCAATCGGCGACGACCTCGCCGGGAAGATCCGCGAGATCGTGGAGACCGGCCGGTTCCGCGAGCTGGAGGCGACGGAGAAGCGCATTCCGGCCACCCTTGCCGACCTTACCCGGATTCCGGGGATCGGCCCGAAGCGGGCCCGCAAGCTGCACGAGGCGCTCGGCATCGCCTCCCTCGACGACCTCGCCAGCGCCGCCAAGGCCGGCAAGGTTCGCGAGCTCGAGGGCTTCGGCGAGGCGGTGGAGGCGCAATTCCTGGAGGCCATCGAGGCACACCGGTCAAAGAAGCCGCGCTTCCGGATCTCCATCGCGGAGGATTATGCGAAGGGCCTCGAGGCCTATCTGAAGACGGCACGCGGCGTCTCCCGCGTGATCGTGGCGGGCAGCTATCGCCGGCGTCGCGAGACGGTGGGCGATCTCGACATCCTCGCCACCGCCGCCGACGGTGCGGCGGTGATCGACCATTTCACCCGCTATGACGAAATCGAGGACGTGGTGTCGAAGGGCTCGACACGCTCCACCGTCCGCCTGAAATCGGGTCTGCAGGTCGATCTGCGCGTCGTGGCGGAGGAAAGCTACGGCGCAGCGCTTCAGTACTTCACCGGATCGAAGGCCCATACGGTCGCCCTGCGCAAGATCGCCCGGGCAAAGGGCCTCAAGATCAACGAATACGGCATCTATCGCGGCAGGAAACGCCTCGGCGGCCGCGAGGAGGAGGACATCTACGGCGCTCTCAGCCTCGCCCTCGTCCCGCCGGAGCTCAGGGAGAACCGCGGCGAGATCGAGGCCGCCCGCGACGGGCACCTGCCGGAGCTCGTGACGCTCGACGACATCCGGGGCGACCTCCATGCCCACACCACGGCGTCCGACGGCACGAGCAGCCTGGAAGAGATGGCCGAGGCGGCGAAGGCGATGGGCTACGACTATCTCGCCATCACCGACCATTCCCAGCATGCGACCGTCGCCAACGGACTGGACGAGAAGCGCCTCGCAGCCCAGCTCGACGAGATCGACCGCCTCAATGACGGGATAGAGGGCATCCGCATCCTCAAATCCTGCGAGGTCGATATCCTGACCGACGGCACGCTCGACCTGCCCGACAGCATCCTGAAGCGGCTCGACCTGACCGTCTGCTCCGTCCACTACCATTTCGACCTCGCGTCCAAGGCGCAGACCGAGCGCATCCTGCGCGCCATGGACAACCGCCATTTCAACATTCTGGGGCACCCCACCGGCCGGCTGGTCGGGGAACGCGAGCCCTATCCGCTCGACCTCGACCGGATCATCGAGGCGGCGAAGGAGCGCGGCTGTTTCCTGGAAGTGAACGCCCATCCGATCCGCCTCGACCTCGACGACGTGCACTGCCGCGCCGCCAGGGATCTCGGGGTGAAGGTCTCGATCGCCACCGACGCCCATTCCACCACGGGCCTCTCGGTCATGCGCTTCGGCGTCGACCAGGCCCGGCGCGGCTGGCTGGAAAAGGCCGACGTCCTCAACACCTATCCGTGGACAAAACTCAAGAAGATGCTCGCCCGGTAGCTTTGCGCGGCATCGCCCCCTTTGAGCGCATCGCTTTCCGCCGGGCTCTCAGCCTGCACGGGAGCCCAGCGGAGGACACCCCGGTCAGTCCTGCACCCTGCCGCTCATGCCCGCGAAGGCGGGTAGCCAGACGCCGCCCGGCAAGGCATCTCAGCCCAGATCCGACCGGTACTCGCGAATATCGCCATATTCGACGAATTCCAGCACATTGCCCTCGGGATCGCGCACGAATGTGAGGAAGGTCTCAGGGCGCACCTCCACCGGGTCCTCGCCGGTGAGGAAAGCCACGCCCGCCTCTTTCAACCGGGCATTCATCGCCTTCAGGTCGTCCACGATGAAGGTGATATAGGCGATGCCGCCGCGCGCGAGGATCCAGCGATCCGCCGCCTGCCCGTCGCGCGGGCCGCCGGCGGGCTGGATGAGCTTCAGCCGCTCGCCCCGGGGCGTCTGGATGCGCGCGACGCGATAGCCGCCCTCCGCCATGGAGGCGTCCGCCGCCTTCTTCGGTGGCACGTGGATGTCGTTGACCGCCTGGCAGCCCAGAACGTCCACATAGAAGGCCATCAGCCGGTCGAGGTCCCGGCAGCAGATGCCGATCTCGATGGGCGCTGTCATCTCCATCCCGTCTCTCCTCGCTCAGGCCGCAACCGGCCGGCCCTTGTCCGCCATCAGCTCGCGCAATGCCGCCTCGACCTCCTCGGGGCCCGCCATGGTCGCGCGCTCGAGAACCTTCGACACGCTCGGCGCGGCCTCGCCGCCGGTCACGCGCTTGACCGGCTGGTCCAGCCAGTCGAACAGCCGGCGCTGCACCTCGTCGCCCAGCAGCGTGCCGTAGGAGGTGCCGAGCGCGCCCTGCTCCACGATCAGCACATTGTTGGTCTTGCGTACGCTCTCCCCGATGGTCTCCCAGTCGAGGCTCGCGCGGTCGAGCGAGCGCAGATCGACGATCTCCGCGTCGATGCCGAGCGCCTCCACCACGTCGCGCACCACGCGGGTCATGGCGAGATAGGTCAGGACCGTGACCTCGCTGCCCTCCCGCAGGACCGCCGCGCGGCCGATGGGAATATGGTAGTCGAGATCGTCGACGGGCGCCGGGCCCGAGCTGTTGTAGAGGTCCACATGCTCCAGCACGAGCACCGGGTCCTCGCAGGCAATGGCGCTGTTCATCAGGCCCACATAGTCGAAGGGTGTGGAGGGCGCGACGATGCGCCAGCCGACGCTGGTGGAGAAGATCCCCGCCGGGTCCATGGAATGCTGCGAGCCATAGCCCGTGCCCATCGCGACCTTGGTGCGCAGCACCAGCGGCATGGCCGTCTCGCCGCCGAACATGTGGCGCGCCTTGCCCACCTGGTTGAACACCTGATCGGCGGCGACCCACATGAAATCGGGATACATGAACTCCACCACCGGGCGATAGCGGCCATCCATGGCGATACCGCCGGCCAGTCCGAAAAACCCGTTCTCGCTGATCGGCGTGCCGAGGATCCGGTCCGGGAAGTCGTCCGCCAGTCCGCGCGTCGCCCCGTTCGTGCCGCCCTTCAGCCGGTGGATGTCCTCGCCCATCACCAGAACGCGCTCGTCGGTCTCCATGCGCCGGTGCATGACATCGGCCACGACCTCGATGAACTTGCGCTCCTCGACCCGGCCGGAGAAGGTCGCACGCTCCGCCATGCGCTTGTCCTTCAGCTCCGACAGGTCGCCGCGCACGCCCTCGTCGCGGAAGGCGGGCGAGGGCCACAGCGCATCCGGGATGCGACGGCGGTTGCCGTCGGGCTCGGTCAGCTCCTCGGCGGCGCGCGCCATGGCATCGCGCGCCCTTTGGCGCAGCGTGTCGACGGCGGCCTCGTCGATCAGGCCGCGCGCCATCATCTCCGCGGCCACCCGGTCGAGCGGATCGCGGGCGCGCCAGTCCGCCTCCTCGTCCTTCGAGCGGTAGCCGAAGGCGCTGCCGGGCAGCGGACCGCTCTGGTGGAAATAGCGATAGACCTCCGCTTCGATAACGGTCGGCCCCTTGCCGGAGCGCATGTGTTTCAGCGCCTGGTCCATGGCGATCCGGACCGCCAGGGGGTCCATGCCGTCGACCCGCCACGAGGGGATGGCGAAGGCCTGCCCGCGCGAGGACAGGCGCGGCTCCGCCGTCGATTCGTCTACCGTCGTCGCCACCGCATAGCGGTTGTTCTCGATGAAGAAGCACAGCGGCAGGCGCCAGGCGGCGGCGAGGTTCATGGTCTCCAGCACCGAGCCGATATTGACCGCGCCGTCGCCGAAATAGGTGACCGCCACATGGTCCGTTCCGGCACGGCGATGGGCAAAGGCCGCACCCGCCGCCATGGGCACGCCGCCGCCGACAATGGCGTTGGTGCCGAGCACGCCCGCCTCATCCCAGCGCAGATGCATGGAGCCGCCGCGCCCCTTGCAGAAGCCCTGCGCGAGCCCCATGATCTCCGCCAGTGTGCGCTTGAGCAGCGCCGTCACGTCGCCCGGCAGATCGCCCGTGGGGTCGAGCCCGTCGCGCGCCAGATAGGCGAGCGCCTTGGCGAGGAACTGATGATGGCCGCGATGCGAGCCATTGACCTGGTCGCCGGGCTTCAGCCCGATGATCGAGCCGACCGCGCCGCCCTCCTGCCCGATGCTCGAATGGGCGGGCCCGTGGACCAGCCCCTCCCCGTCGAGTTCGAGCACCGTCTCCTCGAAGGCACGGATCAGATGCAGATCGGTCAGCATGGTGCCCAGAAGCCGCGGATCCGCCTTCGCCCAGTCGGCACGGGTGCTGGCGATCTCCACCCAGGGGGCGTCAACGGTGAGGCGTTTCGTCTGCGGCATGGCTCGTCGCTCTCCTTACGCAGTCCTCAAACATACCCGTAGGCCGTCCAGCCGCCGTCGACGCCCACCACCTGGCCCGTGATGTAGCGGGCCTTGTCGGAGGCGAGGAAGACGGCGAGGTCCGCGACCTCCTCCACGGTGCCGAGCCGGCCGAGCGGTGTGCGGCGGCTGAGCGCGGTCTCGTCCAGCCGGTCGGCCTCGACGAGCTCCTCCACCAGCGCCGTCCTCACATAACCCGGCGCCACCGCGTTCACCCGGATGCCCTTGTCCGCCCACTCGATGGCGAGCGCCTTGGTCATCATCGCCACGCCGCTCTTCGTCGCGCAGTAGGCGAGGCGCTCCGGCGCGGCGACCACGCCATACATGGAGGCGAGATTGACGATGACGCCCGCGCCGTTCGCGATCATGCGCCGGGCGGCGGCCTGGCTGCAGTGGAAGACGCCGGTGAGGTTGACGTCGAGCGTCTTCTGCCAGGCCTGCGCCGTCAGCTCGAGCGTCGGCACGTTCATCGCGATGCCGGCATTGTTGATCGCCACGTCGACGCCGCCGAACGCCTCGTCCATCCGCTCGAAGGCGCGCGCCACATCGGCCTCGTCGGCGACCGAGCCGCAATGGCCGAGCGTGTCCGACGGCAGGGCCTCCAGCGCCCGGTCGAGCCCCTCCCGGTCCAAATCGAGGAGCGCGACGCGGCAGCCCTGGCCGGCGAAGGCCCTGGCCATGGCGAGCCCCAGCCCGGACGCGCCGCCCGTGACGAGCACGCGCTGGCCGTCCAGGTCGGGATAGCGCACGTCGGCGGTGGCCTTGGCGTGATCGGCACTCATGACACCTCCAGCCAGTCGCGGCGGATCTCGGGGCGTTCGCGCAACTCGTCGGGCGTTCCCTCGAACACGATCTCGCCATGGCCCATGACGAAGACCTTGTGGGCGACCTTGAGCGCGATGGTGAGCTTCTGCTCGACAAGGACCACCGCGACGCCGCGGCGCTGGATGTCGAGGATCACCTCCATCACCACCTCCACGATCTTCGGCGCGAGCCCTTCCGTCGGCTCGTCGATCAAGAGGACGCGCGGATTGCCGAGGAGCGACCGGCACATGGTGAGCATCTGCTGCTCGCCGCCGGAGAGGTTGCCCGCCTTGGTCGCCCGCCGCTCCCTGAGCCGCGGGAAATAGCCGTACATGTCCTCCACGGTCCACGGGGTCTCGCCCGCGCGCCCCGGCTGGACGCCCATCTGGAGGTTCTCGTCCACGGTGAGGTTGGGGAAGGCCAGCCGCTCCTCCGGCACATAGCCGAGCCCCGCGCGCGCCACGGTATAGGGGCGAAGGCCGGTCAGGTCCCGCCCCTCCAGCACGACCCTGCCCGCGCTCGGCGGAACGATCCCCATCATCGCCCTGAGCGTGGTCGACCGTCCGGAGCCGTTGCGCCCCAGGAGGCTCACGATGGCGCCGTCCTCCACGCCGAGATCGACGCCGTGGAGAATGTGGCTCTTGCCGTAATGGGCGTGCAGCCCCTCGACGCTGAGCAGCATCACGCGACCTCCTCGCCCAGATAGGCTTCCTGGACCTGCCTGTTGTTGCGGATCTCCTCCGGCGTGCCGGTCGCCAGGATGTTGCCGTAGACCAGCACGGAGACCCGGTCGCACAGGCTGAACACGACGCTCATATCGTGCTCCACCACGAGGAGCGTCTTGCCCTCGGTGATCTCCCGGACGAGCTCCACCGCCCGGTCCGTCTCCTCGCGCGACATGCCCGCCGTCGGCTCGTCGAGCAGGATGACGTCCGCACCGGTGGCCAGCGTCATGCCGATCTCCAGCGCGCGCTGTTCCGAATAGGTGAGATCGCCCGCCGGCCGGTCGCCCACCTCCGCGAGCCGGACCCTCTCGAGGACCGCGCGCGCCTCGTCGTTCACGCCGCGCATCCGGCTCACCCTGCGGAACAGGCCGTAGCGCACGCCATGGCGCGCCATCACCCCGATGCGCAGATTCTCGAACACCGACAGGCGGTGGAAGATATTGGTGATCTGGAAGGACCGCGACAGGCCGCGCCGGTTGATCTCGTGGGGCGCGAGCCCGGAGATCGTCTTCCCGCGCAGCCGGATATCGCCCGCGCTCAAGGGGAACATGCCGGAGATCAGATTGAACAGTGTCGACTTGCCGGCGCCGTTCGGCCCGATCACGGCATGGCGCTCTCCTTGCGCGATGTCGAGATTGACCTCGTTCATCACCGTCAGCGCGCCGAAGGCCTTGCCGACGCCTGAGAGCCTGAGGACTGGTTCGGTGTTCATCGTTCCGCCGCTCCTGCAAGTTCGGGGGAGACGCTGCCGGTCCGGTCGGCCTCGGTGCGCTCCAGAACGCCGTCCCAGGCCTGCCGGAGCGCACGCCGCGCGCGCGGCAGAAGCAGCAGCCCCGCGGCGGCCAGCAGAACGGGCACGGCCCAGGTGACGATGCCGAAGGCCTGCCAGTCGAGGCCGAAGAGCTCGAATGGCGGCCAGGCGCCATCGGCCCGGCGCCGCGCGGCGTCATATTCCGGTGAGAACAGGATCTCGAAGGCCTCCACCAGGAAGATCGTCGCCCCCGACAGGGCGAGCCCCGAAAGGGCCGCCAGCCCGTAGGCCGGAGCGAGTTCCGACCATCTGAGCTGCGACCAGTGGCGCCGGTGCGCGTCGACCAGCCCGCCGATGCCGTGCGGCGCATAGAGCATGACGAGCACGAAGATCAGCCCCTGATAGAGCAGCCAGGACCGCGTCACGTCGGAGACGAAGAAGGCGAAGAGCGTGAAGACGCTCGCCCCGATCACCGGGCCGAAGAACACCGTGGAGCCGCCGACGAAGGTGTGCAGCACCACCTGCGCCGACACATGGGTGGAGAACAGCGTGTAGTTCGCCGTCTCGTTGGAGATCGCCAGGAGCGCGCCGGCGACGCCGGAGAACATGGCGGAGACCGCGAAGATGATGACCTTCGTGGAATGGGCGTTGTAGCCCATGAAGCGCACGCGCTGCTCGTTGTCCCTGAGCGCCAGTGTCAGGCGGCCGAAGGGGGTTCGGGTATAGGCCCACAGGAGGAAGACGGAGAGCACCGTCCAGCCGAGCGCCAGATAGTAGACCTCCAGAGACGAACCGTAGACCAGCCCGCCCCAGGGCATGCGCATGGAGGACAATCCCGCCTCGCCGCCGAACAGCCCGTCCCAATGGGGGGCCAGCGAATGGAAGAGCTCCGCTATGGCGAGCGTGACGAGCGCGAAGTAGACGCCGGAGCGCATGGTCGCGAAATAGCCCGCGAAGGCCCCGATGACGAAGCCGCCCGCCGCGCCCGCCAGCGGCAGGAGCGGCGTGGGGAAGGCGAGCCCGCCATCCTCGATGACGACCATGAGATGGAGCGTGGCAAAGGCGCCGACGCCGAAGAAGGCGGCGTGGCCGAAGGACAGGAGTCCCGCCTGGCCGATGAGCAGGTTGAACGCCACGGCGAACAGCGAGGCGATCAGCATGTTGGTCATCGCGTTCTGCCAGCCGATGTCCAGAAGCGGGGGCACCGCAACGAGGACGACGAGGATCGCGGCGATGGTGACGATACGTGCGAGCATGCCGGTCGCCCCCTCAGTTGCGCTCGCCCATCAGGCCGGCCGGGCGCACCAGCAGGACGATGAGCATCAGGAGGAACGGGATGGTGCCGGAGATCGACGACAGGGTGAGCGTGAACACCCCGCCGAGCGAGCGCGCCCACTCGCCCAGCCCGACGAGCGAGAAGAGCCCGGCGAGCGACCAGTCGAGACCGACAGCGAAGGAGGAGAACAAGCCGATCATCAGCGAGGCGATGAGCGAGCCCTCCAGCGAGCCGAGCCCGCCGACCACGACCACCACGAAGACGATCACGCCGAGCTCCAGCGCCATGTTCGGATTGGTCGGGAAGAAGGCGCCCGCGACCGCACCGCCGAGCCCCGCAAAGGCCGCGCCCGTGCCGAACACGCCCATGAAGACGAGCGGCACATTGTGGCCGAGCGCCTCCGCCATGGAGGGCAGCCGCTCCGCGGCACGCACCACCAGCCCCGCCCGCGTGCGCGACAGGAGGAGATAGAGCGCGACGAACATGGCGACCGCCACGAGCCCGATGAAGATCCGGTAGAAGGGATAGTCGGTGCCGAACACGGTGAAGGCGGGAAAGCGCAGATAGTCCGGCATGGCGTAGTTCACCGGGAAGTCCCCGTAGAACAGCTTGACCAGTTCCTCGAAGATGAAGGCCAGCCCGAATGTGAGCAGAAGCTCGTGGGCGTGGCCATGCTCGTGGACACGGCGCAGCAGATAGCGCTCCACCAGCACGCCGAGAAGCCCCACAAGGATGGGCGCGACCAGCAGACCGACCCAGAAATCGACCAGCGCCGTGATGGTGTAGGCGATATAGGCGCCCACCATGTAGAAGCTCGCATGGGCGAAGTTCAGGACGCCCATCATGCCGAAGATCAGGGTCAGGCCGGAGGACACCATGAACAGCAGCAATCCGTAGATCACGCCGTTCAGGGTCGAGACGATCAGGAATTCCATGCCGGGTGAACCTTCGCGGATAGAGCCATCACCGAGCGGCCCGCCCGGGCGGATGCGGGAGGTCTCTCCCGTCATTCGCCCGGGGGCAGACCCCATGTGCCGCGGTCGTCAGGACGGACGGTCCATCTCGCAGCTTTCCTGGACGCCGTAGATCGCGTCCTCGCCCGGGACGACCTTCACGACGCCGAAGCCGAGATCGGTACCGTCCACCGGGTATTTCGGATCCTTCACGACCTTCGACACCACGACCGGCAGGACCGCCTGGTGGTCGTCCTTGCGCACCGTGATCGGGCCGAGAGGCGTCTCGATGGAGGCGTTCTCCATGGCCTTGGCGATCTCGGTCACGCTGACATCGCCGCCGCCGAAGTCCACCGTCTTCAGCGCCTCGCCCAGCGTGCGGATGGCGTTGACCGTCTGCGGCTCGATATAGACCGGGTAATGACCGGTCGCCGCCTTGTAGTTCTCCGCGAAATCGCTGTCGTCGGCGGCGATGTTGTAGGGATGCGCCACGTAATGGCCGAGCGCGGTGTCGCCGGCATTGGCGATGTTGCCCACCTGATCCAGGAAGGTCGTCCCGAAGCGCACGTCGAGGCCCGCATCGCCCGCCGCCTTCATCAGGAGGAGCAGGTCGTTCGACCAGTTGCCGGTCATCACCGTGTCGGGTCCGGCATCCTTGATCTTGGCGACGAAGGGGGAGAAGTCCTGGATCTTGTTCACCTCGTGCAGGACCGTGTCCACGACCTCGTAGTCGCCCCTGTCGGCAGCGGCCTTGATCGCGTCCTCCATGTCGCGGCCCCAGGAATAGTTCTGGTTGATCGAATAGACCTTGGTGCCGAGATCGCCCGCCTCCTTCATGGCGTCCACCATGGCGTTGACGCGCATGGGCGCGGTCGTGGTGAAGCGGAACTGGTAGAAATGGCACTTCTCGCCGGTGAGCGCGAGGGCCTCCGCGCCGAGATTGATGTACATGAGCTCGTTGCCGGGATTGCGGATATTGTGCTTGCGCACATCCTCCGTGACCTGCCCGGCAATGGCCGAGGACGCCCCCTGCAGGACGATATGGACGCCGTCGGCGACCGCCTGCTTGAACTTGTCGGCCGCCCCCGTCGTGCCGCCGGCATTGTCGTATTCGATCACCTCGATGGGTTCGCCGTTGAACCCGCCATCGGCGTTGATCTGATCGACGACATACTCCGCCGCGGTCGCGAACAGCCGCCCGGTCGAGGTCTGCGAGCCCGAAAGCGACTCGATGATCCCGATCTTGAGCGGCTCCGCCTGCGCCGCGCCGGCACCGAGGCCGGCCGCCGCCGCAAGCCCGAGGGCAAGGCCGAGTTTCCTGACTGTCATTGGTTTCCTCCCATACGTTTCTTGCTTCGTGTCATCCATGTCCAAGGACCGCCGCGCGATCCCGAACCCCGTCGCCCCCGGTCTCCGGAGGCCTGTCCCGTCACCCGGTCACGCCGCCTCCGCCCCGTTTGCGCCGAGGAATTCGGCCAGAAGCCGGATCTGCTCGTCGAGCATGTGGCGGCCGGCATGGACCCGGCAGCCCCTGGCCTCCGCCGCCTCGATCAGCGCCGTGCGTTCGGGCTGCATGATGATTTCCGCAACCGTCGTCCCGCGCTCCAGCGCCCCCGCATCGAGCGGCAGCGGGTCGTCGGCCTTCAGGCCGAGGGAGGTCGCGTTGACGACGAGATCGTGGCCCGCAGGGTCCGGCGAACCGTCCGCCACCGTGCAGGACGGCACCGCCGCGGCGACGCGGGCCGCGAGATCGCGGGCCTTGTCGCGCGTGCGGTTGGCGATGGTGAGCGCGGCGACGCCGTGGCCGGCGAGCGCGAAGGCGATGGCCGAGGCCGCGCCGCCCGCGCCAAGCAGCAGCACGCGCTGGCCCTTCGGATCGATGTCTTGCGCGAGAAGCCCGCCCAGGAACCCCTTGCCGTCGAACATGTCGCAGACGAGACGCCCGTCATCGGTGCGCCGGATCGCATTGGCCGCCCCGATGAGCCGCGCCTGCTCGCCGGCCTCGTCGCACAGCGGCACGACCGCGGCCTTGTGCGGCACGGTGACGATCAGCCCGCCGACATTGGGAAGGCGGCGCACAGCCTCCAGAACGGTTTCCACATCCCCGCGCGCCACATTGAGCGGCACCATGACGGCATCGACACGATGCGCGGCGAAATAGTCGTTCATGACTTGAGGCGTGCGGACGTGATGAACCGGATCGGCGATGATACCGAAAACCCGAGTCCTGCCCGTGATCATGGCCCTCTCTGACGTCCCCTTGCGTTTCCCGTGAGCCGCGGATCGTTTTGCCGCCGCGATCTCGTCCTTGCCGAAGCATCTTGCCACTTGACAGGTTATCTGACAAGTTTTTGCGAACACCGAATTGAGAAGGCCGCGAAACGGCCGGCAGATGTGGAGGAAACATGTTCGACTTCCAGGACCGGGTGCTCGTTCTCACCGGAGCCAATGGCGGCATCACCCGCGCCGTCGCGGAGACCTTCTTCGGGCTCGGGGCCAATCTCGTCCTGAGCGACATCGCGCTCGACGGGCTCGAGGACTTCGCCCGGACACTGGACCCGGAGGGCACCCGTATCGTCACGCTCAGCCAGGACGCGCGCAGCGCCGACGATGCCGACGCGCTGGCCGAAACCTGCAAGGAGCGCTTCGGCGGCGCGGACTTCCTCGTGACCGGCGCGGGCCTCTACCGCGACCAGCTCGTGGAGACCATGACCGACGCGCAATGGGCGGAGACCATCGGCATCAATCTCGACGGCGTCTTCTATACCTGCCGGGCCTTTGCGCATGTCCTGCGCGACGGCGGCTCCATCGTCAACATCGCCTCCATGGCCGGCCATCGCGGCAGCTACCAGCACGCCCATTATTCCGCGGCGAAGGGCGCGGTCTTGAGCTTCTCGCGCAGCCTCGCCCTTGAGCTCGCACCCCGAATCCGGGTCAATTCCGTCTCGCCCGGCCTGATCGAGACCCCGCTCATCCAGCCCCTGCTGGCAGCGCGCGGCGATGAGCTGATCGCGGCGACGCCCCTGAAACGGCTCGGCACGCCGGAGGAGGTCGCCCGCGCCATCGCCTTCCTGTGCAGCGACTGGGCGAGTTTCGTCAATGGCGAGACGCTGCACGTCAATGGCGGGCTGTATATCGTGAGCTAGAGCAACCTGCGTCCGGCCGGACGCAGATAAGTTGCTCTAACACTTTGAGAACGATCAACTTTTCTACACCCAGGCGAGTCCGTCCGAGTGTAGCTTGATCTAGCGGCCGAACCAGACAGGCGCATCGGGCTTTCGGAGATGGCGACCAGGAAACCAGTGGAGATCGGACAGGACAGCGGCGCCCGCCTCGAGCGCGCGCCGAGCCTGCCGGACGAGATCGCCCGCATGCTGCGCGACGAGGTGAACAAGGGCACGCTGAAGCCCGGCGACCGGCTGCCGACGGAGCAGCAGCTCTGCCGCATGTTCGGCGTGTCGCGGCCCGTGGTCCGCGAGGCGATCTCGCAGCTCAAATATGACGGCGTTCTCGAATCCTTCCAGGGGCGCGGCGTGTTCGTGAGGGAGGATACGGGCGGCTCGTCCTTCCGCATCGACGAGCCGGACCTCAACAACCAGAAGGAGCTCGCCCATATCCTGGAGCTCCTCATCTCCATCGAGGTCGCCGCGACCGCGCTGGCCGCCGAGCGCCGCTCGGAAAAGGACCTTCAGACCATCAAGGCCGCGCTCGACGCCATGGCGAAGGCCATCGACGACGGCGAGAGCGGGGTCGACGAGGATGTCGCCTTCCATCGCAGCATCGTCGAGGCGACGGAGAACCCCTTCTTCATCGCGCTGGTGACTTTTCTGGAAAGCCGCGTGCGCAACCTCATCCGCGCCGCGCGCGCAAGTACCGCCCGCTTCGAGGGGCTCGCCTACAAGGTCCAGCAGGAGCACGAGGCGATCTACGACGCCATCGTCGCGGGCGATCCCGTCGCGGCGAAGGACGCCGCCGAGCGGCATCTGCGCAACGCCGCCGCCCGGCTCGAGCTCTACAGGGAGGAGAAGGGCGGCCTCCGGCCCGCCGGCTGAGCCTGGAGCGCCCTTCGCCGGGGGACGCTCACCAGCCGTCGAAACCGTCCAGAACGGCCGGGTCGACGCGGCCCGCCGCGACATCCTCCAGCGCATGGGCGATGATCGCCACGCCCTCCTCCGCCTCCTCGCGGGTGAGGACGAGCGGCGGCGTGATCTCCAGCACGTTTGAGTGCATGCCCACGCAATAGACGACGAGGCCGAGCTCGAAGCACCGCGCCATGGCGAGCGCGGTGGCCTGCGTGGCGGGCTCGCGCGTCGCGCGGTCGGCCACGAGCTCCACACCGATCGCGAGGCCGCGTCCGCGGACATTGCCGATGAGCGGCTGGCGGTCGGCAAGCGCGTGGAGGGCGCCCGCGAGATGCCCGCCGACATCGCGGGCATGGGCGGCAAGGCCCTCCTCCTCGATCTCGGCGAGAACGGCCAGCGCGGCGCTCGCGCAGATCGGATTGCCGTGCAGCGTCTGCATGGAATAGGCCGGCGCGGCATCGAAAATCTCCGCCGGGCCGACCGCCGCGGAGACCGGCAGCCCGCCGCCAAGCCCCTTGCCGAGGGTCACGATGTCGGGCGCGATGCCCTCCTGCTCGAAGCAATGCAGCGTACCGCTGCGCGCAAGGCCGACCTTCACCTCGTCGCAGACGAGCAGGATGCCGTGGCGCCGGCAGAGCGCGGCAAGGTCGCGAAGGAAGCCCTCCGGCGGCACGATGAGCCCGCCATCGGCCTGGATCGGTTCGATGAAGAAGGCCGCCACCTCCTCCGGCGGAACGGTCGTCGCGAAAAGCGCCTCCAGCCGGGCCAGAACCGCCGCGCCGGGCGCCTGGCCGTCCCGTGGCGGCCGGTAGGGATCGGGATAGGGCACGAGGGTGAGCCCCGGATCCTTGTCCACACCCTCCTGGGCCACATGGCCGGAGACCGCCATGGAATGGCCGATCCCGCCGTGATAGGCGCCCTCGAAGGCGAGGATGCGCGGCCGGCCCGTCGCGAGCTTCACGGCGCGCACGGTCGCCTCGTTGGCATCGGAGCCGGAATGGCCGATCCACACCCGGCGCTCGCCCGTGCCGGGCGTGAGCTCCAGAAGCCGCTCGGCGAGACGGGTCGCCGGCGCGGTGGCGCCCGACAGGATGCTGGCGCCCGCGGGATCGCGCGCCGCCTCCGCGACCGCGCCGGCGAGCGCGGGATGGCCGTAGCCGAGCGAGGCCGCGCCCCACGCGGCGGAGAAGTCGAGCGGTTCGCGCCCGCTCTCGTCCCTGAGCCGGCAGCCCGCCCCGCCCGTGACCGCGAGCGGGAAGAACCGCAGCTTCTGCAGGCGCGCATTGAACCGGCGGTCGTCCTCGAACAGTGACATCGCGATTGGCCTCCCTCCAAGCCGTTGAACGATCCTCAGTAGACGGCCGCGTAGGCCGCGCAGGCCTCCTCCTCCGACAGGCCGTCGAGATGGGCGAGCTCGCCGCGCTTGTGAGCGAGATAGATATCGGCGAAGCCCTCCGGGAACCACGAGCGTACGGTGGCGGACGCCTCCAGCCGGTCGAGCGCGTCGGCCAGCGTGGCCGGCAGCCTGCGATAGCCGCGCCGCGCAAGCGCTTCCGGATCCAGCAGGCTCAGATCCTCCTGCGTCGCCTCGGGCGTTGCGAGCCCGTCGCGGATGCCCTGGCAGCCCGCCATGACCAGCGCGGCGAGCGCGAGATGCGGATTGGCCGCGGCGTCGGCGGCGCGGTATTCGACGTTGAACTGGCGGGCGCGGCCCGCCCCGTCCTTCGCGGAGGTCGGGCAGATCCTGAGCGAGGCCTCGCGGTCCTTGTCGCCCAGATTGTTGAAGGCCGCGCTCCAGCGATGGGGCGTGAGGCGCCCGTAGGAGATCCGGCTCGGCGCGGTCAGGCAGAGGATCGCGTCGAGATGCGCCAGAATGCCGGCGACGAAGGACCCCGCCTTCTCCGACAGGCCGTGGCGGCCCGCCGCATCGTACATGACAGGCTCGCCCGTGCGGTCGAGAAAGCTGAAATGGACATGCACGCCATTGCCGACAGCGGCGGGATCGATCAGCGGCGTGAAGGTCACCTCCTCGCCGAATAGCGCCGCGGTCGCGCGGGCGAGTTCGCGCAGCATCATCGCCTGGTCGGCGGCCTCGACCCCTTCGGCCGGATCGACGGTGACCTCGTACTGCCCGGGCCCGTATTCGCGCAGAAAGCTGTCCGGCACGATGCCGGCCTGCCCGAGCGCGCCCATGAAAGCCTCGCCGAAGCCCGCCCGGTGGCGGAAGCCGGACAGCGAAAAGGCCGCCCCGGCGGACCGCCCGCCCGCGAACATGAACTCGTGCTCGAAGGTGGAGACGAGCCGCCAGCCCGTGAGCGCCTCCAGATCCGCGAGCGCGCGTTTCAGCATGGAGCGCAGGCAGCATTCCCACGGCGTACCGTCCAGATGGGCGATGTCGCCCAGCACATAGCGCTCCTCCGGCCCCTCCGCCTCGCCGAGGCGCACAGTCCTGAAGCTCGTGCGCTCGGGCCAGAGCACGAGGTCGCCGAGCGAGCCATAGGGGCTGTCGGCAATCGTGTCGAAACAGGTGATCTGCACATTGGTGGGTGTCCACCCCACCCCCTTCTCCACCCTCTTTTCGAAGGCCGAAACGGGGAAGCCCTTGCCCCGAACCATGCCTGACACATCGCCGACACAGGCCATCATCAGGGGGTCAGTCGTCATGGAAGCGGCTCCTGGTCTTGTGTGGATTGAGGCGGGGAGGACCGCCGGCGTAGCCGGTCCCAGGCCTGCAGGCGGGGGTGAACGTCGTCCCAGTTGTCTTCCGCGATCTTGACCACCATCGCCTCCAGCACGGCGAGCGGCGGCACGATGGTGTCCCACGCGGTGCCCACCTCGATGGGCATGGCGATGGTGCGCGCGGCAAGCCCCGCAATGGGCGACAGCCACTGGTCGGTCACCAGCACGATCTGCGGCCTGGCGGCCTCCGACAGGGATTCGGCGAAATTCAGGAGGCCCGGCTGGTAGCGCCGGAAGTCGAACAGCACGACCACATCCTTGCTGCGCATGCGCTGGATGTATTCCGGCCACAGCTCGGGATTGGACGGCACGTGATAGATGTCGCGGCGCAGGAAGCGCAGGGACATGGAGAAGAAGAGGCCGAGCGAGTCGCTCACCCGTCCGCCGAGGATGAAGATGGCTCGTCGCGGATCGGCCAGCATGTCGCAGATCGCGTCGAAATCGGCCTCCGACACCGTGTCGGTCACCTGGCCCAGACGGTTCTGTACGCGCGCCACATAGTCCTTCAGGAGCCCGTCGCGGGCCTCCACCTCCTGGGTCGCGCGCAGGTCGATGGGCGAGCGCCGGGCGCTCTGCTTGAGCTCGTCGATCAGCCGGCGCTGGAACTCGTGATAGCCCGCACAGCCGAGCTTGGCGGTGAACCTCGTGATCGAGGGCGGGCTGACATGGGCCTTTGCCGCGAGTTCCTGGATCGTCAGGAGCCCGCCGAAGGGATAGTCGGCCAGAACGACCGCGGCGATCTTGCGCTCCGCGCTGGTGAGGTCTGCGGACATCGCCTGGATTTCGGATTTGACCGTCATATGCGCCCTGCCTTTCCTCCTGGCTCCCCTGCTCACCGCCTCCCCGGGGCTTGCGCCTTTTCTGAAAATAACATCTCAAATCAGATTGATTTTGACGAGAAGAAAAAATCTTTTTGTCATTTTTCGCAGGCCATGCATACTTGAACGATAATTTTCTCGTTGGAGCAGCCCGCGTCCAATCGGACGCGGATAGGTTGCTCCAACACCTTAAGAGCGATCACCTTTTCTGCATTCAGGTGAACTCGCCTGAATGCAGGTTGATCTAGAGGCCTGCCCGCATGACCGTCACGCCATTCCGGACAATGGTCCTTGCCTGTTTGGGATTGGTCGCCTTCGTCGCCGCTGTCGCGGGCCTTGGCCTCGCGGCGGGCGGCGGCATGGAACGCACGGTCACCGTCTTCCTCATCAGCCTGATCGCCGTGGCCGGCATGGGCATCTATTCCGGCAATACCGGAATCCTGAGCTTCGGCCACCTCTCCTTCATGGCCATAGGCGCCTATGCGTCGGGCGTCCTCACCATGCCGCTCGCCATGCGGTCCATGACGCTGCCGAACCTGCCGGGCTTCCTGGCGGGGGCGGAACCTGGCTTCGTGGCCGCCCTCGTCATCGCGGTCGCGGTGGCGACCGTCTTCGCCCTCGTCGTCGGGCTCGTCATCTCCAAGCTCAACGGGGCGGCGGCGACCATCGCGACGCTCGCCCTGCTGATCATCACCCACGGCCTGATCATCGGCGGGCGCGATTTCACGCGCGGCAGCCAGTCCTTCTTCGGCGTGCCGCGCGAGACGACCATCGTCGTCGCCGCCATCGGTTGTGCCATCGCCCTCGTCGCCGCGCGGCTCTATCGCGATTCCGTTCCCGGCCTGAAGACGCGGGCGGCCCGCGAGGACGCCATCGCGGCGGAGGCCATGGGCGTGCGCATACGCTGGCAGAGGCTCCTCGCCTGGACGCTCAGCGGCGCCGTCGTCGGACTGTCCGGCGCGCTCATCGCGCATTATCTCGGCGCCTTCTCGCCGAAGAAGTTCTATTTCGTGGACACCTTCCTGCTACTCGCCATGCTGATCGTCGGCGGCATGACGACGGTCACGGGCGCTGTGGTCGGCGCGGTCGCCATCACCCTCGTCATCGAGGTGCTGAGGCGGCTCGAAGGGGGCTTCGACATCGCCGGCTTCGCCTTTCCGGAACTGTTCGGCGCGACCCAGATCGGCATCGGGCTCGCCATCCTCTTCGTCATGTTCCGCCGGGCCGACGGCCTCGCGGGCCTGAAGGAATGGGACGAGTGGCTCTTCGGCCAGGGCGGCGGGACGGTCGCGCCGGCGGGCGGCACAGACGCCGTGCCCCCGTCCGCGCAAGCCCGTGTGCTCGAGGGCCGCGATCTCACCAAGCGCTTTGCGGGGCTCATCGCGGTGAACGACGTCTCCATCGCCGTGGCGCCCGGAGCCATTGTCGGCCTCATCGGGCCGAACGGCTCGGGCAAGTCCACCCTTCTCAACATGCTCTCCGGCGTGCTGCCGGCGACCGGCGGCGACATCCGCCTCGGCGGCTCACGCATCGCCGGAATGCCCGCGCACCGATTTCCGGGGCTCGGCATCGCCCGGACCTTCCAGAACATCCGCCTGTTCGACACGCTGACCGTGCGCCAGAACGTCATGGTGTCCGCGCTCATCCGGTGGCCGCGGGCCTCCATCGCCGAGGCCACCGGCAACGCGGACCGGGCGCTGGCCGATATGGGGATCGCGCAAATCGCCGCGCGGCGCGCCGACACGCTCTCCTATGGCGACAAGCGCCGCGTGGAGATCGCCCGCGCGCTGGCCCTCAACCCGGCCTTCCTGTTCCTCGACGAACCGGCCGCCGGCATGAACCGGGAGGAGACCGACGCGCTGATGGGGACGCTGAACGAGCTTCGCGAGAGACGGGGGCTCGGCATCGTGATCGTCGACCACGATCTGCCGCTCATCATCCGGCTGTGCGACCGCGTGCTGGTCCTCAACGAGGGCCGCCTGATCGCGGAGGGCGAGCCGGAGGAGGTGCAGCGCCACCCCGCCGTCGTCGAGGCCTATCTCGGCCGCAAGCACAGCCAGGATCTTGCGGAGGCCTCGTGACCGCTACCGATCTTTTGGAGGGAAACTGGAGGGAGTTATGACCAGACCATTGAGAACAGCCCTGTTGGCCGCGGCGCTCGGGCTCGCCGCACCGTCCGCCTTCGCCGCCGACGACGTGCTGACCGTCGGCGTCGCCACCGCCCAGACAGGCAGCCTCGCCGTCTTCGACGGACCCGTCATCGACGGCTTCCGCCTCGGTGTGGAAGAGATCAACGCCGAGGGCGGCATCGACGGCAAGATCAGGATCGAGACCATCGAGAAGGATGTCCGCTCCGACGCCGCGCAGACCTCGATCGCCGTCAGCGAACTGATCGACGAGGGTGTGGACGTGCTTATCCTGCCCTGCGACGCCGACCCGGCCTTCGCGGCCTCCGCGCTCGCCAGCGAGGCGAAGATCCCGGCATTCTCGACCTGCGCCTCCTCGCCGACCCTGCCGCTCATGGGCGGCGACTTCATGTTCGCCAACTTCCCCGGAGACAATGTGCAGGCGACCGTCTCCGCCGGCTGGGCGCGCGAGGAAGGCGCCAAGACGGCCTATGTCCTGTATTCGCCGGACACCCAGTACACCACCCTGCCGCTCTATTTCGCAGACGCCTTCAAGAAGATGGGCGGCGAGGTGGTGGGCGAGTCCACCTACAAGATCGGCCAGCAGGACTTCTCCGCGGAGGTCACCAAGATCAGGAGCATCGAGCCCGAGCCGGATGTCATCATGACGTCGGCCTACGAGCCCGACTTCCCGGCCTTCATCCGCCAGCTCCGTGCCGCCGGCGTGAAGAGCCAGGTGATCGGCTCCGACGGCATCGATTCGCCGACCACCTTCAGCCTCGGCGAGGCGTCGAACGGCGTCGTCTTCACCACCGCCGGCCATCCGCTGGACGGCAGCCCGCTCGCCGCCTTCAACGAGAAGTTCGCGGAAAAGTACGACCGCGAATCCGACACCGTCTTCAACGGCATCGGCTACGATCTCGTGAAGATCCTCGAGGCCGCCGTCGAGGCCACCGGCGGCGACACGGATTCGCAGGCGCTGCGCGACGCCATCGCCGGTCTTGAGGGGGTCCAGGGCGCGACCTCGGTCATCACCTACAAAGGCACGACAGGCATGCCGGTGCGCGAGGTGACGCTGATCCGCGTCAAGGACGGCAAGCGCGAGCTCGTCGGCCAGCCCTCGCCGGATCCCGACATGATCCCCGAGCCGCGCATGCAGTGAGGCAAGGAATGACGGGACCCATGGCGAACCCCATTCTCCAGGTTCAGGGACTGACGGTCGCCTATGGTCCCGTCACCGCCGTGCGCGGCGTGGATATCGCCGTCCATGCCGGCGAGGTGGTGGCGCTTCTGGGCGCGAACGGCGCCGGAAAGTCCTCCACGCTCAACGGCATTGTCGGGCTCGCCCCGGTGACGGGCGGCACGATCCGCTTCAGGGACGAGGACGTCACCGGCCTGCCCACCGAACGGCTGATCCGGCGCAGGCTGACCCTGTGCCCGGAAGGCCGACGGGTCTTCACCGCCCTCACGGTGGAGGAGAATCTGCGCCTCGGCGGCTACATCAAGGGCCGCGGGCGCGCCTTCGACGAGGCGGTCGCGGACATGTACGACCTGTTCCCGATCCTCGCGGAGCGCCGCCGCCAGCTCGCGGGCACGCTCTCCGGCGGCCAGCAGCAGATGCTCGCCATCGCCCGCGCGCTCATGTCGGGGCCGGAGCTTCTGTGCCTCGACGAGCCCTCGCTCGGCCTCGCGCCGCAGATCGTCGAACAGGTCTTCGAGCTCATCACCACCCTTCGCGGGCGCGGCGTGACCATCCTTCTGGTGGAGCAGAACGTCGCCCTGTCGCTCGATGTGGTCGACCGGGCCTATCTGCTCGCCAGCGGCGAGGTCGCCGGCAAGGGCACGGCGGAAGAGCTGAAGGCCTCCCAGCTCGTCGAAGCCGCCTATCTCGGCCTTCACTGAGGACCACGGTGCATGGAATTCTTTCTGCAGCAGCTCTTCAACGCCGTTTCGCTGGGCGGCACCTACGCGCTTCTGGCGCTCGGCCTCGCCATCGTGTTCTCGATCATGGGGCTCATCAACTTCGCCCATGGCGAGCTGATGACGATCACCGGCTACACGCTCTATTTCTGCGGCCTCGCGGGCCTGCCCTTCCTGATGGCCGCGCCCGTCGGCATCGCGGTCGCCATCGGCGCGGCGCTCATCATGGAGCGGGCCGCCTTCCGTCCGGTGCGCAATGCCAGTCCCGCGACGCTGCTCGTGACGAGCTTCGCCGTCGCCATCATCCTGCAGACGCTCTTCCAGAATCTCATCTCCACGCGCCCGCGCCCCGTCGTCCTGCCGGACTTCCTGTCCGGCACGGTGGAGATCGGCGGCTTCCTGATCGGCAACAACCAGCTCCTGTCGATCATCGTCGCGGTCGGCATGATGGTCTTTCTCAACTGGTTCCTGAAGAACACGCCCGTGGGTATCGCCATGCGCGGCGCGGCGGAGGATTTCTCCGTCGCCCGGCTCATGGGCGTGCGCGCCGACGCGGTGATCGCCGGGGCCTTCGCGCTGTCAGGCCTGCTTGCGGGCGTCGCCGGCATCCTGTGGGTCTCCCAGCGCGCCTCCGTCGATCCCTTCATGGGCTTCACGCCCGTGGTCAAGGCCTTCATCGCCTCGATTCTGGGCGGGCTCGGCAGCCTCACCGGCGCGGTGGCGGGCGGCCTGCTGCTCGGCGTCGTGGAGATCTTCCTCACCGCCTACCTTCCCGAAAGCCTGATCGAGTTCAAGGAGCCGATCGGCCTGGCGTTTCTCGTCTGCGTCCTGCTGGTGCGTCCGAACGGACTACTGCCCGCGCGCAATCTCCACGCGGAAAAGGTTTGATGTATCCGACACCCCTGGCTCCCTCCTTCCGTCTCCTCGGGCCGGAAGACCCCCCGCCCGTCTCCATCGTCAACGGGAGCGGGACGTCGCCCTTTGTCCTGACCTGCGAGCATGCGGCCCGCGCGGTACCCGCCGCCCTCGGCGATCTCGGCGTTCCGGCCGAAGCGATGGCCATGCATGTCGGCTGGGATATCGGCGCGCTGGGGGTCGCTGAAGCCTTGAGCGGGCTGCTCGACGCGCCTCTCGTCATCCAGCGCTACAGCCGGCTCGTCATCGACAGCAACCGCCCCTGGGGGTCCGGCCAGCTCATCCCCGCCGTCTCCGACACGGTCCGCGTGCCCGGAAACGAGCGGCTGACACCGGAGGCCAAGGCCGCGCGCTGGCACGAAATCCACCAGCCCTTCCACAGGGCCATCGACGCCATGCTGGACGAGCGCCCCGGCTCCCGCCTCGTCTCCGTCCACAGCTTCACGCCGCGCCTGATGGGCCGCCCGGAGGATCCGCGGCCCTGGCGGCTGGGGCTGCTCTATGGCCGGAACGGCGGGTTCGCCGAGGAGATCGTCGCCGCGCTGGGGCGCGAGGCGGACCGCCTGAATACGGGCTTCAACGTGCCCTATACGGTGGAGGACGACAACGACTACACCATCCCCGTACACTGCGACGCGCGCGGCGTGCCCGGCGTCCTTCTGGAGATCCGCAACGACGAGATCTCCGGCAAGGCCGGCCAGACGGCCTGGGCGCGCCTCCTGGCGAAGGCCCTGTCACGGATTTCCGAAACCGCCCCGAAGAGGTGAGCCCCATGCCCTTCCTGTCCACCACGTCCCGCGAGATCCCGCTCGTTCTCGACCGTTCCGCGCTGCTCTTCGTCGATGTGCAGAATTATTGCTGCCGGCCGGACGGGGGCGAGTATGCCGACATGTCCCGCGACGAGCTCGAGCGCACCCATGGCGGGTTCTTCCGGCAGCTATCCGAGGTCGCCCTGCCCAACATGCAGCGCCTCCAGACCGCCTGCCGCGAGGCGGGCGTGGAGGTCATGTACACGACCATAGAAAGCCTTACGCTCGACGGGCGCGACCGCAGCCTCGACTACAAGATCACCGGCTTCAACGTGCCCAAGGGCTCATGGGACGGCCAGGTGCTCGACGCCATCGCGCCGGCCGGCGACGAGATCGTGCTGGCGAAATCCTCCTCCTCCGTCTTCGTCTCCACCCATATCGACTACATCCTGCGCAATCTGGGCGTCGCCCAGATCGTCATCTGCGGCGTGCTGACAGACCAGTGCGTGGAATCGGCGGTGCGCGACGCCTGCGACCTCGGCTATCTGGTGACCCTCGTGCCCGATGCCTGCGCGACGCTCACCGAGGAGCGCCACAATCATTCTCTCAAGACCATCAAGGGCTATTGCCGCCAGATCGGCACCGACGCCCTGATCGCGGAGATCGCGGCGGCCCGCTGAGCTCCGGCGCGCGGCGCCCGCGGTCCGGACATCCGGTTTGCCGTCCGCCCGGAACCGTGTGATCATGCGGGCCTGTCCTTCATGGCCGGTCGCGGCCGTTCCCGCTTAGCCCTACCGTAGCGCCATCCCGCCCGGTCCCCTCCGGTGAGAAGAAGCCCATGACGTTCTCCATCATCGCCCGCTGCCCCGACACCGGAGCCTTCGGCGGCGCCGTCGGCACCTCCGCGCTCGCCGTCGGCAATCGCTGCCTGCGCGTGAGCCATGGCCATGGCGCCTTTCTGAGCCAGCACCGCACCGATCCGCGTATTGGCGACCGGGGCATCGCACTGCTGGAGACCGGGCTTTCGGCGGGCGAAACCATCGACAGGGTGACGGCCGGCGCACCCTTCATCGAATGGCGCCAGCTCGCCGCCCTCGACGCGGCCGGGACCGCCGCCGTCCACCATGGCCGGCATATGTACTCGATCCACACCCATTCGACGGGCCGGGACTGCGTGGCCATCGGCAACATCCTCGCCAATGACGGCATCACGGATGCCATGGTCACCGCCTTCGGGGCATCCGCCGGCGAACGGCTGGAGGGCCGGCTCCTGCGCGCGCTCGAGGCCGGGCGCGACGCCGGCGGCGAGATCCTGGAGCCGATCCGCTCCACCGCCCTCAGGGTCAGCGGGGCGGACGGGGTCGACCGCTGCGACCTCAGGGTCGACCGCGCGGAGGAGGCCATCGGCGCGCTGCGCGAGCTGCTTGGCGCCTATGGCGACCAGGAGGAGATCCTGCGCCGGGTCGCCCTCGATCCCGATAACGTCCCGGTCGCGCGCTCGCTCTTCGAGGCCTCCATAGAGCGCATCGCCGAGCTCGGCCTGGAGGATCGCTTCCCCACCGCGCGCAACCGGACCGGCTGGACACTGCGGGACTGAGGGCGAGGCGCGCGGACCGGACCGTTCAGTCCACCGCGACGCCGCTCTCCTCGATCGCCATGGCCGTCGCCTGCTCGCTGTCGGATTCGATATTGGCGTGCACCACATAGAGCACGTCGCCGGCGGCAACCTCGTCGCCCCTGCCGACCTTCAGATCGACGCCCGCCCCCTTGTCGGCGGGCGCGCCGGCACGCCTTGCGACGGACGCGATCCGGTACGGGTCGAGATCGGTCACGACGCCCGAACGGTCGGCGGCCACCTCCGTGCCGATCAGGCCGGGCCGGACCGGTTGCGGCAGGCGCCCCTGGGCGTCGACGATCCGTTCGAAGGTCTGGAGCGCCTTGCCGGAACGGAGCAGCTCCTCCGCCCTCGCCCGTCCCGTACCGGGCGCGACATCCGGCGCCCATTCGAGGATGCGGCCCGCAAAGGCCAGCGCCTTGTCGCTGAGTTCCGGCGGAGCGGACGGGTCATCGGTCAGGACAGCTCGGACATCGCGAACCTCCAGCGCCGGCCCGATACCGCGCCCGATGGGCACGAACCCGTCGGTCACGATGGCCTCCACGGTGAGCCCGACATCGCGGCCCGCATCCCTGAAGAGAGCCGCGAGCGCCTCGCCCTCCTGCCGCGTGGGCACCTTGGTGCGGGGACCGGCGGGAATATCGATGATCACATGGCTCGAGCCCGCCGCAAGCTTCTTCGACAGGATTGAGGCGACCGCCCATTTGCGCGAATCGATGCCGAGCGGGCGCGTGATGGCGTTCATCACGTCGTCGACCGCGGAATGGTTGAGCCGCCCGTTCCAGGCGATGCAGCCATTGGTCTCCTCGACCACGCGCATCACCTCCTCGGGCGTCAGGTCGACGCGGGCGACGGTCTCCATCGCATCCGCCGTTCCGGCAGCGGAGGTGATCGCCCGCGACGAGGTCTTCGGGATGGTGAGCCCGTGGGCGGCGACGATCGGAATGACGATCAGCGAGATACGGCTGCCCGCAACACCGCCCATGGAGTGCTTGTCGACCACCATCTCCCGGTTCCAGTCGAACCGGTGGCCATAGCGGGCGCGCGCCTCCGTCAGCGCGCAGACCTCGTCATGGCCGAGCTCGCGCGCGCAGGCGACGAGGAAGGCCGCGATCTCGGCGTCCGTGTAGCGCCCCTCGCCGACATCCTTGAGGATCGTGCGGAATTCCGCGCGCCCCAGCGCGTTACCCTGGATCTTGGAGCGCAGCGCCATGCGGCTTTCCGGCGAGGGCGTGCGCTCGATCTCCACACGCGTTCCCTCCGGCACGCCAAGCATCTCGAAGGCATGACGGCTGAGGCCCAGTTCGCCGGGCGCGACGAGGGCCTCGTCGCGCACCACATTCACATGGGCACGGATGCTCTCGCGCCCGGCGAGGACGTCCACCTTCCCCGGCCCCAGATACTCCGAAGCCGTGTAGGCAATGCAATCCTCGTGCAGGAAGCAGATGCTCTGGCGCCACGTGTCGATATCGACGCATCTGAGCTTCAGGTCGCGGCCCGCGGCATATTCGAGGCACTCCAGGAAGGCGTCCACGCCCGCCTCGACCGTGCCGTCGTTGCGCACCGTCAGCACGCGGGCCTCGCGCGGATAATCCGGCACCTCGCGCGACAGCCGCTCCGCGATGTCCTCCTTCGTCTCGCGCCCGCGCGCGGCGAGCCGTTCCGCCAACACGTCGACAGGGGCGGTGACCTCCAGGATCACCGCACGGTCATAGGCCGCGACGATGGCCGGCAGGGCGGCGCGCGAGACATTCGCCACCACGTTGCGGCCCCGTCCGAGGTCGTCGCGCAGGCTCGCGGGCAGCCCGTAATAGAGGCCATGGGCCTGCCACCAGGCGAGGAACCGGCCTTCCGCGATCCCCTCGCGAAAGGCCTCCTCTTCAATCGCCTCATGGTCCTCGCCGCCGGCATCCGCAGGCCGCGTGATGAGGCGCCTTGCAAAGACGAAGCGGCGGTCGCCGCCAAGCCTCTCGCGCGCCGCCTCGAGCAGCGTGTCCTTGCCCGCACCGCTCGGGCCGACGACGAGAATGAGCTGACCGCGCATCGTCCGTTGCACTCCGGTATCCGTCAGACCGCCTCGTCCAGCCCCACATCGACGGCCGGCGAGGACTGGGTGATGCGCCCGACAGAGATGAAGTTCACACCGGTCTCCGCGATCGGGCGGATCGTGTCGAGATTGACCCCGCCGGACGCCTCCAGCGGAATGCGCCCGTCGACGATCCGGACCGCCTCCGACAGCATGTCCGGCGCCATGTTGTCGAGCAGCAGGATATCGGCGCCGGCCGCCAGCGCCTCCTCCACCTGGTCGAGCCGGTCGCATTCCACCTCGACCTTGGTGAGGATCGGCACGGTCGCCTTGGCCCGCGCAATGGCGTTGGCGAGCCCGCCGCAGACCACGATGTGGTTGTCCTTGATCATCACGCCATTGTCGAGCCCGAGGCGGTGATTGCGCCCGCCGCCGCAGGTGACGGCGTATTTCTCGAACATTCTCAGGCCCGGCGTCGTCTTTCGCGTGTCGACGAGCTGGGCCTTCGTGCCCGCGATGCGGTCCACATAGACCGCGGTCTGGGTGGCGATGCCCGACATGTGCTGGACGAGGTTGAGGGCGAGCCGCTCCGCGGTGAGGATCTTGCGGGCCTGTCCTGTCACGCGGGCCAGGATCGCCCCCTTGCCGACCCGCTCGCCATCCTTGACGCGCAGGTCGATCTCGACCTCGTCCATATAGAGCTCGAAGACCCGGGCGGCGATATCGATGCCCGAGACGACGATCTCCTCGCGCGCATTGATGTCGAACGTGCCCTGTCGATCGGCATCGATCAGCAATGTGGATGTAAGGTCGACGAACCCGATGTCCTCGGCCAGGAAATTGCCGATGGCCTGGTCGACATGGAGGGGATCGATCATCTCTTCAACTCTCCTGATGCTGTTGGGCGACGAGATCGATAATTCGATCTGTTTCAAAAGGTTGGAGCAAGTCGATGTGCATCCAAACGGGTGCGGGCTGCTCCAGCCGGATAATTGTTTGTATACATTCGAATTAATACGGTTCCCGCCTGTGGCCGGCCCATGGATCGCCTCCTATTCCGCCGCGGACGGGTTGGATGCCCTGACGAGCGCGCTGTCGCGATAGGACATGACCAGCAGGCCAACGGCCACGGCGCCGGCGGCAAGGGCGATCCAGCCGCTCTGGGCCAGCAGCACCAGAGCGCACGCGACCAGAGCGAGCCGGACCCAGGCGGACAGACGCGCCTTCAGGAAGCCTTCCGCCGCGAAGGCGAGCGAGACAATGGCGAGCGAACCCTCGAACACGCCCGCGACGATCTCGGCGGTCGAGCCCTCCATGATTATGCCCGGCGTATAGATGAAGGCGAAGGGGATGACAAAGGCGGCGATGGAGAAGCCGACCGCCTGCACCGCGATGGCGAGCGGGTTGGCTCCGGCTATGGCTGCGGCCGCATAGGCCGCCACCGCAACGGGCGGCGTCATGGCCGACATCGCCGCGAAATAGAGCAGGAACAGATGCGCGCCCATCAGGGGAATGCCGAACTCGTTGACGAGCGTCGGCCCGACCAGGACGGCGGCGAGCACATAGGCGCTCGGCGTCGGCATGCCGAGGCCCAGCAGGATCGTCACCAGCGCGCCGACGATGAGGGCCGGCAGCACCATGCCGGAATCGGTGAACAGGAAGACGAGATGGGAGAACTTCGCGGCCAGCCCCGTCATGGTGATACCGCCGATGACGAGCCCCGCGGCCGCGCAGGCGCCGGTCACGCCGATCATGCGCATGGTGGTCTCCGCAAGCCCGTCATAGAGCATTCTCGGGGTGATGCGGCTCGACTTGCGCACCTGCGAGATCGCCACCATGGCGATGGCGCCGAACAGCGCCACATAGGTCGCCGAATAGCCTTCCAGCAGCCCCCAGACCATGACCGCGAGCGGCGCGATGAAGATCCAGCCATTGACGAGCGTGGCCGCGAGATTGGGCAGCCGGTCCGCCGGCAGGGGCGCGAGCCCCAGGCGCACCGAGCGCAGATGGACCTGGATGAAGATACTCACATAGTAGAGGAGGCCGGGCACCGCCGCCGCAACGATGATGTCGGCATAGTCG
>ENA-ORCW01000388-ORCW01000388.1-marine-metagenome-genome-assembly--contig:-NODE-388-length-30138-cov-3.306078_pt1 | contig 30138 bp, 32 predicted proteins | sample MGYA00237784_ERZ508517 | MGnify/ENA primary metagenome ERZ508517 (study PRJEB26187, sample SAMN06268979) | marine metagenome | isolation source: Tt ae E1 feedstock associated aerobic enrichment on... | reverse complement strand
TGGTTCTTCCGCGTGTCCTGCGTCATCACGCTGGTCGGCGGCACGATGTTCCTGATGTGGCTGGGCGAGCAGATCACCCAGCGCGGCATCGGCAACGGCATTTCGCTGATCATCTTCGCGGGCATCGTCGCCAACCTGCCCCTGGCCCTGGCGGAAATCCTGGAGCTGGGGCGCACCGGCGTGCTCGGCCCGCTGCTCATCGTTGCCCTGCTGCTCGGCGCCATCGCCGTGGTGGCCTTCATCGTTTTCATCGAGCGGGCCCAGCGGCGCATCGTGGTGCAGTACCCGAAGCGCCAGGTCGGCAACAAGATGTTCGGCGGCGAGGCCTCGCACCTGCCGATGAAGCTCAACCCCTCGGGCGTGATTCCGGTGATTTTCGCCTCCTCGCTGCTGCTGCTGCCGGCCACGGCGGCCGGCTTCACCGGCGGCGGCGGTCCGGACTGGCTGAGCTGGGTGACGATCTACCTGGCCCATGGCGAGCCGGCCTATATGGCGCTCTACGCCGCCATGATCATCTTTTTCGCGTTCTTCTACACCGGCATCGTCTTCAATCCGGACGACACGGCGGACAACCTGAAGAAGCACGGCGGCTTCATCCCGGGCATCCGTCCCGGCAAGAACACGGCCGACTACCTGCGCCGCATCCTGACGCGCCTGGGCACCGTGGGTGCCATCTACCTGGCGGCGGTGGCGCTGCTGCCCGAGGCCCTGCGCGCCCAATACCCCGAGCTTCCCTTCTATTTCGGCGGCACCTCGCTGCTGATCGTGGTCACCGTGACCATGGACACCGTCGGGCAGATCCACGCGCATCTGCTCGCGCACCAGTACGAAGGACTCATCAAGAAGTCCAAGCTCAAGGGACGCCGTGGATGAACGTCATTCTGTTGGGACCGCCGGGGGCGGGAAAGGGAACCCAGGCCAAGCGGCTGGAAAAGCGCCATAAGCTGGTGCAGCTCTCGACCGGCGACATGCTGCGCGCCGCCGTGGCCTCGGGCAGTGAGCTGGGCCAGAAGGCCAAGGCCCTGATGGATGCCGGCCACCTGGTGCCGGACGACCTGATGATCGCCATGATCTCCGATCGGATCGATCAGCCGGACTGCGCCGGCGGCTTCATTCTGGACGGCTTTCCGCGCACCACGGCCCAGGCCGAGGCGCTGGACAGCATGCTGGCCGAGAAGGGCCTGAAGCTGCACTCGGTCATCGAGATGAAGGTTAACGACGACATCCTGGTGGGCCGCATCACCGGGCGCTTCACCTGCGCCAAGTGCGGCGCCGGTTACCACGACAGCTTCCAGAAGCCCAAGGAACCCGGGGTCTGCGACAACTGCGGCGGGACCGAGTTCAAGCGCCGGGCCGACGACAACGAGGCCACGGTGCGCACCCGCCTGGAGGCCTATCACGCCCAGACCGCCCCGATTCTGCCCTATTACAGTGACAAGGGCGTCCTGAAGGCGGTCGACGGCATGGCCGGCATCGACGAGGTGACCGACCAGATCGAAGATGTTTTGGGGGCGGCATGACGGTTGACTCGCCGCTTTCTCTTAATATAATCCAGCGTTTCCGGCGCTCCCCGCGACCGGACGATTCTGCTTGTCTAGACATGGTTTTCGGGCCGAAAGCGGCCCGAGTCCGCGGCGTTTAAGGAGTTCGCGAAGTGGCACGTATTGCTGGCGTCAACATTCCGACGCAGAAACGGGTCGAGATTGCCCTGACCTACATCCACGGCATCGGCCGGACGATGGCGACCAAGATCTGCCAGGATGTCGGGATCCCGCGCGAGCGTCGGGTCAATGAATTGACCGACGACGAGGTGGCGCGCGTGCGCGAAACCATCGACCGCGACTACGTGGTCGAGGGCGACCTGCGCCGTGAAGTGGCGATGAACATCAAGCGTCTGATGGACCTCGGCTGCTACCGCGGCCTGCGGCACCGCAAGGGCCTGCCGGTGCGCGGCCAGCGCACCAGCACCAACGCGCGGACCCGCAAGGGCCCGGCGAAGCCGATCGCGGGCAAGAAGAAAGCCGCCAGGTAACGACGCCAGTAACGATTTAGCACCAGGAAACGGGCACCAAGGCTATGGCCAAACCTCAAGCGCGTCTGCGCCGCCGCGAAAAGAAGAACATCAGCTCCGGCATTGCGCATGTGAACGCCACTTTCAACAACACCATGATCACGATCACCGACGTGCAGGGGAACACCATCTCCTGGTCTTCCGCCGGTGGTCAGGGCTTCAAGGGCTCGCGCAAGTCGACCCCCTATGCCGCGCAGATCGCGGCGGAGGATGCCGGCAAGAAGGCGCAGGAGCACGGCATGCGCACGCTTGAAGTCAACGTGAAGGGCCCGGGCTCGGGCCGTGAATCGGCGCTGCGTGCCCTGCAGGCGGTCGGCTTCACCATCACCGCGATCCGTGATGTGACGCCGATCCCGCACAACGGGTGCCGCCCGCCGAAGCGCCGCCGCGTCTAAGACGCGGCCCCTCCTGGGCGCGGGTGCCCGGGATCCGCTCCGGTGACGGGGGCGGTGCCGGCAGGCAGCCGGGAAGACAACCGGACACGATGAGGGGTGATGGCGGAAGGCTGCCGGCCATCTTGCCCCTGAGAGTCGACGGAGACGCCGTCGCCGCCGGATGTGAAAACGCAACAGCCAAGAAGTCGTGAGGGCACGAGCGTGCTGCAAAAGAACTGGACCGAACTGATCAAGCCGACGAAGCTGGACATCCAGCCTGGACCGGACGCGCACCGCGTCGCCAAGGTCGTCGCCGAGCCGCTGGAGCGCGGTTTCGGCCTGACGCTGGGCAACGCCCTGCGCCGCGTGTTGCTGTCGTCGCTGCAGGGCGCGGCGGTGACCTCCATCCAGGTCGATGGCGTCCTGCACGAGTTCTCCTCCATTCCGGGCGTCCGTGAGGACGTGACCGACGTGGTCCTGAACGTGAAGGCCATCGCTCTCCGCATGGGCGGCGAGGGGCCGAAGCGCATGCGCCTGCGCGCCGAGGGCCCGGGCGAAGTGACTGCCGGCCAGATCGAGACCGGCCACGACATCGAGATCATGAACCCGAACCTGGTGCTCTGCACCCTGGACGACGGCGCCAGCATCGACATGGAGCTGACCGTCGACACCGGGAAGGGCTACGTTGCGGCCAGCCAGAACCGTCCCGAGGACGCGCCGATCGGCCTGGTGCCGGTCGACTCGATCTTCTCGCCGGTGCGCAAGGTCTCCTACAAGGTGGAGAACACCCGTGTCGGCCAGGTCACCGACTACGACAAGCTCACCATGGAGCTGGAGACCAACGGCGCGGTGACGCCGGAGGACGCGGTCGCCCTGGCGGCGCGCATCCTGCAGGACCAGCTGCAGCTCTTCATCAACTTCGAGGAGCCGCAGGCGCGCCACGAGGAAGAGGCCGCCGCCGAGCCGCCGTTCAACCGCAACCTGCTGCGCAAGGTCGACGAGCTGGAGCTGTCGGTCCGTTCGGCGAACTGCCTGAAGAACGACAACATCGTCTACATCGGCGACCTGGTGCAGAAGTCGGAAGCGGAAATGCTGCGCACCCCGAACTTTGGCCGCAAGTCGCTCAACGAGATCAAGGAAGTGCTGGCCTCGATGGGGCTCCACCTCGGCATGGAAGTCGAGGATTGGCCGCCGGAAAACATCGAAGAACTCGCCAAGCGTTACGAAGACCAATACTAGGCCCGCAAAGCCCGCCATGATCGGGCGACGGGGATTGAAGGAGAAAGGCCATGCGTCATGGAAAATCCGGCCGCAAGCTGAACAGAACGGCAAGCCACCGCAAGGCGCTCTTTGCCAACATGGCGGCTTCGCTGATCGAACACGAACAGATCGTCACCACCCTCCCGAAGGCGAAGGAGCTTCGCCCGATCGTGGAGAAACTGGTGACGCTCGGCAAGCGTGGCGACCTGCACGCCCGTCGCCAGGCTGTGTCGGCCATCCGCGACGAGAGCCTGGTTAAGCGCCTGTTCGACACGCTCGCTCCGCGTTATGCAGAGCGCAACGGCGGCTACACTCGCATCATGAAGGCGGGCTTCCGCCACGGCGACAATGCGCCGATGGCTGTCATCGAGTTCGTCGACCGCGATCTCGAGGCGAAGGGCGCTGCCGACCGTGCGCGTCTTGAAGCCGAAGGTGGGAATGAAGAGGCGGAGGCCGCGTAAGTCGCTGGTCTTCGGCAATCTTGAAAAAGGGGCTTTACGGCCCCTTTTTTATTGCGCGAAATTGGCGTACCTCGAGCCTCCGCCTCGCAATATGCACAATGCTCTGAGTGAATGGATTCCGGTCGAATCTTGGACCATTATTTTCCCGAAATGGATAAAGGCCAGGCATATGCGGATGCGTTCTGATTTCTTACGGGTCGTTATTCTCGTTGTTACAGTTGGGATGATCGCTACGGGGGGCGCGCTTGCCCAAGGCGACGGCGAAGGGGGCCTGCGCGAATTCCTCTCCGGTCTGTTGAAGAGCGATGATGACGCATCCACTCGGCTCGAGGCACCGCGAAATGAAAACACTCAACGCCGTGTGCCTTTCGGTCGAGACGAAATCCAACTCTCCTTTGCGCCGCTCGTCGGTGAAACCTCGCCCGCAGTGGTCAATGTGTACGCTTCTTCGACCGTGGAAGTGCGCTCGCCCTTCATGGGCGATCCCTTCTTTGAGCAGTTTTTCGGCCGACCGCAAATGCCGCCGCGTGTTCGCTCCTCGCTCGGGTCCGGCGTCTTGGTTGATCCGAGCGGTGTTATCGTGACCAACAATCACGTCATCAGCGATGCCGACAAGGTGAAGGTGGCGCTCGCCGATGGTCGAGAGTTCGAGAGCGAAATTCTGCTGAAGGACAAGGCCCTCGATCTGGCGGTTCTGAAGATTTCTGATGATGAAACGTTCCCGGCCGTGCCGCTGGGCGATTCCGACTCTCTTGAAGTGGGCGATCTGGTCCTCGCCATTGGAAATCCCTTCGGCGTCGGGCAAACGACCACGAGCGGCATCGTCTCAGCGCTTGCGCGCAGCCATGTGGGCGTGTCCGATTTCGGTTTCTTTATTCAGACGGATGCAGCCATCAATCCCGGCAATTCGGGAGGGGCATTGATCGACATGCGCGGGCAGGTGATTGGGATCAACACAGCCATAGTCAGCCGCAGCGGTGGCTCCATCGGCATCGGGTTCGCCATTCCCGCCAATATGGTTCGCGCGGTTGTGAATGCCGCACTGCAGGGAGCGGATACGTTCGAACGTCCCTTCTTCGGTGCGTCTTTCGATCCGGTGACGGCTCAAATCGCCGAAGCCCTCGGTATGGAACGCCCCGTCGGAGCCCTGGTGCGTGAGGTCGCGCCGGACAGTCCCGCGGAGACGGCGGGTTTGCGTCCGGGCGATGTGGTGGTTGCCATGGACGGTGCAGACATACAGCATCCAGACGCGCTCGAGTATCGTCTCGTCACGCATCCGCTCGAGGACAAGGGCGTAATCGGCGTTCTTCGTGACGGCGAGACGTTGGAATTCACTTTTCAACTCGAGCGCCTTTCCGATGGCGGGGACCCGGAAACCGTGACACTCGACGGACGCGGCCCCTTTGCAGGAGCCTCGATTGCCACACTGACTCCTCGTCTGGCACAGCGTCTGAAATTGCCTTTGAATAAGCAGGGCGTCGTCGTTCTTGATGTCGACAGGCGCTCGCCGGCGGCGAGTGTAGGCCTTCGTGCAGGCGATATCATTCGCGAGGTCAACGGCATCGACATCGAGGATGCTGACACCATGCAGGTCGTGGCGCGTGATACGGGGCGCCGCTGGGCCTTTGCCATTGAGCGCGATGGCCGCATACTGCGACAGAGACTACGTTTTTGATGCCAGCGAATGCATCTTTGATGAATGACCCATGAGTGACCTTTTCACCAGTACCGACGATGCTCAACCCGCCGTAAACCGGCCTCTTGCCGACCGCCTGCGGCCAATGAAGCTGGAAGATGTGGTCGGACAGGAACATCTGACCGGACCCGACGGTGTGCTCACCCGCATGATCGCGGGCCGCTCTTTGGGTTCGTTGATTTTCTGGGGGCCACCGGGAACGGGCAAAACAACGGTTGCCCGTCTGCTTGCCGGGGAAACGGATCTGGCTTTTGAACAGATATCGGCGATTTTTTCTGGCGTTGCCGATCTGAAGAAGGTTTTCGAGGCCGCGAGATTGCGCCGCAGCCAGGGCAGGCAGACGCTTCTTTTCGTAGATGAGATTCATCGTTTCAACAGATCACAGCAGGATTCCTTTCTGCCGGTGATGGAGGACGGCACCGTTGTGCTTGTCGGAGCGACGACGGAGAATCCGTCCTTCGAACTGAACGCTGCTCTTCTGTCACGGGCACGTGTGTTGAACTTCAACACACTCGGCGCGGAGAGCTTGCTGCGGCTTTTGGAGCGGGCGGAAGCGCTGGAAGACAAAAAGCTACCTTTGGATGAGGAAGCGCGAGCTGTTCTGGTGCGTATGGCCGACGGGGACGGACGGGCCTCGCTGACGCTTGCCGAAGAGGTCTGGCGCGCTGCCCGCGAGGGGGAAGTGTTCGATGCCGAGGGGCTGCAGCGTGTCGCACAGAGGCGTGCGCCGGTCTATGACAAGAGTCAGGATGGTCATTACAATCTGATCTCGGCGCTGCACAAATCCGTACGCGGGTCCGATCCCGATGCGGCACTCTACTATCTTTGCCGAATGTTCGATGCAGGCGAGCATCCGCTATATGTCGGTCGCCGACTGGTGCGCATGGCGGTTGAGGATATCGGTCTGGCCGATCCGCAGGCGCTCGGAATCGCCAATGCCGCCAAGGACGCTTATGAATATCTGGGCTCCCCGGAAGGCGAGCTAGCGCTCGCGCAAGCGTGCGTTTACCTGGCCACTGCTCCCAAGTCCAATGGTGTCTATACCGCCTTCAAGCAGGCGTTTGCGGATGCCAAGGCGCATGGTTCGCTTCTACCGCCCAAACACATTCTCAACGCGCCGACCAAGCTGATGAAGGAAACGGGTTATGGCGAAGGCTACGCCTACGACCATGACGCGCCGGATGCGTTTTCCGGACAGAACTATTTTCCTGAACGAATGGGGCGAAAACGCTATTACGATCCGCCTGAGCGCGGTTTCGAGCGTGAGATCCGCAAGCGTCTCGACTACTGGGCGCGGCTGCGCAAGGAGCGAGGTGAGCCATGATGTCGGCGATTGTTGATTTTTGCGCAGCTTCTGCGAAAAGGGCGCCATGAGTCATCTGCTGATCGTTGCCGTCGGCGGGGCAATCGGCGCAAGTCTGAGACACCTGACCGGCCTGGCCGCCATGCGCCTCATGGGCGTTGGCTTTCCGTGGGGAACGCTGATCGTGAATCTCCTCGGCTCGTTTGTGATGGGGGCATTTGTTGAGTGGCTGGCACGGCGCGTCGGTCTCTCGCCGGAATGGCGACTGTTCATGGCGACGGGACTGCTCGGCGGGTTCACGACTTTTTCCGCATTTTCGCTCGATGTTGCGGTTTTGTGGGAACGGGGCGACGGGCTTTTGGCGGCATCCTATGTGCTTGTCAGCGTGTTTGGTGCGATTGCTGCGCTTTTTGCCGGCTTGTGGCTGGTTCGGCACTTCGCCTGAGGCGATGTTTATCAATGGATAGGTGAAATGGCCGGCGTTCAGCAGATCGAGGTCGATAAGGACGAGAGCGGCATGCGGCTGGACCGTTGGTTCAAGACGCATTTTCCGGGCCTCGGTTTCGGGCATTTGCAGAAGCTTTTGCGCTCCGGGCAGATACGAGTAAGCGGCAGTCGCGCCAAGGCGGATACGCGGCTCGAGCCGGGGCAGGTGGTGCGCGTGCCTCCGCTCGATGTCGACCGCAAGGGTGACGGCCAGACCACGGCGTACAGTCTGCGCAACACCGGCGATGCCGAAGCTTTGTCGCAAATGCTGCTTTATGAAGACCCGAAGGTCTATGTCTTCAACAAGCCGGCCGGCCTTGCTGTGCAGGGCGGCTCCGGTGTGAACCGTCATGTTGACGGCATGCTGGAAGCTCTGCGCAATAAGAAGGGCGAGAAGCCGCGGCTGGTGCATCGTCTCGACCGGGATACATCCGGCGTTCTGGTGGTTGCACGCACGCGTCAGGCGGCCATGCGGCTTGCGGAGGCGTTTCGCGCGCGCGACACCAAGAAAACCTACTGGGCTTTGGTCAAGGGAGTGCCCAAGAAGGCGGAAGCGCGCATCTCAACGTGGCTTGCCAAGGAGCAGACGCCCGATGGCGACCGCATGCGTGTGGTCAAACATGGCGAGCCGGATTCCGATCACGCCGTCTCCAATTACCGTCTGGTGGAACAGGCTGGCACGGCGCTTTCCTGGCTGGAGATGGAGCCTTATACGGGCCGTACGCACCAACTTCGCGTTCACGCAGCGCACATTGGTTGTCCCATCATCGGCGATCCAAAATATTTCGAGGCAGATCAAAATTGGGAGTTTCCCGGCGGCATTCAGAAGCGCCTTCACCTGCATGCGCGCCATATCGTCATCCCGCACCCGAATGGTGGCAAGATCGATGTAACGGCACCGCTGCCGCCGCATATGCGCCAGAGCTGGAATCTTCTCGGTTTTGACGAGGCTTCGGCGGAGGACCTTGAATGACCACGGTTACAGCCTCGGCTTCAGACCGGCATCACGCCATGGACGCGTTTGTGGCGACCGTCATGCTGGGATTTACCCTGTCTTGGAGTGTTCATCAGGTGGCGATGAAACTGGCTGATGTTGGCTTCAATCCGATGTTTTCCGTGTTTCACGCTCGGCGGTGGCGACATTGCTCGTCTTTTTGTGGTGTCGCCGCGTCGTTAGCCAAATCGCAAACACACACTATATGAAGACCCATGCGTGACCTTCTGAACGATCTTGAAAGCGGAAAGACCCCGACGGAACTCGACCCTGTCCGACGGGCACAGAGCACTATCAAGAAGGCGCTGCCCAAGCGCTTCTATAGTGACGTCTGCGTGATGGCCGAGGAGGGGGGCGGATACTCCGTTCGTCTCGATGGAAAGTCCGTGCGTACGCCCAATGCAAGCACCGTGCTTGTGCCCAACGAGACAACGGCGCTTCTGATCGCCTCTGAGTATGAAGCGCAGGGCGAGCATATCGACCCGGCAACCATGCCTGTCACGCGCTTGGTCAATACGGCGATAGACGGAGTGGCGGCGCACGCGCAGACGGTGTTGGAAGACGTGCTGCGCTATGCGACAGGCGATCTCGTTTGCTACCGCGCATCATCGCCGGAACGTTTGATGGCATTACAGGCGGAAGCCTGGGATCCGATTCTGGATTGGGCGCAAGAGCACATTGGCGCGCATTTCGTGCTCGCTGAAGGCGTCATCCATGTCGATCAGCCGCGCGAGGCGATTGCTGCGGTCAGTGCCTATCTTCGGCAGAAGAGTGAACCCTATCGCCTGGCGGCGCTGCATGTGATGACGACGTTGATGGGCTCCGCGCTTCTTTCGTTGGCCGTGGAAGCTCGCGCTGTCGAGCCCGATACGGCATGGAAAGCGGCCCATGTCGACGAAGATTGGAATATTTCGCTGTGGGGTGAGGACAGTGAAGCCGTGCAACGGCGGCTGGCGCGAAAACGCGATATGATGGGCGCTGCCGCGCTTTTGGCCGCGCTCGATTGAGACAAAAGCGTAGGCAATCCACGCGCTTCGTCTCAGTTTCCTCCGAACATCTGATAGAGAATGCCGGCGATTTCGCTTTCCAGCGGGAATGAGAGCATGCCCATAACTGAATATCCCAGCAGCCAGGGCATCAGATAGAAGCGGATCATGAAAAAGAACCACGCCACATAAACCGGCACCAGAGGCTCCAGCAGAAATCCGGGTGTCACCGGGCGGAAGAGTTTCAGGATCGGATCGGTCACGCGGACGAAAAAGCGCATGAAGAAGAAGCTGGAATCTTCAGGCAGGAATATGCTCATCGCGGCGCGCCCGATGAGCGTCCACATAATCACGCCCAGAATGTAGTCGAGCGCCAGCACCCAGAATGGAAATGCGGCCATCGTTCCCTGCATGAATTATCTCCCGGACGTGATTCGGGGGCGGGTTTGCCCGCCCCCGGTATATCGGACCTTAGCCCGATCAGTGCTTGTCAGAAAGAATGGATGGGCCTGTCGGCACGCGGGTTTCTTCCACCATTCGCTGGATTTCCTCATCCGGAGCGGGAGTCAGCAGGGTCACGACGACCATCGAAACCAGGCTGACGGCCATGCCGACAATGCCGAAGCGCAGATGATCGAGACCGAACCACGGCGTTCCTCCGGTGTAGACATAGTAGAGGTAGAGCGTACCAGCGATGAAGCCTGCCGCCATGCCGGCGATTGCTCCGGGCCGGTTGGCCCGCTTCCACCACACGCCTAGCGCGAGCGGGAAGAAGAGGCCCGAACAGGCGAAGCAGAACGCCCAGGCAACAGCGCCGAGAATGCCGGTGAGCTGTAGCGAGGCGATCAGCGCGCCGAGTGCGCCGATGCCGACGAGCAGGATACGTGCGACAATCAGCCGGATGGCCGTGTCGGCCTTCGGGTCGATCATCTTGTAGTATAGATCGTGGCTGAGCGCGTTGGCGATGGCCAGGAGCAGACCGTCCGCTGTGGACATGGCTGCGGCCATGCCGCCCGCTGCAACGAGACCGGAAATCACATAGGGTAGACCGGCGATCTCCGGTGTCGCCAGGACGACGATGTCCGGCCGCATGAAGAACTCATTGAGCTGCAGGATACCGTCGCCGTTCTGATCGGCGATGGCTAAAAAGCCCACACTCGCCCAATTCTGGATCCAGGCAAGCGAAGCCACTTCCTCGAACGGTTTGCCGATAATCGCGGTCGGCAGGCTCGGGTCGAGCAATTGCAGCTTGGTGAGCGTGGCAAGCGCCGGTGCTGTAAAATACAACAGGAAGATGAACAGCAGCGACCAGGCCACCGATTTGCGTGCCGAACGCACGGTCGGTGTCGTGAAATAACGCATCAGAATATGGGGCAGGGAAGCTGTGCCGCACATCATGCATAAGGCGAGCGTTATGAATTTCCATTCCGCATAATCGCCCACGGGCCCCGTATGGGGTGTGGTGAGCACCGAGAGTCCGGCGATGGCCTCGGTTGGCGGATTGAGCCCATACTGTGCTTCGAGTTCCGCCATGGCGGACGCTGCTTCGCCATAGGTGAAGTGCGGGATCAGGCCGAGGCCCTGAGCGTTCGACATCCAGATCACCGGCACCAGATAGGCGATGATGAGCACGATATACTGCGCCACTTGGGTCCAGGTCACCGCGCGCATGCCGCCCAGCATGGAACAAAGCAGAATGCCTAAGAGACCGAACCAGACCCCCCAGGAGAACGGAATGTGAAGGGCACGCGCGGCGATGGTGCCGGTCGCGTTGATCTGCGCTGTCACATAGGTGAACGAGGCTACGACCAAAACGATCACAGCGCAAAGGCGGGCTATGTTGCCGCCATAACGTGTACCGATGAAGTCAGGCACCGTGTAGCAGCCGAACTTGCGCAGATAAGGCGCCATCAGCGAATTGACGAGCACATAACCGCCGGTCCAGCCGACGATGAACGCCATATAACCGTAACCGCCGAAATAAACGCCGCCGGCGAGCGCCACGAACGAAGCGCCCGACATCCAGTCGGCCGCGGTGGCCATGCCGTTATAGACTGCCGGCACCTGTCGTCCGGCCACATAATAGGCGTCGACCTCCATTGTCCGTGATAACCAGCCGATGAGGGCGTAGATCGCGATGGTGAAGGCGACGAACAGAATTCCAATCGTATCGGCGCCGACGCCGAGTTGTTCCAGGATCGCCATCAAGAGGATGAAGGCGAGGAACCCTCCCGTGTAGATTGCGTACACCCGGCCGATATTGTCGATGAACCGTCCTTGTATCAAAGCCATGCCGGTTCCTCCCTAGTCTTCGCCAAAGCCGAATTCGTCGTCGATTGCATCCTGGCGCCAGTTTTGCACCCAGATGATGATGACAAAGGCCAATAAGGAGCCCTGGGCGATCATGTAATAACCGAACGGGAAGCCCAGAAACGTGAATTGATCGAGCGTCGATACCATGGCTGGCACGACAAGTGCGAAGAGTACCCACAAGGCCAGAACCACGATTGTCAGGTTCCTGGTTTTGGCCCAGTAACGATCCCGCACATCATCTGCGTTGTTAGTGGACATTTTGTCCTCCTCCCTAAGAACGTCAGCGACGAAAGTCGTTAACTGCCGCCATTGCGGTTCGAAGAATTAAGAATCACAATGGCATGTCTCAAGCATTGGGCATCTTCGGGCCAATGAAAATCGAGACATTGGTCGTATGATGGGAGGACGTGCCGAATGGGGGTCGTTTGGTCGAAAGGGCTGTCGTTCCTGCGCGAAGCGGCGGCGCGGTTTACTTTGCGCCGTGACAATGGGGTTATCGACACGACGCAAACGCTTTGCGACTTTGTCGCCACACGTGCCTCGTTCGTGGCTCAGAAGAAGCTGTACGGCTACCTGAAGGCGCGCATGGGAACGCGCTATCCCTCCATGTTCGAGGACGACGTCTTCGTCGAGTCCGTTAACATTGCCAAGCTTCATGTCTTTGCCGCGTGCCTGTCGGACCTGTCCGTTCACACGGTTGCAAAGGTGGCTGCGGCAGGAGCGTTGAGCCGGGATGAAACGCAAGCGCTGGCCCGTTTCTGTTTCGTGGCAGGCCTTGCAAACAATGCTGACGCGCTGCCGGCGGAGGACGCTGTCGATGATTGGCGTAATCATTTCGAAAAGCGTATCGCCGACCTGCATTGGCAGAATGCGGCGGTTGACGGTGATTGCTTCACTGAAAGCCCGAGAGCGCTTTTCAAATGGGCGCCGATTGCCGATGAATTGAAGCGGTTCGACCGGGAAATCGTGGAAAATTCAATCCGGTTCGCCTTTGGCGAGGTCACGCGTACCTTTCGGGAACGGGCCGACCTTCCCGCTGTGGCGCAGAACTGGCGCGTTCACCAGAACGGATCTGAATAAAAAAGGGCCCCGTCCGAAGACGGAGCCCCGATCGCACTGAAAGTTACGATCAAACGGAGTAATACATCTCGAATTCCACCGGGTGCGGTGTCATTTCGTAACGCAGCACTTCCGCCATTTTCAGCTCGATGTATGCGTCGATCTGATCGTCGTCGAACACACCGCCAGCCTTGAGGAAGCCGCGGTCTTTATCGAGGCTCATCAATGCTTCACGCAGCGAGCCGCAAACGGTCGGCACCTTCTTCAGTTCCTTCGGCGGCAGGTCGTAGAGGTCCTTGTCCATGGCCTGGCCGGGATGGATCTTGTTTTTGATCCCGTCAATGCCGGCCATAAGCATGGCAGCGAATGCAAGATAGGGGTTCGCACCCGGATCCGGGAAACGGACCTCGACCCTTTTGGCCTTCGGCGAGGAGCCGAACGGAATGCGGCAGGAGGCGGAGCGGTTGCGGGCCGAGTAAGCCAGCAGGACCGGTGCCTCGAAGCCGGGAACCAGGCGCTTGTAGGAATTTGTGATCGGGTTGGTGAAGGCGTTGATCGCCTTGGCATGCTTAATGATGCCGCCAATGTAAAAAAGGCAGTTCTCCGACAGACCGGCATATTCGTTACCGGCGAAGGTCGGCTTGCCTTCCTTCCAGATCGATTGGTGCACATGCATGCCTGAACCATTGTCGCCATAGACTGGCTTGGGCATGAACGTTGCCGTCTTACCGTATGCGTTGGCAACCTGATGCACGCCGTACTTGAATTTTTGAACGCTGTCGGCACTCCTGAGCAAGGTTTCGAATTTGATGCCCAACTCATGCTGAGCGGCACCCACTTCATGGTGATGTTTTTCGACGACGACGCCCATTTCGGAGAGCACGGTCAGCATTTCGGAACGCATGTCCTGCGCCGAATCGATTGGCGGAACCGGGAAATAACCGCCCTTAACGCGCGGACGGTGACCGAGATTGCCGGTTTCGTATTCTGCGTCGTCGTTGGAGGGAAGTTCGCTCGAATCGAGCTTGAAGCCGGTGTTGTAGGGATCAGCCTTGTACTTGACGTCGTCGAAGACGAAAAACTCGGGCTCGGGGCCGACATAGACGGTGTCGCCGAGGCCTTCGGATTTCAGGAAGGCTTCGGCCTTCTTTGCCGTACCGCGCGGATCGCGATTGTAGGCTTCGCCTGAGATCGGGTCGAGAATGTCGCAGAAAATGGCCATTGTCGACTGGGCGAAGAACGGGTCCATATGCGCCGTCTCGGTTTCCGGCATGAGGACCATGTCGGACTCGTTGATGGCTTTCCAGCCGGCAATGGACGAGCCGTCGAACATGACGCCGTCGGCGAACATATCCTCATCCACGGCCGTGACATCCATTGTGACATGCTGAAGCTTGCCCTTGGGGTCCGTGAAGCGCAGATCGACAAACTTTACGTCGTTGTCTTTGATCTGCTTCATGATGTCTTGTGCAGTGGTCATATTCGCCTTCCTGTTTGCGATGGTCTTGCCTGATGAACCCGGAATTTTCCGGGCAAAAAGAATGGTTTCGATCAAACGGCGTCCGCGCCGGTCTCGCCGGTGCGGATGCGGATGACTTCTTCGACATTGGTCACGAAAATCTTGCCGTCGCCGATGCGGCCGGTTTGCGCCGCCTTGCGGATTGCCTCGATCGCAGCGTCCACGGTTTCGTCGGGGAGAACGACCTCGATCTTCACTTTCGGAAGAAAGTCGACCACATATTCCGCTCCGCGATAGAGTTCCGTATGTCCTTTCTGACGACCGAAGCCCTTGGCTTCGATCACGGTGATGCCCTGAAGGCCGATTTCCTGAAGGGCTTCCTTCACTTCGTCGAGCTTGAAGGGTTTGATGATCGCTTCGACCTTTTTCATGCCTCAGTGGCCTCCAAATGAGTTCGGGAACGGGGTGTCCGCGCCCCCTGTTGCTCCGGTTCGGTTAAAGCACGAAACATGCCAACTCTCGCCACGAGCCTTGCATGATGCGTGCCAGTCGCTGCATTCTGCTCCTCGGACACTGAATGGCGCGGATTTTTCAGGCACCAGCATGCTAGGCGAGCGCCGCCGGATAACAAGAGGGGAACCATGCGGTATGCATTGCATTCTGCAGGTTGCTTAAAAAATATGCAACGCGCCGAAGAAAGCGGCAATGAGCGATGCGACTGGAAATTCTGACGCCTGACGAAATGGGCAAGGTGGATCGTGCAGCGATTGCGACCGGGCCCTTGGATGGCTACGGCCTGATGCAGAATGCGGGGTCTGCGGTCCTTGCTGCGATCCTCGAACGTTTTGCCGAAGCGGAGGGCTTTCACGTCCTGTGTGGCCCGGGCAACAATGGCGGGGATGGCTATGTGGTCGCTCGACTGCTCGCCGAGCGTGGTGCACAGGTGTCGCTCTATGCGGACGACCAACCCCGTTCTGGCAGCGACGCTGCCAGAGCCCGTGAGGATTGTCCGCTTGCACCGAGGCCGTTCGCGGAGTTTGAGCCCAATGAACATTGGCTCGTGGTGGATGCGCTTTTCGGCGCGGGTCTGTCCAAACCCCTTGAAGGGCAGGAAGCGGAAGTCATGAAACGCACTCGCTCCAGGGCGCTCACCGTGGTGGCGATTGATCTGCCGTCTGGTGTTTCCGGAATGACGGGCAAGCCACTTGGCGCATCGTTTGAAGCGGATTTGACCGTGACATTCTTTCGCAAAAAGCCCGGCCATCTGCTTGTACCGGGACGACAAAGCTGTGGCGAGACATTGGTTGCCGATATTGGGATTGCCAGGAGCGCGATTGAGCAGGGGAGCGTCCAGCTTTGGGAAAATGCCCCGGCGCTGTGGCAGACGGCTTTTCCAACCTTGGACATCAATGCGCACAAATATCAGCGCGGGCATGTGGCCATTGTGTCCGGCGGTGGTGCGTCGACAGGTGCTGCTCGGCTTGCCGCGCGCGGTGCCGCGCGCGCAGGGGCAGGGGCTGTGACGGTGCTTTCGCCGGCCAACGCCCTTTCGGTCAATGCCATGCACCTGACGTCGATCATGCTGCGAAAGGTGGAAACCACGGAAGAACTGCTGGATTTTTGCCTCGACCGGTCACCCGCCGCCGCTGTGCTTGGGCCTGGCGCGGGAACGGGCGATCGCACCCGCGCCTTCGCACGCAGCCTTCTTGAGCAGGCGAAGAGCCCGAAAGGCCTCGTATTCGATGCAGATGCGATTACCGCCTTTCAAGGAGAGGCCGAGACGTTCTTTGCTATGACGAAGTCGAGCAAGGCACAGGTCGTTTTGACGCCGCATGAAGGAGAGTTTGCGCGCTTGTTCAAGGACCTTGGTGATGCATCGGAGACATCGAAAGTGGAACGCGCGCGCGAGGCGGCAAGACGGTCCAGCGCCACGATTGTGCTCAAGGGGCCCGATACCGTTGTGGCCGCTCCCGACGGGCGTGCGACGATCAATACCAATGCAACGAGCGATTTGGCTACAGCCGGTTCCGGCGATGTTCTGTCGGGAATGATCGCCAGCTTGATGGCGCAGACCATGCCGGCATTTGAAGCAGCCTGCGCTGCCGTCTGGCTCCATGCGGAGGCTGGCCGACTGTTTGGTCGTGGTCTGCTTGCCGAGGATCTGCCCGAAATGTTGCCGCGGGTGTTTCAGGAGCGACTTCCAGAATACACTGTCTGAACTTCCGCTCCTTTAGAGCACGCCACTGATAGCCCGATGGGATTGAACCATCCGCGCTTGCGGAAACGGGACAAGTTCGCTGTCGCGAACGGATCAATAGCGACGCACCAGACCAACCAGGCGCCCCTGGACCTTCACCCGGTCGGGTCCGAAGATACGGGTCTCGTAGGCTGGGTTCGCCGCTTCCAGCGCGATCGACGCTCCTTTGCGCCGAAAGCGCTTCAGGGTGGCTTCCTCCTGGTCCACAAGAGCGACGATGATCTCGCCTGGATTGGCCGTTTGCGTTTCTCGAATAATGACGGTGTCGCCATCGAAGATACCGGCATCGATCATTGAGTCGCCTCTGACCTCGAGGGCGTAATGGTCCCCGCTGCTCAACATGTCGGGCGGGACCGCAATGGTGTGAGTCTGATGCTGGATGGCGTCGATCGGTACGCCGGCGGCGATGCGCCCCATGACCGGCACAGACACGACACCGGAAAGTCCGTCGTCGTTGCTGGCTTCGGGCTTGGGCTGGGAGGGAGGCGTTTTCCCAAGGCTGCCTTCAATGACGCTGGGCGAAAATTTGCGTGCGCCGGGATTGAGACCGGGGGCAATCGAATCCGGCAAGCGCAGAACCTCTAGAGCGCGGGCGCGGTTGGGCAGCCGGCGGATGAAGCCACGTTCCTCAAGCGCGGTGATCAACCGATGGATGCCCGACTTCGAGGCAAGATCGAGCGCCTCCTTCATTTCGTCGAAGGAAGGCGGGATTCCGGCCTCCTTCAGCCGCTCGTGAATGAACAGGAGAAGTTCGTGCTGCTTGCGGGTCAGCATGGGCGCCACCGAGAATCAGTTAAAAACAAAACCAGAACATACTCTATATGTTCCAGTTGTGTTCCGCAATACCTCGGATTTTATGTCTAGGTTGCGGCGAACAGCGCCTTGGCTCCATCGGCAACGAATTGAACGGCAAGGGCGGCGAGAATGACGCCCAGAAGCCGGGTGAGGATCGAGCGTCCCGTTTCACCCAGGAACCTGTCGACACGTTCCGCCAGCGTGAAGACCGCGTATGTGAGCAGGATTGTCGCCAGCAGGATTCCGAGCAGTATCAGCGTTCCAAGGAACGATCCGAATGCGCCAGACAGCAGGACGGTTGCCGAGATCGCGCCCGGGCCGGCGATCAGCGGGATCGCAAGCGGGAAAGCGGCGATGTTGCGTATCATGTCGCGGGTGATGGCGCGTTCGGCGCTCTTTTCATGCCGTTCCTGGCGGCGCTCGAAGATCATTTCGAAGGCGATGAAAAAGAGAAGCAACCCGCCGGCAACCCGGAACGCGGGCAAGGTGATCCCGAATATTGCGAGAATCGCGCTGCCGGCCACGCCGAAGAGCGCAAGGACCGCAAAACCGATAACCGCTGCACGGATCGCGACCTGATTGCGCTCGGAGCGGTTCATGCCGGTGGTCAATGCCAAAAAGAGCGGTGCCAGTCCGGGCGGATCGACAGTCACCAGCAGCGTGACGAATGCGTTGAAAACGGTTTCGTAGCCTGGCATCGGGTTCTCCTCGCAATCTCTCTAGCCGAGCTTGAAGGCGAGGGAAACGCCTCCGATATGGGTCGACGCTCTCAGACTGCGGCAATTTGTCAAGGAAACCATCCCCAGCCCTCTCGTATGCATCTGAAATTGCGTTGGATTTCCGTCATCGAAATATGCGTCTCAATTGGAGAATCGGCATTGAGTCATATATAACAGGCCAGTGATTCCTCATTTAGATTGTGACTCGATTTGACTGACCAGACGACGCCGAACGGACCGGGCGAGCCCGACGACATCGAGCCGATTTCCATCATCGAGGAGATGCAGCGCTCCTATCTCGATTATGCGATGAGCGTGATCGTCAGTCGTGCGCTGCCGGATGCGCGCGACGGCCTGAAACCCGTGCATCGGCGCATTCTCTATGCCTCCCATGAGAGCGGATACCACTGGAACCGGAAATATGTGAAGTCGGCCCGTCCGGTCGCCGACGTCATGGGTAAGTATCACCCCCATGGCGATGCGGCGATCTACGACGCCCTGGTGCGCATGGCGCAGAACTGGTCCATGCGTTTGCCGCTGATCGACGGTCAGGGCAATTTCGGTTCCATCGATGGCGATCCGCCGGCGGCGATGCGTTACACCGAGTCGCGGCTGACCAAGGGCGCGCACGAGCTTCTGGAGGATATCGACAAGGAAACCGTCGATTTCCAGGACACATACGACGGCTCCGCGCACGAACCCAAAGTGCTTCCGGCGCGCTATCCGAACCTCTTGGTGAACGGCTCGGGCGGTATCGCTGTCGGCATGGCGACGAACATCCCGCCGCACAATCTCGAAGAGGTGATCAACGGTTGCGTGGCGCTGATCGACAATCCGGCGATGGCGCTTCCCGAACTGCAGGCGATCATACCGGGCCCGGATTTCCCCACAGGGGGGCTTATCCTCGGCCGATCCGGTATTCGAAACGCATACGAGACGGGCCGCGGTTCCATCCTGATGCGCGGTAAGGTCGACATCGAACCGGCGCGCAACGATCGTGAAGCCATCGTGATTTCGGAGATCCCTTACCAGGTCAACAAGGCCTCGATGATCGAGAAGATGGCCGAACTGGTGCGCGACAAGCGCATCGAGGGCATTTCCGACATTCGCGACGAGAGTGATCGGCAGGGCTATCGCGTCGTGGTTGAATTGAAGCGCGATGCGGTCGCTGATGTCGTCCTGAACCAGCTTTACCGTTTCACGCCACTGCAGACCTCGTTCGGTGCCAATATGGTGGCGCTCAACGGTGGCAAGCCGGAGCAGATGAATCTGCTCGATCTTTTGAAGTCGTTCGTTTACTTCCGCGAGGAAGTGGTCAGCCGGCGAACGAAGTACTTGTTGCGCAAGGCGCGCGACCGTGCGCATGTGCTGGTCGGTCTTGCCATCGCCGTCGCCAATATCGACGAAATCATAAAGCTCATTCGCCATGCTCCGGACCCTCAGACGGCGCGTGAGCAGTTGATGGAGCGCCGCTGGCCGGCCGCCGATGTGGAGGCGCTGATTCTCCTGATCGACGATCCGCGCCACCGCATCAACGAGGATGGCACCTACAATCTGTCCGAAGAGCAGGCGCGCGCGATCCTGGAACTGCGTCTTCAGCGTCTGACCGCACTCGGCCGCGACGAGATTGCAGACGAGTTGAACCAGATTGGCGTGGAGATCAGCGAATATCTGGAAATCCTGTCATCGCGGGCGCGTATTCAGCAGATCGTGAAAGACGAGCTCATCGGCGTGCGTGAAGAGTTCGGGACGCCGCGTCGCACTCAGATTATCGAAGGCGGTGCGGACCTTGACGATGAAGATCTGATTCAGCGCGAAGACATGGTCGTCACGGTCACGCGCAAGGGCTACATCAAGCGTGTGCCGCTCTCGATCTACCGGGCCCAGGCGCGTGGCGGCAAGGGCCGCTCGGGCATGTCGACCAAAGACGAGGATTTCGTCACCCGGCTGTTCGTCGCCAACACGCACACGCCCATTCTCTTCTTCTCCTCACGGGGCATCGTCTACAAGGAGAAGGTCTGGCGCCTGCCGATCGGCACGCCGCAATCCGTGGGCAAGTTCCTGCGAAACATGCTGCCGCTTCAAGAGGGCGAGAGCATTACGACCATCATGCCGCTGCCTGAAGACGAGGATAGCTGGGGCGCGCTGGACGTTATGTTCGCCACCACGCGCGGTACTGTGCGTCGCAACAAACTGTCGGATTTCGTCCAGGTCAACCGCAATGGCAAGATCGCCATGAAGCTGGATGATCCGAGTGACGAGATCCTCGGCGTCTACACCTGTACAGAAGATGACGACGTTCTGCTGACGGCGGCTTCGGGTCAGTGCATTCGCTTCTGCGTCACCGATGTGCGCGTCTTTGCCGGACGCAACTCGATTGGCGTGCGCGGCATCAATCTGGCCGAGGGCGACCGCGTCATCTCCATGGCCATCCTGGCCCATGTGGAGGCAAGCCCGGCCGAACGCGCCGCCTATCTCAAGCAAGCCGCCGCCGAGCGGCGTCTGGCTTCTGGTGAAGACGAGGAGGTGGCGCTCACCAACGAGGATGTCGGTGAGGAGGAGAGCCTGTCCACGGAGCGTTTCGAAGAGCTTCAGGCGCGTGAACAGATGGTGCTCACCGTCAGTGAGCTTGGCTATGGCAAGCGCTCGTCAAGCTACGATTTCCGGGTAACGGGTCGCGGCGGTAAGGGCATTCGCGCCACTGATGTCGCCAAGACCAACGAAATAGGCCCGCTGATCGCAGCTTTTCCGGTCGAGCACGAAGACCAGATCATGTTGGTTTCGAACGCCGGTCAGGTCATTCGTGTCCCGGTTGACGGCATCCGTATTGCAAGCCGTGCCACAAAGGGCGTAACGATTTTCAACACGGCCAAGGGTGAGAAAGTTGTCTCTGTGGAGCGTATCTCGGACACGCAGGCGGACGAGGAAGAAATAGACGCTATCGAGAACGCCGTGGAAGCCGTAGAAAATGCAGACATTTCCACTGGCGACGACGACAATGCCGCCGAGTGATCGGCGGCGTACTATCAGCGGAAACGTCGATCGGCAGTGCCGCGTACGCGGTTTTCAAGCTTGATGCGGCTGGCTTCCTCGTGAAGACCGACTGCGGTAGCGATCAGCATTGCGACGGTCATTGCGGCGGCGAGCGTAAAGATAAGCATGGCTTGTCTCCTTTAATCTGTTAACGAAGAAAAGCGCCGTTTGGTTTCATGTTTCGGCTTGGCGCTTTTCCATCATTGGTGTTCTGACTAGCCAATTCGGTTCAAACCTGGCTTGAACGCTGCGTTCATTTGCAGTTCATTCTCTCACCGCTCACCCGGCTGAATCGGGCGGTGTGATTGCTGAATTGCCATCGCCCGGCAAGACGGTTACAAGCACGCCATGAGCGAACGTACAGCTTTCTACGCCGGGTCTTTCGACCCTTTGACGAACGGCCATCTCGATGTGCTTAAGGGTGCCTTGACTGTGGCCGACAGGATCGTGGTCGGTATCGGCGTTCATCCGGGAAAAAAGCCACTTTTCAGCTATGAAGAGCGCGTCGCGCTCATTCGGCGGTCCGCCGTGGCGGAACTGGGCGATGATGCCGGGCGCATCGAAGTCGTCGCGTTTGACAAACTGGTGATCGATGCCGCGCACAAGCACGGCGCCTCGATCATGATCCGCGGTCTGCGTGATGGCACGGATCTGGACTACGAAATGCAGATGGCGGGTATGAACGAAACCATGGCGCCAGACCTACAGACGGTCTTTTTGCCGGCCAGCCCGTCTGTACGCACAATTACTGCCACACTTGTGCGTCAGATCGCTTCCATGGGCGGAGACATCGCGCCATTCGTGCCTTCCGTTGTTCTGGAAGCGCTGACGGCCAAGTTTTCCGCCTGAAACCAAAAGGAGAGTTTCATGCAGCTTTGCAAGCTAGCCTCGTCTGCGCTCGTGGCCGGTGCCCTTATGATCGGCCTCGGCGTCGCTTCGGCCGCAGAACCGGAAAACACGATGATCCTCACGCTCAAAAACGGTGAAGTGACCATCGGTTTGCGGCCCGACCTCGCTCCCAAGCATGTCGAGCAGGTCAAGGCCCTGGTCGAGGACGGCGCTTACGATAATGTCGCGTTTCATCGTGTCATCGACGGTTTCATGGCGCAGACTGGAGACGTTCAGTATGGCGATGTCGAAGATGGATTCGACGCCCGCCTCGTCGGTACCGGCGGCTCCGACAAGGCTGATCTTCCGGCCGAGTTCTCGGATGCTGCTTTCGCTCGTGGCACCATAGGCATGGCTCGATCGCAAGACCCCGACTCTGCCAACTCCCAGTTTTTCATCATGTTCGCGCCCGCAGAGCACCTAAACGGACAATACACGGTGATCGGCGAGGTCGAATCGGGCATGGAATTGGTCGACAAGATCAAGAAGGGCGATTCCGCCCAGAATGGCATGGTGCAGAATCCGGACAAGATTCTCTCCGCGCGCATGGCGAGCGACGACGCGAACTAGCCGCGGCACTATCAAGATAGGAAAGGTACAGGAATGGCTGACATCAAGGATCCGGAAAACACCATCGTCATGGAAACGACCAAGGGCAAGGTCGTCATACAGTTGTTTCCCGACGTTGCTCCCGGACATGTGAGCCGCGTCAAGGAACTGACACGCGAGAATTTTTATGATGGCGTCGTCTTTCATCGCGTAATCGACGGTTTCATGGCTCAGACAGGAGACCCCACGGGGACTGGTATGGGCGGTTCCGACAAGCCGGACCTGAAGGCCGAATTTTCCAACATGGCGCACGAGCGGGGCACCTGCTCGATGGCGCGCTCGCAGAACCCGAACTCCGCCAATTCACAGTTCTTCGTCTGCTTCGACAAGGCGCCGTGGCTCGATCGTCAGTACTCCGTGTGGGGGCAGGTCATCGAGGGCATGGACAGCATCGATCAGATCAAGCGCGGCGAACCGGTTTCCGAGCCCGACTCCATTATTTCCATGCGGGTCGCGGCCGACGCCGCTTGATTTCTCCGTCACCGGGCGATGTTCGTCGCCCGGTGTCTCGCCAGCCGATTTGCGATGCGCGTAGACCTTTTCGATTTCGATCTTCCGGAAGAACGGATTGCACTGAGGCCGGCCAATCCGCGTGATTCCGCACGGCTTCTGACAGTGCGGGGCGAAACCCTTCACGACCATGTGGTGCGAGACCTTCCCGACCTCCTTCGGCCTGGCGATGCTCTCGTTTTTAACGATACGAAGGTGATCCCGGCGCGTTTGGGTGGCATCCGCCGCCGCGGCGGGGCGCAAGCGCGCATCGAAGCCACACTGCATATGCGCGAGGGGCCCGATCGCTGGCGCGCTTTTTTGAAGCCCGCAAAACGTGTGAATGTCGGTGAGCGCATTCACTTCGGCCACGAAGGCGAAAGCTGCTTTCTGGGCACATTGGAGGCGACGGTCGCGGAGAAGGGCGAGGGCGGTGAAGCGCTTCTAGTCTTCGATTTTTCCGGACCGGTGCTGGACGAAGCCATTGCCGCTGCCGGTCATATGCCTCTGCCGCCCTACATCGCGGGCAAGCGCGCGGAGGATGCGCGCGATGAGGTTGACTATCAGACCGTCTATGCGCGTGAGGAGGGCGCTGTGGCGGCACCGACTGCGGGTTTGCATTTCACGCCTGAGCTCATGCGGGCACTCGACGCCGCTGGCATTGAACGGCATTTCGTGACGCTTCATGTGGGAGCGGGTACGTTTCTACCCGTGAAGGTGGCCGATACCGACCATCACAAGATGCATTCCGAGCGCGGCGAGGTGAGCGCAGCGACTGCGGCCGCGCTGAACGCCGTGAAAGCACGGGGTGGACGTGTCGTTTCGGTGGGCACGACATCGCTACGGCTTCTGGAGAGTGCATCGCAAAGAAACGGCGAAGTGGAAGCCTGGTCCGGTGCGACCGACATCTTCATCACACCCGGTTATCGCTTCCGCATGGTCGATGTGCTGATGACCAATTTTCATCTGCCGCGGTCGACGCTTTTTATGCTGGTTTCGGCCTTCAGCGGTACGGACACGATGAAGCGTGCGTATGATCACGCGATCCGCAACGAATATCGCTTCTATTCCTATGGCGATGCCAGCCTGCTTTTCAGGGACGATCAACCGTGAGTGACCGGTTCACCTTCCGACTTATGACAACGGATGGCGATGCCCGCCGAGGCGAGATTTCCATGCCGCGCGGTACGATCCGCACGCCGGCCTTCATGCCGGTGGGAACGGCGGGCACGGTCAAAGCCATGTATATGGATCAGGTGCATGACCTGGGCGCCGACATCATCCTCGGCAATACGTACCACCTGATGTTGCGTCCGGGTGCCGAACGGGTGGCCCGGCTTGGCGGTTTGCACGAATTTGCCCGCTGGCCGTATCCGATCCTGACGGATTCGGGTGGTTTTCAGGTCATGTCGCTGGCGGACCTGCGCAAAATCACCGAAAAGGGCGTCACCTTCCGCTCTCATGTGGATGGCCGGGTATTCGAGATGCCGCCGGAGCGCTCGATCGAGATACAGGGGCTGTTGGGTTCGGACATCCAGATGCAGCTCGATGAATGCGTGGCGCTGCCGGCTGAAGATGCTGAGATCGAAAGAGCGATGGAACTCTCGCTGCGTTGGGCCGAACGCTGCAAGACTGCATTCGGCGATCAGCCGGGCAAAGCGATGTTCGGCATTGTGCAGGGTGGGGACAAGCCTCGCCTGCGTGAGCGTTCGGCCAGCGCCCTGGCGGGAATGGACCTCAAGGGCTATGCGGTCGGCGGGCTCGCGGTCGGAGAACCGCAAGGGGTGATGCTCGACATGCTCGAAGCCACGTGTCCCGTGCTGCCCGTTGAGAAACCGCGTTACCTGATGGGTGTTGGCACACCCGACGACATTCTGAAGTCGGTGGCGCGTGGGATCGACATGTTCGATTGCGTAATGCCGACGCGTGCCGGGCGGCATGGCCTCGCTTATACCCGGCACGGCAAGATCAATCTGAAGAACGCAAGGCACGCTGAGGATATGCGACCGCTGGACGAGCAGAGCGATTGTCCCGCTGCCCGCGATTATTCGCGCGCTTATCTTCACCATCTGGTCAAGGCGGGGGAGTCTCTCGCCGGCATGTTGCTCACCTGGAACAACCTCGCTTATTACCAATCATTGATGCAGGATATAAGAGACGCGATCGAGGCTGGCAGGTTTGCCGGACGCGCCGCCGAGATCAGCAGCGGTTGGGAAAAGGGCGATCTGCCCCCACTTTGACGAAAACTGCCCAAACATGTGGCAGAGACCTGCAATCACGGCGCAAAGACTGGGCATGCTGTGCTCTGGCATGGGGCACTTTTCGTAACCTATAGAAACAACTTGCTTTTTTCTGGTATCCCCGTTGAAATGCTCGGGAGAGGAGCATTTCTTGACGCCATTTGACGAGATGCGCCTGGGGGGCCAGGCCCGAAATCCTTACGAAGACTATCAGGGCTGGTTTGACCGGCAGGATCCCAAACGCCTGAAGCAGAAGGCCGACGATGCCGAGCGGGTGTTCCGAAGAACCGGCATCACTTTCGCGGTTTACGGCGATCAGGAAGCCGCCGAACGGCTTATCCCCTTCGATATCGTTCCACGCATTATTTCTGGTAAGGAATGGCGCCGGCTCGTACAGGGCATCGAACAGCGCGTTCAGGCGCTCAACGCTTTTCTCGACGATATCTATCATCGTCAGGAAATTTTGCGGGCGGGACGCATTCCCAAAGAGATCATTTCCAACAACGAGGCCTTTTTGCCCGAGATGATCGGCGTGCGGCCACCCGGCGGAGTCTACACACACATCACCGGTGTCGACATCGTGCGCACCGGCGAAAACGACTTCTTTGTTCTGGAGGACAATGCCCGCACGCCCTCTGGCGTTTCATATATGCTGGAGAACCGAGAGACCATGATGCAGCTTTTCCCCGAGCTGTTTCAGCAGGTCAAAGTGCTGCCGGTAGAGAACTACCCTCAGCTTCTACGAGAATCGCTCACCAGCGTAAAACCACAGCAATGCGATGGAAAACCGGCCATAGCCGTCCTGACACCCGGTAGTTTCAATTCTGCCTATTTCGAGCACGCATTTCTCGCCGACCAGATGGGTGTCGAGTTGGTTGAAGGGCCCGATCTGCGCGTGGTTGACGGCCATGTGGCGATGCGCACCACCCAAGGCTACAAGCGGATCGACGTTCTTTATCGCCGTGTGGACGACGATTATCTCGATCCACTGACCTTTCGACCCGATTCCGTGCTTGGGGTGCCGGGCATCATGGATGTATATCGCGCTGGCAAGATCACCATCGCCAACGCGCCGGGAACGGGAATCTCCGACGATAAGGCGATCTATTCCTACATGCCCGAGATCGTCGAATTCTACACTGGCCGCAAGGCGATTCTACCGAATGTGCCAACTTGGCGGTGCTCTGAACCGGACAGCCTCGCCTATGTGCTCGAGCACCTCGAAGAACTGGTCGTCAAAGAGGTGCATGGTTCCGGCGGTTACGGCATGCTGGTGGGCCCCGCCGCCTCGAAGAAGGAGCGTGCGGCCTTCGCTAGAAAACTCAGGGCAAGGCCGAAGAACTATATCGCGCAACCCACGCTTTCGCTGTCTACTTGTCCGATCATGACCGGCAAGGGGCTCGCGCCTCGGCATGTGGATCTGCGTCCTTTCGTGCTGGTGTCCGATCGCATTCGCATCGTGCCGGGCGGTCTGACGCGGGTGGCGCTCAAGAAAGGGTCGTTGGTGGTCAACTCATCGCAGGGCGGTGGCACCAAGGATACCTGGGTTCTGGATGATTAGGGCGCTCTGATATGCTTCTTGGACGCTCGGCGAACGGATTGTACTGGATGGCCCGCTATATCGAGCGGGCCGAGAATATGGCACGTCTTGTCGATACTGGGCTGAGGCTCGCACTGACCCAAACGAGCGCATCTTCAGACGAATGGGCTTCCGTCCTGACGAGCGCGGGTGTGCGGGATCTGTTCGAGCAGGAAAACGACACGTTCGACACGGCGACGGTGACGAATTTCCTGCTTCGAGACACAGCCAACCCCTCCAGCGTTCTTTCTTCGATCGATACCGCACGCATGAATGCGCGCATGGTGCGGACCGCGCTGACGCGAGAGACCTGGGAAAGCGTGAACGAGGCGTGGATGGCGTTGCACCGAATGCTGAAACGGCGCGTCGACGAGCCTGACCTGCCCGCCGTCCTCGATGCGGTGAAGCGTGAAACGGCGCTTATTCGCGGTGCGTTTCAGGGCACGATGCTGCGTAACGAGATCTTCGATTTCGCCCAAATGGGGACGATGATCGAGCGCGCTGACAACACGGCGCGTATACTCGACGTGAAATACTATGTGCTTTTGCCTTCGGCCGCGTGGGTTGGCTCGTCGCTCGACAACAGCCAGTGGCAGACGATCTTGCGTTCGGTCTCGGCATTGCGCTCGTATCGCTGGACCCATGAGGGCGACTTCAATCCGGTCAACATCGCCGATTACTTGATCCTCAACCGCCGGATGCCGCGTTCGCTGGCCTTCTGCTATCGGGGCATTTGCGATTCCCTCGATTATTTGGCGGATGAATATGGCGATCGACGAGCCTGCAATGAAATGGCCGATACCAAGCTGGAAAAACTGAAAACCGCCGCCGTCTCGGATATATTCGATGAAGGTTTGCACGAGTTCCTGAGCGACTTCATCCGCGACAATGCAGCGCTGGGGAACCAGATTGCAGCAGACTTCCGCTTCTACTGAGGGCCGCCCAATGCGCCTGAAAATCAAGCATCGCACGGAATACCGGTATGACGCGCCTCTCTCCTATGCGCTGCAGCGCCTGCGCCTTTTCCCGCAAAGCGGGCCCACGCAGGAAGTCTTGGAATGGTCGTTAAAGACGGAAGGCGCAGTGCGGGAAGCGCAGTTCATCGATGGCTTTGGAAACGACACGCGTCTGGTCAGCATCGATGGCGACCCTCGAGCGATCGTGCTCGAAGCGTCGGGCGTGGTGGAGACCCGCGATACCGCGGGCGTGACAGGAAAGCATCAAGGCCTCGCACCGCTCTGGTTGTTTGAACAGCAAACTGCGCTTTGCAGTGCAGGACGTGGCATTTCGGCGCTACTCAAAGACATTCCAGGTGATACGGATGTCGAACGTTTGCATGCCCTCATGAGCGAGGTCCGCGAGCGCGTCGCCTACAAGGTCGGCACGACGGATGCCGCCACCACGGCGGAGGAGGCACTCGCGAACGGGGAGGGTGTGTGTCAGGATCATGCCCATATCTTCCTGACCGCGGCGCGTCTCATGGGGTTCCCTGCACGCTATGTGAGCGGTTATCTGCGCATGGACGACAGCGACGAGCAGGCAGCGAGCCACGCTTGGGCAGAAACGCATCTCGAGGGGTTGGGCTGGGTCGCTTTTGATTGTTCCAACGGCATTTCGGCTGATTCCCGTTATGTACGGGTCGCAACGGGCCGGGATTATCGCGACGCGATGCCCGTTATGGGGATCAGGATCGGGCAGGCGCAAGAAGAGCTTGCGGTTCAGATCACGGTTGAGCAGTAATCGTTCATGACGAATCTCAATGAGGCACGGTCCGGATGACCTATTGCGTCGGACTGAAAACACGACAGGGCTTGGTGTTCATGTCCGACACACGGACAAATGCCGGAGTCGACAACATTTCCACCTTCCGAAAGATGCATTGCTGGCAAGAACCCGATGATCGGGTTCTGGTATTGCTTTCGGCGGGCAATCTGGCCACGACGCAAGCCGTTGTCAGCCTGCTTGACGAACGAACCAAAGCACCGGACGAACGCACGGCCTCGATGCTCGAGACGCCTTCCATGTACCAGGCGGCCCGTCTGGTGGGCGATACGGTCAAGGAGGTTATTCGCCAGTCGGCGCCGGCAGGCCAAAGCGCCGATGCGTTCGGCGCATCGTTCATTCTTGGTGGGCAGATCCGCGGTATGGAGCCGCGCCTTTTCCTGATCTACCCGGAAGGCAATTTTATTGAAGTCGGCGCGGACACGCCTTTTTTCCAGATCGGCGAGACCAAATACGGCAAGCCCATTCTCGTGCGCGCTTTCGATCCAACGATGAGCCTGGAGGAAACGGTAAAACTTTTGCTCGTGTCGTTCGACTCGACGCTTAAGTCCAATCTTTCCGTCGGCCTGCCGATCGACCTTCTTTTCTATGAAAACGACAGTTTCCGGATCGGTTATGAAAAACGCATTGAAGCCGATGATCCATATTTGCGGGCAATTTCCGAGGGCTGGTCTGACGCCCTGAAGACGGCGTTTAAAAGCCTTCCGGATTTCGAGCGCTGATGTGTGGTCGCAAACGGCCTTTGTCGTCAACGATACGAGGCGCGTGATCGCATCTAAAAAGGTTCTAGATCGCGAGCGCGTCGGCCTCTTTTAGGCTGACACCGGTGATCCGATATGTCCCGTCGGCCTGCCGCTCGAGAGTATAGACCGCTTCGTAGCTTTTGCCGTTAGCTCCGGTCGTCAGAACGCGTTGCATGACAGTGGATGCGTCTGGCTCGATTGACTTGCCGAAGGCGTAATTGCGTGGACGATACACAGGCTGATAGCTGCGCGTCACCATCGCCATGAATCTTTCGAGCGTCGGAAACAGCTTTTTGATGTTGGGTGCCGCATAGGAATATGCTTTTGCATTGTCCCCCGCCAGAAACGCTTCGATCTGGTTCCTGATGGACGATTGGGCGGCGCGGATTTCGGCGTCGCCGGCGAAAGCGAATATGGGCGCGAGTGCTGTCAGGACAATCGTCAGCAGTAAACGTCTCATTTCAGTCTTCCTCCTCTCGGCTGCCTTGTAAAATGCCTCTGGAAAGGCAGTGTCGCATGTTTCTACCATCTGCGAAGGTACG
>ENA-ORCW01000387-ORCW01000387.1-marine-metagenome-genome-assembly--contig:-NODE-387-length-30183-cov-4.042350_pt1 | contig 30183 bp, 17 predicted proteins | sample MGYA00237784_ERZ508517 | MGnify/ENA primary metagenome ERZ508517 (study PRJEB26187, sample SAMN06268979) | marine metagenome | isolation source: Tt ae E1 feedstock associated aerobic enrichment on... | reverse complement strand
GGACGCACCCTGGCGTCGGCTCTGGATCGTCCGGTGTTCTACCCCGAGTCGCTCGACGTGAACTGGGAGAGTGCCGAGGTTCTTCCCAACGCTCCGCTTCCGATGCGGGCCGATCGCACCACGGTCTATCTCGCTCGCGGTCGCGTCGCTGGCGAAGCCACGATTGCCGTGGCCGGCTCGATCGACGGCAACCCGGTCTCTTTGAGCTGGAATCTGCCCGAGCCGAGGTTTGTTCACGGAAACACCTTCCTGGCCCACCTGTGGTGGCAGGCCGAAACGGACAAGGGCCTGAGCAACGGCCTGGCCGGCGACGAGATGATTGCGGCGACGCATCAGCTCTTCGAAGACTCGGTCGCCCAGCTCGAAGCCCAGGGGCAGCAGGCCCTGGAACGGGGTCAGACAGATGTTGCTGAGCAGATCGGCCTTCAGCTCCGCAATATCGATCCCCGCAACGTGCGAGCCGCTTCGCTGATCGACGGTGGTCGTGCCGAAGTCCGCATGGTGGCCCAGGCTCAGCCGGCTCCCGCACCGGGCCCGGTTGTCGAGCCGCCTCCGCCAGGAGCCCCGCAGCCGGGACTCGAACAGCGTGAAGCTCCGGCCGATGCCAGCCGCATCGAACTCGTCGAGCAGGCCCGCATCGTCAAGGCCGAGAAGCTGCGTCTGGAACTGGAAGAAGCGATTCAGCTCGCTCAGCAGATTCTCCCGACCGACCCGGCCATCGCCGAAGCTCAGCTGGAAGGCGTGCGGGCAACGATCAAGTCGGCAACCGACATTGATCCCGACGTGCAGGGCGAACTTCTGCGTCAGGTGACCGCGGCCCTGCAGGACGTTCGTTCGAAGACGGAAGTCATCATCGCCCGTCAGGCGGAAGCGCAGCGGCGTCTGTCGGAAATTGAAGCCCAGAAGCGACTGATCGACTTCGTGGACCTTCGCGAAGAGAAACTCGAACAGCTCGTCGACCGGGTTCGTGCCCTGATGGACGAAGGCTTCCACGGCAATCCCAACGCCTTCGAAGAAGCCGAAGCGGTTGCCCGCATCATCGAATCGAACGAGCCTGGCAATGCCGTCGGTATCGCGGCCCTGTTCACTGCAGAAGCGGCCGGTCAGCTCGACAAGGCCTACCGGCTCAAGTCGCTGCGTGCCGACCGTCTGCTGGAGACCATGTACCAGGTCGAACTGTCGCACGTGCCGTTCCCGGACGAGCCCCCCATCCGTTACCCGCCGGCTGAAGTCTGGCAGGCCCTGACCGAACAGCGTCGGAAGTGGAGTTCGGTTGACCTGCACCAGAACAGCCCGAACGAGCAGCGGATCTACGAGCAGCTCGACGCGATCACCGAGATCGAGTTCACGGGCTCGCCGCTCAGCGATGTCGTGACCTACATCAGCGAACTGCACAATATTCCGATCCTCCTCGACGAAGCGGCCCTGTCGGAAGTCGGCATCGGCCCGGACGAGGAAATCAGCCTGATCATCTCCGGCATCAAGCTCCGCAGTGCCCTGAAGATCATGCTCGAAAACGTGCAGGGCGTGACGCTGACGTACCTGATCGAAGACGAAGTGATGAAGATCACCACGGCGGAAGTCGCCGAGGGTGAAGACAAGATGCAGACCCGCGTCTACCCGGTCGCCGACCTGGTCATCCCGATCCAGCCGCTCAACGGCGGATTCGGTGGTGGCGGAATCGGTGGCGGCGGTGCCTTCGGTGGTGCCGGCGGCGGTGGATTCGGTGGCGGCGGCGGTGGATTCGGTGGCGGCGGCGGCTTCGGTGGAGGCGGCGGCGGCTTTGGTGGCGGTGGCCAGGGTGGTGGCTTTGGTGGTGGATTCTTCAGCATCCCCAGCGAAGCTCGTCCGGTCGACGCCGGCAAAAAAAAACCGTAAGCGACCGTTCACCGGCGCAAGCTGGTAAAACTGGCGAACTCCGCCTCGCGGAAAGTACAGCACAGGCACGGGACGTCCTTGGTCGACGTTCCGTGCCTGCTGCACGTTCGGACGCTCCGAAACCGGAGGCGACCGAACCGCCGATCGACGCGGACATCCCCGAGTACGCCGACAAGAAACCCGCCGACGTCTGGCCCGCCTTCTTCGCAAAGCATCGCCTTCCGACGGCAACCGTCCGCCGCCTGATCCTTCGGCTCCACAACGAAGGACGTCACGAGCATGCGATCGCGGCGATCCAGTCTGCGATCATCAACTCGCAGGCTCAGCCCTGGATGTACGAGGTCCTTGCGGTCTCGATGGAGATCGCCGGCCGCCCCAAAAAAGAGGTCGAGCGGGTCGTCATGGGGATGACCGACTTCGGCAATGCCGATTTCGGCAGCATGATGTACTCGGCCAACTATCTGGTCCGCTTCGAACGGAAGGATGCCGCCCTGCGGATGTACCGCCAGGCTGCCCGTCTGGCCCCCGAACGGCCTGAGCCGTACGTGCTGGGATTGAAGCTGGCGCGTGATCTCGAGGATCCACGGGAGATCCAGTGGGCGGCCACCGGCGTGCTCGCCCTGGACTGGACCAGCGGCTTCGAACAGCACCACAAGGATGCCCTGGTCGCGATCCGTGCCGCCGAACAGAAGCTCCGCAGGGCAGGGCAGAATGATGCCGCGGACGAACTCCTCAACGCGGCCCGTGAAGCCCGACGCCGCGACCTGCAGGTTGAGCTGACCTGGAGCGGTTCGGGCGACCTGGATCTGCTCGTCGAAGAGCCAGTCGGTGGAGTCTGCTCCTTCGAGCAGCGGCAGACCCCCGGAGGTGGCGTTCTGACCCACGACGGATATGGCCCGGACCCCGCAAACTGTCACGAAGACTACGTCTGCCCGATTGGATTCCCGGGAGAGTACGTGATTCGCGTTCGGCACGCGTGGGGCGAGATTGTCGGCAAGCGGGCCCGGCTGACGATCACCGTCGACGCCAACGGCCCGAACGAAAAGACGATCACGCGAACGATCCAGCTCACCGACGATGATGTCACGATTCGCGTTGATGTCCCCAAGGGTCGTCGCAAGCAGCCACGTACTGTCGCCGTGCACCGCATCACGCCCTGGATGCGTCCCGACCATCGGCTCGCGGCCCGACGCGATCGGCGCGATGTCGAAGGAATCGTCCGGGCACAGCACGAGTTCGAGCAGTCGAGGCGGCAACGACCGGATGTCCGGCCGGCAGGTGCTTTCGGGTATGCTCCGGTGGTCCGCGTCATCCCCGAGGGTGCCGCAGCGACAGGGCGCGTGGTCGTCTCTCCCGATCGCCGCTACGTCCGGATCGGAATCACACCGTTCTTCAGCAACATCACCGATGTCGAAACGTTCAGCTTCATCAACGGCGTGCAACCGTAGCGCTCGTCCGATGCGACCGCAGTTACGGTGAAGGAGTGCGACAGGGCCTCACACGCGGCCGTTCAGTCAGCGCGAACCAGGCCGGGCGTCACATCCAGATCGAGCGGCGCGGTGCGGCCCTCCTGCAGCAGCTTCCAACCGATCGCAGCCATCGCGGCGTTGTCGGTGCAGAGTTCTCGGGGCGCTACGATCAGCTCGAAACCGTCGTCAGCCGCGGCCTGTTCGAGTCGATCGCGAAGGCGTGCGTTGGCGGCCACCCCGCCTCCGAGGCAGACGGCACGGTGACCACGCTGTCTGACGGCGAGGCGAACCTTCGCGACGAGCACGTCGACGACCGCCTCCTGGAAACTGGCGGCGATGTCGGCAACGCGTTGAGGTGTCAATTCCGGAGGCGTCTCGTGGCGTCCGGGAATCCCCTGGGCCTCGTACAGCACCGCGGTCTTGAGCCCGCTGAAACTGAAGTGGAGCTCGTCGTCCCGAATAAACGACCGCGGAAAACGGAACGCTTCGGGATCTCCCCCCTCAGCTGCCTTCTGGATCGACGGGCCACCGGGGTAGGGGAGTCCCAGCAGGCTGGCGACCTTGTCGAACGCCTCGCCGGCCGCATCGTCGATTGTCGAACCGAGCAGTTCGAGCTCGGTCTCGGACCGGCAGTCGTACAGATTCGAGTGCCCTCCGCTGACCACCAGTCCCACCGCGGGAAAGATGTCCCGCCCGGCCGCCATGCGACAGGCGAACAGGTGTGCCTCGATGTGATTGACGGCAACCAGCGGCAGGTCCAGAATCCACGCGAGCGTCTTGGCCGCCGTCAGACCAACCAGCAGCGAGCCGACGAGCCCCGGCTCGGTGACAACGGCAATTCCGCTGAGCTGTTCGAGTTTGACGCCCGATTTCTGCAGCGCTTCGTCAATGACCGGAATAATCCGCTCGACATGGGCGCGCGAGGCGATCTCGGGAACAACACCGCCAAACCGCTGATGCAGCGCTTCCTGCGAAGCGACGATGTTGGATCGTACGTTGAGCGAGTCGTCGATGACAGCAGCAGCTGTCTCATCACACGACGATTCAATGGCAAGCAGGTACTGCACGGGAATAAAGGTGCCCGCACGCGGACAGCCGCATGCGGGCGTTTGCTGCTGAGGTTGTTGATGGATGCGGGACGGGGCCCGACGTCAGGTCGCCGTTGCGGGAGCCAGGAGCGGCAGCCGGATCAATGACGCGGCGTCCTTCTCGACTTTCTTGGCGCCGGCTTTCGGCTTCGCGTCGCCGGCATTCTCCTCGGACGTCTCGTCGGCGGAGTCTTCGCCATCGATCTGCCCGCGGACAAAGTCCAGCGCCTTTTCCAGCTGGGTGTCGACGAAGTCAGACTCGGGCACATCGTCACTGCCGAGCACGTCCCGCTGCTGACGATCCCGCTGGTACTGCCGCATCTGCTCGAACGAGAACTTCACGTCGAAGCCGTCGTCGGGCATCACGCCCCACTCGTCTTCTTCGGTGGCGTTGGGGAATCGGTGAATGTTCTTGCCGCTCGGGCGGAAATAGCTCGCAGTCGTCAGCTTGAGCTTGCTGTCGCCGTCGACCAGATCGATCACGGTCTGCACGCTCCCCTTGCCCCAGGTCCGTTCGCCGACGATGACGGCTCGACCGTGGTCCTGCAGACAGGCACTGACGATTTCGCTGGCGGAGGCACTGTAGCGGTTGACGAGAATCGCCATCGGAAAGCCGGAGAAGGTGCCGAACTTCTTGGCCGACCACGTGTGCGGGCTGCTGTTGCGTCCCTCGGTGCTGACGATCTTTCCGCTCTCGACGAACATGTCGGCGATTTCCACCGCCGCCTGCAGTCGACCGCCCGGATTGAATCGCAGATCCAGGATCAGTCCCTGCATGCCCTGATCGCGCAGTTTGCGGAGCGCGGCCCGGACCTCGGCCGCACTGCGGCGGGTGAAGTGGGTCAGACGCAGGTAGCCGATCTTCCGTTCCTCATCGATCATGAAGTCCCACGAGCCATCGTCGTTGTACGAGTTGCCGAGGACCGTATCGAGCTGGATGATCTCCCGGGTGACGACGACTTCTTCCACTTCGGTCGAGTCGGGATGCAGAATGCCCACCTTGACCTGGACGCCCGGTTCTCCCTTGAGGAGTTTGACCGCGGTATCAATCTCGCGGCCTTCGGGGAATTCCTTGACGGCCTGGCCTTCGATCTCGACGATGCGGTCGCCGGCACGAATTCCGGCCTCGTAGGCGGGACTTCCGGGCAGCGGCGTCATCACTTCGATGGAACGCTGCTCGCGGTCAAAATGGACCTGAATACCGACGCCGCCAAATTCCTGCTCGACCGCCTCGTTGAACCGGTCGAGATCCTGCGGACTGATGTAGTCGGAATAGGGGTCGAGCTTGGCAAGCATGCCCCGGACGGCCGCCTCGACCAGTTCCTGCCGGTCAACATCCTTGACGTAGTTGCGGTCAATCTGCTCGAACGTGTCGACGAATACCCGCATCAGCTCGTAGTATTCGTCCTGTTCCTGTGCACGAGCGACCTGCGTCCAGACGGCCAGCAGCAGCGTCAGTGTGGTCGTGACCCATGCTAACCGTTGCAAGGACTTCTCCATTCCCGTCCTCCTCGTGGAAGTGCCGACAGGCAATACATTTAACTGTTCGTTGATTCTAGGTGACTGCATCGGAGCGAGCAAGATGGCTCGAGTGCATCGCCCCGCTGCAGATGGGGCGACCGACCGTGTCGAGGCTTACCGGCAGCTGCGAAACTGCCCCGAAGTCTTTGCAGAACTGCATCGGCTCGAACTGGAGGGAGCCGGCGAACTGGCGATCCAGCAGCGACTGCGCAAGCAGTTTGACGATGTCGTCGTCCGTGGTGCCATCACGCTGCAGGAGCTGCGCCGACGGGCCGAATGCAGATTCAGCCACGCCGACCGGATGTGGTTTGACCGTCAGGGACTGGAGCAGGCGACCAGCGAGACGGTTGCCCGCCACAAGGCTCAGCGGTTCTCGCGCGCGACGTGGGATCTCTGCTGCGGAATCGGTGCCGATGCGATCGCCATTGCCGCCCGTGCACCGGTCACGGCCGTCGATCACGATGAAGCCACTCTCCAGCTGGCAGAGTGGAATGCCGCCGTGTACGGCGTCGAGGATCGCTTCACGTCGCTCCTCGCCGACGTCACGACGGTTGATCCGGGCAAGGATCTGGTGCACATCGATCCCGATCGCCGGGCCGGAAAGCGGGGACGGGCCGTGCGGCTGGAAGACTATCAGCCCGGTCCGGAGTTCCTGGAGTCGCTCATTGCGCAACGTACCGGTGGTGCGATCAAGCTGTCGCCGGCGAGCAACTTCGGAGGACGGTTCCCCGGTTGTGAGATTGAACTGATCAGTCTGCACGGAGAATGCAAGGAGGCAACGGTCTGGTTTGGCGAACTGGCCGGCGAGACGCCGTTCCGGGCCACGGTCCTGCCACAGGGAGAGACACTCGCGGGAGATCCGTTCGACTTCGATCCGGTCATCGAGCCACTGGGACGCTACATCTACGACCCCGATCCGGCCGTCGTGCGGGCCGGCCTGGTGGACGCTCTGGCCGCCGACTCGTCGCTGAACCGGCTCGACGATGCCGAAGAATACCTGACCTCCGACAGCCTGGTGGCCACCCCATTCGCGCGGGCCTTCGAAGTTCTCGATGTGGTTCCCTTCAAGGACAAGGCACTGCGGGAATACTTTCGTGGAGCGTCGTTCGGACAGCTGGAAATCAAGTGTCGTCACGTCCCGGTCGACGCGACAGCGCTGCGCAGAAAGCTGCGGCTGAGCGGCGACGAAGCGGGCGTGCTGATCGTCGCGCGAGAGTCCGGCAAGGCACGGGGCGTCATCTGCCGTCGCTGTACTCCGTGAGCTGACAGCGCGCAAAAAAAGAGCGTGACGGGTGAGACCTCACACCCGTCACGCCGGACCGAATGACGAACACGTTGTGTTGGTTATGTTTTCGCCTCAGCGGGACGCCTGCCGCCACGGAAGCTGGGCCAGCAGCTGCAACTGCTGCGGGGGAAGCTGCCGGGCCGACTGTACGTACGGGAAGGCGTACATCGACACCAGTCCCGACGTCAGTTCGCCGATGTAGATCACGCCGCGAGCCGGCGGTCCGCCCGCGGTGGTCCGCAGGTTCGCCAGGCCGGGAACGACAACATACTGAGCGCCTTCTGCCACCTTGAAGTCGGCAGCGACATTGCGTGCATACGAGTGAGTGAACGAGCCGGTCTGCGTGTTGTAGGCGGCTCCGAGCAGTCGACCGGTCGTGAAGTCGAGCACAAAGATCGCTTCGCTGTTCCCCGCGAGCGTCTCGACGGTACACATGGCAAACTTGTCACCCAGGGCGACGTCCGAGGCGTGGGCCGGCTCGTGCGGCCAGTAGTACGCCAAGGCCAGGCCGAAGACCATCCCGGTCACGAGCCAGACGAATCGGTGTTCCGTAAAGTTCCTGCGCACTGCCATTGGTCCTCCCGGCACAAACCGCGGTTCCACGGATCGAGTCAATACACGATGTGATCGTACCGGAACAGCGTTTCTGCTTCCAGCCCATGTTTGCCGGCGGGAACCGCCGAAAGTGGCGGACGGCGCCACCAGGCCACGCCATCCGGGAAGGTGACGTTTCCCGGACGTCTTCTGCAGTCCGCCCCCTTTGACATGCAGGCGGATGACATGCAGGCGGAATCGCTGCTGGAACACGCAACCTACAGTGACGTCAGATCCAGCGCCGGCTGACGTGCGTGCAGGAACCAGTCGTCCAGAACCACTCGACGCACGAAAGTCCGGTTCCGCAACAGCTGACGGGCGGCCGACTGCAGCATCGCATGGGGCAGCCAGCCGGCCATTCCCCGACCACGTGGACGGCCGAACCGATGAGTGATCCGCTCGACATACGGCTGAAGATCACCGGCCGACGGCAGCCTGAGCGTCTCGAGTTCCAGCAAGGTCTCGGCCGCCAGCAGGCCTGACTCGACCGCCGGGCGGATTCCTTCACCGCTCTGGGCATAGGCCAACCCGGCCGAGTCACCAATCAGCAGCACGCCGTCGTCCACCAGCCGGGGCAGTTCACACTCGTAGAGCTGATAGGCATGCCCATGAAAGCGGTCGGGAAGGTCTCCGGCCAGCGTTCCCCGGCGGCGGAGATCGTCCACGAACTCTGTCACCGCATGTGACAGGTTGCTGGCGTTGACGCGACCGAGTCCGATGTTGAGGTAGCGGCCCTTGCGGAAGCACCACCCGTAACCGGCCAGATCGTCACAGAAGTACAGCTCCGGGACGGTCGCCCGGACTCCGCACTCTGCAAGCTGCTGATCATCCGCCTCAAATTCGACTTCCTGAGCCGTGACAACGCTCGACGTTTCCCGTCGACGCGCTCCCAGTTCGCGTGCAACGGGACAGAAGTGTCCGCCCGCCCCCACCAGCACACCGGCCGTCATCGTACCGTTGATCAGCCAGTGGTCCTCGTGCTTTGACATTGTCCGCAGCGGCTCGCCAAGCACCAGTTCTGCGCCGCAACGCCGCAGCAGGAAGTCGTCGAACTCGCATCGCCGAATTCCGTAGCTGACGACCGTGTCGTAGTCGGTCTGCAGGTCGGCACCGCCAATGATCCCCGTCCGGAATCCCCGGATCGGCTGCAGCGTTCGCACGCCTCCGTACTCCTCCGGATCAATCTGAAGCGTTCTCCAGACAGTCGGAGTCACCCAGCCGGCACAGGTCTTGTTTCGCGGAAACTCCTTGCGGTCGATCACCGCGACGCTGCGTCCGGCATTCCGCAATCGCCATGCGCAGGACGAGCCGGCTGGACCTCCACCAACGATGACGACATCGTAGTGAGTCATGTCCGTGTCCTTTCGCGTCGAAGCCGATCCCAGACGGCCCCACGCGGCGTGTCATCGTCGCGATACTGATAGTCGCGGGTCCAGGGGACGTTGTTGCTCGCCCCCGGGGCGAAGACGACCTGGAACAACTGCAGCCAGCCGTACTCGAACGCCGCGATTGACGAGGTCAGGTAGAGCCGCCAGGTTCGCACAAAGTCCTCGTCAAACATGTCACGGACGGCGTCGACATTGTCTTCATAGCGTCGGAGCCAGTCCATGAGCGTGACGGCGTAGTGCAGCCGGATGTTCTCGACGTCGAGGACCGAGAAGTCCTGTTCTTCGAAGATCCCCATCATCTCGGCGAGCGTGGGGGGGGCCGCCCCGGGAAAGATCTTCCGCTCGATCCAGCGGTCAAGCTGCTGGGGATAGTTCCGACCGATCGTATGGATGAGCCCCCGGCCGTCCGGTGTGAGGCTGCGATGAATGACCTCTCCGAGTGCCGGGTAGTTCTCGATACCGACGTGCTCGAGCATGCCGACGGAAACGAATGCGTCGCACGTGCCCGAGATATTTCGCCAGTCGTCCTCGATGAACTCGACGCGATCGTCCAGTCCTTCCTGACAGGCCAGTTCGCGGGCATATCGGACCTGCTCGGCCGAGATGTTGTATGCACGAACATGCACGCCGTAGTTCCGCGCCATGTGCAGAGCCAGACCGCCCCAACCACACCCCGCCTCGATGACCTGTTCGCCAGGCTGCAGCTGCAGTTTCCGGCAGACGTGATCCATCTTGGCGACCTGGGCGTCTTCGAGCGTCATCGACGGATCGCGGAAGTACGCGCAGGTGTAGAGCATCCGTTCGTCGAGCCAGAGTCGGTAGAACGCGTTTCCAAGATCGTAGTGCCGGTGAATGTTGTCACGTGCTCCACTCAACGTGTTGGCATGTCGCCGACTGCGGGGCCGACCGTGGAACCAGCGGGGGCGGTCAGCTGCAGGGATCGACATGTACTCGTTGACCACGCGGAGTGGAGTGAGCAGATCCCCTTCGACGTCGATGCGGCCCGACGCGTAGCCTTCGGCAAAGTAGTACAGCGGATCGAGCAGCAGTCGCCAGAAGATCCCCCGATCCCGAATCACGATCCGGCATCGGGGCGGTGTGCCGTTGGCTCGAACGCTCTCCCCTCCCGGCAGGATCAGTTCCAGAGGTGGCGACCCGATCTGCCGCAGGACCCGACGCGCAATCGCAGCATTGAGTGTCCCTGCAGGAGGCTCCTCGCCGTTGATGCGGGCTGGGGGAGCCGGACCGATGCGCCTGGGCGTCGGTGACGAGGGAACGACGCAGTCGCTGTCAGGGTGATCGGAGGGAAACGACTCATTCGCACTCATGTCATGTCCCGAAGCAGACAGAAACCTCCTGGAGCAACGGACGACCGGTCCGCCAGGTTCGCCGGCCCGTATCCACCTGTTGAATGGTCCGGGGGCCATCGCAACCACCGGAGACCGCATCCGAATCCTGACAAGTCAGGCTGCCACAAATTGTCGCGACCTTCAAGGACGAATCCCCTTTGCCGGCCCCGGCGATGCCCCCGGGAGAAGCCAACGGCTGTGCGTCGCGGCCACCAGTTCGACGCCCCCCGTCGAGTCGGTCGTCATGTCCGAACGCCGACTGTTGTGACAGCTCGTCCGAATGTAGCGACGTTTCGTTTCTGCATCCCGGCATGTGTTATCGGGGCAACGAGGAGTTTTTGACCGGGTGGACAGGGAAAGCTATATGCCATCGCGTCCCATAGACAATCGGGCCCTCTGCGGGGATGCGCCATTGCCTGGTTCCGAGATGAGAACGCGAATGTACCGCCAAGCCAGCCCCCCTCGCGGCCGTCGCACCACCGCCCGCATTCCGCGCGACGGTGTCTGCGTTCTGAGACGTCGACAGTACGATGCCGAGGACACGATCCACCTGCTCCCGAATGGAGACGTCGCGCTCGGTTCGGACAACAGCTGCCCGTTGCACTTCGACTACGAAGGGGTCGCCCCGGTTCACTGCACGCTGCATGTCGAGGGACAACAGGTGACGCTCGAGGCGGTTTCGCGGATGACCTGGCTCAATGCCGGCCCCGTGCGGACCGCCCGGCTGCTCCCGGGAGACCAGCTGACGGTCGGTCCGATCGAGTTCGTCCTCGAAATTGTCGAGGAGGAAGAGGCCCCCCCGCCGGTCGCGTTCGACCCGTCGCTCCTTCTCGCCGAAGCCCATGCCCGGCAGGAGCTGGTCGACGCAAGCCAGCGCGCCATTCTCGAAGCCGAGCGGCTGCAGCAACGACTGCAGTCGATCGTTCCGCCCACGTCACAGCCCGAACCGCCATACAATCCGCCCCAGCCCTCCAGCCCCGTCAGTCCTCCTCCTGCAGGCAAGACGGCCGAGGCACTCAAGGCCGTCGAGGCGACACTGCAGCGACAGCGAGAGACGGTGGCCCGCCAGGAAAACGATCTGGCGATCTCCTCAGCGGCTCTGCGAGATGCGTGGGAACGCCTCCGTTCCCGCGAATCCTCCCTGGAAACCGAGTCGCAACGGGTCGACCGGGATGCGCGGGAACTCGACCGGGCCCGCCGTGACTTCCTCGACCTGCGGTCCCGGGAGCAGCACCTGTACCAGCTTCAGGCCGAGATTCAGGTCAAGCAGGCGGATCTGGTCAATCGCGAGATGGGACTGGACCGTCTTCGGGCCCGCCTTGCCGAACAACGGGAGAAACTGGCTGCCCAGGCAAAGCACCAGCGTCGGCAGGCCGCCGATCTGCACGCGGAAATCGACGAACGCCGGTTGACCCTCGACGAGCGCGAGTCGGAACTTGCGGCGGTGCGCGAGCAGCTCGATGCGGAACGCCGAGAACTCGACGCCCGGCAGACGGACATCGCCACGCAGCTGCAGGAACTGGACGCCCGGTCGCGCGCCATCGCGGAACAGCGTCAGGAACATGAACACCGGCAGCAGGAACAGACTGAGGAGCAGACCCGTCTGGCAGAGCTGAGACGCGAACTCGAAGAGAGCGTCGCCGAACTGGACCGTCAGCAGGAAGAACTCGATGCGCGTTCAGTGGAACTGCAGACGCGCCAGGAGGAACTGGACGCCAGAGCCGCCGAAATCGAGTCGCATCTGCACGGACTGACGGAGGAGCGGCAACGGCTCGACGCCGAACGCCGGGCGTGGGCCGATCAGCGAGATGCCGAAGAAGCCGCCCTCATCGAACAGACACGGGCCGTCGAACAGGACTCTGCGGACCTTGAGCGTGAGCGTTCCGAACTCGCCGAAGCGCATCGTCAGATGACCGCCTCGCGGGAAGAACTCGATGTTCGTTCGGCACAACTTGACGAGCAGGCCCGGCAGCTTGCGGATGCCCAGCAACAGCTCGTCACGGATCGGGAGGCATGGACGGCAGAACGCAACGCACGGGAATCCGATCTCGAACACCGAGCCCGGCACCTGGACGAGCGAGCAGCGACGTTGACGGGAGAACGGGCGGAACTCGACCGCCTCCTCGACGAAGTCGCGTCGCAGCAGGCGCAGCTCGATGCCGAGATGACGGATCTGGAAGACCACCGCAGGGAGCTGGCCGACGCCCGACAACAGCTGGAAGCGGAGCGAGACGAATGGGCCGTTCAGCAGTCTGAAGAACAGTTTCGTCTGGAGCAGCAGGCGCAGGAGCTCAAGGCGCAGGAGGATCTGCTTCAGGAGGAACGAATCGCCCTCCGTGAACAGCTCGCCGCCCTCGAACCGCAACAGCAGGAACTGGATCGGCGCGCGTCGGAACTCGACGCAGGACAGCAGGAACTGACTGAAGCACAGCGTCAACTCGCGGCCGAACAGGACGAGTGGACGCGCCAGCGGGACGCGGAGCAGGCCCTTCTCGATGAGCGTCTGCGGGACATCAACGCGCGACAGGCCGAGGTCGATCGTCAGGTCGCAATCCTGGACGAACGCCAGGACCGGCTGTCGGAAGCACAGCAACGGTACGAAGCCGAACGCCTCGAGTGGTCCGCCCGTCAGGCGGGGGAATCGTCCGAACTTGACGAGCGGAGCCGTCTGCTCGAAGAGAAGTCGGCGCAGCTGGCAGCGATCCAGGAGGAACTCGACGAACGTCTTGGCAGCATCGACCACCGCCATTCCGAACTCGTAGAACAATCTGCACGCCTCAGGGAGCACGAGCAGCGTCTTGCAGAAACACAGCAGCAACTGGAGCTCGATCGTCAGCACTGGGAAGACCAGCGAGCCGCACGGGAGTCGGAACTCGAGCAGGAGAGGCGCGATCTCGAAGCGCAGTCCGCCCAGCTCCAGACTCTTCAGTCGGAACTCAACGAACAGAAACGCGTTATTGACGAACGGCGTGAGGAGACGGACTCCCGTGCAGCGCAGCTCGATCAGGATCAGCAGCGTCTGATTGCGTCGCGGGATGAGCTGGTGCGTGAGCAGCGCGAGTGGGCGGAGCAGTGCCGCACAAGAAACGCCGAACTTGAAGAGCAGGCCACGTCTCTGGAGAAGCAGGCTGCTTCCCTCGAGCAGGAACGAACGACGCTGGACGAACTGCTCGATGACCTCGCCGCACAGCAGGCAACGCTGGATCAACGTGCAGAAGAACTGGACCAGGCGCGACAGGATCTGGCCGAAGCACAACAGACTCTCGATGCCGAACGCGAGGCGTGGACCGCACAGCGGGAGCGTCAGCAGGAAGAACTCGCGCAGCAGCAGCAGTCACTGCGTGCCGCGCAGGAGTCGGTTGATCGGGACCGCACCGCTCTGGAGCAGCGAGCCGCCGAGCTGGATGAACAGGCCAGCGCATGCGAGACGCAGGCGGTTGCCCTCCGGGAGGAACGGTCCGCACTGGACGAGTTGCTCGACGACATCGCCGCTCAGCAGTCCGAGCTGGATCAACGCTCCGAGGAACTCGCTCGAGCCCGGCAGGAGCTTGCTGACGCTCAGCGGTCGCTCGATACCGAACGGGAGAAGTGGTCCACGCAGCGGGACCGCCAGCAGGAGGAGCTCGACGCGAAACTGCAGTCCGTGGCAAGCGGACAGGAGTCGCTGCAGCAGGTTCGCCTCGCTCTTGAACAACGTGCCGCCGAACTCGAAGAATCGCAACACGCTCAGCGGGCCGAGTCCGATCGGCTGGCAACCCACCTCGAAGAGCTTGCCGCCAGAGAACAGGAACTGACCGCCACACAGTCGGCAACCGAGACGCTGCGTGCCCAGCTGGACGAAGAACGCAACGCCTGGGAAGCGGAACGCGACGAGTGTGCGCGGCTGCTCGAAGAACGCGAACGGACTCTCGACCGCCTTGAGCAGGAACTGGCGGATCGACAGCGTGCCGCGGGTGACGCAGCCGATGCCACATCCGAGATCAAGCGGCTGCAGGATGCTCTTCAGTGCGAGCAGCAGCAGGCGGCGTCTGTTCGGGAAGAGCTGGCCCGTCGGGACGCCGAACTCGAATCGGCAGCTCGCGAACTCTCCGCGCGGGAAACGACGCTTCAGGAACAGCAGGCCGAAATCGAGACGCTGCGGACCAGAATCGCCGAGGTCGAACAGCAACTGACGCAATCGCGCAGTGACGCTGACGCAGCACGTCAGCAGTTGGAGGCGGACCGGCAGGATCACGATCACGAGCTGGAGACCGAGCGAGCACGACTTGAATCGCTGGGAGCGGAACTCTCCGAGAAAGAAATCGCACTTCAGCAGCGACTCGACGAACTGCGATCGGATCGTGAGGCGTTCGACGCGGCACAGAGTGTACTTCGGGTACAGGAGGAGGAGCTTCGGGCCCATGCCGCAGAACTGGAGGAGCAGGAATCCAGACTTCACGCGGAACAGCTGACTCTGTCCGAGAGCCGTGAGTCGCTCAAAGTCGAACAGGACAGGCTTGCCTCCGAGCGAGCAGAACTGGACGAACAGAGGCAGGCTCTGATTGCGGACCGGGAGGAACTCGAAGCGAACGTCGCGGCGTTTGAGACGGCTTCAGCGACGGCAGCCGATCTTGCGGATCTGGAGCAGCAGAAATCACACATTGCCCAGGAACAGCAAGCCCTCGAGCAGCGACAGCAGGCACTCGAGGAAAAGCAGCAGACGCTCAAGGTCGCCAGCGAAGCCCTTGACGAACGGGCCGTCGCACTCGACCGCCGGGAACAGTTGATCGCGGAGCAGGAACAGACGCTCGCAACGGAACAGTCGCGGCACGAGGAAGAGCGACAGGCCCTGCAGCAGGCATGGGCTGCTCTGGACACGGAGACGGCCGCGTTCGAGGCGAGGAAAGCCGAACACGTCTCCGCAGTCGTGTCGGGTCACGAGCCGCAGGACTCCGCCGATTCCGTCGATGCCACTCCAGAGAGCGACTCCCTCGAACCAGCGTCCGACGCCACTGAAGATGCAGTCTCAGGAGGTGCAGTGTCGGAAGGTGATGACGGGGCATCAGGCGACGCCGAGGTTGCCGCCACCGACGACGCTGTTCCGGCGGATGCTGTTCCGGCGGATGCTGTTCCGGCGGATGCTGTTCCGGCGGATGCTGACAGTGACTTGATCGTCGATTCGTCAATCGATTCCGGACTGTCGCCTGCCGAGGCGGTCGCTCACAGGGACGAGCCTCCGGCTCATCCGGATGAACCTCATCTGGATGAGATTGATCGACGCTACGAGGACTTTGATGCGGAGGGGCATGCCGACGAAGAATCTGGCCATTCTGCCAGCATTTCCGATCCGGTCACGGCATTGCGGTCGCAGCTGGCGAGCCTGTTCGGACTCGGTGGCGGCTCGCAGCCGGCCGAGGAACCGGAACCGCCGACGGCAGAAAAAGTCACCGCGGCCCCGCTGCAGAACGGAGGCGAAGCGGTCGAATCGCCCCCTCCCACAGCCCCCGAACCGGTAGCGGCAGAGGCCCTGCCGGCGCCCGCGACGCTGGCCACCGGCTTTCCGACGAACGACAGCAATGACGGCGATCCCGTCGCAGCATACATGGAGAATCTGCTGCAGCGTGTTCGTGCGGCCCGTGGCGATGCCCCCCCGGAACCGGCCGCTCCCCCCGCGTCTCACCCGGAGCCGGAGACTCCGGAACCGGTCGAGGAAGAGCCAGCGCCGGCGGCCCCCCCGATTCCGCAGCCACTGCTGGTGGAACTTCCCGAAGAGGCGGTCCGGCGGCGCGAACTCGCCGACGAAGAGAAGCAGACGATGCGGGCCAGCCTCGACTCGTTTCGCGAAGTCGCCAACAAGTCGGCCCGTACCGCAGTCGCCACGAGTCAGGCGTCAAAGGTTGAGACGGCACTGCAGATCAAGGTGTCGCTCACCGTGGCTTGCCTGATGCTTGCAACGTTTACCCTGTCGACGCCATTCTGGCTGTCGAGCGATCTCAGCACGTTCGGATGGGTGGCAATGATTCTCGCCGGCATCATGGGAGCGGAAGTAGCACGAACCTGCCATGTGCTGAGGCAGCTCAGTCGACACGCCGCCGGTGACAGTGAGCCGCCCGAAACGGTCAATCCGATGGAGACAGCAAACGGTGACGATTCCGGAGCGTCCGCCTGACTGCCGCTGCGAGGCGTTCTCAGGAACAGCCAACTGCAACGGGGATGGCGGCGCCCTCCCACCAGCGTCGAAACAGATCGCGGGCGACGAGCAGATACTCGCGGTGATCGGCGAAGACCTCGAGGGTAATCGTGCCGTCGTAGCCCGACTCCTTCAGCCGGGCGACCCGTGCAGGCCAGTCGGTGCGGCTCTTGGGTGCCGATCCGGGCGGCAGATGCTGGTCTTCAGTGCCGTCGTTCTCTGAGATGTGCACATGGACCAGGCGGTCCCCGAGACGGTCCAGGTACTCATCGAAGCGGTCTTCGCTCCGTTCGAGCTTGGCGTGCCCCGAATCGAGGTGGAAGCCGAGATCGGGAAGCTGCCGCAGGATCTCTTCGATCGTTTCGAGCTGGTCTGCTCCGCCGAAGGGAATGTGCTCGAGGACGATCTGCATGTCCCGTTCGGCTGCCTCCGCACACAACGGTCCGAGCACGTCGATGTGCCAGCCGATCGCATCGGCGTTGCGAAACGGTTTGGGCGGCCGGGAGTAGTGCGTGTTCATCACCCGGGCCCCGATCGCGGCACTGACGTCGAGACATTGCCGCAGGTGGTCCAGCGACGTGCGGCGGAGTTCGTCCAGAGGGAACCCGATTGGCATGTACCAGGCGGTATGCCCGACCACTTCCAGCCCGTACTGGTTGAGCGCCTCCCGGACCGCAGCGACATCAACCTGATGAGGCGGCGTCGCCGGGGGCTCCAGGGTAAAGTCGACGAAATCGAATTCGTGATTTCCGATCCACGCAATCTCTTCGAGCGGATCGCGGGACGGGTGATTCATCGCCCCCAGCTTCATGCCCGACTCCGGTAGACCGCGCAGGATCGCGGCGTCTCCCACAGGGCCACTTCGACGACGGGCAGCCCCCGGCGTTCGGCTTCCTCGAAGATCAGCCGGGCGATGTTCTCGGCCGTCGGATTCACATCCATCTCGAAGACCGGTTCGCCGAGATTCTTCAGAACCGCAAGAACCGGGTCGTCCCGGCAGAGGAGCATTTTGTGATCAAGCTGTTCGTCGATCCAGGTCTGCAGGCTTCGCTTGATGTCGCCGAAGTCGATCACCATGCCCCGTTCATCGAGCGACTCCGATTCGAGCGTCACCAGGGCCCGGGCATTATGGCCATGCAGGTTCCGGCACTTGCCGTCGTAGTCGAGCAAGCGATGCCCGTAGCAGAAACTGATCTCCTGGACGACGCGGAACATGGTATCAGACGCGATTTCAATCGGACCGGAAGCGGGTTGGGGAGCAGACCTTCCCCGGGGCACGGCGGAAGGTCTGGCTGCTGCAGAGGCGACTCTGCGACGCGGACAGTAGCGGTTTCGTCCGGGCGATGAAACCGTACGCCCACGCGTCAGCGCCCCGTATCGACCGCCTGATCCGCCTCCCCCGCCCGGTTCGTGACGGTCTCCGGTCCAGCCATCCGGGTCAGCAACGGCACGTCGAATTCCTTCAACAGCCCGAAACAGAACAGTTCCGGGGCGGCGGTCACCGGAAGATTCTCCTCGATCACCTCCGACAGGCTCTCCATCGAATCGTGCAACTCGAGGCTGCCAATCGACTTCGGCCCGAGCGCCGCGGCCGCCAGCGCGATCAGGCTGGTGCGGCGTCCCACAGCGACGATCGCGACCGGTTCCGAGGTGGAATTCTGATGGAGCCATCTTGTGATCGCGATGACCTGGTCGGTCTGAATCCCCAGCGGACGCTCCCCGACGCACGCCACCAGCAGTGCGTACAGGAAGTCGCGGGCTGGAATTGTCGACTCGCCAAAGTAGAACGGATCGACGGCGACAACGGTCTGTCCCGCCTTCAGCAGGTCCAGGATTTGTGCCGCCGCAGCCGACCGCCCCTCGTCACACAGAATCAGGGTGGTGCCGGCCGCTTCGGCGGGCGTCAGGACCGTTGCCGGCACGGTCCACGCGTCGCCGACGTGGATCCGCCACTGGGAAACATCTACGGGCTTGCCGTTAAGCTCCTGTGTGTTTGTTGTGAGTTCCTGAACGTCCTGCACGCTCAATCCGTCAACACGAATGATGGCCGCCAGGCGTTTTCTCAATGCGGTCAGGTTTTCGTCAGTCAACTCGTCGGCCGACGCCGCCTCACTCACCTGGGGCAGATCGCGGGCCAGCTCCGCCGCGATGCTGTGGAAGTCGGCGTTTTCCTCCGGCAGCGGGACGTGGAGTTGATCCGGACTGAGCAGTTCCCCGGCAACGTCGATTTCGCGCCAGTCGAACGGCTCCCCGGCGAAAAAGTGCCGACCAAGCATGCGGTAGAACGCTTCGCGGTTGTCCTGCTGGTAGTTGTGCGATCCGGGCACATGGTTGACGTGCGCGGTCAGGTTCCCGGAAGCCCCGTACAGCTCAAACGTCGGTCGTGCCGCGGCAAGCAGCGGGGGCAGGGCGTGGCCGGCCCGGAAACAGCACTGGTCGCGGTCGTTGTAGGTCAGCAGCGTCGGACGGGGAGCCCGCATCGCCGTCATCAGCGCGTAGTCGGTCACACTCGCCAGATCACTGGGCGTCTGCTCGGAGTCCCCCAGATCGGACAGGTACTGCCCGCGGGTGACGAAGCTGGAGTAGCCGGCGACCGGATTGGCCAGCGTCACCCGTTCATCGAACGAACTGATCAGGATCGTCTGACAGCCGCCGCCCGACAGCCCGGTGACCGCCACCCGTTCCGGGTCGGCATGCTCGTGCTGCAGCAGGACGTCGATCGCCCGGCTGAGGGAGAGATAGAACGGCGCCAGCCCGCTGGTCCCGCACAGATCGAGCTGGTTCATGCGGTAATGCGAATACCCTTCGCTCCGCAGCTGCCCCATGCCGACCCATTCGACATTCAGGGCGATCATCCCCCGTTTGACCTGGTTGATGCAGCGGATCTGTTTGTAGTCAGCCACCATCCCGTTGCGGTCATGGCCGTTGACGTTGAGAATAGCGGGCACCTTGCCGGTCAGTTCGTCCGGCACGTAGAGCAGGGCGGGGATCCACATTCCGGGGACCGCCTCGTACCGCAGTTTGCGAATGCGGTAACCGTGGTCGGTCGCGATCTCGCCAAGAAACTCCACCTGCGTGGGCATCTCGCGCCAGCGTGCCGCCTCGCCGCGGAAGATCACCTTCTCGAAGGCGTCCTTCCGCATCTGGTCGGCATACTGCTGCCACTGCTCGCGCGATTGGAGTTCGGGCAGCAACGGCACGCGACTGACGGTGAAGTCACGAACCTGCTGGAGCGGCAACTGCGGATCGATGATCCGCTCGGAGAGCCAGCCAGCAACCGTTTCGGTCTCGTCCGCGCGGGCGGGATCGGCCACCGCAAGGCCGAAGAGGACGGACAGCACGACAAACTGTGTTCGCATCAGGCGCAGCATCAAGGTCTCTCCCCCGGCGGGTCGGGCCGGCAAGGCAGGACGGAGTCGCGCGTCCGCCATCTCGTCAGTGAAGTTCATCTTCAGAATCGCCGGCGATCGTCTACGCGACCGCCGGCTTCCGCATCTACGGCCCTCCGGACGTCTCAGTCCGCGGAGGCCCAGTAGTCGACAACCGTCACGTCGTCGAGGATCGGCCGCAGCACTTCCACGAACGCCTGGTGCGCCGGATGCGGCAGGTATTCCGAACGCCCCGCTTCATCCTTGAACGTCACCAGAAAGCAATGCGTGAAGCCCTTGTCATGACCTTCCGGGCTGTTGTTGGTGCCCCACTCGAAGTCTTCGATGGCGTCGATCTTCGACGGCAGCTGGGCGAAGGCCTTTTCGACCTCCTGGATCTGCTCCTTCGTGGCGTCTTCCTTGAACTTGAACAGCACGACGTGGCGCAGCACTTTCTTCGACTCCGGTGCGGCGTGGTTTTCGTTCTGCACGGCGAGCACTCCGGCCAGAATTCCCAATGCGAGCGTGGTAATCATCCAGGGTTTCATCAGTCCGTTCTCCTCAGTCTGGAGGGGGGGAGGCTATCGAAAAAGACACTACCTGCGCTGCAGTTGACGGATCGCCGGCGGAAACTCCTCGAGCATCGCGTCGTACTCCGCCTTCAGGAACACGACGATTTCGGGATGCTGACCGGCGATGTTGTGCTGCTCGCCCGGATCGGCATCAAGATCGAACAGCATCATGTCGACCGGGGCATCCCCCGTCAGCAAGCCGGGGTATTGGTTCGGACGGTACTGCTCGAACGGAGCGAGAATCGTCACGCCGTCCGGTCCCCGCGGATCGATCCACTTCGACGCATCCGCCATGTAGCGGGTCCCCTTCGGGGTGTGCACGTGCAGTTTGTACCGCCCCATGCGAACACAGGCGAGCCGGTTGCCACGCATCCCGAACAGTGGACGGTCCGCCGGTAGCTGCCCGTGTTCGAGCAGCGGCATCAGGTTGCGGCCATCGATCGTACGGTCGTCCGGCACTGGAAGTCCGACCACAGACAGAACCGTCGGCAGCACATCGATTGTGCCGCACGGAGCATTAACCGTCACTCCTTCCGGCAGTCGGCCGGGCCAACGGAAGATGGCCGGCACACGCAGGCCGCCTTCCCAGGTAACCGCCTTCATGCCCCGCAGTCCGCCGGTACTGCCGCCGAACCAGGGTCCGTTGTCGGAGGTAAACAGAACCAGCGTCTGCTCGTCGAGCCCCTGTGCCTTCAGCTCCGCCAGCACCTGTCCGACGCTCTGATCCAGTTCCGCAATCACATCACCGTACAGACCGGTTCCGGTCTGTTTGTAGAACTCTTCGGAGGCAGCGAGCGGCTTGTGCGGCATCGCGTGCGGCAGGTAGAGAAAGAACGGCCGCTCCCGGTTCCGGCGGATGAAATCGATCGCCCGATCCGTATACCGCTTCGTCAACGTCGCCTGAACGACCGGATACTCGGCCCGGCGTTCGTTCTCGATCAGCTCGACCGGCCGCATATCGTTCGAGTACAGGATGCCGTAGTACTCGTCGAATCCGTGTCGAGTCGGATAGAACTCCGGCCGGTGTCCCAAGTGCCACTTTCCGATGCAGGCGGTCGCGTAACCGGCGTCCTTGAGCAGCTCGGCGATCGTCAGTTCATCCGGGGGAAGGCCGACGTCGTTGATGCCGGCATCCGGGGTGGGATTCCGCCAGACTCCGTGTCGCCAGGGGTAGCGTCCGGTGAGAATCGTGCCGCGTGAGGGAGCACAATAGGGCGTCGGGACGTAGAACTGAGTCAGCCGCACGCCTTCGGCGGCCATCGCATTCAGCGCGGGGGTGCGGAACTCGGGGTGTCCGTAGCATTCGAGGTCGCCGTAGCCGAGATCATCAGCGAAGATGACGACGACGTTGGGGTGCTCCTCTGCGGCCACGGTCGCGACGCTGCCGAGCACAAACAGACATCCGACGAGAAACTGACGCACCACGTTTCGCATTGCCATCGCCCCTTCCTGCTGACGGTGAGACCGCCATTCTGTCGGTCCGGGAGCGATCCGACAAGGAACGGGGTCAGCAGGGGGTGCGGCGACGCACCGGGGAGCGTTTTCTTCGGTGCAGACGAAAAACGGGACGCCCGGAAAGACCGGACGTCCCGCGTGTGGGTTCGGCAGACTCGTCGTCGCTCAGCGGAAGACGGTCCCGTTGATCTCGATGCCGCCATTCGCATCGGAGAACAGGCCAACCGGCGAGAACGGAGTCGAGAAGACATCGGAGACCGGGAAGACCGTGAAGGTGTTGCCGGTACCGGACAGTGACACTCCGCCGATGTTGGTCACCGTGTTGAACACGATACCCCGCTCGCCCGGCAGGCTGAGGATGAAGTTGTTCGTCATCTGCATGACGTTGTTGTTGACGGACACGAGAGCCGGACCGTCGAGGCGGTCAAACAGGATCGCGGTTCCGTCGTCATCCGTGAAGTCGAGGTTGTTGTCGTTGATGACGATGGACTTGAAATCCCCGCCCTGGAGACTGAGGTCCAGGCCGACGTTCTGGTCGCCTCGCATCGTGATTGAAGCGAACCGGTTGCCGTCCTCGTCAAGAAGGAAGTGGTTGCTGATCGTCAGGTCGGTTTCCGAGAAGAAGGTGGCCCGGATCGCGGTGTTGTTGAAGCCGGTACCGCTGACGATCTCGTTGGCGTCGATGAACACGTCAGACGTTTCGGACGTCGAGAGGTTCGAGATGTCGATCGCGATCAGGTTCGGTTCGGTGCTGCTCCAGATGAAGGCGTTGTTCTGGATCGTTGCAGTGAGCGGTCCGTTCCACGCGACATTGAGGGCAGCCACGTTGAGACGATCTTCGGTCTCGCGATTCATGTTGAATCCGTAGATCGATGCACCGGGGATCCCGTTGTCTTCGACCAGCAGATCCAGCCCGGCCCCTCCGGAGAACTGCCCCTGGATGAGGACCATGTCCGCATCTTCGAGAAGGCCGGTGTCGATGAAGGTGTTTCTCGCGAGCTCGACCTCGTAGGGGATTTCTTCGTCCCGCGTGATCGGGTCGTCGTAGCGAACGCGGGTCATCTCGATGAAGACATGTTCGAAGTTCGTGTCTGCGACAGTGGCAAAGCCGTTCGACGAGAAGTCGCTGTCGGTGATCGTCACTTCGTCGATGTTGAAGGTGCGAACGCCGTTCTGGGCCGAGAGCGTCACCTGCGTGTTGTCGACCGTCAGCGAGTCGACATCATGCAGGTCGTTGTCGAGAGAGTCGAATGCTTCGATACCGACGGTGTTCTGGCTGTAGATCTGGTAGGCCAGCGAGACCTCTCCAGTATCCAGAGCGTGCGTACCGGCATCGGACATCAGCTGAATCGTACCGCCCGACCCGGCAGTTGCGCTGTCGCCGATGACCGAGAACTCAGCCGAGTTCACACCGTTGTCGTTGTCGACACCGTTGTTCTCCAGGAAGATGCCGTAGTCGGACTGCGAGGCACTGACCTCTTCGAAAATGACCAGCATCCGACCGGCGACGGGGTCGAGGGCGTTGTCCGTCAGTGTCACGCCGCGGCCCTGCGTTGCTTCGATTTCGCCGCCACCGACGTTGATGGCCACGTTGTCGTCGCCGAAGAAGAACGTCGTCCCGAAGCTGGTGCCGCCCGCTTCGTTGAAGTCAACAATCCCGATGTTGTCCTCGACGTTGATCGCTGCTTCCGGTCCCAGGGCCCCGATGACAGACGCGACGCCGAAGATCGAATTGCCGGTGTTCTCCTGAATGTTAACACCGGAGTTCCCGGAAAGGAGCTCGTTGGTGATGCTGGTCAGGCTGTTGAAGCGGACATCTTCGACATTGCGTTGCAGGTCCACACCGCGTCCACCACGGAAGGAGACGCTGACACCGTTGAACTCGACCGGACCGGAGTTCTCGATGATCGAGACGCCTGTTCCGGCCATGTTGCTGATGTTGACCTGAGCCTCGGCGCGGAACTCACCGGTGTTGGTGTTCGCGAACGAGCCGGCAATGTTGATCCCCTCGGCGTTGCCGCCGTTGAGGATCACGACAGCCGGGTTCGTTGCCGTCCCGGCATTGAAGACCAGGTTTCCGGACGAATCCTGGAAGTTGATGGCGGCTCCGACCGCACCGGCAGCCGGTGCGGTGACCGAGACATCGTCGCTGAACGCGACCTCGCCCTCGATGTCAACCACATTGATACCGATGTCGCCGCGGCCCGTGATGCTGACCGGCCCGAGGAAGTCGACACGACCGGCGAAGTTCGGTCCCTCCGGGCCGAGTCCCTGAATGTCGATACCGATGTCGCCCGGATCTTCGATGGTAATCGGGCCAAGGAAAGTGACGCTTCCATCGAGATCCAGGATCTCGACCGGAGTGCCAGGTGTGTTCGTCAGAAGGGCGGTGTCCCCCTGGGAGTTGGCCCCGATCGTGATCTCTGCCGAGGAGTTCTGAATCAGAATACCGTCACCGCCGTCGTCCTCGATCGCCAGCTGCCCCAGCGTCACGACACCGGAGTTATTCTGGATGTTGAGGGAGTAGCCGGCATTGTTCGTGATCGTGTTTGCGGGGATCGCGGCATCCTGGATGAGCATGGTGATCGACGCGGCACCGCCGTCGATGTGGATTGCATCGCCGGAGGTGTTGTTGATCTCGATGCCGTCAAACAGGAAGTTTCCGGTCAGGGAGCCGCCGGTCTGCGAGAACTCGATTCCATGCGAACCGACGCCGGTCGTGCCGTTGATCGTCACGTCCTGAATTCTCGTCGGATCGCCCGACGGCCCGCCATTGATGTCCTGGAACAGCAGCGCCGTCCCCTGGGTGTTCTGGACGAAGAAACCGCCAAACCGGTTTTCGTTGGCGAACGTGACGGCGGGAGCCCCGACGACATTGCCCAGAATCGGGCGATCGGCCGGAGTTGCTCCCGGGTTGGCCATCGGCAGCGGAATGGAGGAAACGCGCGAGCCCTGCACAGGAATGTTGTGCGTGACTCCCTCGCCGAGCAGCACGTCGCCATCCCGCATCACGACGGGCGTGTTGTCGAAGCTGCTGTTCGCCCAGACGAAGATGATGTCCTCGTCCTTGACGCCGGCGAACGCCTGATCGAGCGTTTCGAACGGATTCTCGAACGTGCCGTCGCCCGGCGGAATCGGAGGTGCCGACACGTTGTTGACATGCTCGACGATGTAGGCCAGACCGGTGTCGGGATTGATGGCAACTTCCGGCGGGTTGATCACCGTGTCGTCGATCGTCACGACGGTGTAGTTGCGGCGGACCCACTCGGTCATGCGGTTGAACTGGCTGTGACCGATGCGGGGACGCGGCTGCTGATCGTGATAGTAGTTGACGTCGGCACCGAAGATGACGTTGTTGTCGAAGACGCGGTCGCCGGTCACTTCGACGTACATGTGCAGCAGCTTGTTGAGCGCTTCGCCATCCATCCGCAGCCGCCAGCCCCAGACCTTGTCCAGGTCGAGTTCCCGCGACTGGAAGTGATACCAGCCGGCCGAGATCTCGAGATCGTGCGGCTGGGCCCATTCCCAGGGGAGAGGCGTCGTAAAGAGCATATCGACGCCCTCGGCCGCAGCGGCAGTCGTGGTCGTCGTATTGAAGACGATGTTGTTGCCGAGGAATCGTTCGCTACCGGCCAGGAAGTCGGTGCCGAGCACCTGCTCGGTCGTTCCCACCGGGATGTACCAGTTCGAACGGACATCGAGCCACTCGCTGAAGAACTCGAGGGCCATACTGACCTGGTCGAACTGTGCTCCACGGGACTCGTCGACGTCGTAGAAGGACGCGATACCGAGCACGAAGTCATGATTCGCGAAATAGTGCCGCAAACCAAGACCGGCCGATCCGCCTACCTCGCCGGGATTCGTTCGGTAGACCCGGAGATCTCCGAAGAGCATGGTCTGCTCGGCGAAGACGTACGGAGCGAGCTCGATGTGGGTGATCGAGTCTTCGCGACCGACGGCCGGTCCGGTGACATGACCGCCGCGGGCCATGATCCCGACCCCTCCGACCCCGATGTCGTCCCCACCTCCGGAAACGGACCCGGTCAGATCCCCCAGGCTCATGAGCTGGGCAGACTGCGGTCCGCCGCCGGTCCGAAAGCTCGGCTCCTGGGCGTAGGAGGATGGACTGCTGGCTGCCTGAGACGCGGCCACAATGGCAAACGTCAGCAGCCAGAATCGGCGGAAGCCGGCCCGTGAGAAGTTGCGCGTCGTGCTTGGAGTCATCCGCTCACCTCGCAACGCGTTCGGGGACGGGACGCTGGCGACTTCCCGGACAACGTTTGTCCGGCCAAAGCCCACGCAGACGACACCGCCGATGCGTTGAGTCCTCGACTGCTCGCCCACGCCACCGGGCATCACGAACGATGCCGGCGACCCGGACCTCACAGTCACAAAATGGCTGATCTGGAACCGAAATGTGCACACGACCCGCGCACACCGCGGCCCGTGCAGCGCACGAACCGATGCGGTATCCGCGGAGGTTGAATTGGCGGTAGGGAAAGGTCTTGAGAGGGAGGGCCGGACGATACAGCAATGGCATTGCAGCGAAAAGGCGGATACCGAAAGCGAACCGACATACCGGCGAAAACTTCCGGTTCTCGTATTGACGCGCCGGGACCTAATCGCTGGTTTTCTGCGGTTCTACGGGCAGAATCGCCGTTTTCAGCCGGGAAATGTGCTCCGGAGTCGTCCCGCAACATCCGCCGATCAGCCTCGCGCCGCCCCGAATCCACTCCGCCGCCGTACTGGCGAAAACGGCCGGATCCTTCAGTTCGGTATCGCTCCAGGTCCCGGTCGCGTCGCATTGACCGGTGTTCGGATACAGACCGAACGGCCTGTCGCCCGCGGCCGCAGACAGTTCCGCAAGTGCGACGGAAATGGCACCGGCCGACAGGCAGTTCAGCAGCAGTGCCGCCGGTGACAGCGCCAGCACCGCCCGTGCTGCATCGCAGACCGATTCTCCGGAGATCAGCCGCCCGTCCCCCCGACACGCGAAACTGGTCAGGACCGGCAACCCGGTTTCCGTGGCCGCCTGCGTGGCGGCGACCGCCTCGCGAATCGTGATCTGGGTTTCGACAAGGATCGCATCGACGCCCGCACGAGCCAGGTTACGGGCGTGTCGACGGTGGTCCTCGAGCATCTGCCGTTCATCTTCGGGCGTCTGCTCCGGTCGATAGCAGTCCCCCAGCGGTGCCTGAGATCCTGCCACCCAGGCAGAATCGCCAACCGCCTCGCGGGCCAGCCGGACGGCAACGTCGGTCCAGTGCGCGGCCTCCCGTTCGCGGTTTCCTGCGGCGAGATTCCTGGCGTGCGTACGAAATGTGTTGGCGGTGACCAGTCGGGCCCCGGCGGCGACATAGTCGCGATGAATCGCCTGGAGCGTTTCGGGGGCTTCCCAGAGGACGGCCGCCGACCAGACCGGCGGGACCAGTGAGTACCCGTGGCGTTCCAGTTCGGTTCCGGTCGCACCATCCAGAATGAGGAGCTGTCCGGACTGCAGATGTTCGAGAACTGTCGGCGTCATCGCGAGTGATCCGAGGTAACCGATCCGATGCAATTGGCAACCGGCAGCCGGTCACTCCACCGACGGGAGAGACGCCGTGTTGCGAGAACCCGGCAAATGCCGTTAAATGAGCGAAGGAGCGTGGGATGAATGAACGCCGCGGGCTGAGTCTCACCGCCGACTTCGCGCTCCCGATCCTCATCGCCCCGAACCGGTTCCGGAGGTGTCCATCCGTGTCTGATTGCGCTGTCTTCCGCCGAGCGATGGCGGCTGTTCCTGCCCTCGGCCTGACCCTGCTGATCTGCGTTGACGCGCCGCTTGAGGCGCAGAACCCGGCAGGTCGCCGCAGCAGGCCCTCTGCTGCAAGTGTACGAATCCTCGATCTGGAGGCCAAGAAGGCCCACGATGCCTACGTTCAGCAGATGCTCGACCTGGCGAACGGCTATCTCGAAGCCGGCTCGACCGAAAAAGCTCGCGATGCTCTCGAATCGGTGCTGAAAGTCGAACCCGAATCCCCGGTCGCCAAAGAGAAACTCGAAGAGATTCGCGAATCGGCGTTCGAGAGTTCCGTGGTTGTAGAAGTCGATGCCGGCCGGAGCTGGACTGCTGCGGGCGTCGTGCTGACCAGGGACAAACCGGTCCGCTTCGAAGCGGACGGGAACTACAAGTTCATCGTCAACACGAATCTCGGACCGGACGGATTCGATTCAGACGATCCGACGCGGGATCTCGTCCGCGGAATCAAGTGCGGAGCCGTGATGGGCATGATCGTGCCGACGCCGCAGCGCGGCAAGAAGCCGAGAAAACCCGAGCCTCCCTTCGCGATCGGCAGCGGAAACGAGATCACCCCCAAAGAGGGCGGAACGCTGTTCCTGAAGGTTAACGTCCCGCCAGGCGCCAACTGCATCGGCAAGATCAAGGTGAAGATCAGCGGCAACTACCGTCGCGGATGAACCTCACTTCTTCTTGCCCCGCGGCTTCCAGAGCGAGCTGGGGACGTGTTCCCGCTCCATGATGGCGACCATCCCGGCGACGACGTCGGGATGGTCAGCCGCGACATCGTTCTCTTCCCCGATGTCCTCTGAGAGACGGTACAGCTCCGCCGGACCACGGTCGCGACGCACACACTTCCACGGTCCCATGCGGACCGCCTGCAGGAAGCCACGTTCGTAAAACTCCCAGTAGATCGCCTCACGATGCTGCTGCCGCTCGTCATCCCCCAGCAGCGTCGGGACAAGGCTGATGCTGTCGAGTCCGGCCGGAGGCTCAACGCCGGCCAGGTCGGCTGCGGTCGCCATCAGGTCGCCGTGGTAGCCGATGACGTCTGTGACGGTTCCGGCCGGCACCTTGCCGGGCCAGTACGCGATCATCGGAACGCGGATGCCGCCTTCGTACAGATCCCGCTTGATGCCTCGCAGGGGGCCATTTGAGTCGAAGAACGCGGGATCGTTGCCTCCCTCGCGATGCGGGCCGTTGTCGGACGTGAAGAAGACGATCGTGTTCTCCTGCAGGCCGTGCTCGTCCAGCCTGGACATCAGACGTCCCATGTCGGTGTCGAGGCGGGTGATCATGGCGGCCGTCCCCTTCTGCGGTTCCGGCCAGTCACGATCGGCATACGGGCCGTAATCGGGAACCTCCATGCCTTCCTTGCCCGCCTGGTTGTTCGCATGCGGAATCGTCACCGGCAGGTAGAGAAAGAACGGCCGGTCCGCGTGCTGGTCGATAAAGTCGAGTGCCGCCGCGAAGATCAGATCGTGCGAGTACTCGTTCTTCTCGCTGGCGACTCCCTGACCGTACTTCCCTTCGTCGGGGACGACATTGGAGAGAGGCACACGCTTTCGGTTGCGCACCAGAAAACTGGGGTAGTAGTTGTGAGCGTGGGTCTGGTCGAGGTAGCCGAAAAACTGCGCGAACCCCTGGACAGCCGGCAGACCGCTCGAATTCTCCTGCCCGAGCCCCCACTTGCCGAACATCCCGCTCGTGTAGCCGGCTTTCCTGAGAACCTCGGCGACGGTGACATCACCGGGCCGCAGGTTGATCTTGCCGTTGCCCCGAATGAAACAGTGCCCGGTGTGCAGACCGGTCATCAGCACGCAGCGTGAAGGAGCACAGACGGTCGAGCCGGCGTAGAAGTCGGTGAACTTCATCCCCTCGGCAGCGAGCCGGTCGATGTTGGGTGTCTGGATCTGCTTCTGGCCGTAGCAGCCAAGATCCCCGTAGCCCATGTCGTCAGCCATGACGAAGACGATGTTCGGCTTCTCGGCGGCGAGGGCAGGGGACGTCACCAGCAACGTCAGAAGTGCCAGAGCGGGGAACAGGGTCCGTCCGAAACGGAAAAAGCGCATTGGGTGTCTCCTCAATCGGCAGGGACCGGCGGATGCATGGCGGCCGGTCTGCGGGCAGATTGCAGTTTCCGGCAGTATGCCGCATCTCGGGAACGAATTCGAGCGGGGAGAGGGGTGAGTCTTGAGGGGTGAGTCTTGAGGGGTGAGTCTTGAGGGGTGAGTCTTGAGGGGTGAGGTCAGGACATGGGTGGCCCGGACG
>ENA-ORCW01000386-ORCW01000386.1-marine-metagenome-genome-assembly--contig:-NODE-386-length-30283-cov-4.080282_pt1 | contig 30283 bp, 15 predicted proteins | sample MGYA00237784_ERZ508517 | MGnify/ENA primary metagenome ERZ508517 (study PRJEB26187, sample SAMN06268979) | marine metagenome | isolation source: Tt ae E1 feedstock associated aerobic enrichment on... | reverse complement strand
GGACTGAAGCCGGTCCGGCCGGCCGAGCCGCGGGTACTGGTCCGACGACTGTACGTCACACTGATCGGTCTTCCTCCCACACCGGACGAGGCGGCACTGTGGTCACAGCGGATCGCTGAAGCGGACGGTGCAGAGCGGGAACACGTCGTCGGCGAGCTGGTCGATACGCTGCTGGCCAGTCCGCATTTCGGTGAGCGGTGGGCCCGGCACTGGATGGACTGGATCCGTTACGCCGAGTCGCACGGTTCCGAAGGCGACCCCGCCATCGACAATGCCTGGCAGTATCGCGATTACCTGATCCGGGCCCTCAATGCCGATGTCCCCTACGATCAGCTCGTGCGTGAACATGTCGCCGGCGATCTGCTGGCGCAGCCGCGAATCAATGAGGAACTGGGCATCAACGAGTCGGCGATTGGTCCGGCCCACTGGCGGATGGTGTTTCACGGTTTTGCTCCGACCGACGCGCTGGATGAACGGGTGCGGTTCACCGATGACCAGATCAACGCGTTCAGCAAGGCGTTTCTGGGGCTGACGGTCTCGTGTGCCCGCTGCCACGATCACAAGTTCGACGCGATCAGTCAGGCCGACTACTACGCCCTGTTCGGTATCCTCAGTTCCTGTCGTCCCGCCCGGACAGTGGTTGATCTGCCGGAGAAGCAGCAGCGTCACGCGGACCGGCTGGCGGAACTGAAGCCGCAGATCCGCACGGCCATCGCGGATGCCTGGCTGGATCAGCTGCCCGGTCTGCGGGAGCGTCTGCTCAGTCCGGACGGTCCGGTGAAGGCGGCAAACGAGCAGTCTCATGTGCTGCATCCACTCTTTCAGGTCCGGCAGGGCAACGGAGAGTCGTTCGAGGAACTCTGGCGAAAGCAGCAGCAGGCCTGGCAGGCGGACGTTGCTCAGCGTGACCGGCACCGGACTGCGGAGGCCCTGCAGCGATGGGATCTGACCCGCCCGGATGACTACGCCAGCTGGTTCCCGAAGGGACTCGGACTGCCCACTTCGCCGCAGGACGCAGGGGAGTTCACCATCGCGCCGGAAGGGGATGCGGTTCTGGCAGGAATCTATCCGGCCGGAATCTACTCGCACGGGCTGTCGGCAAAGCACCCAGCCCGGCTGACGTCACCCGACGTGACGCTCGACGGCGACTACGATCTGTGGGTTCGCGTGATCGGCGAGGGCGGTGCAAGTGTGCGGTATGTCGTTCAGAACTATCCCCGTAGCGGGACGGTTTATCCGGTCACGAACCTGTCGCCCAGGTGGCGGTGGCAGAAGTACGACATGACGTACTGGAACGGCGACGCGATTCACCTCGAACTGGCTGCCGGCCCGGATGCGCCACTGCTGGTGAAGAACAGTCCCCGCTCCTGGTTTGGTGTGCGTGAAGCCGTGCTGCTGCCAAAGGGGACGCCCGGTCCGCATGAAGGGCGAGTGTTTCTCGATCCGGTGTTCGCGGCCGTGCAGAACAATCCCGTCGGATCGCCGAGCGAGCTGGTCGACCGCTATGTCGAGGCGATCGCAGCGGCGGTCTCGGCCTGGAAAGCGGGGCAGGTCAGCGACGGACAGGCACAGCTGCTGGCGAAGTGCATCGAGCAGGGCCTGCTGCCGAACCGGCTGGACGCCCTTCCGCCAGCGCAGAATCTGATCGCAGAGTATCGCCGGCTGGAGAGTGAAGTTCCCGTGCCGACGCGTGTGCCGGGGCTGGACGAGACGGTCGGTCACGACCAGGCACTGTTTGTCCGGGGGAATCACAAGCAGCCGGCCGATCTGGTGCCGCGACGGTTCCTGGAAGCGATCGATCCGACGCCGTACGAGACGGAGCTGAGCGGGCGGCGGCAACTGGCGGAGGATCTGCTGCGGGAGGAGAATCCTCTGACCCGTCGGGTGATCGTGAACCGGCTGTGGCATCATCTGTTCGGCAAGGGGATCGTGACGACACCGGACAATTTCGGCCGGCTCGGTCAGCAGCCGACGCATCCGGAACTGCTCGACTGGCTGGCAACGCGGTTCGCCGAGGAGGGCTGGTCGCTGAAGCGGATGATCCGCCTGCTGGTCACATCGCGGACGTGGCAGCTCGATTCCACACCGGAGGCGAAGTCGCAGGAGCTCGATCCGGACAACGCCCTGCTCTCGCACGCTCATGTCCGCCGGCTGGAGGCCGAAGCGGTCCGGGACGCGCTGCTGAGTGTTTCCGGTCTGCTGGACCGGTCGACGTTCGGTCCGCCGGTCGACGGCGATGCAACCCGCCGCAGCGTGTACGTGCGTGTCCGTCGGAACTCGCTCGATCCGTTCCTGCGGGTGTTCGATTTCCCCGAGCCGTTCAGCGCGACCGGCCGCCGCAACAACACGAACGTCCCCGCCCAGTCATTGACGATGATGAACGATCCCCGTGTGAGCCGATATGCGGCCGCGTGGGCCAGGCGGATCATCGAGGAGGACGCATCCGTGGACGAACGGATCGCGCGGATGTTTCAGCAGGCGTTTGCCCGCGAGCCGTCGTCTGCCGAGACGGAGCATGTGCGGGCCTGGCTGGCGGACATTGCCGCGGAACACGAGGCATTGCGACGGCAGGTCGCCTCACTCCGCACCAAGATCCGTGAACACGAGCAGGCGATCGAGCAGATCACCGGGCCGGTACGGGATCGGCTGCTGGCAGAAGCGGGACAGAAGGTTGACCGCGGCGAACTGCAGCTTCCGGCTCCCATCGCCGCATGGGAATTCGATGAGGACTTCCGGGACTCGGTCGGCAATGCTCACGGAACCGCGCAGAACGGTGCCCGTCTGGAAGAGGGAGCGCTCGTCGTCAGCGGAACGGCCCATGTCGTGACGGCACCGCTGGGCCGTCCGGTGCGGGAGAAGACGCTCGAAGCGTGGGTGCAGCTGGACAACCTGGACCAGCGGGGCGGCGGCGTGATGAGCGTGCAGTCGCCGGATGGGCGGTTCTTTGACGCGATCGTGTTTGGAGAACGAGATCCGCGGCACTGGCTGGCCGGCAGCAACAACTTTGCCCGCACACAGCCGTTTGGCGGTTCGCAGGAACAGGAGGCGGTCGGTCAACCGGTGCACATCGCGATCGTCTATCACGCGGACGGCCGGATCGTCGGCTACCGCAACGGCCAGCCGTACGGAGGGGCCTATCAGAGCAACGGGCCTTTCGAGTTCGCAGCCGGTCAGACAGTGGTGACGTTTGGACTGCGGCACCTGCCGGCGGTCGGCAACCGACTGCTGTCGGGGCGGATTCTGCAGGCGCGGCTGTACGACCGGGCCCTGTCTGCTGAAGAGCTGCAGGCGACCTTCCTGGATGACCCGGCCTATGTCTCCGAATCGCAGATCCTCGCCGCCCTGACCGACGGGCAGCGTGAGAGTCTGCAGCAGCATCGGCGACAGAGCGCCCTGCTGACGGGGCAGGTCGAAGCGCTCGGTCCCCTGCCGGACGCGTTCGATGAGCAGGCCCGCTTTGCCGAGCTGGCCCGGGCGCTGTTTACGTTCAAGGAATTCATCTACGTTCGTTAACCAGTGGTGGACGTCATGACCTGTCCCTTTCCGATCTCCCGGCGGCAGATGCTGCAGCGGTGTTCGACCGGCTTCGGCGCGGTGGCCCTGGCCGGGCTGATGAGCGATCCGGCCTACGGAGCGACGACGCCTCTGCCTTCGGATGCTGCGCTCCGCCAGCTGCATCACGCTCCCAGAGCGAAGCACGTCATCTTCTGCTTCATGTCGGGGGGCGTCTCGCATGTGGACTCGTTCGATCCCAAGCCGCTGCTGAAGAAGCTGCACGGCGAGCCGATGCCAGTGAAGGTCGAGCGGACGCAGTTCAACAACAATGGCAACATCATGGCCAGTCCGTTCGAGTTCGCCCCGGCGGGCGAGAGCGGGATTCCGGTCAGCAGCATGTTTCCCGAGATTGCCGGCGTGGCGGATGAGCTGGCCGTGATCCGCTCGATGACGACGCCGGTCAACGAGCACGCGCAGGGCAACTTCTTCATGCACAGCGGGTTTCCCTTCATGGGGTATCCGTCTGCCGGTGCGTGGTGTTCGTATGGACTGGGCACCGAGAATCGCGATCTGCCCGGTTACGTGGTGTTGCAGAGCGGCAACGCGACACCGCCGCACGGCGGCGTGTCGCTGTTCAGCAACGGGTTCCTGCCGGCCCAGCACCAGGGCTCGATTCTTCAGGCGGACAAAGCGGAAGCGATCCGCAACATCCGGCCGGGGGAACCGGTACGCATGCAGCGGCACCGGCTCGATTTTGCCCGTCAGTTTGACGATTCCTTTCTCGAGCGGACCGGTACGGAGCCGCAGGTCGAAGCCGCCATCCGCAACTACGAGACCGCCTTCCGGATGCAATCTGCGGTGCCGGAGCTGTGCGACATCTCCGGCGAGACGAAGCAGACGCTGCAGCTGTACGGCGTGGACTCCGACGACACACAGAAGGCCGCCTACGCCCGCCAGTGTCTGCTGGCCCGCCGGCTGGTTGAACGGGGCGTGCGGTTCATCGAACTGAGCTGCCTGAGTCGAGGAATCGGTGCCGGCCAGGCAGCCAATCCCTGGGATCAGCATGGCGATCTCGAGAACGGCCACCGGGCGATGGGCTTTCAGGTTGATCAGCCGATTGCCGCGCTGATCCGGGATCTGCGGCAGCGGGGCCTGCTGGACGAGACGCTCATCGTCTGGGCAGGCGAGTTCGGTCGGACGCCCTTCTCACAGGGGAGCAATGGCCGGGACCACAACCCGTTCGGCTTCAGTGTCTGGATGGCGGGGGGCGGTATCCGTGGCGGGATGACGTATGGCGAAACGGACGAACTGGGCTACCACGTCGTCGAGAACCGGTGTGAGGTCTACGACCTGTGGGCGACCGTGCTGCATCAGCTCGGAGTTGACCACGAAAAGCTGACGTACCGGTACGGCGGGCGCGACTTCCGTCTGACGGACGTGCATGGAAACGTCCTGCATCCCGTCCTGCAGAATGGTTGAGCGTCACTCGCCGGTCCTGGCTTCGAAGTCAATCAGCGCCTTCGGCGGCAGGGCGACCCGCAGGGCATTGACCACCGCCAGCACGTCGATCACTTCCTGACAGATCGCGCCCGCTACGGGGGGCAGATACCCCGCAGCGGCGACGAACATCCCGATCAGGCTCAGTGCCATTCCGCCGATGGCGCTCTGCAGGGCGATCCGCCGCATCCGCCGGCTGATGTGCAGAAATTCGTCGATTTTCTGCAGTGAGCTGTCCATGACGACGACGTCGGCTGCTTCGGTGGTGACGTCGCTGTTCTGTCCAAACGCCACTCCCACAGTGGCTGTCATCAGGGCCGGCGCGTCGTTGATGCCGTCGCCGACGAACATCGTGTTGGCGTCCTGACTCTCGCGGCGGACGATTTCGACCTTCTGCTCGGGGCTCTGGCTGAAAAAGACGTCCCGGATGCCGACCTGATCGGCGAGATAGCGGACTTCCGACTCGCGATCACCGGAGACGAGCAGTGTGCGGTGGATCTGGTGTCGCGGCGAGAGGTGGTGGATGAAGGATCTGCCGTCCGTGCGGGGCGTGTCCCGAAAGCGGTACGTTGCCGCGTACGCACCGTCGATGACGATCACGCACTCCAGCCCGCCGGCCTGCGGTGGAAGCGTCCCGTCGAGTTCGGGCTGTCGGTCCAGCAGTTTCCTGCGGCTGGTCAGCTCGACGCGGCGTCCGGCGACGGTTCCCTGCATTCCCTGTCCGGGTGGTTCGCTGATCTCGCTGACGTCGTGTACGACCGTGCCTTCCTGCGTGGACGCGGTCACGATGGCACTCGCCAGCGGATGTTTCGAGAACCGTTCGAGACTTCCGACCAGGGAGAGGACTTCGTGCGGTTCGAATCCGGGGGCGGTCAGCTGCTCGACAAGTTTTGGTTCGCCGTAGGTGAGTGTGCCGGTCTTGTCGAAGATGAGCGTGCGGCAGGTGTCGGCGGTTTCGAGTGAGGTCGGATCACGGACGATGATCGCCCTGCGTGCCGCCAGCGAGATGGAACCGATGATGGCGACCGGGATGGCGATCAGCAGGGGACAGGGTGTCGCGACGACCATCACGGCCAGAAAGCGGACCGGATCACCGGAGACGACCCAGGCCGCGACGCCGATGGCGATCGCCAGCGGTGTGTACCAGGCACCGAGTCGGTCGGCCAGACGCCGCATGCGGGGGCGGTGCTGTTCGGACTCGCGCATCACCTGCATGATGCGGGCGTAGCGGGAATCGACCGCCCGGCGGGTGGCCCGGATGATGAGGGCCGAGTCGCCGTTGATCGCTCCGGAGAGAACCTCGGAGCCGGGCGTCTTGGACATCATGTACGGTTCGCCGGTCAGGTACGATTCGTCCATCACGCCGTGCCCTTCCTCGACGAGGCCGTCGACCGGGCAGATCTCGTGGGGGAAGACCGCGAGGACGTCACCGATGTCGACCTGATCGAGGGGAACGTCGTCGACGACCGAGTCGGTCTTGCGATGGGCGACCGAGGGCATCCGCCGGCTGAGGGCCTGCAACACGGAGGAGGCGCTGCGGACGGCGTAGGCTTCGAGGGCTTCTCCGCCGGAAAGCATCAGCACGACCAGCGAGCCGGCGAGGTACTCACCCAGAATCGCCGAGACGACGATCGAGATGCCGGCCAGCAGGTCCGAGCCGAATTCCCGTCGCAGCAGCTTGCCGAGCAGATCCCACACCAGGGGAATGCCGCCGAAGACGAGGACACACCACAGCGGCAGATAACGGATCACGTCGGAGCGGGGCGTAGCGAAGCCAAGTACGAGATGGATCGCGATCATGGCGATGGCGAGCAGAGCGATCGCCGTTTCGCGGGATCTCCAGACCGGTGACGTTCCGGTATCGGTATTTGACATGAGCAGCAACTGATGGGGCTGGCGGCAGACGCATCCGCGACAGATCGGCCAGTGGGGCGTTCGGCAGTACTGGACGAGTGTACCGGCAGGCAGATCCGGTCGCCAGAAGCCACCCGTATCGGGGGCAAGGGAGGTCCGCGGGCCGTCGTTCTTTCGTCACATCGCTGCGTCTTCGTAAAGAAACTCCCGTTTGGTGTCAGTTTTGCAGAAGCCCCATGCAACATGGTTGCCTTTGCTCCCCTGGAGAGGGAGAATTCTTAGCGACGGGGGCGATGCTCGCGGTTTCTCACTCAGGGAGCCAACCGCGATGCATCAGGCAGGATTGGCTCCAGTACGCCGGAGTGGACAGGTGTCGACTCGGCCTTCTGAATCCGGATCGCACCCCGGACGAAATTCGTGCGAAAGCGGTGACCGTCCCTTGCGGCAGCTCGTCGAGGGCGGGGGCAGCGTCGTGCGTGACCGTGCAGCATCGTTTGTTCCGGCCCACGGGCCAGACCGTTGTGGGTGCCATTGCCCTGAACGCGCCGTGTCTGCGTTCCGAAGAAGCCGATGTCCGAAAACGAGCCGACTGCCGACCGACTCTTTGCCGACCTGGTCGAGAATTGTGCGCCCTCCCAGTGGGACGACCGGCTGGCGTCGATCCGGAACGAATTCCCGGAGCTGGCCGACGACGTCGAGGCCCTGCTCTACGGTCACACGGAGCGATCTGCTCAGGAGAGTGCGACCGAATCGGATCCGACCCTCAGAATCGACGATGCCGAACTTGTCGACATGGCGATCGGTCCGTATCGGGTCCGAAGGAAGATCGGCGAAGGCGGGTTCGGAGTCGTCTATTTCGCTGATCAGGTCGAGCCGTTCCATCGCGAGGTCGCACTCAAGCTGATCAAGCCGGGCATGGACTCGCGCGAGGTGATCGCGCGGTTCAAGGTCGAGCGTCAGGCTCTGGCCATGATGGACCATCCGCATATTGCGGGAGTGCTTGATGCGGGTGTGACCGAGAAGGGACGACCGTACTTCGTCATGGAGTACGTCAACGGGCGGCGGATCACCGCCTTCTGTGATCGCGAGCGCCTGACGATTCCGGAACGTCTGCGCCTGTTCGTCGATGTCTGTCGGGCCATTCAGCATGCTCATCAGAAAGGGATCATTCACCGCGATCTCAAACCGTCCAACATCCTGGTCATGCGCCAGGATGGAGCTGTGATCCCCAAGGTCATCGACTTCGGTGTCGCCAAGGCGCTTTCTCGGCAACTGACGGATCACTCGATCCACACGGCTCTGGACCAGTTGATCGGCACGCCGATGTACATGAGTCCGGAACAGGCCGAGATGGGTGGACTCGACATCGACACGCGATCCGACGTGTATTCGATGGGAGTCGTCCTGTACCGGCTGCTTTCCGGCACGACGCCGTTCGATCCGGAGTCGCTCAACTCGGCGAACGCGGAAGAGCTGCGCCGGATTCTCCGGGATCGCGAACCGCTTCGCCCCAGTCTTCAGCTGAGTACCCTCAATGAGGACGTGCAGACGACCGTCTGTGACGAACGGCAGGTCGATCTCCGCCGGCTGAAGGGGACTCTCCATGGCGAACTCGACTGGATCGTCATGAAGGCGATGGAGAAGGATCGCAGCCGCCGCTACGAATCCCCTGCGGCTCTGGCCGACGACATCGAACGGTATCTCGCGGGCGAAGTCGTGGCGGCCCGTCCGCCGTCCACGATTTACCGGTTGCGGAAGTTCGCACGCCAGCATCGGGGAGCCTTCGCGACCGTGGCGGTGGTGCTGCTGGCCCTGCTGTCCGGCCTGGCGGTGGCGCTGCTTCAGTGGAACGAGGCGGTCAAGGCCCGGGCTCTGGCGGAGCAACGCCTGCTCGACGTCGATCGTCATCGCGAGCGTGCCGAGTCACTCCTGTACGTGTCGGATGTGCGGCTCGCGGCCCGGTCCCTGCAGGAGGGAGATGTCCGGCAGACGGTCGAGCTGCTGAACCGGCATCGGCCGGGACCGGACGGAGAAGACCGGCGTGGCTTCGAGTGGCATCTGCTGATGCGCCAGGCCCAGGGCAACACGTCGGTCGTCGCTCCCAGTGAGTTGCCACTCTACAATCTCAGGCTCTGTCCGACGCAGCCGCTTCTGGTCACGGCGGGGGCCGACGGGACCGTCTATCTGCTCGACTCCCGGACCCTCGAGCAGGTCAGTGCATTCGACAGTGGTCAGCGGGAAGTCAACGGGCTGACGTTTACGAAGGACGGAACGCGGCTGTTGACGGCGGGAGACGACGGCACGGTGTGCGTCTGGTCATTTCCCGAGGGGAAGCGGCTGACGTCGATCCACTACGGAAACGAATGGGCCTTTGCGGCCGTTCTGGATTCCGATGAGGAATCCGTGTTTGTCGCTGGACGCCAGCCGGAGATCGGTCGGTTCTCGCTGTCGTCGGGAGAGTCGATTGGTCAACTGGTGGGGCATGAGCGAACGGTCGACGCTCTGGCGATGTCGGCGGACGGTCGGCTGCTTGCGAGCGTTTCCGCCGATCAGAAACTGATGCTGTGGGATTCCGAAACACAGAAACGTGTGTTTGTTGCGGAGCGTGGCGAGCGCATCAGTGCCGTAGCGATGTTGAGAGAGCCGCCGCTCGTTCTCGACGGTGACATTGATGGCTACCTGACGCTGACCGATGCGAACGCCGGCAGGACCGAGGCGGTTCTCCATATGGGGGCACCGATCCAGAGCCTTGCGGTCTCTCCCGACGAGACCGCCGTGGTTGTCGGCACGCGGGATGGCTATCTGCATCTGGTCCAGGTCGTGGAGACACCGTATGGTGGCGGGTACGACCTGGCGACCGTCACGTCCTGGGAGGCGCACACGGACCGTGTGTTCGGTGTTGTGTGGGACGGTGAGGGAAGCGTCATCTCTGCGTCGCGTGATGGAACCCTGTGCCGGTCCCGACTGTCGCACGAAGCCCGTCGCGGCGAGGTTCTTCCGGTTGCCGACACCCGTTACGTGGCCCTGTCCCCTGACGGACAGCGACTTGCCTGGTCAACCTGGCATCGGGTGGGCACTTATGACCTGCAGACGCAGGAATCGCACGATCTGCCGGGGCTTCCAGCTGGCCTCCCCTGGTCGAACGTCGTCTGGACTCCCGACGGGCAACATCTGGCGGCCGCGACACGAGACGGACGCCTGTTTCTGTACCCGATTGCCGATCCGGAGTCGGCCGTCTCACACGACACACAGCTGCGGTCCGGGATTGAAATTACGTCGATCTCCCGGGACGGAAAACGACTGGTCGTGGTCAGCCGGGGGGATGATCAGATCAAGGTCATCGCGGTGCCGTCGTTCGAGGAGGAGTTTGTCGTCAGTCTTGCGGACAATTTCACGGCGGTTCTCACACCTGACGGCCGTCGTCTGGCCCTGAACCGGGGACGGGATCTGCTCATCATCGATGTCGAGAGCCGGCGGACCATCGTCGAATCTCGGGACCATCACGATGAGGCGATCCGTTCGATCCTGTTCCAGAGAGATGGCTCGGAAATCGTGACGATTGCCAGCGACCAGACGATCCGGATCTGGAACCCCGACGCCGGTGGTGTGCCGGATGTCGTGGGAGTGCATGCGAGCGGAGGACCATTGGCCTTTGCTCTTGCCGGCGATGGTCGTACGGCCGTCTCGGGGACGACCGGCGGCGTACTGAATGTGTGGCATCTTCCGACGCGGCAGCTGTTGTTCCCGATGGGACGGATCGACACGCATTACCGTCAGGTCAAACTGTCGGCGGACCTGAGTTTGATGGTGACGGTCGACGGTCGCGGAATCATGCGGCTGTATCGGCTCGGTCCAGTCTCCCCGGGCGACGGAGCGGGAGCCTCCGACGTGGATGGAACGGCCGTGCCGGAGACATCTCCGCCGGAAACCGACTGATTCCGGGAATTTCCGGAAAGTCCGGAAGGTCGGGACACCTGATGCGTTACCCTCGACAGCGACCGATGCGCAGTGCGCCCTGCGCATTCGGGCCCGGTGGCGCACGCGGCCGACGCGGACTTCATTCGACCCGGGGGGGCAATTGATGCACTGGATCAGGCACGCGGCGTGCTGGTTGGTTCTGCTGAACATTACGATCGCGGCGATGACAGCCGGGCCGCTCTTCGCGCAACAGGCGGCTCCCGCGGTCGCTGAGCCTCCGATGCTGGTTCTTGATACGCAGGGATTCGCCGGCAACGACATTCGCGCGCTCGCGTTCAGCGACGACGAACGATGGCTGGCCGTCGGCGGCGGCAAGGAAGTCCGCGTCTGGAACCTCGAGACGGGAGAGCTCTCCCGGACGCTGCGGGGCTATCGAGAGCCGGAATCGTTCAAGATCGGCACGATCAACGCCCTCTCCTTCTCTCCGAACGGGAGGTTTCTGGTCGTCGGAGTGACAGACAACTACGAGGCGGGGACCACCCGCATTTTCGATCTGCACGATCCGCGTCAGGAGATGAAGCTGCTGCCCGGCCATACCGGATGCACGCTCGGCGCGGCGTTCTCCCCCAATGGTCGCTATCTGACGACGTACAGCTGCTCGAATCTCCTCGAGGTTCACGACGTCGATATCGAGGCCGGCGAGGTCGAGCTGATCTGCAAGGTACCGCTGGACTGGAACAGCCGTGAGAAGAACGACGCTGTTCGCCAGGCGGGGGACTACTTCGGATATCCTCTGGACAACAACTGGATCCTGCTCCGGAAACGGGGACATCAGTTCGTCGTTTCGATGGCATCGGGCGAAATCGTCGATGACAGCCGGCTCTGGCCGCCAGACATTCGCAGGCTGCTTGCCGTCGAGCGCAATCTGCAGGGACCGGGGCGGCAGACGCCGGAATACACCACCAACACGGCTCTGGATCTTCGTGCCGATCGCTGGCGGGTGCGCGGCGGTCTGACGCGAAGCGACAGCGGCGTGGAACGCTGGGTGGCCGTCTGGAGTGGTCTCCGCACACAACCGGCGACGACCTATCGCAGTCACCGGTACACGCCAACCCGGATTGCGGTCAGCAAGTCCGGGCGACTTGTCGCTTCGGCCGATGCCCTGGGAGAGATTCACGTCTGGGAAGCGGCGACGGGTACGCAGCGTCACTGGCTGCGTCCGTCGAACCGGGAACTGTACGGCGTGGAATGGTCGCCGGACGGGGACAGTGTCCGCTTTGCCGACGAACACTTCGGTCGGGAACGCTACCACTACAATTCGTTCGGTCCGCTCGACAATCGTTTCGATTTGAATCTGCGGTTTGAGGAGGTGAATCCCGTACCGCCCGTTTCGCCGCAGCAGTCGCACGAGAGAGGGAGTCCGGTCTGGACGGTCGCCGGGCAGTATCGCGTGGAACTGTCGGTCACCGACGCATCGATTCATGATGCGACCGGACAGGTTCAGACGGGGCAGCCGAGACGTTGGTATGTGCGGATATCAGTCTCGGATCTGCGTCAGCGTCCCGAGAGTCGGGAGCCGATCCTGCGGGAGGCTGCCTGCGGCTCCAATCGCCCGATGAGCTACGCGTTTCTGCCGGAACGGGAAGCCTCGGTCGTCCGTATGGCCATCGGTGCCGAGACGGGACAACTCATCGAGGTCGGCCTTTCTGTCGAGCGTGATGACCGTCAGCAATTGACCGTTGGCGACGCGACCAGGATTCGCAAGTTCGCCGGACACTCCTCGGTGATTACGGGCCTCGATGTCGATCCCAAGGGCCAGCTGCTCGCCTCCTCGGCAACCGACGGGACGATTCGGTTCTGGAACATCGGCCCGCCGCGCGAAGGATGCGACGTTCCGACTTACACCGAAGGGAATCGGGTCACGGGAGTCTCGGACGCCTCGAAGATCGGGCCGGAGGCGATTCAGTCCGGAGACCTGCTGCTCCGGTTCGATGACCAGTCATTCTACGAACGGAAACGTCTCATCGCCGCCGGCCGCTACCGGGTGGGAGACAGAGTGTCACTCACGTTTCTGCGTGACGGACAGCGAATGACGACGATGGCGAACCTGGTGCCGGCCCCTGCGATCCAGGAGCCGGTCGCGACACTGTTCTTCTCGCGTGATGGTGAGTGGATCGCATGGACGCCGCAGGGGTATTACGACACGTCTCCCCAGGGCGAGGAGTATGTCGGGTGGCATCTGAACCGGGGCCGGGAGCAGCCGGCAGAGTTCTTTCGCGTCGGACAGTTTCGCGAGCTGCTGCACCGGCCGGACATTCTGCTGGAGGCGATTCGTTCTGCCGACGCAGAAGCGGCACCGGCGATCGCGAACCGTCGCCTCTCCCCCGGACCGGCTCCCCCCGGCGAGGCCCTCGATCTCCGGAGTCGCGAGCAGCTGGATCGCGTCCTGCCGCCAGTGGTGCGGATCATCGCTCCCTCGGAGTCCCTCACCACCGAAGAGGACCGGCTGACGATGCGGCTGGAGGTGACGTTTTCGAATCAGTTGCGGGGGATCAAACCTCGCATTGCGATCAACGGTCGCCCGGCCCAGGCGTCGTTTCTGCTCCAGACCGGGGCAGTCCAGCTGCCGGACGAGAATCTGGTCCGGCAGACGTTCAAGACGGAGATTGAACTCTCGGATGGGGAGAACATCGTCACCGTGACGGCCGAAGGACGCGACACGGTCAGCCAGACGCACAAACTGACGGTGCGACGCATCCGCCCGGCACCGGTGAACGAGGATCTGCCCCGCCTGTTTGTCCTGGCCGTCGGTATCGCGGAGCATCAGCTGGGGGCACTGCAGTTGCAGTTTGCAGACGATGATGCCCGCAAGTTCGCCGCCGCGTTCTCCAGCCAGAAGCGATTGCGATTCCGGGACGTCGAGACGCGCGTCATCGTCGACAACGAGGCGACCGTCAAGAACATCAAGGACGGCATGGAGTGGCTCTCGCGCAACGCGCGGGATCCCCGGGACACGGCACTCGTGTTTTTCTCGGGACACAGCATGTATGACGAGTTCGGCGACTGGCGGTTTCTCACGTACGACGTGGCTGACCTGCAGCGGCTCGAAAGCAGCACGCTGACGCACGACGAAATCAACAACTGGTTTCATCGTCGCGTTCTGGCGAATGCGATCCTGTTCGTCGATACCTGCCATGCCGCGGGAGTGACCGGTGCGGGACGGGCCAAGGGACGGCTGGTGCGTCCCGATCCGTGGACCGGAAGCGGACGTCTGATTCTTGCGTCGTCACTGCCGGACGAAGTCAGTCTCGAACTGCCCCGCCTGAAGCACGGTGCGTTCACGGCGGCGATCCTCGAGGCGTTTCGTCAGCCGGCCCGCAGCGATCGGAACGCCGACCGGGTTCTCACCTTCCATGAGCTGGAGGGCTTCGTGCTTGAAGAGGTGCCGCGACTGACACGCAAGCAGCAGCATCCCGCCGCTCACAAGCCGGGAACGGTCAGCGACATGGTGCTGTATGAGTTCTCGGAGAACGCCGATCTGGTCGGTCGCTGACCGCACCGGCGCTGCCGACATGGATTGCCGGCGTCAACGAGTGGCGCTGCCGCGGCGATGATTGCCGCAAACCGCTGCGGCGTTCTGCGGTCTTTGCGGGCTTGCGATAACTCTCCGCGGTCGCGATGCGCGGCACTTTGCTGCATCCGCATGGCGGCGTTGGCAGGAGCTGCCGGTGCTCATGCGTCGGTGGTGAATCCGATCTTGCTGCGCACTGACTGCGTCGGTACGGTCCCCGCCCTGAAAACAGGGGCTTGCCGGATCAGGAGGATCGCAGTGCCACAGAGCGGACCGACGGGATTGACACGACGAACATTCTGCAGCTCGATTCTGGCAGCCGTTGTCGGGGCGATGTCGGGATGCGGGACGATTCTCTATCCGGAACGCCGTGGACAGTCAGCCGGAAAGATCGACTGGACGATCGTTGCCCTGGACGGCATCGGCATGCTCTTCTTCTTCGTGCCGGGCGTCGTTGCCTTCGCCGTGGATTTCGCGACCGGCACGATCTATCTGCCGCCGGAATCCTGCAGTCAGGCGCCGAAACGGACCAGCTCCGAAGACCTTCAGGCCGTTACGCTCGACCATTCGCATCCGACGATCGGAGAAATCGAGACGGCGGTGGCAACCACCATCGGCCAGGAGATCCGTCTCGAACCGGGCCGCTATCACACGCGCGAGCTCAACAGCCTGGACGAATTCTGGAGTGCCGAAGAGGCGGCGTGGGCCGGACATCAGCTGCCGAAGGGCTGAAATCACGGCGGCATCGCCGCAACACCGCAGACGGCCGGTTCACTCGAATACGACTTCGTCCTCGCCGCCCATCATCTCTTCCATCCGTCGCTGGATCTCTTCGGGAGAGACATCTTCGATGTGTGTGGCGACGGTCCACATGTGACCGAATGGATCGATGAGCGTTGCCGACCGGTCCCCGTAGAACTGGTCGCACAGCGGCCGTTCGATCTGGGCACCCGCTTCGATGGCGCGATCGACGACCTCGTCGACGTTCTCGACGTAGAGCAGAATCGAAACTCCCGCGCGGCCCGGTTCGGCAGGGGCCAGAACATCCATCTCCGGGTGCTCATCGGCGAGCATCACGCGGGAGTCGCCGATTTTCAGTTCGGCGTGTCCGATCCGGCCGTCCGGACCGACCAGTCGCATCACCTCGGACGCTTCGAACACCTGAATGTAGTGGTCAATCGCCTCCGCCGCACCTTTGATGACCAGGTACGGTGTGACACTGTGGTATCCGTCCGGGATCGGTTTGGCGGGCATCGTCGACTCACTGTCCTGGGGATGGAATTTCGCGTCATGCGGCCCGTCTCTGCCCATGCTAGCGGTGTCGAGGTACCCGGGACCAGCACCTGTTTCACTTCACGGATGGAAGATTCCGTGATCCACCGGCATTGACGACCCATCAAAGTTCCCATTTGCGTTCGGCCCGGCCATAGTATGGATTGGAAGCCGTCGCACGCGCTGCCCGCGTCGGCTCCGGTCCGTCTGGAAGGGAGCATCTGTCGTGAGAGTCAGTCTGTCTGCATGGTGTGTTCTGTTGGGACTCGCGTTGTCCTGCAAGGCCGGCGAACCGGAGTGGACCCCTGTCTCACCCCGCGACGAGATCCGGCCCGTCTTCCACTCTGCCGAACACGGCGGGCCGAACGGCGAAGCAACGCTGACAATCGTCGCTGACGATCGTGACGGACTGATGGGCCACTGGGAGACGACCGTGCCGGTCCAGGGAGGACGGCACTACCGCTTCACTGTGTCCCGTGCGACCGAAGGGATCGACCTGGTGCGGCGGGCTGCGATCGTGCGGATTCTCTGGAAGGACGACAGCGGTCGACCGGTGGTCCGGGATGAGCCGACGTTTGCATCCTACCGCCCAGGAGAGCGGCCTCGTGCCGAGCCGGAGTTTCCGGCGGACGGTCCGACTGCCGATGGCTGGACTGAGGTGTCCGGTACGTATCACGTTCCTGGGGGGACGACTCAGGCGACGATCGAACTGCATTTTCGCTGGGGGCCGGCGGGTTCGAGCGTGGTCTGGGCGGGGCCGGCACTGACGCCCGTTGCTCCTCCCGAGCCGCGGATTGTCCGCCTGGCGACCGTGCATCATCGTCCGATCTCCGGCACGACCGCAGCCGAGAAACGGGAGCAGTTTGCCCCGCTGATTGCCGAGGCGGCAAGTCAGAAGGCCGATCTCGTCGTGCTGCCCGAAACGTTGACATTCTACGGTTCACGACGCAGCTACGTTGAATGCGCCGAGCCGATTCCCGGTCCTTCGACCGAGTACTTCGGCAAACTGGCCAAGCAGCACGACCTGTACATCGTGGCGGGACTGCTCGAGCGGGACCAGCACCTTGTCTATAATGTCTCGGTTCTGCTGGGGCCGGACGGGGAGATTGTCGGCAAGTACCGCAAGGTCACGCTTCCGCGTGGCGAGATCGAAGGGGGATTGATGCCCGGCAGCGAGTACCCGGTGTTCGAGACCCGGTTCGGCAAGATCGGGATGATGATCTGCTATGACGGGTTCTTCCCGGAGGTCGCACGGGAACTGAGCAACCGCGGGGCGGAAGTCATCGCATGGCCGGTCTGGGGCTGCAATCCCGCCCTGGGAGCGGCCCGGGCCTGCGAGAATCACGTCTATGTTGTCAGCAGTACGTATACGGACGTGTCATCCGACTGGATGATCTCGGCCGTGTATGGTCATGACGGAACCCCGCTGGCACAGGCGACCGACTGGGGAACGGTCGCCGTCACGGAGGTGGACCTCAGCCGGCCGATGTACTGGCACAGTCTGGGGGATTTCCGGGCCCAGATCCCGCGGCACCGTCCGGTTCTGCCCGGCGAGACCGCGGGGCGGGCCGGTGCAAACGAAAACGGCCCCGCCGCTGATTGACCGAACAAATCAGTCAAACCCGGGGCGGGGCCATGTCCCTGTCTCGGTCTGACGGTGCGGGAACCGTCAGCGGACCATCAGGCGGCTATTCGTCTTCGTCGGCGTCGTCGAGGTCTTCTTCGGCTTCGACGTCGTCGTCGTCTTCATCGTCGTCGCTGTCATCCGCGAGGACTTCTTCGTCCTCGACCGGGGCTTCCGCCGTTTCTTCCGGCTGGGGGACGGCTTCTTCGTCGGCCGGTGTGGGGGAGTCGGTGATGACTTCCTTGATGGGCTGCAGGAAGTAGCTGCGTTTTCCCTTGGCGAGCAGCTGCTTCAGCTTCTCTTCGGCGGCCTCACGCTGGTCGTAAGGAAAACGGGCCTCTTCCTTGAGCGTGCCGGTGAAGATGCCCCAGACGACACGTTTCCGCTCGGCGGCCTTGACCTTCTTCCGCGAGGTGGTGGTCCGCGCGCGGGTGCGGGTCGCCTTTTTCTTGGTGGCGGCGGACTTGGTCTGGCTTTCGACGGCTTCGGCTTCGCGTCGCTTCTGGAGGCGGCTGGAGGTTCTGCGGGCCATCCCGATTCCTGTCTGGCAGTCGATCCGTTGAGTTACCGGCTGGATCTGCGCATCTCCGGCGCGATCCAGGGAACGATCCCGGAGAATAGCAACGACGGGCGTTGACGGCCACTATGCTGCACAAAAACACGCAAATGTTCTGGTGTCAGGAGGTTAAGAACCGCTGTCCGGTGCGATTTCGGGGGTCGGCGACGTAAGGGCGCGTGTTGCCGGAGACCTGCGGCCCGCGCTGCAAGTCGTTTTTGTGTCGTGGGTTGCGTGCGTGCGTCGAGACGGGTGTGCAGGTGATTTGTTCGAAAGAATCAGAATAGTTTATCCAGCCGGCGAAACCGAACCGATCAAGAGAATACGGAAACGTCATTCGAACGCGTCCCCACCGGTCTGCCGGTGGCGGTTTTGCCCGATCTCGGGACAACCGTCGGGAACACAGAGACTTGAAGGAGTGAGTTTCATGCTTCTGCCTCGGAAATGGGTCCTGAGCCTCGGGCTGCTGGCAGCAGCGCCAGGCGTGACCCTGGCTGGACCGTTTGATTTCTTGAAGGGCGGATCGGAAACGGCCGACGCAGCTCAGGCGTCCGCACCGCGCGGAAATCAGGAAGTCGCCGAAGACATCGCCAAGGCTTTGCGTAAGGCAAAGCTGGTTGGCCGCAACATCGAAATCGAGTATCAGAACGGCGTGGCCACCATCAAAGGTGAAGTAGCCGACGCCCAGCACCGCATCAACGCCGTTCGTGCCGCCGAGTCGGTCGACGGGGTCGATACGGTCAACGCGCAACTGCGGGTGATGAAGGAGTCATCGGCTCCTGCAGGACTCCCCCGCAAGCCGGAAATCCAGCAGGCCGCCTTCGAAGGCCAGTCGGGTGACCGCGTTCAGCAGGTCAGCCACTCCGATCCGGCGGCCCGCAGCAATCAGGCCGTCGCCCAGAACATCGCGGATGCGATGGTCACCGCCGGACTGAGCGGCTACGACATCGAGATCCGTTACAAGAACGGTATCGCGAGCCTGATCGGCTCGGTCGAAGCCAAGGAACAGGCTGCTCACGCTCAACGTGTCGCTCAGGCGGTGCCGGGAGTGCAGCAGGTTCTCAACCGTCTGACGGTCAACGGTCGGCCGGTTTCGGGAACGCAGACGGCTGCGGCCCCGTATTCGCCGGCTCCGCAGCAGGGAGTGGTTCCGACCGGATATCCGGCCGGTCCGAGTGGCTATCCGATTCAGCAGGTCCAGGCCAATCCGCCCGGGGCCATGGGAATGCCGGGACCGCCAATGTCTCCGCCCGGACTGCCGGCGGGAGCAGGGTACGGTCAGCCGATTCAGCCGGCCGGTCACCTGATGCACAACCAGCCCAGGCTGCCGCAGCACGCCTGGCCGTCCTACGCTCAGTACGACAACTACGCCGCAGTGACGTACCCGAACTCCTACGATGCGAGTGCCTGGCCGTACATCGGTCCGTTCTACCCGTATCCGCAGGTTCCGCTCGGATGGCGGTCGGCCCAGCTCGTCTGGGATGACGGCTACTGGAACCTGAAGTTCAACTCGCGGACGGACAAATGGTGGTGGTTCCTGAATCCGCACAACTGGGACTGAGTCCCGCCTGATCCCACGGTTCAGTCACAGCGCGCAGAGTCTCTGCTGACTCGATTCGAATGATGGAACGCAGGGGGCCTTCGGCGAACGGGATCGTTCTCCGGAGGCCCTTTTTTCGTTCCGTCGCTGCCAGTCACCCCCCCCGGACGGGCCCCGGACGACCGGCGAAATCGTCAAAAACCGAATAATCTCACAAGTCCATGGCGTGCGGCGAACGATAACAGAGATGCACAACAATCGTTGTGTGTTCGGCGGCTTCCCACCGGGAAGCGAAACCACTTAACACGTCAACGACCGCCTGCCGTCGATCCCTGTCGTCAATCATGCACCTGGAGGCATCGAGGATGGCCAACTGGAACGGACTCCTCAAACGTCTTTGTCTCGTGGCCGGCCTGTTCATGGTCACGGTCCCCAACAGTGGCTGCAATCTGCTGTACTGGGCTGCGAAAGACGCGTTTATCCTGGCGAACTTCTGGGGCACCACGCCGCTCATCCCGGTGACCCCCTACTTCAGCCAGCAGATCGAAGACACCTACTGGGAGGAAGAGCGGTACGGCAAGGTGCCGATCCTCGACCCGGTCGAAGGAGAGAACGCTCCGCTGTTCTGCCTGGATCCGCCCAGTGCTGACGAAGTGGTCCGGGCCCTGCCCGATCAGACGTCCGGCGGCGTCGCCTTCCTGGCGGAAACCAGCCGCAACAACGTCCGCATGATCGTGGAACCCATCGTGGACCGGCTCGACGAGTGCCGCTTCTACCCGATGGCCGGCCCCGCCCGACTGCACCACTGTCACTACAAGTGCACCGTCTTCTACGAAGAAACCAAGCGGTCAAACTGGCCTGTCCCCTTCACCTTCACCGAACAGGTCGAAGAAGTCGTCTACATCGACAAGGATCATCTGATCCGTTGTGCGGGACCCTCGACGAACTGACAGGCGGTCAGTCGCTGATGTACAGGTGCATGGCAGCCCGTTGGACAACGTCCGGCGGGCTGCTTTTTCGCGCGCCGTTCAGTGGACTGACCTGGTCGGACCCCGCCCTGAGGCCTTCCCTCCTGGAGGCGGGCGTTGAGGTGAGCAAGCGACCGTCCGGCCAGAACGGTGAATGTTCGACTCGCCCTACCGGGATGCCCTACCGGGATGCTCTACCGGGATGCTCTACCGGGATGCGAACGCGCTGTGGCGTACGCGTCAGCGGCACGGAATGCAGTTCGCGACGAGAGCTGGCGACTCAGCCCCCCCTTTGTTCGCTTCGTGCTTCCTGCTTCCTAACTCCTGACTCCCAACCAAACCGAGCCGGCAGGATTGCTCCCACCGGCTCGGCGCAGTTCAGGTTGTCAACTCAAGGTCGTCACACGAGGTGACTGAGGCGGCTCAGCCTTCGACGGCGTCCTGAGCAGCCGCCAGGCGGGCGATCGGAATTCGCCGCGGGCTGCAGGACACGTAGTCCAGGCCGATCCGGTTGCAGAAGAAGACCGACTTCGGATCGCCACCGTGCTCGCCGCAGATGCCGATCTTCAGGTCCGGACGGGAGCCGCGGCCCCCTTCGACGCCGATCTTCATCAGCTTGCCGACACCCGCCTGGTCGACCGTCTGGAACGGGTCGGCCGGGATGATGTCGTTCTCGAGGTACTCGCCAATGAAGCCCTTGTAGTCGTCGCGGCTCATGCCGAGCGTCGTCTGCGTCAGGTCATTGGTGCCGAAGCTGAAGAACTCGGCGGTCTGGGCGATCTCGTCGGCGGTGAGAGCCGCACGCGGCACCTCGACCATCGTGCCGACCATGTACTCAACCTCGACGCCCTGTTCTTCGAAGACCTTGGCGGCGGTGTCGCGAACGACCTTCGCCTGGTTGTCGAACTCGGTCTTGAAGCCGGCCAGCGGAATCATCACTTCCGGATGGACGTTGATGCCTTCCTTCTTGAGGGCACAGGCGGCTTCGAAGATCGCCCGGGCCTGCATCGCGGTGATCTCGGGGTAGACGATACCGAGACGGCAGCCACGATGGCCGAGCATCGGGTTGGTCTCGGCCAGCTCCTCGACGCGACGGTGCACTTCTTCTTCGCTGACGTTGAACGTCTTGGCAAGCTTCGGAGCAAGCGTCGGGTCGGCGTGCAGGTGCTCCTCGGAGAGGAACTCGTGCAGCGGCGGATCGAGCAGGCGAATCGTCACCGGGCGGTCACCCATCGTCCGCAGCAGGTGGGTGAAGTCGTCCCGCTGGAACGGCAGCAGCTTCGCCAGCGAACGCTCACGATCTTCCGGATTGGACGAGAAGATCATCTCGCGGATCTCGTCCAGGTGATCGAAGAACATGTGCTCGGTCCGGCACAGGCCGACCCCTTCGGCACCGAGGGCCACAGCGGCTTCGGCGTCGTGGGCTTCGGCGTTGGCACGCACCTTGAGGCGGCGGTGCTCGTCGGCCCACTGCATCAGCTGGGCGTAGCGACCGTAGGTTTCGGAGTCCTCGGGCTTCTTGTTGCCCATCAGGACTTCCATCACTTCCGAAGCGGACGTCTCAATCTTGCCGGTAAACACCTCGCCGGTGAACCCGTCGATCGAAATCCAGTCCCCTTCCTTGAGAACCGTGTCGCCGACGGTCACGGTGCCGGCTTCGTAGTTGATGCTCAGGGCGGCACAACCACAGACGCAGGTCTTGCCCATCTGGCGGCTGACCAGAGCGGCGTGCGAGGAGGCACCACCGAAGGCGGTCAGGATGCCCTTGGCGACCTTCATGCCGCGAAGGTCTTCCGGGCTCGTCTCACGACGGACCAGGATGAGCTGGGCGTCGTTGTCGGCGTTCCAGGTTGCTTCGGCATCGGAGGCATGGAAGACGATCTGGCCGGTGGCCGCGCCGGGACCGGCGTTGATCCCCTTCGCGATCATCTTGCCTTCCTTGACCGCGGCTTCCTTGGCGGCCGGATCGAAGATCGGCTGGAGGAGCTGGTTGAGGTCGTCGGCCGGAATCCGCCGCTTTTCGAGGGCGGTCTTCGGGTCGATCAGGCCTTCGTTGACCAGATCGACAGCGATGCGGACGGCGGCGAAACCGGTCCGCTTGGCGTTACGGGTCTGCAGCATCCAGACCTTGCCGCGCTGAATCGTGAACTCGATGTCCTGCACTTCCTTGTAGTGCTGCTCGAGCGTCTTGCCGATCTGATCGAGCTGCTCGTAGGCTTCCGGCATGTCGTCCTTGAGGGACTCTTCGATCCGCTTGGGGGTGCGGATGCCGGCCACCACGTCTTCGCCCTGGGCGTTGATCAGGTAGTCGCCGCAGAAGCCAGGCGTTCCGTCCGAGCAGTTCCGGGTCAGTCCGACACCGGTCGCACAGTCGTCGCCCAGGTTGCCAAAGACCATTGCCTGCACGTTGGTGGCTGTGCCCCACTCGTGCGGGATGTTGTACTGACGGCGATAGACGATGGCCCGGTCGTTCATCCAGCTGCCGAAGACCGCGCCGATGCAGCCCCAGAGCTGTTCCATCGGATCGGTCGGGAACTCGACGCCGGCGTGTTCCTTGATGACCGCCTTGAACTGGCCGACGATGTCCTTGAGCTGGTCCACCGACAGGTCGGAGTCGTAGGTGATCCCGGCCTTCTCCTTGACCTCTTCGAGGATTTCTTCGAAGAAGTCCGGATCGGTCTTGGACTTCGGCTTCAGGTCCAGCACGACGTCGCCATACATCTGGATGAAGCGGCGGTAGCTGTCCCAGGCAAATCGCTCGTTGCCCGACTGCTTGGCCAGAGCGGCGACGGTGGTTTCGTTCAGGCCGATGTTGAGGACGGTGTCCATCATGCCCGGCATCGACTCGCGGGCACCGGAGCGGCAGGAGAGAAGCAGCGGGTTGGTGTCGGAGCCGAACTCGGCCCCCATCACCTTCTCGACCTTGCCGATGGCCTCTTCGACCTGCTCCTTGACGCCGTCCGGATAGGCGCCGTCGTTGTCCGAGTAGTGGATGCAGACTTCGGTGTTGATCGTGAAGCCGGCCGGCACAGGGAGACCGATGTTCGTCATCTCCGCCAGGTTGGCCCCCTTACCGCCGAGGGTATTCTTCATCGAGGCATTGCCGTCTGCCTCTCCGGCGCCGAATGAGAACACGTACTTTGAGTCGGCCATGAGACCCAGTCCTTCAAACGTTTCCAAACGATCTACAATGCGATGGCGACAAGACAGTGATCGCGAACGTCGAGCCCGGAAACGTTCTGGCGACGCTTCCCGGCGATCCGCAGGGGCCAATCGCAAGGGTGATACGGGACCCGGTTTCGCCGGAAACCCTGAGCGAAGCGAAACCTAGCACTCGGCCTGTCAAACTTCAAGCGACGCCAAATCCGGCTCAACCCATCAGTTTCTGCGATTGGGATTCTTGTCAGAGCACCACCTTGCCGCCTATGCTCGAAGTGTCTTTTCGTGCTGTGTTCTCTCGAGTGCGTCTCCTGAACGCATGTCAGCATGCGTTCCCGGTATCTTTTGCATCATGTTCTCCCGACTCATATGTGGGTTCGTGGCGGTTGTCGTCACACTCCCGGGCCTGCTCCATCCATCCGCAGCCTGCGCGCAAGATCAGTGGGTGTATCCACTTGATGTCGCTGTGGGGGCGGAGTCCGTCCGCTATGTCGCCGACCGGAAGCTGCCGGGACTGTGGCGTCTGAAGGACGGCAAGACCGAAGTCCTCTTCCAGGGCTCCCGAAAGTTCCGCACACCACTGAACGCCGTTCGCTGCGTCTGTACCGGGCCCGAAGGCCAGCTGTTTGCCGGGGACTCGGCCACGCGCGAAGTCTACGCGGTCTCCGACAGCGGCGAGCTGACCCCGCTCACCAGCGGGCGGATCGGCATTCCGATCTCGATGGCCGTTGCCGGCGATCACCTCTACGTCGGTGACCTCGAACTGCAGCGGGTCTGGAAAGTCCCCGTGGCCGGCGGCGACCCGGAAGAGTTCATTGTCACGGCCGGCCCCCGCGGCGTCGCGGTCGACAGCGAACAGAACGTCTGGGTGCTGACTCCCCACGCGCCGCAGTTGCGGAAGTTCTCACCCGACGGCGACAGCGAAGTGATTGTCGCAGACGCGCCGTTTCAGTTCCCGCATCAGGTCGCGGTGACCGCTGACGGGACGGCGTACGTGTCCGACGGCTACGCAAAGGCGATCTGGAAGGTTGCTCCCGGCCAGGCACCCGCGAAACTTGTCGACGGCGAACCACTCGACAATCCGGTCGGCATCGCTCTGGACGGCGAAACCCTGCTGGTGATCGACTCGCGGGCGAACGCGCTGTTCGAGGTCACAGCCGATGGTAAGATCTCACGCGACTATCCCGCGGAAGGAAACTGACTAACAGCAATGACGGTTCGTCCGGACCATCTTCTGAACTTGCGACTCCTCCCGCAGGTCTCCTGCGGCAGGTCGCTGATGGTGCGGACGCTGCTCGTGACGCTCTTGGTGCTGCTCCTGCAGTCCGGTCGTGCCGAGGCGACGTGCGGCGACTATCTGCTGCACGTTCCCGGTGAGATCAAGGTCGACGGAGTCCTTGCATTTGAGATCCCGGGTGACCGCCAGTCGATGCCGGCCCATCCCGGAACATCGCCCTGCGCGAACGGTGAGTGCCGACCGGCGCCGGCTCCGACACCGGAACCTCCGCCGCTGCCGGTCCGTGATCGGACCGTCGCCACGATTCTTGCTGGCGAGCGTCCGTCCGATTTCCGGTCCTCCGGCCGACTGGCATTGCGACGATCTGTGCGTGCCCTCGACGGCGTGCCGCTTTCGATCGACCGTCCCCCCCGGCAGTCCGGCGAGTCCTGCTGACTCTGGACTGAAGTTCGTCCCACGTTCTCGGGACGACTGATCGCTGCGCTGTTGCGACAGGTGCCGCCACGTTCCGGCAGGTGGTCACACCCCTGCCCGATCCGTTTTCGGATCGTGAGAAAGGCGGACCGCTGCGCAGCGGGAACCGGCCTGCCAATTTCCGAGGGGAATCGAAAGTGAGTGCTCCTGCGCCTCCTGCTGCGACGCCGCGTCGCAAAGTCGTGCGTGCAATCGGCCCGCGTCTTCGCAAACTGCTGACGGTCATCTGGGTTCTGCTGGCGATCCTGATCGCGAACTCGGCATACCTGGCAACGATCACGTTTCTGGAGTGGCTCGAAGGGGAGACGTTTCAGAACTACTTCTACCAGTTGATGTTCCTGGGGCATCTCGTCCTCGGACTGCTCCTGCTGCTGCCGTTCCTGGTCTTCGCCATCATCCACATGCGGAACACCTGGAACCGGCGAAACCGCAGGGCGGTGGTGGTCGGTTATGTGCTGTTCGCGGCTTCACTGGTGCTGCTGGGGACCGGGCTGCTGCTGTTCCGTGTCGGCGGTTTCGAGCTGAAGCAGCCTCAGGTCCGCAGCTTGGTGTACTGGTTGCACGTGGGGAGTCCGCTGGTCGTGCTGTGGCTGTATGTGCTGCACCGACTTGCCGGACCGCGGTTGAAGTGGCGGGCCGGACTCGCCTACGCGGGCGCTGTAGCGGTTGCGGTCGTCGGTATGGCGTCGCTGCATACACAGGACCCGCGCGCGTGGAACCGTGTTGGTCCGGAAGAGGGAACGAAATACTTCAAGCCGTCACTGGCACGCACGACAACCGGCGACTTCATCCCGTCCGACGTGCTGATGATGGATGACTACTGCAAGAAGTGTCATCCCGACGTGCATGCCGGCTGGGAGAAGAGCGTGCACCGCTTCAGTTCGTTCAACAACCCGCCGTACCTGGCGAGTGTGCGCGAGACGCGGGAAGTCTCGATGAACCGGCACGGCGACGTGCACGCGGCCCGCTGGTGTGCCGGGTGCCACGATCCGGTCCCGTTCTTCAGCGGTGCGTTCGACGACCCGAACTTCGATGACGTGGCCCATCCGACCGCCCATGCGGGCATTACGTGTACGGTCTGTCACGCGATCACGCACGTGAACAGCAACCGGGGCAATGCCGACTACACGATCGAAGAGCCGGCCCACTATCCGTTTGCCCGCAGTGACAATCCGCTGCTGCAGTGGATCAACAACCAGCTCATCAAGGCGAAGCCGGAGTTCCACAAGAAGACCTTCCTGAAGGACTTCCACTCCTCTGCCGAGTTCTGCTCGACCTGCCACAAGGTGCACATCCCCGAAGCAGTGACCGGCTATCGCGAGTTCCTGCGGGGACAGAACCACTACGACACCTGGCTGCTCAGCGGTGTCTCCGGCCACGGGGCCCGCAGCTTCTACTATCCTGAAACCGCTCAGCAGAACTGCAACGGCTGCCACATGCCGCTGCAGGCGTCCGATGATTTCGGTGCGAAGCTGTTCGACGACCGCGGCGAGTTGACGATTCACGATCACCTGTTCGCCAGTGCCAACACCGGCATTGCGTGGATGAACGACATGCCCGAGGTGGTCGAACGCCACCGGGCGATCCTCGAAGACTGCATGCGGGTGGACATCTTCGGCATTCGCGAAGAGGGATCGATCGAAGGCGAACTGCACGCGCCGCTGCGCCCGGAACTGCCCACACTCGAGCCGGGCCAGAAGTACCTGCTCGAAACGGTGATCCGAACGCTCAAGCTCGGACATCACTTTACGCAGGGAACATCCGACTCGAACGAAGTCTGGCTGGACGTGACCGTGACAAGCGGCGGAAAGGTGATTGGTCGCTCCGGTGCCCTGGAAGAGGACGACTCGGTCGACAGCTGGGCGCACTTCGTCAACACGTTCATGCTCGATGAGAACGGCAACCGGATCAATCGCCGGAACCCGCAGGACATCCGTGTCCCGCTCTACACGCATCAGATGCCGCCGGGGGCCGGGCAGGTCGCGCACTACGAACTGCAGCTTCCGGAAACGCTCGACGATCATGTGACGATCGAGGTGAAGCTGCAGTATCGGAAGTTCGACACCGAGTACCTGCAGATCGTCACCGAGCGTGCCAAACCGGAAGACGTTCCGATTCGCGGCCACCAGCGGGGCGAGCCGTACGGCAACCCGCTGCCGATCGTGACGATGGCGTCCGACCGGGTCACGCTTCCGGTTGCGGGCGTGGACAAGCCGCTCGAAGAGCAGACGCGCGAGGACATCCCGGTCTGGCAGCGCTGGAACGACTACGGCATCGGGCTGTTTCTGGAAGGGAAGGCGGAACTGCGTCAGGCGGAGGCCGCATTCGCGGAAGTCGAGAAGCTCGGCCGGTACGATGGTCCGCTGAATCAGGCGCGAGTCTTCTTCGTCGAGGGCCGGCTGGATGACGCGGTCGAGGCGATCAAACGGGCGGTTGCTCATGACGATCCTCCGCCGCCACCATGGACCGTCAACTGGCTCAGCGGTGCGGTCAACCGCCAGCAGGGACGGCTCGACGAGGCCGAAGAGAACCTGCGTGCCGTCGTTGACGGGCGCACTGCCGAGCAGATTGCCCGTGGCTTTGACTTCAGTCGCGACTATGTCGTGCTCAACGAGCTGGGCGGGGTTCTGTTCGACAAGGCCCGGCAGCAGCGGGGTGAAGACCGGAAGGCGCAGCGGGAGGCGTTGCTGCGGGAATCGGCCGACACGTTCGAACGTGTGCTGGCGATCGATTCGGAAAACGTCACCGCGCACTACAACCTGTACCTGATCATGCAGCAGCTCGGCGAAACCGAAGCCGCCGAGAAGCACCGTAAGCTGCATCAGAAGTACAAGCCGGATGACAACATTCGCGGCAAGGCGATCCGTCTGGCACGCGAGCGTTATCCTGCGGCAGCACAGGCCGCCGAACCGGTGACGATCTACTCGCTGCATCGTGCGGACGCGCCGGGCCCTGCGGCAGGTGCCTCGGGAGCCGAGTAACTGCCGCCGCGAACTCCTTCATCTGATACGGGAGACACTCCCCATGACTGATAAACCGACCTCACCCGACCGGGATGCCGGTCCGGAACTCGAGGAAGAGATCGAACGGGACGACGCCATCATTGGCGTTGCCCTGAAGTACTCTGTGGTGGCCCTGCTGCTGATCGGTGGTGCGGCAGCGGGTGCCTGGTGGTGGCTGCGCCCCGACGACACGGTCGAGGTGACCGAAGCGGAGCCGATCGAACTGCCGGAAACCCGCGCATTGCCGGAAGTCGAACTCCCCGCGATTCCATTCACCGACATCACGCAGCAGGCCGGGATCACCTTTGTCCACGAGAATGGAGCACACGGCGAGAAACTGCTGCCGGAAACAATGGGGGGCGGCTGCGCCTTCCTCGACTACAACGGCGACGGGACGCAGGACATTCTGCTGGTGAATTCCCAGCGGTGGCCGTGGGACCCGCGACGGTCCGGGAGTCCGGAAGCGACGCACGCGCTGTACTCCAATGACGGTACCGGAACATTCACCGATGTGACCGCCGAGGCCGGGCTGGCAGTGTCGATGTATGGGATGGGCGTGGCAGTCGGCGACTACGACAACGACGGCGATCCCGACCTGTTCTTTTCGGCCCTGGGACACAACCGGCTGTTTCGCAACGATGGCGGCAAGTATGTCGAAGTGACCGAAGCGGCTGGCGTCGCCGGCGACACGGAGGACTGGAGCACCAGCTGCGGTTGGTTCGACTACGACAACGATGGAGACCTCGACCTGTGGGTCTGCAACTACATTGTCTGGTCGCGTGAGTTCGATCTGGCCCAGCCGTTCACCCTCACCGGGAGCGACCGGGCCTATGGTCGACCGCAGGACTTCGAGGGCACGTTTTCCCGGCTGTACCGCAACGAGGGGGACGGAACGTTTGCCGACGTGAGCGAGGCGGCGGGCCTGCAGATCCGCAATCCGACGACCGGTGTCCCCCTGGCCAAGTCACTCGGACTGATGTTTTCGGACTTCGACGGCGACGGCTGGATGGATGCCGTCGTGGCGAATGACACCGTGCAGAATCTTCTGTTCCGCAATCGTGGAGACGGCACGTTTGAAGAGCTCGGCGCGCTGGCCGGTGTCGCGTTTGATATCTCGGGGAATGCCCGTGGTGCGATGGGAATTGACGCGGCACAGTTCCGAGAGGGGGAAGACTGCATCGGGATTGCGATCGGCAACTTCGCCAACGAGATGACGGCCCTGTACGTCTCGATTCCGGGGACGACGCAGTTCTCGGATGACGCGATCGCCAACGGTCTCGGTCCGAACAGCCGACTGCAGCTGACGTTTGCCGTCTTCTTCGTTGACGCCGACCTGGATGGCCGCCTCGATCTGTTCGCTGCCAACGGACACCTCGAAGAAGACATCGCCAAGGTCCAGGCGAGCCAGACCTACGAGCAGTCGCCGCAACTGTTCTGGAATGCCGGTGCCGCCCACGCAACGGAGTTCGTACCGCTTCCGACCGGGAATCTCGGCCAGGACTTCGTCCGGCCAATGGTGGGGCGCGGCGCCAGCTACGCCGACATCGACGGCGATGGCGACCTCGACATTCTCATCGCGGCCACCGGTCAGGCACCGCGGCTGCTGCGCAACGATCAGGAGAGCGGCGGTCACTGGTTGCGAATGAAGCTGGAAGGGAACGGCACGACCGTGAACCGCGATGCGATTGGTTCGGTCATTACCGTTGAGGCAGGCGGTCAGACGCAGACCCGCACGGTCACGCTGACGCGGGGATACCTCTCACAGTGTGAGCATCCGGTGACGTTCGGACTGGGCGATGCCGAAGTGGTCGAGCGGGTGGAGATCCGCTGGCCGGACGGCACCATTCAGACGCTCACCGATCTTGCGGTCGATCAACTGCATGAGGTTACGCAGCAGTTGTAGGGCCGGCTATTGCCGGCCGAGGAGGAGTCCGGCCGTTTGGAACCGAGCTGGCGTTCGGGGCTCGCCAGCTCACCACAATGGGCAACTGGGACAGCATGCTTGTCCGGGGGGCCTGCTCGCCCTTCAAGGCGAGCAGGTTCGTCGCTGGTGCGCCGGGCCCGGTCTGGAAAACCACGGCGACTCGCTCGCGCCGTCACGATTCCCCCCCCCCCC
>ENA-ORCW01000385-ORCW01000385.1-marine-metagenome-genome-assembly--contig:-NODE-385-length-30342-cov-7.446522_pt1 | contig 30342 bp, 29 predicted proteins | sample MGYA00237784_ERZ508517 | MGnify/ENA primary metagenome ERZ508517 (study PRJEB26187, sample SAMN06268979) | marine metagenome | isolation source: Tt ae E1 feedstock associated aerobic enrichment on... | reverse complement strand
GACGAGGCCGAGAAGGTGGCCGGCGCGATCACGCCGGTGCCGGGCGGCGTCGGCAAGATGACCATCGCCATGCTGATGGCCAACGCCGTGACCTCGGCTTGCCGCGCCGCCGGCGAGGAGCCGCCGGCGCGCGAGTTCGAGGTGCCGTACGACACCGGCCAGATCTCCAAGCTGTCCACCGGCGAGCTCCTGATCGTGCACCGCGACTGGGAGCTGCCCGAACCCGACGAGCACGCCGCCGAGGAGGCGGTCGTCGAGCGGTCGCTCTACGGCACCGTCGCGTCGGTCAGCGGCATCCTCGGCCTGTGCGCCTCGCTGTTCATCGGCTGGGCCGTGCCACTGTCGATCGCGGCGATCGTGTTCGGCGTCCTCGGCGTCCGACGCGGCACCGACGACAACGTGCGCTCGGTCGTCGGCATCGTCACCGGGGCGATCGGCACCCTGTTCTCGGCGATCTGGATCGTCTACTACGCGAACGTGCTCGGCATCACCGCCTGAGCGCCGGGAGCCGGGCCGGTTCAGACCCGCTCGGCGAGCAGCGCCACGTGCCGCCCCTGCGCCCGGGTCAGGATGACCGTCGCGCTCGCGTCGCCGCGCAGCTTCAGTCGCTTCCGGAGCGCCGCCGGGTCGACGTCGACCCCGCGCTTCTTGATCTCGAGCACGCCGATGCCGCGGTCGCGCAGCGCCCGCCGGAGGTCCTGTTCGTCGGGTGGCAGCTGCTCGAGCACGCGGAACGCGGTCGCGAACGGCGTCGGCGTCAGGTCGTCGGCCGTGATGTAGGCGATGCCGGAGCCGACCATGCGTCCGTCGAGCCGGCGCGCGAGGTCGCCGATGAGCCGGGAGCGGATGACGGCGGGGTCGGGCTCGTACAGGAACGCGCCGAGCTCGCCGGTCGGGGCGTCCTCGCTGTCGGCCGGTGCGACCATCTCGTGCGCGCCGTCGTCCCGCAGCACGAGGGCCGCCCGGCCCACGCCGTCGCGGGCGAGCACGCCGGTCCACAGCACGAGCTCGACGAGGTCGCCGTCGACCGACACCCACTGCGCCTCCGCGTCGTCGGGGATGACGTCGCGGTCGGTACCGGGGCCGAGCTTCACGCCCACGGGCATCCGCTGGGCGATCGCGAACACCGTGTCGAGGCTCGGCGAGTAGTCCGCGGCGTCCGACAGCCGGGTCGTGGTGCCCTGCTCGGTGCGGCGGCGGGCGGGGTCGAGCCAGGCCGCGTCGACGTCGTCGAGGGGCACGGATGCCGCGTCGGCATGCACCACCTCCGCGTGCGCGAACGGGGTGAGGTTGTAGGCCGCGATCGCGGCGGTGACCTCGTCGGCCTCGACCGCCGTGACGTGCAGGTCGATCGCGGCCATCGCGAGCGCGTCGCCGCCGATGCCGCAGCCGAGGTCGGCGACGCGGCGCAGGCCCGCGGCGTCGAAGCGCCCGGCGTGCTGCGCGGCGACGCGGAGGCGGGTCGCCTGCTCGAGGCCCGCCTCGGTGAAGAGCATGCGCTCGGCGAAGGGCCCGAACTTCGCCTCGGCCCGCGCGCGCAGCCGCGACTGGGTGAGGGCGGCGGCGACGACACCCGCCGAGTGGCCCTCCTTGCGAAGCCGGCTCACGGCCTGCACGACCTGGTCGCGGCCGGTCCAGCGGGGGAGCGAGTCGAGGAGTCGGAGGCCCTCGGGGCTCAGCAGCTCGAGCAGCTCGGCGCGATCCATCCCGCCACGCTAGCACCGGCGCAGCCGGCGTCAGGCGGCCGCCGCGAGGCATCCGTCGCCGTGTTGGCACTCACGTTGCACGAGTGCCAACAGACCCCTAGACTCGACGTAGCACTCTCAGTCTGCGAGTGCTAAACAGTCTTCGTTTCTTCAAGAAAGAGGTCAAACGTGTCGGTCTCCATCAAGCCGCTCGAGGATCGCATCGTCATCCAGCAGGTCGAGGCGGAGCAGACCACCGCTTCGGGTCTCGTCATCCCGGACACCGCGAAGGAGAAGCCCCAGGAGGGCGAGGTCGTCGCGGTCGGCCCGGGTCGCATCGACGACAACGGCAACCGCGTCCCGCTCGACGTCGCCGTCGGCGACAAGGTGATCTACTCGAAGTACGGCGGAACCGAGGTCAAGTTCGGCGGCCAGGACTACCTGGTGCTCTCGGCCCGCGACGTGCTCGCGGTGGTCGTGCGCTAGTCGCATCCGCAACTCACGAACGGCTCGGTCGCATCGCGCGACCGGGCCGTTCGTCGTCTCGGCGGTGACGGCCGGCGCCCGGATGCGGCGTAGCATCGAGCGGTGACCGACACCTCCCGGCCCGGGGCCCAGGGCCCCGCCGGCCCTTCCGTCGCGAGCCGCCGGGCGGGGTTCGCATTCGCGTTCACCGCGTACGGCCTCTGGGGCATCCTGCCCCTGTACTTCCTCGCGCTCGCGCCCACCGGGCCGTTCGAGATCGTCGCCTGGCGGGTGCTGCTCTCACTCGTGTTCTGCGCGGTGCTGCTCACCGCGACACGGGCCTGGCGGCCGCTCGTCGCGCTCGCCCGCGACCGGCGGGTGCTGCTCGTCATGGCCGCGGCCGGGGCGCTCATCTACGTCAACTGGCAGACATACGTCTACGCCACCGCGTCCGACCAGGTCGTCGAGGCGTCCCTCGGCTACTTCATCAACCCGATCGTCACGGTCTTCCTGGGCGTGCTCGTGCTGCGGGAGCGGCTGCGTGCGCTGCAGTGGGTCGCGGTCGCGATCTCGTTCGTCGCGGTGCTCGTGCTCACCTTCGCCCACGGCGGGCTGCCGTGGATCGCCCTCGTGCTCGCCTTCTCGTTCGGCTGCTACGGCCTGATCAAGAAGCGCGTCGGCGGGCGGGTCGACGCGGTCGCGGGCCTCACCCTCGAGTCCGCGTGGCTCGCGCCGCTCGCGATCGTGCAGCTCGTCGTGGTCGCGACGACCTCGGGGCTCACGCTGGGCGCCGCCGGGCCCGTGCACGCGCTCCTGCTGCTCTGCGCGGGCGCCGTGACCGCGGTGCCGCTGCTCGCGTTCGCGGCCGGATCGCGCCGGCTGCCGCTCGTGTCGATGGGGTTCATCCAGTACCTCGCGCCGGTCATCCAGTTCGTCGTGGGGGTGGCCGTGCTGGGCGAACCCATGCCGCTCGAGCGCTGGATCGGGTTCGCGCTCGTCTGGCTCGCCATCGCCGTGCTGCTGGTGGACCTCGCGCAGGCCGCAGGACGCGGCAGGGCGGCTCGGCGGGCGCTCGCCGCATCGGAGGACCGGGACGCCCCGGAAGCGCCCGTGGGGCCCGTCTGAGCGGCTCACGATCGTTGCGTGGAATCGACGCCGGAGGGCGGATTCGCGCCGTTCGGGGCCCGTTTGTGACGCCCACGTAACGATTCAGTCGGTGTTACACGGTTGTGATCGGCCTGACTTGTTCCCGTCTCACGGGCCTGACTACTGTGAACGCACGGCACCCGTCTGGGTGCTGCACCAACCAGTGTCCTTCAGTCCCTAGGAGCATGATGAGCGTAATCGCGAAGGCTTCGGCCAAGCGCTCGGCTCGCGCGGCCTGGACGGGGATCGCCCTCGCGGGTGTATCCGCCCTCCTCCTCACCGCGTGCAGTTCGGGTGAGACGACCGAGCCCACCGAGTCCGACGAGGCTGCCGCCTCCGGCGACGCCAACCCGATCGAGCCCGGTGAGCGCGACCTCACCCTGACGATCGGAACGATCCTCCCGCAGTCGGGTGCGCTCGCGTTCCTCGGCCCGCCCGAGGAGGCCGGCGTGGCCCTCGCCGCGCAGGAGATCAACGACGCCGACCTCGGCATCACGGTCGACGTCGTCTACCGCGACTCGGGTGACACCACCACCGACACCGCGACCGTCTCGGTGACCGACCTCCTCTCGCAGGACGTCTCGGGCATCGTCGGCGCCGCATCGTCGGCCGTCTCGCTGACCGTCATCGACCAGATCGTCGCAGCGGGCGTCGTGCACTTCTCGCCGGCCAACACGTCGGCCACCTTCACCGACTACGACGACGACAACCTCTACTGGCGCACCGCCCCCTCGGACACGCTCCAGGGCGAGGTGCTCGGCAACCTGATCGCGTCGGACGGCAACGCCACCCTCGGCATGATCGTGCTGAACGACCCGTACGGCACCGGTCTCGCGGAGTTCACGAAGACCGCGTTCGAGGCCGCCGGCGGCGAGGTCGTCGCCGAGGAGCTCTTCAACGAGGGCGACTCGAACTTCGACTCGCAGATCGCGGGCGTCACCGCGGCGAACCCGGACGCGATCGCGCTGATCACGTTCGACCAGGCCAGCATCATCACGCCGGCCCTGGTCGGCGAGGGCTTCCCCGGTGAGCAGCTGTACTTCGTCGACGGCAACCTGGCCGACTACAGCGAGGACTTCGCTCCGGGTCTGGTCGAGGGCGCCAAGGGCACCCTGCCCGGTCTCGACGTGAGCACGCTCGGCGACTTCACCGAGCAGCTGCTCGCGATCGACGACTCGCTCACCGACTACAGCTACGCGGCCGAGTCCTACGACGCGGTCATGCTGATGGCGCTCGCGGCCTACGCTGCGAACAGCACCGACGGTGCCGACATCGCCGAGTACCTCCAGCAGGTCTCGGGCGGCTCGGGTGACGGCGAGGTCGTCACCACGTTCGCCGACGCCGCGGCGCTCCTCGCCGAGGGTGAGCAGATCGACTACGACGGTCCGTCGGGCCCGGTCACCTTCGACGAGAACGGTGACCCGACCGAGGCGACCATCGGCATCTTCCAGTTCCTGAGCGACAACACCTACGAGCGCATCGGCGACGGATAGTCTCCGCCGCTGACGCTCCTCGGAGCGACGCGTAGGCGAAGGGCCCCGGCTTCGGCCGGGGCCCTTCGTCGTGCCCGGGAGGCACGCATCGTCGTGCCCGGGAGGCACGCATCGTCGTGCCCGGGAGGCACGCATCGTCGTGCCCGGGAGGCGCAGACCGTCGTGCCCGGGAGGCGCAGACCGTCGTGCCCGGGAGGCACGCACACGAGAGCGGGGCGGATGCCACCGGCATCCGCCCCGCTCCTCGTGGACGTTCTCGGGAGTCGCGCCTACTCGTCCTGGCCCAGCGTGCCGAGGTAGAGGCCGATGACCTTGGGGTCGTTCAGCAGTTCGCGGCCCGTGCCGGTGTAGGCGTCGTGGCCCTGGTCGAGCACGTAGCCGCGGTCGCAGATCTGCAGGCAGCGGCGGGCGTTCTGCTCGACCATGATGGTCGTGACGCCGGCGCGGTTGATCTCCTTGACGCGCAGGAACGCCTCGTCCTGGCGGACGGGGGAGAGGCCGGCCGAGGGCTCGTCGAGCAGCAGCACGTGCGGGCCCATCATGAGTGCGCGCGACATGGCGACCATCTGGCGCTCACCGCCCGAGAGCGAGCCCGCGCGCTGCGGGAGGCGCTTGCCGAGCTCCGGGAAGATGTCGACCACGAACTCGAGGCGGTGCTTCAGGTCCTTGGGGCGCTGGTAGACGCCCATCTCGAGGTTCTCCTGGATGGTCAGCGTCGGGAAGACGTTGTTCGTCTGGGGGACGAACCCGACTCCCTTGGCGACGAGCTTGTTCGCCTTCAGGTTCGTGATCTCGTCGCCCCGCAGGTAGATGCCGCCCTCGCGGACCTTCACGAGCCCGAAGATGGACTTCAGCAGCGTCGACTTGCCGGCGCCGTTCGGGCCGATGATGCCGATGAGCTCGCCGTCGCGGGCCTGGAGCGAGCAGTCGTTCAGGATGTTCACACCGGGCAGGTAGCCGGCGGTCACGCCCCGGACATCGACGACCATCTCCCGCTCGGGCTCCATGACGGGGGTCGCGCTCGGTTCACTGTTCGTCATCGATGAGCTCCTTCATCGCGGTGACGTGCTCGGACTCGGTCTCGCCGAGGTCGCTGTCGTGGTGGCTGCCCAGGTACGCGTCGATCACGGCCGGGTTCTGCATGACCTCGTGCGGGTCGCCCTCGGCGACCACGCGTCCCTCGGCCATGACGATCACCCAGTCGGCGATGTGCCGCACCATGTGCATGTCGTGCTCGACGAACAGCACGGTCATGCCCTCCGCCTTGAGGTCGAGGATGTGGTCGAGCAGCGACTGCGTGAGCGCGGGGTTCACGCCCGCCATCGGCTCGTCGAGCATGACGAGCGTGGGATCGCTCATGAGCGCGCGCGCCATCTCGAGCAGCTTCCGCTGGCCGCCCGAGAGGCTGGCCGCGTAGTCGTCCTTCTTGGCGTCGAGCTTGAACCGCGTGAGCAGGTCCATCGCCTTCTGCTCGTTGGCGTGCTCCTCGCCGCGCCAGAGGAACGGCAGGAGGGCGCGGAAGAAGTTCTCGCCCGACTGGCCCTTCGCACCGAGCTTCATGTTGTCCATGACCGTCAGCAGGCCGAGGGACTTGGTCAGCTGGAAGGTGCGGATGAGGCCCATGCGCGCGACCCGGTACGCCGGGACGTGCGCGAGCGACCTGCCGTCGAACTCCCACGTGCCCGTGTCGGGGCGGTCGAAGCCCGTCAGCAGGTTGAAGAACGTCGTCTTGCCCGCGCCGTTCGGGCCGATCAGGGCCGTGATCGCGTTGCGGGGGATCTCGACGTGATCGACGTCGACCGCGGTGAGGCCGCCGAACGTGCGCTTCACGTGGTCGGCGATGAGGATCGGATCGACCTTCTTCACGCCCGGCGCGGGATCGCCGACGTGCAGCCCGGTCGTCTTCTCGGGGGTCTTCGAGGGAACGGTGTCACTTGACAAAGGCCAACTCCTTCTTGTTGCCGAGTATGCCCTGTGGCATGAACACGACTATCAGGATGATCGCCACGCCCACGAGGATGAACCGGAGCTGGCCGGCCTGCACCTGGGTCATGAACGGGAACCAGCCGGCTGCGACCGCACGGGCGACGAAGCCCGAGAAGAACGACAGCAGCACCCAGAACACCATCGAGCCGACGATGGGCCCGAGGATGGTGGCGGCGCCGCCCAGCAGCAGGATGGCGTAGATGAAGAACGTCAGCGTCGGCTGGAAGTAACTCGGCACGACCGCGCGGGGGAACACGAAGAGCATGCCCGCCAGGGTGCCGAAGACGCCGCCGAGGATGAGGCTCTGCATCTTGTACGAGTAGACGTTCTTGCCGAGCGAGCGCACGGCGTCCTCGTCCTCGCGGATGCCCTTGATGACGCGACCCCACGGGCTGCGCATGAGCATCCAGGTGAGCAGTGCGCAGAGCGCCACGACCACCCACGCGATCATCAGGAAGAACCACGTGCGGTCGCTGAAGTTCCACGGACCGAAGCCGTACGAGCCGTCCGGCAGCGGGTTCAGCGCCTCGAGATCGCGCTGGAAGGCCGACAGTCCGCTCGCGGATCCGGTGAAGTCGTCGAACTCGCTGGTCGTGAACAGCAGGCGCACGATCTCGGCGGCGGCGATCGTCACGATCGCGAGGTAGTCGGCTCGCAGACGCAGCGTCGGGATTCCGAGGATCAGCGCGAAGACCACCGACGCCCCGATGCCGATGAGCACGCAGGCCCAGATCGGGAGGCCGAAGCGCAGCGCCGAGAGGGCGTAGCCGTAGGCGCCGATGGCCATGAAGCCCGCCTGACCGAAGTTCAGCAGGCCGGTGTAGCCGAAGTGGACGGCGAGGCCCAGCGCCGCGAGTGCGTACGCCGCGGTGGTCGGGCTGATGAATTCGATTGCGGCATTGCCGAAGATCGCTCCCCAGTCGAGCATGTCAGGCCCCTCCTATCCGATTCTCTCTCGACGGCCCAGGATGCCCTGCGGCCGGAACAGCAGCACCAGGATCAGCACCACCAGTGCGCCCACGTACTTCAGGTCGCTCGGCAGCCAGAGCGTCGAGAGCTCGACGAACAGGCCGACGATGAGCGAGCCGACGAGCGCCCCGAACGCGGTGCCGAGGCCGCCGAGCGTGACCGCCGCGAAGATCAGCAGCAGGAGCTGGAAGCCCATGTCCCAGCTGACGCCGGGTCGGTAGTAGCCGAAGAGGACGCCGCTGATGCCGGCGAGCAGCGCGCCGAGGATCCAGACGATGCGGATGACCCGGTCGACGTCGATGCCGCTGGCGGAGGCGAGGCTCGGGTTGTCGGAGACCGCGCGGGTCGCCTTGCCGATGCGGGTGCGGGTCAGGAAGTAGCCGAACGCGAGCAGCGCGACGATCGAGACCGCCATGCTCACGACGTCGATCCAGGAGAGGGAGATCGGGCCGAGGATGATCGTCGGCGGGATCGTCGCCCCGGGCAGCTGCTGCGTCGAGCCGCCGTAGAAGAACTGGTACGTGTAGCGCATCGCCAGCGAGAGACCGATGGAGACGATCATGAGCGGGACGATCGCGACCCCTCGGCGCCTGAGGGGTTTCCACAGGCCGGCGTCGAGCACCCAGCCGAGCGCTGCGCTCAGGACGAGCGCAGCGACGATCGCGAGCCAGACCGGCCACGCGAGGTAGACCGAGAAGGTGAGCATCATCAGTGCGCCGAACGTGACCATCTCCGCGTGCGCGAAGTTCGACAGCCCCGTGGTGCCGAAGATGAGCGACAGCCCGATTGACGCGAGCGCGAGCAGCAGGCCGAAGTTCAGGCCCGTCACCGCCCGGTCGAGCACCTGGCTCCAGATGCTCTGGGTGACCCGCTGGCCCTCGCCCAGGAAGAAGTTCACGGAGGCGTTGCTGGTCTGGCCGAACTCCGCGTCGCGCGTCGCACCGCCCTCCGCGACGACGACGCCCTCGGGCAGGGTCTCCTCATCGAGCGTGATGGTGTAGACGACCTTCTCCGGGACGCCGACCTCCCAGCGGCCGTCGGCGTCGGTCTCGACCGTCGAGCTGAAGCCCGCGGGCCCCTCGATGGTGATGAGCACGCCGGAGAGCGCCTCGCCCTCGAACTGGACGTTGCCGCGGAAGAAGAGGGTGTACTCCTCCTCCGGCTCCTCGACCAGATCCTCCTCGACCTCGACGACGTCGTCCTGGCTCTCCTCCGCTGTGGCGGGAGCCGGGGCCATCACCGCCAGCGCGAGCGCGGCGAAGAGTATGCCGAGTATGGCCAGTATTCGACCGGACCAGGGTCTGGTGACTGACAGAGTCGGTTCCACTGCACCTCCATGAGGACCCGCGCGCCGGTTGCCGGTCGGGTCCGGTCGTTCCTGCCGGCTGCGATGACGACAGTACGTGCCGATTATGTCCTAAGTGTTTCCGCTGGACGGCACTGGTGCCCGATTGTTATCGGGGAATGGAGGGGGTGCAAACTCGCTTACCATGGGTATACTCGCGCGCCCACGACGCTCGCGGGTCCCCATCTCAGGCGCTCGCGAAAGGACCACATGGACGAGCAGGCCGATCCGTTCGGTTTCACGGGACTCACCTACGACGACGTGCTGCTGCTGCCCGGGCAGACCGACGTCATCCCGAGCGAGGCGGACACGACCTCGCGCCTCACCCGCCGGATCGAGGTGGCGACACCGCTGCTCTCGTCGGCCATGGACACCGTGACCGAGCAGCGCATGGCGATCGCCATGGCGCGCGAGGGCGGCATCGGCATCCTGCACCGCAACCTGTCCATCGAGGACCAGGCGCAGCAGGTCGACCAGGTCAAGCGCTCCGAGTCGGGCATGATCACGAACCCCGTCACCACGCATCCCGAGGCGACGGTCGCCGAGGTCGACGCGATGTGCGGCCGCTACCGCGTCTCGGGCCTGCCCGTGATCGACGACGACGGCATCCTCGTCGGCATCATCACCAACCGCGACATGCGCTTCGTCTCCGACTTCGAGAAGCCCTCGACGAAGGTGCGCGACGTCATGACGAAGGCGCCCCTCGTGACCGGCCGGGTCGGCATCGACCCCGACGACGCGGTCGCGATCTTCGCCCAGCACAAGATCGAGAAGCTGCCGCTCATCGACGCCGACGGGCGTCTCACGGGCCTCATCACGGTCAAGGACTTCGACAAGTCGGAGAAGTACCCGCACGCCACCAAGGACCCCGAGGGCCGCCTGCGCGTCGGCGCCGCGATCGGCTTCTTCGGCGACGCCTGGGAGCGCGCCGGCACGCTGCGCGAGGCGGGCGTGGACGTGCTCGTCGTCGACACCGCCAACGGCCAGAGCCGCGGCGTGCTCGAGATCATCGCCAAGCTGAAGGCCGACCCGGCCTTCGCCGACATCGACGTGATCGGCGGCAACGTCGCCACGCGCGCGGGCGCGCAGGCGATCATCGACGCGGGTGCGGATGCCGTGAAGGTCGGCGTCGGCCCGGGCTCGATCTGCACCACGCGCGTCGTCGCGGGCGTGGGCGTGCCGCAGGTCACGGCCGTCTACGAGGCATCCCTCGCCGCCCGCCAGGCGGGCGTGCCGCTCATCGCCGACGGTGGCCTGCAGTACTCCGGCGACATCGCGAAGGCGCTCGTCGCCGGCGCCGACACCGTCATGCTCGGCTCGCTGCTCGCCGGCACCGCCGAGAGCCCGGGCGAGCTCATCTTCGTCAACGGCAAGCAGTTCAAGCAGTACCGCGGCATGGGCTCCCTCGGCGCGCTGCAGACCCGGGGCGAGAAGACCTCGTACTCGAAGGACCGCTACTTCCAGGCCGACGTGCCGAACGACGACAAGCTGATCCCCGAGGGCATCGAGGGGCAGGTGCCGTACCGCGGCCCGCTCTCGGCCGTCGCGTACCAGCTCGTCGGCGGGCTCCGGCAGTCGATGTTCTACGTCGGCGCGCGCACCATCCCCGAGCTGAAGGCGCAGGGCAAGTTCGTGCGGATCACGCCGGCCGGGCTCAAGGAGTCGCACCCGCACGACGTGCAGATCGTCGTGGAGGCGCCGAACTACCGCAAGTAGCGCGCAGGCGGCGACCGGCCGCGCCTCGGCGGCCGCGTCGCACCCGTTCGCTAGGGTTGATCCGTGACTCAGGAGATCGAGATCGGCCGCGCCAAGCGCGGCCGCCGGGTGTACGCGTTCGACGACGTCGCGATCGTGCCGAGCCGACGCACGCGCAACCCCGAGGACGTCTCCGTCTCGTGGACGATCGACGCGTACCAGTTCGACATCCCCATCCTCGCGGCGCCGATGGACTCGGTCGTCTCGCCGACGACGGCGATCATGATCGGCCAGCTCGGCGGGCTCGGCGTGCTCGACCTCGAGGGCCTGTGGACCCGCTACGAGGACCCGCAGCCGCTCCTGGCCGAGATCCGCTCGCTGCCACCCGAGACGGCGACGGCGCGGATGCAGCAGATCTACTCCGAGCCCATCAAGCCCGAGCTCGTGACGGCGCGGCTGGCCGAGATCCGCGCCGCGGGCGTGACGGTCGCCGGCGCGCTCTCGCCGCAGCGCACGCAGGAGCTGTACGAGACCGTCGTCGCGGCGGGCGTCGACCTCTTCGTGATCCGCGGCACGACCGTCTCGGCCGAGCACGTGTCGAAGGGCGACGAGCCGCTGAACCTGAAGAAGTTCATCTACGAGCTCGACGTGCCCGTCATCGTCGGCGGCGCGGCGACCTACACCGCCGCGCTGCACCTCATGCGCACGGGCGCCGCGGGCGTGCTCGTGGGCTTCGGCGGCGGCGCGGCCTCGACCACGCGCGCCGCCCTCGGCATCCACGCCCCCATGGCGACCGCGGTCGCCGACGTGGCCGGTGCGCGGCGCGACTACCTCGACGAATCGGGCGGCCGGTACGTGCACGTCATCGCCGACGGCGGCCTCGGCCACTCGGGCGACATCGTGAAGGCGGTCGCGTGCGGTGCCGATGCCGTGATGCTGGGGTCCACCCTGGCGCGGGCGACGGATGCCCCGGGCGGAGGCTTCCACTGGGGTGCCGAGGCGCATCACCCGAAGCTGCCGCGCGGCAAGCGCGTGCACGTGGGACAGATCGCACCGCTCGAGGAGGTGCTCTACGGACCCGCCACGGCGGCCGAGGGCACGGCGAACCTCATCGGCGCGCTGCGCAAGTCGATGGCGACGACCGGCTACTCCGACCTGAAGGAGTTCCAGCGGGTCGAGGTGGTCGCCGCGCCGTACGGCCTGCAGTGACGGGCGTCCGCCCCCTGTGCGAACCCCGCGAGTCCGGGCCGGTCGTCGTCCGGGCCGACTAGCGTAAAGGCATGGGGGAGCGCAGGACCGTCACGAGATCGAACCGGCTGGGGCCGGCGGAGCGGGAAGCCGCGCTCGAGCGCCTGCGCGCGAAGGAGGTCGACGTCCTCGTCATCGGGGGCGGCATCGTCGGCACCGGCGCGGCCCTCGACGCGGTCACGCGCGGCCTGAGCGTGGGTCTCCTCGAAGCGCGGGATTGGGCCTCGGGCACGTCCAGCCGGTCGTCGAAGCTCGTGCACGGGGGCATCCGATACCTCGAGCAGCTCGACTTCCGGCTCGTGCGCGAGGCGCTCATCGAGCGGGGCCTGCTGCTGCAACGGCTCGCCCCGCACCTCGTCAAGCCCGTGCGGTTCCTGTACCCGCTCACGCGTCCGGTGTTCGAGCGGTTCTACGTCGGCGCGGGCATGCTGCTGTACGACCTCTTCAGCTACTCGGGCGGTCGCGCGCCCGGGGTGCCGCACCACCGCCACCTCTCGAAGCGGCAGGTGCAGAAGTCGATGCCGTCGCTCGCGCGCGACGCGCTCATCGGCGGCATCACCTACTACGACGCGCAGGTCGACGACGCCCGTTACGTCGCCTCGCTCGCGCGCACGGCCTCCTTCTACGGCGCGCACGTCGCGAGCCGAGTGAAGGTCATCGGGTTCCTCAAGGTGGGGGAGCGCGTGGTGGGCGTGCGCGCACGCGACCTGCAGACCTCCGAGGAGTTCGAGGTGCGCGCCCGGCAGGTCGTGAACGCGACCGGTGTCTGGACCGACGACACGCAGCGCATGGTCGGCGAGCGCGGGCGCTTCAAGGTGCGCGCGTCGAAGGGCATCCACCTGGTCGTGCCGCGCGACCGCTTCCAGTCGACCATGGGGCTGCTGCTGCGCACTGAGAAGAGCGTGCTGTTCGTCATCCCGTGGGGTCGGCACTGGCTCATCGGCACGACCGACACCGATTGGAACCTCGACAAGGCGCATCCCGCCGCGACCGCAGCGGACATCGACTACCTGCTCGAGCGCGTGAACGAGGTGCTGTCGGTGCCGCTCACGCGCGCCGACGTCGAGGGCGTGTTCGCCGGGCTCCGCCCGCTGCTCGCGGGCGAGTCCGACGAGACCTCGAAGCTCTCGCGCGAGCACCTCGTGGCGCACACGGTGCCCGGGCTCGTCGTGATCGCGGGCGGCAAGTGGACCACGTACCGCGTGATGGCGAAGGACGCGATCGACGCGGCCGCCGACGCCCTCGACGGCCGTGTGCCGCCGTCGGCGACCGAGGACATCCCGCTGCTCGGCGCCGAGGGCTACCAGGCGGCATGGAACAAGCGCGGCAAGATCGCCCGGGCGTTCGGCGTGCACAAGGTGCGCGTCGAGCACCTGCTGAACCGGTACGGCACCCTCACCGACGAACTGCTCGACCTGATCCGCGACGATCCGGAGCTCGTCGAGCCGCTGCCCGGCGCCGACGACTACATCGGCGCCGAGGTCGTCTACGCGGCCTCGCACGAGGGCGCCCTGCACCTCGACGACGTGCTCGCCCGACGCACGCGCATCTCGATCGAGGCGTGGGACCGGGGCGTCTCCGCGGCACCGGTGGCCGCGAAGCTCATGGGCCGCGTGCTGGGCTGGGACGCCGCGCGCGAGCAGCTCGAGGTCGACCGCTACCTAGAGCGCGTCGCGGCGGAGGTCGCGTCGCAGGAGCAGCCCGACGACGCGTCGGCCGACCGGGTACGGCTCGAGGCGCCCGACATCGTCAGCGCCGACTGAATCGGCAGCTCCCGGCACGGGACTCACAGCCGGCCGCGGGTAGACTCTCCGGCTGATGCTCCGGATGATGCTGCGCCCCCAGTGGCTGCTCGCGCTGCTGCTCGCGCTGGGCATCGCCGCAGCCTTCGCGCTGCTCGGCCAGTGGCAGATCGAGCGCGCCGTGGAGCAGGGCGCGGTCGTCGAGCGACCGACCGAGGACGTGCTCCCGCTGGCCGACGTCGCCGAGCCCGACGGTCCGACGACCCAGGCGTCGACCGGGCAGATGGTCGTGTTCGAGGCCGACGTCGTCGCGGGCGACACGGTGCTGCTCGAGGGACGCCTGCACGAGGGCGCGGCGGGCTACTGGGTCGTCGCGCACGCCGAGGTCGCGGGCGACGGCACGCCGGGTGGCATCCCGCTCGCGCTGGGCTGGGCGCCCGACGAGGAGACCGCTGCGGCCGTCGCCGCCGAGGTGGACGCCGGCGGCTACGATCCCGGACGCGTCGAGGGCCGGTTCGTGCCCACCGAGGCGCCGGAGCTGCCCGATGAGGACGGCGACCCGCAGGCCATGTCGACGCTCGCGGTGGCGCAGCTCGTCAACGTGTGGGCCGACTACGACGACCGCCCGGCGTACTTCGCCTACGTGATCGTGCCCGACGCGGCATCCGCCCTCGGACTCACCGCGATCGACGCGCCCGCACCCGAGCTGGAGCGCGAGCTGAACTGGCTGAACGTCTTCTACGCGCTCGAGTGGGCGGTGTTCGCGGGCTTCGCGATCTACCTCTGGTACCGGCTCGTGCGCGACGCGGTCGAGCGCGAACGCGAGGAGGCCGAGGCGGGTGCGGACACGGCCGATTCCGAGGCGCCGCCCGCGTAGAATCGACGCATGCCCCTCGAGCCGAAGTCCGCTGATCTGCCGCGCATCCGCGGCGCGCTCCGCTTCTACCAGGTCTGCTCGGTCATCACCGGCGTGCTGCTGCTCGCACTCGTCGGCGAGATGGTCATGAAGTACGGGTTCGGGCTCGAGCTCGAGCTCGCCGGGCCCCAGGGCTTCCTGGCGTTCGTGCCGAGCGACGCGGTCACCGCGGTGAACCTCTCGACCGGCATCCTCATGGTGCACGGCTGGTTCTACGTGGTGTACCTGTTCAGCGACTTCCGCCTCTGGAGCCTCATGCGCTGGCCGTTCTGGAAGTTCCTCCTCATCGCCTCGGGCGGCATCGTGCCGTTCCTGTCGTTCTTCCTCGAGGCGCGCGTCGGCCGTGAGGTGAACGCGTACCTCGCCGAGCGCGTGGAGCGCGATGCGGCACGGGCCGCCGAGCCGACGGGAGCGAACGCGTGAGCGACCAGACCGCCGGGCTCGTCCCCGAGGAGCCCGAGCAGCCCGCCGTGCTCGCCGAGTCGGAGGCCGCGGTGGCGGGCACGGCGCAGCGCCCGGTGCTCGTCGTCGACTTCGGCGCGCAGTACGCGCAGCTGATCGCGCGGCGCGTGCGCGAGGCATCCGTCTACTCGGAGATCGTGCCGCACACCATCACCGCCGAGGAGGTCGCCGCGAAGAACCCGGTGGGCATCGTGCTCTCGGGCGGGCCGAGCTCGGTGTACGCCGAGGGCGCGCCGTCGCTCGACGAGGGGATCCTGCAGCTGGGCGTGCCGACGCTCGGCATCTGCTACGGCTTCCAGGTCATGGCCAAGCAGCTCGGCGGCGAGGTCGCGCGCACCGGCCACCGCGAGTACGGGTCGACGCCGGTGACCGCGCGCACCGATGACGGCAACGCGCTGCTCTCGGGCCAGCCCGAGCACCAGACGGTCTGGATGAGCCACGGCGACTCGGTCGCCGTCGCACCCGCCGGCTTCGACGTGCTCGCCTCGACCGAATCGACGCCGGTCGCGGCGTTCGCGAGCGACGAGCTCGGCTTCTACGGCGTGCAGTGGCACCCCGAGGTGAAGCACTCCGAGCACGGTCAGCGGGTCATCGAGAACTTCCTGCACCGCGCCGCCGGCATCCCCGACGACTGGAACGCCGACAACGTGATCGCCGAGCAGGTCGAGCGCATCCGTGCCCAGGTCGGCTCGGCCCAGGTCATCTGCGGGCTCTCCGGCGGGGTCGACTCGGCCGTGGCCGCAGCGCTCGTGCACGAGGCAGTGGGCGACCAGCTCACGTGCGTGTTCGTCGACCACGGGCTGCTCCGCAAGGACGAGCGGCGCCAGGTCGAGGAGGACTACGCGAAGTCGACGGGCGTGCGCATCGTCACGGTCGACGCGTCCGAGCGGTTCCTCGGCGCACTCGCCGGGGTGAGCGACCCCGAGCAGAAGCGCAAGATCATCGGTCGCGAGTTCATCCGCACCTTCGAGCAGGCCGAGCGCGACCTGGTGGCCGAGGCGAAGGATGCCGGTGAGCCGATCCGCTTCCTCGTGCAGGGCACGCTCTACCCCGACGTCGTCGAGTCGGGCGGTGGCTCGGGCACCGCGAACATCAAGAGCCACCACAACGTCGGCGGCCTGCCCGAGGACCTGCAGTTCGAGCTCGTCGAGCCGCTGCGCACCCTGTTCAAGGACGAGGTGCGCGCGATCGGCCGCGAGCTGGGGCTGCCCGAGGTCATCGTCGGCCGCCAGCCGTTCCCGGGGCCCGGCCTCGGCATCCGCATCGTCGGCGAGGTCACGGCCGAGCGACTGGCGATCCTGCGCGAGGCGGATGCGATCGTGCGCGCCGAGCTGTCGTCGGCGGGCCTCGACGCCGAGATCTGGCAGTGCCCGGTCGTGCTGCTGGCCGACGTGCGTTCGGTCGGCGTGCAGGGCGACGGGCGCACCTACGGGCATCCGATCGTGCTCCGTCCCGTCTCGAGCGAGGACGCCATGACCGCGGACTGGACGCGGGTGCCCTACGACGTGCTCGCGAAGATCTCGAACCGCATCACCAACGAGGTGCCCGACGTCAACCGCGTCACGGTCGACATCACGTCGAAGCCGCCCGGCACCATCGAGTGGGAGTAGCCGCGACGACTGGCGCGCGTCAGGCCGGCAGGGTCTCCACCCCAGCAGCCTCGGCAGCACTCGCGAGCGCCCGGTCGCGCGTCGCGAGCGGCAGGCCCTCGCGCTCGGCGAGCACGAGGTAGGCGGCGTCGTACGCGGTCAGGCCGTGCCGGCGAGCAGCGTGGAGCAGCGCATCCGGGTCGAGGTCGCGCACGATGTGGATCGGCAGGCCGTACAGGAGCGTGGATCGCCGCGACGCCTCGGCCTCGGTGATTCGCCCGCGTCGCTCGGCGATGGCCAGGACGTTCGCCGTCTCGTACTCCCAGATGACCGGAACGAGGCCGCCGGACTCGCCGAGGCGGTCGAGCAGGGCCTCGGACTCGTCGCTCGCCTCGTCGTCGAAGCACCAGGCCAGGCTGACCGACGCGTCGACCACGAACGGCCCCGTCACGCCCGGCCCTCCTCGATCAGTTCACGCACGTCGGCGTCCAGGCGCGTACCCGCTCGTTCGGCGCGCAGTGCCGCGATCGTCTCGGCGACGGGCGTGGTGGCGGGTTCGGCCGGCACCAGGCGTGCCACGGGCGTTCCGTGCCGCGTGATGGTGATCTCCTCGCCACGCGCCGCGCGCTCGAGGAGCGCGGGCAGGTGCGTCTTGGCCTCGTAGGCGCCGATGCTGGTCATGCATTCAGACTAGTCGTCGACCAGTCTGAATTACATCCGAAACTCACGGCGCACGATGTCGATCCGGCGGCTTCCCGTTCGACGTCTGGGGTGAGAGGGTCGAGAACGCGACCCCTGACACGGAGGAAGAACCATGAAGTACATGCTGATCATGCGGGCCGACGAGCGTGCCGTCGAGGCGTACCAGGACATGCCGTTCGACGAGGTGATCGCGCGCATGGGCGCCTACAACGAGCAGCTCATGAAGGCCGGCGTGATGGTCGGCGGCGAGGGGCTGTCCGAGGCGGACGAGGGGTTCGTGGTCGACTTCGACGGCGAGGAGCCGCTCGTGACCGACGGCCCGTACGGCGAGGTGAAGGAGCTCTTCAACGGCTTCTGGATCCTCGAGGTCTCCTCGAAGGAGGAGGCCGCGGAGTGGGCGAAGCGCTGCCCGCTCGGCCCCGGGTCGAAGCTCGAGGTGCGCCGGGTGACCGGGCCCGAGGACTTCCCGGCTGACAACGAGTGGATCCAGAAGGAGGAGGGCTGGCGCGAGGAACTCGGCACGAAGTGAGCGGGACCGAGCGAACACGGCTATGACGGATGCGACGACGCGCCGCCCGCCCGACGAGGCGGCGGCGCGTCGTGCCGTCGCCGCGGTCTGGCGCATCGAATCGGCGCACGTCGTCGCGACGCTCATGCGCATGTCGGGCGACTTCGACCTCGCCGAGGAGATGGCGCAGGAGGCGCTCGTCGAGGCGCTCGAGCAGTGGCCGCGCCAGGGCGTGCCGCGCAACGGCGGGGCGTGGCTCACGACGACCGCGAAGCGACGGCTGATCGACACGTGGCGGCGGCGCGAGCGGCTCGACGAGCGGTACCGGGCGCTCGCGCGCGACCTCGAGCAGCAGGCGGATGCCCCGGGCTACGACCCCGACCGGATCGACGACGACGTGCTGCGGCTGGTGTTCGTCGCGTGCCACCCGGTGCTCTCGCGCGAGGCGCGCGTCGCGCTCACGCTCCGCGTGGTCGGCGGCCTCACGACCGAGGAGATCGCGCGGGCGTTCGTGGTGCCGGTCGCGACCGTGCAGCAGCGCATCGTGCGGGCCAAGAAGACGCTCGGGGCCGCGCACGTGCCGTTCGCGGTGCCGGAGCGCGACGAGTTCGCCGAGCGTCTGGGCTCGGTGCTCGGCGTGCTGTACCTGATCTTCAACGAGGGGCACACGGCGAGCTCGGGCGAGGAGCTGCTGCGGCCTGAGCTCGGCCGGGAGGCGCTGCGTCTCGCCCGCATGGTCGCCGAGCTCGTGCCCGCGGAGCCCGAGGCGCACGGGCTCGTGGCGCTGATGGAGTTCACCGCCGCCCGGTTCCCGGCGCGCGTGACGGCCGACGGCACGCCCGTGCTGCTCGCCGACCAGGACCGGAGCCGCTGGGACCACGGCGCGATCGCGCGAGGTCGGGCGGCGCTCGCACGTGCCGACGCGACCGGCCGCGGGCGCGGCGCGTACGGCCTGCAGGCGGCGATCGCCGAGTGCCACGACGTCGCGGCCTCGGTCGACGAGACGGACTGGGCGCGCATCGTGCTGCTCTACGAGGCGCTCGGCCGCATCGCGCCGTCGCCGATCGTCGAGCTGAACCGTGCGGTCGCGGTGTCGATGGCCGAGGGGCCCGCGACGGCCCTGCGGATGGTCGACGACCTCGCGGCATCCGGTGCCCTGCGCACCACCCACCTGCTTCCGAGCGTGAGGGGCGAGCTGCTCGCTCGGCTCGGGCGGGGCGACGAGGCACGGGCGGAGTTCCTCGACGCGGCCGCTCGGTGCGGCAACGACCGCGAGCGCGCGGTGCTCGAACGCAAGGCGGCGGACGCCGTCTCCGCCTGAGACGCGGAACGGGCGCCCCGGAGGACGGCCCGTTCGCGTGATGCGTCAGCCTCGCGGCATCCGCTCGCTAGTCGCGTGCGATGGCGAAGATGCGCAGCAGCTCGAGGTACAGCCAGATGACCGTGACCATGATGCCGAATGCGCCCGACCAGGCGAAGGCCTTGGGGGCGCGGTTGCGCACGCCGCGCTGGATGAAGTCGAAGTCGAGCACGAGCGAGTAGCCCGCCATGATCACGATGAGCGGGGCGAGCACGATGCCCAGCGGGATGCCGAAGATCTCGACGCCGCTGCGGAGGCCCCAGGGGTCGTCGGAGACGCCGAAGATCATGAGGCCCACGTTGATCAGCGAGAACAGCACGTAGCCGATCATCGCGACGAGGAAGACCTTGGTCGCGCGCTTCGAGGCGCGGATCTTGCCCGAGGCGAACAGCGCGAGCGTCACGCCGACGACCGCGAGGGTCGCGATGACGGCCTGCGCCACGATGCCCGGGTACATCGCCTCGTAGAACGCCGAGATGCCGCCGACGAACACGCCCTGCGCGGCCGAGTAGGCGAGCACGAGGCCGCCCGAGGGCTGCTTCTTGAAGATGTTGACGAGGGCGAGCACGAAGCCGACGATGCCGGCGCCGATCCAGAGGAACGGGATCATGTCGATCGTCAGCCAGCCCACGGCCGCGCCGACCAGCAGCACGCCGAACGCGACGGCGGACTTCGCGATCGTGTCCTCCATGGTCATCGGCTCCTCGACGGGGGCCGACGGGCGGTTGTACATCTCGTGCAGGTCCTGCGCGGAGGCGTTCTGCGCCGCCGCGAGCTGGCCCTGCCCGGTCGTGAAGGCCTCGTTGCGGAAGGCCGGGTTGTTCATCGCCATCAGGTCTGGGTGTCCTCTGCGTTCGCTGGGGAATGTGGAGGGACGTCGCCGGACGCCCCTGTCCCTACGAATCTACCCGAGCAGCCCCGGCGCCGGGCGGGGGAGCACCCCCGAATCGGGCGGATTCACGGGATGTTCGCCGCGGGCGGAGCCCGTGCGCGTTCCCGTCGCGCCCGTGCGCGCCTACGCTTGCTCGCATGGCGTCAGGTCACGGCTCGGCCCCGCTCGTGATCGGCCACCGTGGCGCGAGCGGGTACCGACCCGAGCACACGGCGCCCGCGTACGCGCTCGCGGTCGCCCTCGGCGCCGATGCGGTCGAGCCCGACCTGGTCGCGACCCGCGACGGCGTGCTCGTCGTGCGGCACGAGAACGAGATCTCGGGCACCACGGATGTCGCGAGCCGACCCGAGTTCGCTGCCCGACGCACCACGCGCGAGATCGACGGCCGTCGGGTCGCGGGTTGGTTCACGGAGGACTTCACGTGGGCCGAGCTCGCGACGCTGCGCGCCCGTGAGCGGATGCCGAAGACCCGGCCGCAGGGGGCGAGCTTCGACGGCCGGTTCCCGCTGCTGCGCCTGCGCGACCTGCTCGCGCTGCTCGACCGGGAGTCCGAGCGCTCCGGCCGCGAGGTCGGCCTGGTCGCCGAGTTCAAGCACGCGACCCACTTCGCCGAGCAGGGCCTGCCGCTCGACGAGCTGTTCGCCGACGAGCTCGGCGCGGCCGGCTGGACCGACCGCGGCGGCCTCGTCTGCGAGGCGTTCGAGCTGGACGTGCTCGACCGGCTGGCCCGCCGTGGCGTCGCGGGCAGGCGGGTCTTCCTGCTCGAGGCATCCGGAGCCCCCGCCGACCTCGTGCGCGCGCTCGGGCAGGCGTCGCCGCGCTTCGACGTGTTCGCGACGCATGACGGGCTCGCCGGACTCGCCGGCCGCGTGCACGGCGTGAGCGTCGACACCGGACGGCTCGTGGGCCGCGGGCACGGGGCGGATGTCGCGCCGGGTGCACCGCTCACCGGCGCCGCGCTCGTGGACGCCGCGCACGGCCACGGGCTCGACGTCTTCGCCTGGACCCTGCGACCCGAGAACCGGTTCCTGCCGCAGGGGTTCCGGCGCGGGAGCGCCAAGTCGGCCTGGGGCGACTGGCTCGGCGCGTTCTCGCGGGTGCTCGAGACGGGGGTCGACGGCGTCTTCGCCGACCATCCCGACCTGGCGGCGGACGCGCGAAACACGATGGACACGACCCCCGGCTAGCCTTCGGGATCGTGGGGTGTCCGAAGCTGATGGAGTACGGCCCGTGCGGCGGGGTGGGAGCCGACGGGAGTTGCGAGGCGGGGTCGTTCCCGTGCGTCTTCCTCGACCGGCAGACGCGGCCGTGGGAGGGCGTCGACGGGGCGCACCCGGTGCCGCCCGGGCCGCGCACCTCGGCCGCGGAGGCGACGATGCAGCGGCTCGCGGCGGGCCGGCTCGTCGTGGCCGACCTGCCCGCGCGGGCGGCCGACGAGCACGCGCTCGCCGCATGCGCGTCGATCCTGTCGGGGCGGGTCGACGCCGTGCTCGCGGGCGACTCGCCGGACGCGCGCGTGCAGTACCCGCCGAGCCTGCGCGCCGTGCTGCTCGGCCGGCAGGGCATCGCGGTGTGGTCGGGCGTGAACTGCCGCGACCGCAACCGGGTCGCGCTCGAGGGCGAGGTCGCGGGCCTCGCCGTCGCGGGCGCCGCCGCGGTGCACTGCGTGACGGGCGATCACACGAGCGCGGGGCATCGGCCCGACGCCATGCCCGTGTTCGACCTCGACGGGGTCGAGCTGGCGGCGGTCGCGCGCGGCGCGGGCCACCTCGTGTCGGTGGCCGAGGCGCCGGCGGCGCCGCCCGTCGGCGACCGGGTCGCGCGCCTGCGCGTGAAGGAGGCGGCGGGTGCGGACGTCTGCTTCATCGACCACTGCGGCGGCACCGCGCCCGTGCGCCGGTTCGTGCGGTCGGCGCAGGACGCCGGATCGGAGCTGCGCTTCATCGCCTGCGTGCCGGTCGTGTTCGATGTCGAGAGCGCGAGTGCGCTCGACGCCTTCCCGGGCCTCGTGCTGCCGGCCGGATTCATGCAGGGCATCGCTGGCGCGGCGGACCCGCGTCGTGCGGGCATCGACGCGGCGATCGCGCTCGCCGAGGAACTGCTCGAGATCGACGGGGTCGACGGCATCGACCTGTCGGGCGGCTCGGGCCCCGGCGGCGAACTGGCGTTCGCGGAGGCGGTCGCCGAGGTGGCCGACGGCATCACGGGCGTCGCCGCCTGAGCGCGGCACCGGCCCCGGGGCATCCGCTCAGCCCGGCAGCCGCACCGCCGTCCAGTCGTCGTCGGCGTCGCGCGTGTACTCGACCCGGTTGCTCGGCCCCTCGAGGTCGCCGCGCCAGAAGGTGAGGCGGCGCGGGCGCACCCGGTAGCCGACCCAGTGCGGCGGCGCGTCGAGTTCGCCCTCGGGGTGCGCAGCGGCGAAGGCCTCCCAGCGTGCGACGCGCTCGGCCCGCGGCAGCTGCGCGAGCTCGGACGAGTTCATCCACGCGAGCAGCTGGAGGTACCGCGATCGGGCGCGGAACACGGCCGCCGCCTCCTCGGCCGGCACCTGCTCGGCGTCGCCCGCGATCGTGAGCTGGCGGGCGTGCTCGACCCAGGCCACCACGATGGAGACGCGCCCGTCGGCGGCGAGCTCGCGCGCCTTGCGGGTGCGCGCGTCGGTGTGGAACGTGATGCCGCGCTCGTCGTGGTCGCTGAGCAGCACGCTGCGGGAGTCGGGGTAGCCGTCGGCGCCGATCGTCGTGAGCGTCATCAGGGGGCGCAGCTCGTCGTCGTTGGCGGGCAGCCATGCGGCGAGCAGTTCCATCGGGTCGGCGAGCACCTCGTCGGGGTGCGCCTGGTCGTGCCCGAAGCGGTTGGTGCTCGTGATGATGACGGGCGGCCCCGCCGGGTCGTCGTGGTGCATGGTTCCTCTCCTACTGGGCGGCGCGGAAGCGCGCCACCTCGCCGAGCGCACGGGCGGCCTGGTCGACGGATGCCTCGAACAGCGCGGCGCCGTGCGCCGCGTTCGCCCGGGTCGGGTCGCCGATCACGCCGCCCGAGCCGAAGTCGTCGCTCAGCCAGCCGAACGTGACGGGCGTGCCGGCGAAGCCGATCATCGGGGTGTCGAGCAGGTGCTCGGGCACCGCCCGTTCCGCGGCCGCCAGGTCGACGAGGTCGGGGCGCAGGTGCAGCAGCAGCGACGTCTCGCCGTGCCCGCCGTGGATGCCCATGCCGAGCTCGTCGCCGCCCTCGTCGCCGTCACCCGGCGGCACGCGGATGCCGGTGAAGAACGTCTGCAGCCCGAACCGCCGGCGCAGCTCGCGCAGCGCCACCCCGAGCGGTGCGACGTTGCCGCCGTGCCCGTTGAGGAACACCACGCGGCGGGCGGGCGTCGCCGCGATCGAGCGGCCCAGGTCGACGAGGGTGGCGTGGAACGTCTCGGCCGACAGCCACATGGTGCCCGGCGCCCAGGCGTGCTCGTCGGACTTCGTGTACGCCAGCGACGGCAGCAGCCAGGCGTCGACGCCCGCGGCCGCGGCGCGCTCGACCGCGGCGGCCGCGACCGCCTCGGCCATGATGCGGTCGGTCGCGAGCGGCAGGTGCGGGCCGTGGTGCTCGATCGCGCCGGTCGGCACGACGACCACCGAATCCGCGGTGAGGTGCTCGGCGACCCACGGGCCGCTGCGCTCGTCGAGACGACGGTTCACGCCGACGCCTTGCCGTACATGAGCGGGTTCGTCGCGGCATCCGCGTCGGGCAGCTTGCCCGGGTTCAGGATGCCGGCCGGATCGGTGACCGCCTTGCGCGCCCTGGTCTCCTCGACGCGCACGTCGACGAACCACTGGTGCGGGTTGTGCGTGTGCACGCCGAGCTCGCCGAGCGCGGCCATGCCCGCGAGCACGGCCTCCTCGCTCTCGTAGCGGCCGGCGAGCATGCCGATCGGGCGGCCCTTCTGCGCCTCGGCGTGCAGCATCGCACCGGGGTAGACGTCGTGCACCTCGTCGATCCGGTCGATGAGCGCCGTGCCGCCGACCTCGACGTGGAAGTACTCGCCGGGGTACGCCTTCTGCAGCCACTCGATCGGGTGGTTGTACGAGATCATGCTGAGGCGCATGACCTCCTTGGCGCCCTCGGTGACCAGCTCGACGCGGCCGCCGGCGACATCGACCAACTCGGTCGCGGCGGCGACGGATGCCTCGTCGAGGATGCCGCGCAGGCTCACCCGCCCGGCCGGGATGCCGGGGTTCGACGGCAGCGCGTCGGCGAGCGTCGGCAGGTCGGTCGAGACCAGGCGGGGCGTGGGCTCGAGGTCGGCGAACGGCATGAGCAGGCCGAGCGCCGCCGGGAACGCGTCGGCGTCGAAGCTCGCGTAGAACGCGCGCCACGGCTGCAGCGGCTCGAGCGCGACCGTGGCGCGGGCGATGACGCCCGCCGTGCCGTAGTTGTGCAGGTACTCCTGCGCCTCGTCGCCCGTCACGTGGTGCAGGCCGGCGCCGTCGGCGTGTACGACATCGAGCGCGATCACGAACGGGCCGCCGGCGATCACGCCGTGGGCGATCGAGCCGGTGCCGCCCGAGCCGCCCGAGAGGAAGCCGCCCAGGGTCGACTGGGCCGTCGACGGGTACATGAGCAGCTGCTGCCCCGCCGCCCACGCCGCGTTCTCGATCTGCGCCATGACCGCGCCGCCCTCGGCGGTGACGAAGCCGTCGCCGACCTCGACGATCGCGCGGGCGCGGCTCAGGTCGAGCACGAGGCCGTCCGACATCGGGATGCCCTGGCCGTAGTTGCCGGTGCCCTTGCCGCGCGGGGTCACGGGCACGCCGTGCCGGGCTGCGGCCTGCACGACGAGCGCCACCTGCTCGGCGTTCGCCGGGTACGCGACCACGTCGGCGAGGCCCAGGGGCAGCTTCGCGCTCACGACGGGGGAGAGTGCGCAGCCGTCGACCGAGGCCCGCTCGCGGGTCGCGGCGTCGACGCTCACCCCGCGTGCGCCGAGCAGTTCGGTGAGCTCCGCGACGAGGGCGGTCGTGTCGGGGGTCGTGGACATGCGTGGATCTCCGTTCAGTGCATGATCATGCCGCCGGTGACGTTGAGGGCCTGCCCGGTGAGGTAGGCCCCGTCGTCGGAGGCGAGGAAGAGCGCGGCGCCGGCGACGTCGGCGGGGTCGCCGAGCCGGCCGAGCGGGGAGCGGGCCGACCAGCGTGCGACGTCGTCGTCGGTGCGGGTGGCGGCGCCCATGTCGGTGAGGATGTAGCCCGGGCAGAGCGCGTTCGCGGTGATGCCGTGCGGGCCGAGCTCGAGGGCGGTCGCGCGGGTCAGCGCGACGACGGCGGCCTTGGATGCGGCGTAGGCCGCCTCGTTCGCGCCGCCCGTCTTCGCGGCCATGCTCGCGAGGTTGACGATGCGGCCGGCGCGGGCGGGGATCATGACCGCGGCCGCGGCCTGGGTCGTGGAGAGCATGGAGCGGGCGTTGACGCGCTGCACGAGGTCCCACTCGTCGGGGGTGATCTCGAGCAGGGGGCCGAGACGCAGGATGCCGGCGTTGTTCACGAGCACGTCGAGACCGCCGAGGGCAGCGGATGCCTCGTGCACCGCCGCACGGGCGGCATCGTGGTCGGCCAGGTCGACCCCGAATGCGCGTGCGCCGATCTCGGCGGCGGTCGCTTCGGCGGCATCCGCATCGAGGTCGAGCACCGCGACCGACGCCCCCTCGGCGGCGAAGCGTTCGGCGATCGCGCGCCCGATGCCGCGCGCGGCACCGGTGACGATCGCCCGGCGACCCTCGAGGCGGCGTGCTGCGGTCATGGTGCGCTCCAGGTGCGGGGAAGGGACGGGAGGGAACGGGCGCGGCGGCCCGGCCGGGGAGCCGGACCGCCGCGCGAATCGATCAGAACCCGATCGACTCGTCGATGAACTCGTTGGTGTAGATGTCCTCGGCGACCAGGTCCTCGGGGATCTCGAAGCCCTGCTCGGTGTAGATCGGCACCACGATGTCGAACAGCTCCTGCACGCGGGCCTCGTCGAGGTTGCCCAGCGTGTCGTCGGGACCGTTGCCGACGAGCTCCGCCTGGAGCGTCGCGACCGAGTACTCCGCGACCTCGGCCGAGTAGACCCAGCCGGTGTCGTACGCCTCGACCAGCTCGAGGATGAGCTCGTTGGTCTCGGTCGGGTCGTCGAAGAAGTCGAGCTCGGCCTGCTGCAGCACCGGCACGAGCTCGGTGAGGCAGTCGCTGTACTCGGTGACGTCGTCCGGACGCAGCGACATGACGGCCGCGTACTTCGGGTAGCCGGCGTCGTTGATCAGCTCGTACGAGACCGGCTTGCCCCACTCCGGGACCTCGTTCTCGTAGATGTACGGCTCGGCCGAGGCGAAGCCCTGCTGCGAGATGGCGCCGTCCTCCGACACGAACACGGCGGGCAGGCCGTCGTAGGTCGAGTCGATCTGGTCCTCCGACAGGATGCCCACGCCGACGAAGTAGTCGATGTAGGTGCCGCCGGGGAAGACGCGGACCGTCGCGCCGGCCTCGCCCAGGTCGGCGATGCCCTCCACGTCCGGGTAGGTCTCCGGGTCCCACATGATCATCTGCGGGTCCTTCTCCAGCGGTGCGAAGACGCCGACCGTGGGCAGGTCGCCCGCGTGGGCGATCGCCTCGTCGGTGCCGACGTACGCCATGAAGATGGAGTCGTCGTTGTACATCTGCGCGTTCGGCTGCGTGAAGCCGGTCGCCGGGCCGCCCGCGAGGATGGTCACGTCGACGCCGGTGTACTCGCCGGACGCGTAGAGCGGGCCGGTGACCGACTTGATCGAGTCGTCGATCTCGGGGTCGGGCCCGACGAGCTCGTACAGGTGGCCGTGCTCCGACTCGGGGTTCCAGTCGGTCTGGATGCGGATGTCGGCGGGGCAGCCGGCCGCGGCGAGGTCGATCGAGCCGATCGTCATCTCGTCGGAGCCGGTGTCCTCCGAGCCCGCGTCGCCGCTCGAGGCGCACGAGGCGAGGGCGAGCGTGCCGGCCATGAAGCCGACGGCGACGGCCGCCCGGGACGTGTGCTTGCGCATGGGTTCTCCTCTTGGTGGATGGTGCGGTGATGGTGCGGTGGTGAGGTGGTGCGCCGGGGCGCACGGTGCGCGTGCCCCGGTGGATCCGGCCGGTCGGTCAGGCGAAGTCGTACCACTTGCCGACGACCCGCTTGCCGAGCCAGCCGAAGAACCAGAACACGACGACGCCGAACAGCGACGCGAGGATGATCGAGGCGAACAGGGGATCCGCGTTGAGGCGGGCCTGGTACTTCGAGATCAACGCGCCGATGCCGGGCGTGCCGCGCTGGAAGAAGAAGTCGCCGACGATCGCGCCGACGACCGCGAGCCCGGCCGAGATGCGCATGCCGGCGAAGATCGCCGGGAGCGCGGCCGGGAACTGCAGCTTCTTGAGCACCGTCCAGCGGTTGGCCCGCTGGAGGGTGAAGAGCTCGCGCTGGCCCGCGTCGACCGACTGGAGGCCGAACAGGGTGTTCGACACCATCGGGAACAGCGCGATCAGCACGGCCACGATGACGCGCGCCGTGAAGTCGAACCCGAACCAGAAGCCGATGAGCGGCACGAGCGCGAGGATCGGGATGGTCTGCAGGATCACCGCGTACGGGTAGAGCGAGCGCTCGATCCACTTCGCCTGGTTCATCGCGATCGCCCAGACGACGCCGAGCACGATCGCGATGGCGAGGCCGGTCAGCGCGACGACCGCGCTGTTCCAGAGCGCCTCGAACATCTCGGGCCCGAGGTTCGGGTCGAAGTAGGTCGCGATGACGTCGTGCGGCGGCGGGAGCAGGTAGGACTTCGACGGGTCGAGGATGACCGCGCCGACGAAGTACCAGAGGCCGATGATGAGCGCGGCGACCGCGAGCGGCGGCCCCCAGGTGGCGTAGCCGCGCGAGCGGCGACGTCGCAGCGGCACCGGTGCGGCGGTGTCGGGAGAGAGCTCGTGCTCGACGACCTCGGTGGTGGGAACCTCCGCCGCCAGCTCGGCGGCGGGGGCCTGGGCCTCGGCCGGGGCCTGCTCGGTGTCGTTGCTCATGCGCCGTGTCCTTCCCGGAGTGCGTGCGAGACCTCGCCGACCAGGGCGGCGTACTCGGCGGTGTAGCGGATCTCGGGGTCGCGCGGCATCGGGAACGGCACGTCGAACGACTCGACGATGCGGCCGGGCCGCCCCGACATCACGATGACCCGGGTCGAGAGGTAGACCGCCTCGGAGACCGAGTGGGTGATGAACAGCCCGCCGAACCGCTGCGCGGCGAACAGCTTCAGCAGCTCGTCGTTCAGGTACTCGCGCGTGATCTCGTCGAGCGCGCCGAACGGCTCGTCGAAGAGGAACAGCTCGGGGTCGAGCGTGAGCGAGCGGGCGAGCGAGGTGCGCATGCGCATGCCGCCCGAGAGCTGGCGGGGCAGGTGCTGCTCGAAGCCGGTGAGGCCCACGAGGTCGATCGCCTGCTTCGCCTTCGCACGGCGCTCGGCCTTCGTCTGCCACTGCAGCTCGGCGAGCAGCTCGACGTTCGACTGCACGTCCCGCCAGGGCAGCAGCGTCGCGTCCTGGAAGACGTAGCCGACGCGGTCGGTCGCGACCGAGGCGACGCCCTGCGACGCCTGCTCGAGTCCCGATGCGATGCGGAGCAACGTCGACTTGCCGCATCCGCTCGGCCCGACCACGGTGACGAACTCGCCGCGCTCGACCGTGAGGTCGACGCCCGAGAGCGCGACGGTGCCGTTCGGATAGGTGAGCTGCACGTCGCGGAAGTCGAGCAGCGTGCTCGTCTCCGTGGTCGTGGCGGCGGGTTCGGTGATGGCCATGTCGGCGCTCACCCCTTTCCCTCGAGGGAGCCCGCCGGGACTGCCCCCGGCGTGGCGATGGTCTGGTCGACGGTGCTGCGGGCGACGACGCGTCCGCGGTGGATGACGGTGCGGGTGGCCGGCGCGTGGGCGATGGCCTCGCCGACGCTCGACGCGGGGACCGCGACGAACTCGGCGGCGGCGAGGTCGTCGATGCTGGCGACGACCACCGTCGGCGGCACCGGTATGGCGTTCGCGGTCAGCAGCTCCTTCAGGTAGACCTTGTTGGTGCAGCGGATCATCGAGACGGGATCGTCGATGACCGGCATGCCTTCCTGCGCGGCGCGCCGGGCAAAGCGATAGGTGTGATTGTCGATCGACGTCGCCTCGCGGATGAACAGTGCGTCGAACTCGGCGAGCCGCGGCAGGTCGCGCCGCGTGATCGGCTCGACCTCGACGCTGAGTTTCTCGGCGATGCGCGCCCAATGCTTGATGCTCGCCTGATCGGATGGCGGCAGCGCCTCGGCCGGGTCGTAAAGCACGGCGAAGGAATAGCGCGGCGTCGTGCGGTCCTTGCGCTTGGAGCGCCACTGCCGGGTCGTGTGCTTGTGGAGCGCCGCCTGGAAGGTGGCGAGGTCATGGACCAGCGTCGGCGCGTCGGAGAAGTAGAGCACCCACGCGCCGCCGGTCCACCACGCCGTCATCAGCCACAGGAAGTGCTTCAGGGTCTTTCGCGCCGCGAGCTGCGGCGTCATCTTGCCGGTGTCGTTGTGGATGCGCTCGCGCCGGTCGCCCTCCGTCCAACGCTCGATGGCGAGGAAGAGGTCGGTCCACACCGTCTGCGGGCAGAGGTATCCGCACCAGACCCGGCCGGCCACCGCGTTCATCAGGAACAGCACCAGCGCCGCCATGATCAGGAGGCCGGTGACGTAGTAGACCTCCTGCGGCCAGATCTCGACGAAGAAGAAATAGAACCGGCGCCCCGGCAGGTCGATCAGCACCGCCTGATCGGGCGCGCCGGGACCGCGGTCCCAGCGGATGAAGGGCGTCAGGTAGTAGATGCCGAGGGTGATGATCAGTACGACCCATTTGGCGCGGCGGAAGGTGCCCTTGACCTTCTGCGGATACACCTTGTGGTGCGGCTCGTAGAACGGCTGATCGTCGTCGTCCGGAATGTTCTTCGTGGGTGTCGCGATGCTCATGAATCGCACTGCCTGTTCGTGGTCGCGGCGACCTTAGCTGGAGCCGTTCCAATCATGTTGACCTGCGTCAAGCGTGACGACCGGAGGGGGGCTGCGTTGTAGCCCGCAAAAGCGAAGAACCCCGCGCTGTTCAGGGC
>ENA-ORCW01000384-ORCW01000384.1-marine-metagenome-genome-assembly--contig:-NODE-384-length-30466-cov-3.574188_pt1 | contig 30466 bp, 34 predicted proteins | sample MGYA00237784_ERZ508517 | MGnify/ENA primary metagenome ERZ508517 (study PRJEB26187, sample SAMN06268979) | marine metagenome | isolation source: Tt ae E1 feedstock associated aerobic enrichment on... | reverse complement strand
GGAGAACGCACCGGATTTCCGCATCCATATCGGGGACAGGCACGGTCCCGAGGTCGGCGCCGCGTGGAAGGAAAGCGGCGAGAAGGCCGGTGACTATCTGTCCTTCCAGCTTGACGATCCAACGCTCGCCCAGCCGATCCGCGCGAACCTGTTCGGGTCCGATGACGACGAAACCGCGTGGTCCCTGCACTGGAGCCGGCCGAAAGCGCGCGGCGAGCGGAACTGAAGGCATGCGGTTCCGCGTTGCTACCGCGATCAAATCCCTCATCCCGTTGTTCGCGAAATACCCGTCTCATCCCGCCGTCCCGCTCGGCCACCGGACGGCCGGCGCGCGCAGCGAAGATCCAGGGCGGCCCCTGGCCGGCGCTTTGCGCGCACCCTTGACCGCAGCGAGCACGCTGGCAGGCTGGCGGCACAGCGGAGACAGGGCACGATCCCGTTATACCGTGTGCCTGCTCGCCGCGGTGCTGACGCTTGGCAGCGGATCGTCGATCGCGGTCGCGCAATCTACGTTGGCCGTTCGCCCGGCTGCTATCAATTCCTATGCCGCTCATGTCGTCGAAGCCTCGCAGCGCTTCGGCATTCCCGAACACTGGATTCGCGCCGTGTTGCGCGCCGAAAGCGCGGGCGACGCGCGCGCGATCTCGTCGGCCGGCGCGATGGGGCTGATGCAGGTCATGCCTGACACTTGGTCGGAACTGCGTATCCGCCATGGGCTTGGCCGCGATCCATACGATGCCCGCGACAACATCCTCGCCGGCGTGGCCTATCTGCGCGAGATGTGGGACCGGTACGGCAATGTTGCGGCGATGCTCGCTGCTTACAATGCCGGTCCCGCACGCTATGACGAATACCTTGCGGCGGGCCGCACACTGCCGGCCGAGACACGCGCCTACATCGCCGCGCTCGCGCCGGTTCTCGGCGGAGATTCCGCAACCGAACCGTCGCTCACGGCGCCGCCATCGCCGCCGGATTGGCGCGAAGCACCGCTCTTTGTCACGCGCCCGGCTGTCATTGAGGCTGCCGCCGCGAGATCGTCCGGGTCGCAATCGGGCGGCCTGTTCGCCGTCGCATCGGAGCGGGATCGTCGATGAAGATCGCATACGCTGACCCGCCTTATATTGGCTGCGCGCACCTTTATCGCGACCATCCCGATTACGCCGGCGAAGTCGATCATCTACGTCTGATCGAAAGGCTGGAGCGTGACTATGACGGCTGGATATTGCACGCCGCCGCGACACCCCGCTCCATCGCGACGCTCGCCCCGCTCGTCGAGCAAACGGGCGCGCGGTGGATGGTTTGGGTGAAGGGATTCGCGGCCTTCAAACGCAATGTCTCCGTCGCCTGGGCGTGGGAACCCGTCATCGTGAAGGCAGCCCGAAAACCCGTCGTCAGCAAACGGCTGGTGATGCGGGACTGGGTTCAGGAGAGCATCACCCTGCGCCGCGGCCTCACTGGCGCGAAGCCCGCGGCGGTCTGTCATTGGGCGTTCGAGATGGTCGCCGCGCGCCCCGACGACACGCTCGAAGACCTGTTTCCCGGCACCGGCGCGGTAACGAAAGCATGGCGCACATGGCGGCTGAAATTCGCTTTGCCGGACGAGCCGGCGGTGCGGCGCGCAGTGCAAGGCAGTTTGCAGGAACGGCCAGCGGACGGAGCAGGATCATGAGGGCAGGAGCGGCGGAAAGGGCAGAAAAAGCGGAGGGCAAGATTGAAGAACATGGCACCATGTGGGGCCTGTTCCAGAAATTGTTGTTGTCTGCACACTGGTTAGGCGGCCGCTTCCGGCACCATGGTTTTGGGGGGTGGGGTGCCGCGATTTCGCGCAACGCGTTGGCTTTGCGGGGTTTCGACCGGCACTGTTGCCGCAGGTCGCCCGATTTTCCGCGATTTTGACCGGAGGCGCATCCTTGAGCACCGACGACGAAAACCGCTTCCGGCCGAACCCCGGCCGCATCCGCTCCGACACGCCGCGCGCGGGCAAGACCAGGAGCTTTCTCACGCAGGCCAGGAAGCTCACCCGGCAGCAGCGTCGCACCTCGCCCCGCATCGGTTTCGGGACAGCGGCGTTCACGCCACCGCCTGCGGCTGGTCGTCATTCCGTGCTTTCGAGCGGGAAGGGCGTGAAGCGCGGGCGCGGCGCGGTCTTCGTCCGCTCCCGCAATCTCGGTGGTGGCTGGCATCACCGGCAGCCGGGTGCGCGCCGCGTCATCGTCCAGCAGCGCTACATCCTTCACCCCGGAAAGACCCGGAAGGCGCAAGCCCATCTCCGCTACATTCAGCGCGATGGCACCTCGCGCGATGGCGAACGTGGCCAGCTCTATTCCGCCACCGAGGACCGCGTTAATGGCGATGCCTTCCTTGAGCGCGGCAAGGACGACCGCCACCAGTTCCGGTTCATCGTCTCGCCCGAGGATGGCGCGGAGCTGTCGGACCTCACGGCCTATACTCGCGACCTCATGCGCCAGATGGAAGCCGACCTTGGCACGAAACTCGATTGGGTCGCGGTCAATCACTACAACACCGGCTATCCCCATGTGCATGTCATCGTTCGGGGCAGGGACGATCTGGGGCAGGATCTGGTCATCAATGGCGACTACATCGTCCATGGCATCCGCGAGCGTGCCAGCGAACTGGCGACGCTCGAACTCGGCCACGTCAGCGAGATCGAGCAGACCCGCAAGCTCACGGCCGAGATAGATCAGGATCGTTTCACGCGCATCGACCGGGCGATGGTTGAGGAAGCCGATGCGCGGTTCCTCGACCTGCGCCACGAACCCGGAGAGCCGAAGCGGCAGTTCGAGCGCAGTCTTCGCCTTCGTCGGCTTTCCAGGCTGGGACGGATGGGCCTTGCCACCGAACACGCGCCCGGCGTCTGGGAGCTGAACGAACGGCTGGAACCGACCCTGCGCGAACTGGGCGAGCGCGGCGACATCATTCGCACCATGCAAAGATCGCTCGCCGCCGATGGGCTGGAGCGCGACCCGCTGACCTTCCGCATCCACGAGGGCGCACCCGCAGCGCCCGTCACCGGTCGCGTGCTCGACAAGTATCTCGCCAACGAGTTGGGCGACAATCTCACCGTCGTCGTGGACGGGATCGATGGGCGGACGCATCACATCGCCAACATCGACCCCTTGCAGTTGGAGGATGCCCGGATCGGCAGCGTCATCGAGATCGGCCGGGCCGAGGCCGCCGCCCGGCCGTCCGACCACGCCATTGCCGCCATCGCCGAGGACGGCATCTATCGGCCGAGCCGCCATCTGGAGCAGGCGAAATTCGAGGGCCGCGTTCCGGGTGGCGACTATGAGGGCTATATCGATGCGCATGTCCGCCGGCTGGAGGCGCTGCGGCGGGCTGGGATCGTCGAGCGGATCGACGCCGACCAATGGCGTATCCCCGAGGATTTCGAGAGCCGCGCCGCTGCCTATGACGCCGACCGCAACCGGCAAGCCAGCATCCGCGTTCTGTCGGCCTTCGATCTGGACAAGCAAATAGGCGCGGACGGCGCGACCTGGTTAGACCGCCGGCTGCTTTCGCCTGACACATCAGATCTCGCTTCGGCCGGCTTCGGCCAGGATGTGCGCGAGGCGATGGACCGCCGCCGTGAGCGTCACGTTGAACAAGGGGATGCCAACCGCAGCCGGGACGGTCGCGTCTTCTACCGGCGCAATCTGCTGGCCACGCTGCGCGAGCGCGAGGTTGCCCGCGTCGGCGCGGAGACGGCGGAAGCCAAAGGCCTGCCATTCCGGGCAGCGGCGGACGGCGAGATCGTCAGTGGCAAGTTCACGGGCACCGTGCAGTTATCGAGCGGCAAGTTCGCCGTCGTGGAAAAGAGCCACGAATTCACGCTTGTCCCATGGCGGCCGGTCATCGACCGCCAGCTTGGCCGCGAGGTCATGGGCGTGGTGCAAGGTGGATCGGTGTCGTGGCAGTTGGGGCGGCAGAGGGAGATCAGTCTATAGCCGAAAACAGCAGTCTAAATCCGGAAGAACGGTACCTTGCAATGTTCGACTGATCTGCGACTGCAATCGATACCATGTCCAGACGGACATCAAGGCCGATATAACTCGTGGGAATGGTTGCGGCGTCTTCCCCACCATTGCACATCATTTAATGCGCAACATCCAGAACCCAACCACATGGGCACGTGACCATTGCCGGGCTTCTAACACTCTCCTGCATGATCCTGCCATCGCTAGTTGTGTGCTTGGAGAAGTTCGTAGGCAGCATCCCGCAACTCGCGGTCCGATCAGTTCTTGTCGCTCATCGGCACGGTCATAACCGCCTTCGAGAAACCTGGTTCAGAGAAGACGATTGTCCCGTCGGGGAGCCCAAGGATGCGATCGATAGCAATACCTTGCTGGCGCAGGCGCTCGTCCAGCGCGACCGCAGCCTGCTCGACCTGCGGTGTGCCGGAAGCCTCGATCGCACGTGCCACTGCATCGTGTGTCGAAGTGCCCATCTGCAGTATGATCTCTGCGGTCGTCGCTGGGTCGTCTATGCGGAACTCGCCTTCCGATTTCCCCTGTCGAAGGATCTCGATGAACAGTGGCAGCATGACCTCGCCGACTGCGCGATTGAGACGGTGATAGAGCACGATGTTCTCAGGCTTAAAGACTGTATCGAACGCTGCACGAATCGCTGCGGCATCCTCGACCTTGAAACGGCGAGCCTGTGCGAGGACCGCATTCATCCGGGTGACCGCGTTCAGGCCTTCATTGTCGAGGATTGGCCGGAGTTGGACCACAGTTTCGGCCGCAAGCCGCTCGCCAAGCGCTTCGAGCAAATCCTCCTTGGCCGAGAAGTGGTGGTAGAAGCCGCCTTTGGATACTCCTGCCCCCTTCATGATGTCGGCAACGGTCGTCGCTTCATAGCCCTTCGAAAAGAAAAGGGCTTGTGCGCTGTCGAGCAGCTCGTTGCGCCGAACATCAGGCCTCTTCTTTACCCATCTCGCCATGATATCTGCTTTTCCCATTGAAACCGACCGTCGGTTTGAATTATAGGTATTTGCGCTCTGCAACGCAATGGTCCCGCTGCATAGCGATCATTCGTAAAACGCGAAGGAACTGCGATGACACCCGAAGTCCAGGCACTGCCTTCCGATCAGACGCGCCTGTCTGGAACGGCGCAAGATGCCATCATCGTCGAGAATTTGATCTTCAGTTATCCCGGACAGGCCCGACCCGCAGTGGACGGGGTGAGCTTCTCTGTCGCTCATGGCGAGATTTTCGGTCTGCTCGGTCCATCGGGTGCGGGTAAAAGCACTTTACAAAAACTGCTCACACGACAGCAACGTCGTTTCGACGGGGCGGTTCAGATACTCGGGAAGCCCCTCGCAGCGTGGGGACAAGACTATTTCGAGGCCATCGGTGTAGGGTTCGAGCTTCCCAACCACTATGTCAAGTTTACTGCGATCGAGAACCTTCGGTTCTTCGCGTCGCTCTATAAACGGGAGAGCCGCGACCCTCTCGAACTACTGGCGCTGGTCGGTCTTGAGGATGCCGCACACAAGAAGGTCGAGACCTTTTCCAAGGGCATGCGCATGCGCCTCAACTTCGTCAGGGCAATCCAGCACGACCCCGAAATTGTGTTTCTCGACGAGCCCACTGCCGGTCTCGATCCCGTCAACGCTCGCATCGTCAAGCGCATCATCGCAGAGCTGCGCCGTGCCGGAAAAACTATCGTGCTGACCACGCACAACATGCACGACGTCGACCAACTCTGCGACCGCGTCTCCTTCGTGGTAGGCGGTCGTTTTGCCGTGCTGGATGCGCCCGAGACGCTCAAGGCAAAATACGGCCGACGCACTGTCCGGATCATGCACGGTCACGATGTTGTCAAGACGGACGAATTTCCGCTCGACGGGCTGGCCGACGATCAGCGGTTCAACGCCATCCTCCGTTCAGGCGCGGTCCGCACGCTGCACAGCCAGGAAGCGAGCCTTGATCAGGTGTTCAGCGACGTTACCGGCACCTCGCTCAACTTGATGGAAGAAGCAGCATGAACCCGTCCCTGGTTCTGCGACTGGTGCTCTGGGATGTGCGCGCCCAAGCGCGTGAGCGCATCTATTTCTTCACTGTGGTGAGCACCGGCATATTCGCGGTCGCCGTGGCGCTGCTACCAGATAACGCACCGGCCACGGTCGTCACGGCCATCCTGTTCCTCGACCCGGCGGTGGTCGGTGCGGGGTTTGTCGCAGGCATGGTGTTGCTGGAACGATCGCAAGGCACCCCGCCCGCGCTGGCTGTCACACCAGCCTCGCCGGTAGACTATGTTCTCGCCAAGATCATCACCTTTGTGGCTCTAACCATTGCTGGAGGGCTGGCTATCCTTTCCGTCGCCTACTGGCCGCCTTCGTCGAATCTGCTTTTCCGCATGACACTGGCGTTCGCCTTCACCGGCCTCTTCGCCGTTCTAGGTGGCTTGGTGATTGTGGCGACGGCCAATTCTTTGAATCATGTTATTGCCCGCGCATTTCCGATTTCGGTCGGGTTGTACCTGCCTTTCCTGGCGCATTTCGGTGCGGTCGAAGGCTGGCTGACCTGGGCCTTATTCGGAATCAATCCCGGTCACGCCATGTTACGCGCGCTACTGTGGGCGGCCGATCCGTCCGCAGTGGCATCCGTCGAGTCGATTTACGCCTTCGGCTACTTGGCGCTCCTGAGCGTCATCTTGCTGCGCTGGGCGCTCGACCTGCACGCACGCACAATCGGTCATGTCGAAAGCTAGGTGGATGTGATGTCTCCGCTCGTAAGCCTTGCTATCCACGATCTCACTAGCATTCGCCGCGATCAGGTATTGCTGAATATCATTGGGCTGATGGTCATGATGGTGGCCATCGCCGCCCTCGTGCGTGCGTTCGGCTATTTTACCAACTGGTGGGTCACGATCCAATTCCTCCTGCTGCTCGGCTATATGCCGGGCATAGGCTACCTCACGGCCATGCTGATCGTCGATGAGGTGGACAGTGGTGTCGACCGGGCGCTCCACGTCTCCCCACTTCCGCGGAACCACGTGCTCGCCCTGCGCATCGCGATGTGCATTCTTTTCGTCTGGCCCTACGGGATCATCATGGTGCTGGCGACGCGCATGATCGAGTTGCCGCTGTTCGAGTGGTTGCCTCCCTTGCTGGCGCTGTCACTCGCCAGCGTCTGGACCACAGTCACCGTCCCTACACTGTCGCGCGACAAGGTGCAGGCTCTCGGCCTATTTAAGGGCCTGAACCTCTACGTGCAGATCGCCGCGCTCTATCTCTTCATCCCTCAGGGCGCCTGGTATGCGCAGATCCTGCTCCTGTCACCCGCCACATGGTCGGTGAAGTCGATCCTTGCTTTCACCGAGGGCGCAACGACGGCCGGCTATCTCTGGTCGTTTGGGGGCGTTGTCTTCTGGGCCGCGCTCATTGCCGTATCCGTCGCAGTCTATCGCCGCAGGCAGGATGGTGATGAGTGGTGACGTGACGCCCCTCGACCGAGATAAGCGCAAAGTCAAGGTGACCTCGGTTCGGTCAAGCGCCCAGAGACCTCGGCACCGCAATTGACGGCAAATGGCGGGACGCACAGTCTGAGACAGACTATCGCTTGTCGAGGTGTCCGCCAGGAGAGCCGGTGCCGGCCGCATTGCCACCATTGGCGCGGCGTTCCCCCTGTCGTTAAATCGAGTTGACGAGGGAGACCTTTCCTCAGCCAATGGTCGTTGTCGGAACCCTGTGCCTCGTCATACAACTCAATGTCATCACCATGATCGTCATCACCGCGGAGGAATTCAACGACCGCACGAACAGACTGCAGTTGTCCTGGCGGTGCGACAACAGCAATGTCTCCGTTGCATGATCTGCGGGCAGCAGAACTGTGGTCGCTGGTCGGAATTATCCGCCTCCATGGACGAACTATCCACGTACATGGGTCTCCCAGCAGACCATCGCATTGTCTATTTCGGAGATGGTTACGCACGCAACTGCGTTCCTCCGAAGGAGAGCTGCAATGTCGAATGCTGAAATCAAATCCATCGCAGCAATGCTGGCGTCATTCCAGGCGGCGTGGCAAGACCGCGACATCGAACGCTGGGGCAGTTTCTTCACACCTGACGCTGATTTCATCACATGGCGCGGCGCGTGGTGGACCTCGCGGGAGGAGAACATTGCAGGCCACATGTCGTTCCCGCGGGCGATTCGCGATCAGATGCCCAACTACGTGCTCACCGTGGAGAAGATCGAACTTCTAGCGCCGGCAGTTGCCTTGGTTCACGCCTGCTGGCGTTGGCCTGCTTTCGTCGAAGACGAAGCGGCGCCGGAAGATCGCCAAGGCATACTCACAACGGTGATTGTAAATCTCGACGGACAGTGGCGCATCCGCGCGGTGCAAAACACTCGGATCCCCCTGTAAGGAGGGCAGTCCAAGGAAAGAAATACGCGACTTGGTGGAAGCGGAGAAGGGCGCTCTCGGTCGACTAATCGACAACGCCCGTCATGCACTCATCGTCACTGTCACGCTCGCCGCGATCGGTCGCAGGCAGCGGCGCGATATACTGTAAGGCCTCCATTGTAGCCTTCATCGAAAAGCCATCTTCTGTGCCATTCCGACGGCTAGGGATTCCACAACCGCGCGGACAGAGGGCAGCTGTCCCCGACGGTGCGGCATCAGCAATGTCGTTGTCGCGCCGCCCGCATCCCATTCGGGGAGCACATGTACGAGACGACCGCTTTCAATGTGCGGCCACGCAAGGCCGTGCGGCAGGTTGGCGATCGCTATTCCCGCAAGCGCCGCGTTGACGATCAGGTAGGGGTCATCAGTGAACAGCTTCGGGCGTGGTTGTACCGCGACAACCCCACCGCTCGCGTCTCTCAGAGACCATGTGAGAGAGCCCGGTGAGCTCTCAGGGACAATTCCAGAATGTTCCGCCAACTCGTCCGGGCGGGAGAGACTGCCGTTGGCAGCCAGATACTCAGGTGCCGCAACAAGATAGTTTGGAGAATAGCCAAGCCGCCGTTGCACATAGTCGGAGTCCGGCAACGGATGCCGATGAGCACGGATCGCGATGTCGATGCCTTCCTGCACCAGGTCGGTGTAACGGCTCGTTACAACCAGTCCGATCTGAAGCTTGGGATACTGCCTCGTCAGTTCAGGCAGCAGATCGGCGAGCGCCATGTGTACGGTAGCCGTAGCGGCCGTGATCCTCACCAGGCCGCGGGGCTCAGAGAGGCGGCGCTTGACGGCATCTTCGGCGGCCTCGGCTTCGACCAGCGCCGCTGCCGCGTGACGATAGAAATCCTTTCCGGCGTCCGTTACCGCGAAACGCCGCGTCGTGCGCTGGATAAGCCGCACGCCAAGATCCTTTTCCAGTTCGGCAATGCGCTTGGAGATGCTCGATTTGGGAACGTTCAGCGCCTTGGCAGCCGCTCCGAAACCCTGCCTGTCCACCACGTTGACGAAAAAGAAGAGGTCGTTGAGCTTCATGAATCTCACTCATTGTCCATATAGATGGATAGTTTGTCTATTTGTGCCGGTCTACAATGTAATTGTTTCCGCTGATATGCAATCGCTCAAACGAAGCCAACGTCGAACAGGCCGCGTCAGGCAGTCCCCGTCACTCCCTTTCGCGGCCATGTTTGATCGGATGAGACGGTGCGGAAGGGCGAAGAATGAGCATTGCCATCAAGAAGAGCATCAATGCATGGCCGGCCGTGGCTTCCATCGCGATGGGCACATTTGTGATGGTAACCACCGAGCTCATGCCAATTGGCCTGCTTAGCCAGATTGCCCGTGACTTTGCTGTCTCCAATGGCACCGCAGGGTTGCTGATTTCGTTGCCAGGTCTGGTTGCGGCGGTGGTGGCGCCCTTGGCGACGCTCGCGGCAGGCAGGCTCGACCGCCGCCTGCTCCTCATCGTGCTGTCTTTGTTCCTTTTTGCCTCGAGCATGGCTTCGGCCGTGGCATCCAGCTTTGCGATGCTGCTGATCGCGCGGCTGGTCCTTGGGGTCTGTATCGGAGGCTTCTGGACCTTCTCCACACCGGTTGGACGACAACTCGTCCAGGCACATGCGGGAGCCCGCGCCACCGCCATCATCATGGGTGGAATCTCGGCCGGCACGATCCTTGGCGTACCCGCGGGCACGCTGATCGCCGACGTGCTCAACTGGCGCGCCGCATTCGGCAGTGTTGCCGCCCTGGCTGCCGCGGCATGCATCTTTCAGATTCTTTCGATACCTTCGGTGACGGCAGGCAGAGCGATCACCCTGAGTACGTTGCTCGGCCTCATGACCATTCCACGAGCGCGAGCGGGCCTGATTGCCGTCGGGCTGATCGCCTCGGGCCAGTTCATGGCCTATACCTATCTCGAAGTCCTGATCACCGGGCCGATGGGCTTTGCCGGCGCTGCCCTGAGTGTGGTCCTTCTTGGCTACGGCGTCGCCGGGTTGATCGGCAACTTTGCCGGTGAACGCTTCGTCAGCTGGAATAGCCGCGGCACGTTCATCGCCACGGCCGTCTCCCTCTGCCTCACCATCGCGTTCGCTGCGCTCGTCCAATCGGCGGTGGCCGTTTCGTTCGCGATCGTGCTCCTGTGGGGCTTCGCCTTTGGGCTGATGCCGATCTGCGTGCAGGTCTGGCTTTATGAGGCGGCCCCCGATCGTTTCGAGGGCGGCTCGGCTCTCCTCGTGACCATACTGCAGATCGCAGTCGCATTCGGTGCCTGGGCCGGTGGCCGTCTGATCGACGCCTCGGGTGTCGCGACCACGTTTCAGATTGCCGCGGGCTTCTGCCTGGTGGGCGGTGTGGTGATCGCCTTGCTGGGCCGGAAGCCCAATTGAACGCTGCCAGGCTCTCCGTCAGCGGGCAATGCGTCCATTCAAGAAGAAGGAACGTCATCGTGACGAAATTGCATATCGGCATCATCCTCGGGACGACCAGAGAAGGGCGCTTCGTCGACAGGCCTGCCGGCTGGATCAACGAGCACCTGTCGAAGCATGACGCCATCCATACCGAAGTCATCGACCTGCGGGACTATCCCATGCCGTTCTTCGAAGAGACAACATCGCCGGCTTATGCGCGTCCCGGCAGCGATGTGGCTTGCCGCTGGGCAGCCAAGATTGCCGAGATGGATGGGTTCGTCTTCGTCACCGCCGAGTACAATCGCAGCATCCCCGGAGTGCTCAAGAACGCCCTGGACTACGCCTATCGCGAGTTCAACAAGAAGCCGGCTGCTTTTGTCGGATACGGTGGGGTGGGTGCCGCACGTGCCATCGAGCAACTACGGCTCATCTCCGTCGAACTGCAACTTGTCCCCTTGCGCAATGCGGTCCATATCGCGATGGACCAATATCTCGCTATCGCCAATGGCGAGAAGCAGGTCGGAGATTTCGACTTCCTCAATGCAAGCGCCGTCTCGATGATCGAGGATCTTGTATGGTGGGGACAAGCTCTCGCTGGAGCGCGGAACCCCTCAAGACTTGCCGCTGATTGCTCTGGATCAAGAGCTCTCAACCCCATCACGCATCAGCCAGGTTGATCCTTCGGCGTCCGCCAAGCGATTGAGAAACCCCGGATCTAACCCGGACCGTCATATGCCCGTCTGGCGGCATGGCTGGCGTTGGCGGAAGCAGACGATCGACACAGAGCGGCAGCTTGAGATGTCGGCCTATCGAGCGCCTGCGGACAGTCCGGAATTACCTGCGTCCCCGGTTAACGTTGGAAGGTCAGGTGGATGGTGCCGCTTTCTGCCGTTTCCGACTTCACGGCGTAGTTCTTTTCAAGGCCGCGCAGGTCATCCCACAGCCTGATCCCTCGCCCAAGCAGGATTGGCGCAATCGCCACATGAAGACGGTCAACCAGACCGGCTTTGAGATATTCACGAACGACGGTCGGACCGCCTCCAATCCGCACATCTTCCTGCCCGGCAACGTCCGTAGCTTGCTGGAGCGCGTCGTCAATCGAGGTGTTGATGAAATGAAATATCGTGCCGCCCGCCATTTCCATGGAAGGCCGTGGATTATGGGTGAGGACGAAAACCGGGCAATGAAATGGGGGTTCGTCACCCCACCAACCACGCCAGTTCGGGTCATCGGGGTGGTCGTGGAAGCCGAATTTGCCAGCCCCCATGATTTCCGCACCGATACCCTCGAAATATTCCTTCGCATACTTGTCGTCGATGCCAGTCGTGCCCTTGCCGCTGGTGTCCTTGAAAACCCGCTCGTGAAAAGTCTTCGTGGCCACATATGCATCAACGAGACGCGACCAGTCCTCGCTGAACGGGTTATCGGGCGTCTGGTCCGTCGCCGTCGCGAAACCATCGAGCGAAATGAGAAGATCCACACGAACTGCCACCGAAGTCCTCCTTTATCGTGGTTGAACCTCAGGATATTAAACTAAGGTAAGCGCCTATGTATTTGCAAGCCGATACAAAGGCAAGTGCCTTTTTGTCCTTGACGAGGGTCGCGGGCCGAATTACCAACTCACATGCCTTACCATTCAGCGCCGCTCGACCTGGCTTTTCACGCTCTCAGCGACCCAACCCGCAGAGCCGTGATTTCCCGGCTCGTGGAGGGCGAATTGCCCGTGAGTGCCTTGGCCGAGCCTTTCGATATGGCGCTCCCGTCATTTTCACAGCATTTGAGAGTGCTGGAGGATTGCGGATTGATCGAAAGCGAGAAGCGCGGCCGCAGTCGTTGGTGCCGGCTGGTGCCGACACGCTTCGAAGAGGCGGCGGACTGGATGGAGACGGAGCGTCGGCGATGGACCGAGCGGCTGGATCGCTTGGAAGTTTATCTGGACAGTGGGGGCCATAAAGAATGACGGATACAGCAAAATGGTTTGAGACCTGGTCGCCCGAACGCGAAATCGTTTTGGTGAAGGTATTGAATCACCCCCGCGAAACGGTGTTTGCCGCCTGGACGGATCCCAAGGCGCTGGCTGAGTGGTACGGGCCGGCAGGATTCAGCATCGAGACCCGCGAAGCCGACATCCGCGAAGGCGGGGTCTGGAGGTTCGACATGGTGGGAATCTTCGAGGGTCAGGAGCAGCGCTTCGAGAACCTGATGCGCTTTGTGGAAATTGCGCCGAACGAGCGGATTGTAATCGACTATGGTACGCCAGACCCCGACGATCCCGATCGTTTCCACATGGTGGTGACGTTCGACGAACAGGCCGATGGAAAGACGGTGCTGACAATGCGTCAGCTCCACCCCAGCCGCGCGCGGCGTCAGGCGGTCGTCAGCTTCGGCGCGGTTGAATACGGGTTGCAGACGCTGGACGGCCTCGCCGCGTGGCTGGACAGCTGAGCGATCGCCCGCTCGGTGCCGGACTTGCAGATTGGCGACGGCCGAAGTGGCGCACCCACGCGGTGGGCGCAAATATGGTGTTTGCCCTCTGGCAGTGGAAAAGACGAGCCGGGGCGCAGCCGCACACAAAGGGCGATTTGTGACTCAAATCGGGAAAACCGCCCTGACGATCGCCAACCATCGGCAGAAGTGCCGCCCTCCCAAAAGAGCGGCGAAGCGACGCCAGTGGCCGATCAGACAGGGCGAATTCGATAGGCGCAGCGGCGCGCGCCTTGAATGATATGCTCGGTCCGTTCGATATCGCAGGCGGGGCCCAGCATTTCTCTGAATATCGCCAGCTCGGATCTGCAGAAGCCCTGACAGGCGGTGGCCGCGGCACAGATCGGGCAATGGTTCTCGACCAGCAGCCAGCCGTCTCCGTCGTCGGCTTTGCAATACTCCGCCATATAGCCTTCGCGCGTGCGCAGTGTGGCCAATGCCGCGAGCCGTTGTTCCAGGGATTTCGCCTTGCCGATCTCGGCACGGTAGATGCGCCGCATTTCGTCTTCGCGTGCGGCGATCAACTGTTCGAGCGTGTCGTTGCCGAGAAGCTCGCGAATGTTGCGCAGCAGGCTGACGGTGATTTCGGCATGGGTGTCGGGAAACTGGGCGTGTCCGTGCGACGTCAGGCGCCAGAACTGGGCCGGCCGGCCGACCCCGCGCGAGACAGCCTCGGTTTCAACCAGGTCTTCCGCTGCAAGCTTCGTAAGTTGCTGCCGCGCGTTCTCACCGGTCGTGCCGAGCACCTGCCCGAGATCGGACGCCGTCTGCGGCCCGCGGGTCTTCAAAAGGAGCAGGAGCCGCTGTGAAGGGGAGCGGTTGGATGGGGTTTCTTTTTCCAAGCTTATGCTTGACATATCTGCGCTGTTCTTTATTCAAAGCAAGGGCTTGTTTTATAGAGTGTTTGGGGTTCGATCAAGGGAGCGGGTTCCCGGCAGGATGGTGCAGCGGTCCCACAAGGCATGACAAACTTTCGATCGAGGCTCGAAGCCCGCATTGCCTCCGGACAAGACAGCGCTCTTTTGCGTTTCACCTTGGGCTGTGCGTTTCGCAAGGATCGCGACCATCTCTCGGCGCTGCATCATTTGCGAGAGGCGGTGAAACTGGATCCCGACTACTCGGCCGCCTGGGTCATGTTGGTCAAAACCTGCGCCGAGGCTGGGAACGATCACGATGCGCTGGACGCATGCCGGATCGGAGTGACCGTGGCCGACCGAAATGGCGACATCCAGGCCTCTCGGCAAATGCGCGTGTTTCTGCGAGATTGCAGCAACATGCTCCGAATGCCGGCGGCAGTGCCGACCAATAGGTCTCGTGCATCTCTCGTCGATGGCCGGGCCAGGCATGAATGACGGCCGGCTGAACAAAATATTTGATAGAACCGTATCCTGTCGGCACTCGGCGTGGTGCCGATATGTGGTCCATGAGCGTGGATACGAGACACTGCCTGCAACAACCCGCGGAAGGATGTTGCTGACCATTGAGACGGACTGTCGTCATCTCTTGAGAGTTGAGTCATGAAGAACGAAGCCCTTGTTGCGAACTGCGTCGGAACCTACGAAGAACGGGTCCCCGTCAATGCACTTCGCGGGCATTTTCATCGCGCGTGGTTCAAGCGATATCCGCGGGAGGTCCCGAAAACGGTCCAGGTCGTTCCGGACGGTTGTGTCGACCTGCTTTGGTGCGACGATCACTTCGTTGTCGCGGGGCCCGATGCCACCGCCGCCAGTTCCAATTCGCGATCGGGCGGATTCGTTCTCGGAATCCGCTTCAAACCAGGGGCTGCGCGCCGTTGGCTTGACATGCCGATGACGGAGATCGTCGGCATGCAGGTCGACATGCAGGACATTTGGGGACAAACGGCCCGCGAGATCGCCGAAGGAATGCAGGAAGCGAGCGGTCTGGAAGAGCAATTCGGCCTGTTGAATGCGCTGCTTGCGAAGATGGCGCCGTCGATAGAGCCTGTCTCGGGGGAGGGGGCGGCAATATTCGGGGCGCTTGAGCGCGGCGTGGGAAACGATACCGGTGGGCAGGTAGACATATTGGCCGCTGGGTTGGCTGTCAGTGGGCGAACGCTGCGGCGCAGAAGTCGAGAGCTTTTCGGATACGGCCCGAAGACCCTTCACCGGATACTTCGCTTCCAGCAATTTATGGCGCTGGCCCGGCTTCCCGGCCGCCGAGGCATGGCGGAATTGGCGAGCGCGGCGGGATACTCGGATCAGGCCCATCTCAATCGCGAAGTCCGCGCACTCTGTTCAATGACCGCCGGAGATCTGGTTCGGCAGATCGCCTCCTGAATGGCCGTTTTGTTCAATACGGACCGTGTCTTTCGCCCTACCGTCGGCCTGCCTACAGACTTTCAAGGAGGCCTCATGGGTACGAAAGGCAATGATCGACAGATCGACAATATCGAGTTCAACGTGAGCGACATCGAGCGCTCGCGGGAGTTTTATGGAAAAGCGTTCGGCTGGACATTCACCGATTACGGACCGACCTATTGCGAATTTACCGACGGGCGGCTGACGGGCGGTCTGACCACGAGCGGGCCGGTCGGGTCCGGCGGTCCACTCGTAATTCTTTATGCCGACGACCTTGCCGAAACGCAGAAACGTGTCGAAGCGGCAGGCGCCAGGATCGTCAAGCCGGCATTTTCTTTTCCCGGTGGCCGGCGGTTTCATTTTCAGGATCCCGACGGTTACGAGCTCGCCGTTTGGTCCGAGAATTAGTCGCGATGGCCGCATATTTGTACGATGCCGGGCTGTTCTTGCTTGGCGGTGTTTTTGCATGGGTCGGAATTGAACACTTTCTTCGGTTCGAAACGATTGCGGCCCAGCTCGCCGAACAGGACTTTCCCGCGCCGCGTCTCCTGCTGGCAGCAGGCTCCATTGTGGAAATCATCGCCGGCGTCTGCCTCGCCGCCGGTTTTGCCGTGCCATTTGCGGCGGCGGCTCTGATCGTGTTCACGATTGCCGCCAATATGCTGGTTCTCACCTTCTGGCGTCATTCCGGTCCGCAGAGACAGGGACTGCGGTCCGCTTTCATCGTCAACTTCGCCGTTGTCGGAGGATTGCTCGCTGTTGCGGCCGGAGCGCGTTGAATATTGAAACGAAGAGGCGGATGGCGATCCGCCTCGTTCGCCACACGCTTCTCATCGCATTGCAGTTGCGGCCGCATGGCGGCGGGCAGCGCGATCGCCGGACCAGTCCACCGCCGCCTCATCGGCAAGCGGAGGCGCGCCACATGGTCCTGCGGCGAGTTCGCAACCGCAGGCTTCATCGAGGATGAAATCACGAAACGCGGCCAGACGCTGGTCCTTCGTTTGTCCTTCCGGCCAGGTGAGCGCATAGACATGCGATGCAAGCGCCACGACGTTCTCGCCATAGGGTCTGACAAGTCGTCCTGCCGCGAGTTCGGCGTTGATCATCGGTGAGCGGCCAAGCGCGATCCCCAGGCCGTCGATCGCCGCAGAAAGCGCCACGCCATAGTGGCTGAAGCGCAGCCGCGGTTGTTGTGCTGTGCCCGTATCCACATTCAAGCGCTTTAGCCAGAATCCCCAATCCATCGCCTGGTCTGGAGCCGGCTCTTCCTCGATCAGCGTGTGGGCCGTGAGATCGAATCTCTGCGCGCTTCCTCCGCTGCGGTCCAGCAGTGCCGGGCTGCAGACCGGATAGCTCTCCTCGCGAAACAGCAACAATTCGTTTTCCGCTGTCGGCCGATCGGCGGGATGTGCGACGATCGCCGCATCGAAGCCGTCGCGCGCGAAATCCGGCGCGCGAAAGTCGAGCATCGACAACCGGATCTCGATGTTGGGATGAAGCGTCGCCAGCCGACCGAGGCGCGGCACCAGCCACCAGGTCGCAAAGGCGGTTGGAACGGCAATGGTGAGGATGCCGGACTGACTCTTGCAACGGATGCGGTCCGTCGCCCCTAGAATCATGTCGAGCCCGGCTCGCACGGCCTCCAGCAGGATCTTGCCGTCCGCGGTCAACTCGATCCCGGGATTGTGGCGCCAGAACAGCGGGACACCGAGAAACCCTTCGAGCGCCTTGATCTGATGGCTGACCGCGCTCTGTGTGAGCGACAGATCTCCCGCAGCAAGCGTAAAGCTGCCCTTGCGCGCGACCGCCTCGAATGTCCGCAAAGTCGTCAAGGGCGGGACCGAACGATAGGAATTTGCGGAGGCGTTCCACATGGGATCATCTCCCCATTGTTTGAGCCGACTTCACGGCTTGCCGGAAGTCGGCCCCAGTTTCAGACGCGTGCGAGCTCAGCCTCCGCGAACTCATAATTCGCAAGCCTGTCGAGGAAGTTCGCCACATAGTCGGGGCGACGATTGCGGAAATCCACGTAGTAGCTGTGTTCCCACACATCGAGGCCGAGCAGTGCCTTGCCTTGGCCGGCGGCCAGCGGATTGCCCGCATTGGCGCTCTTGGTGACCTTCAGCTTCCCGTCATCGCCAAGCACGAGCCACGCCCATCCCGAGCCGAACTGCGTGGTCGCCGCCGTTTTGAACGCGTCCTTGAACGCTTCCACGCTGCCGAAATCCTCGCCGATCTTCTTTTCGAGCGACCCCGGCATCCCGCCGCCCTTGGGCGAAAGCGCCTGCCAGAACAGGATATGGTTCCAGTGCTGACCGGCATTGTTGAACACCGGCGCGAGGTCGGCCTGACCGGCGGCCAGCAGGATGATGTCCTCGAGAGATTTATCCTTCAGCGCGTCGTTCTTTTCCACGAAGCCGTTCAGTGCCGTTACATAGGCCTGATGGTGTTTGCCATGATGAAGCTCCAGCGTCTCCTGGCTCATCCCTGCGGCGGCGAGAGTGCTGGTGGAATAGGGAAGGGCGGGAAGTTCGAATGCCACGATCGGCTCCTTTCGGATATCTGAAGGTGAGTGACCTCGTTGCCCAATGTTCCAAGGGCACGAACCCACCTTTATCGATGGATGCTGTTGTCAGGCGTTTGATTTGGGAACGCGCACCCTATTTTGTCAAGCAATAACTTGGAGAATAAATCTCTGCCTTGCGCTACTTCGGGCGCTACCACTGGCTGACTGGGCCTCGATCCGGTTCGCCGAATACCGAACTTACGGTTCGATTTCCCTGCGCGAATAAAAGCAATCTGCGATCGATCATACGATTTTCGCCGGGCGACGCTCTCCAACTCTCGTGCCAGCCTGACGGCAGGGCGACCAGAACCGGCTTTCGGCCAATACCGCATGAATTCATCTAATGGGATCGTGAGGAGTTATAATTTGCATAGTGATTAATTGGAAAAATATAACAGCCCTACTCATGATTTCGGCGTAGGCCCTGTGGTGGGACGGGCCGATCTCCTGACCACGAACCACGGGCAGGATCGTTATCCGGCGAGAACGCTCCACCCGAACGAGAACAACGACGGAGAGCTGAATGACAACCAAAGGATCCTGGGGCGAATTGTTCCGCGGCCGCTCCGCCTTGCAGGCGATTACGCTGTCAGGCGGCGTCGGACTGCACGCCGTCAATGTCTATGTCGCGACGACAATCCTCCCATCTGTGGTGCGCGACGTTGGCGGCCTCGACTATTATGCCTGGAATACAACCTTGTTCGTGGTCGCGTCCATTGTCGGTTCGGCTCTATCGGCCCGGCCGTTGCAGACCTTCGGGCCCCGCGGAGCGTTCGGCCTCGCCCTGCTGCTTTTCACCGCCGGCTCTCTCGTTTGTGGTGTCGCTCACTCCATGCAGGTCATGCTTGTGGGCCGCACACTGCAGGGATTTGGCGGCGGCCTGGTCTTCGCACTGTCCTACGTCATCATTCGACTGATCTACAGCGAAGCCCTTTGGCCGCGCGCCATGGCGCTGGTCTCCGGCATGTGGGGCATTTCAACCCTGTTCGGACCGGCGGTGGGTGGTATCTTTGCCGAAATGGATGCCTGGCGAGCAGCATTCTGGACCGTGGCGGGCATTGCAGTCCTGCTCCTGCTGCTTGCCTTCGCAGTTCTGCCAAAACGGACGACCGACGAGGATAGACGGGCGCCGATAGCTTTCGCGCAACTTGTCCTGCTGGCCGGAGCGGTGCTGGCCATATCGATCGGTAGCGTCTCCAAGGCCATCAATCACAACATCATCGGCATCGCTGTAGCGCTGGTGCTGGTTATACTCCTTTGCGTGATCGAGGGGCGGGCGTCGACGCGCCTGTTTCCACATCGTGCCCTCAATGTGTTTTCGCCGCTCGGAGCCGCATACGCCGCCCTTGCTCTGCTCGTCTTCTCCGTTCCGGGCAGCGAGATCTTCGTCCCCTATTTCCTCCAGATCCTGCATGGGCTTTCACCGCTTGCCGCCGGTTATCTGGCCGCCGTGATGGCTGCCAGCTGGACCGTTGCGCAGATTGGCGGGGCAGGCCTTAAGGGCAGTGGAGCGCGCAAGGCAATTGTGTTGGCGGGTCCGATCATGATTGTTGGCTTTCTCGGCATGGCCTGGCTCACACCGATCCAGAGCGACGTTGATGTCAAGCTGCTGGCAGCGCTCGTCGTTGCCTTGCTGCTGATAGGCTTTGGCGTTGGCCTCGCGTGGCCGCATCTTCTGACACGCGTCCTGCACGTCGCGCCTGAGGACGAACAAAATCTGGCTGCATCGGCTATCACCACGATCCAGCTCTTCGCTACCGCGCTTGGCGCTGCCGTGGCGGGAATGATCGCCAACCTTGCCGGGCTGACCAACCCGGGCGGTGTCGAGGGAGCGGCCACCGCTGCCCATTGGCTCTTCCTGCTCTTCGCCATCGCACCGCTCTTGGCGTTTCCTATTGCCATCTCGATTACGAACGGCATGCGCGCTGCGGGAAGGAGTGCCGGCGCGTAAGATGTCGGGGCCACTGGCTACTGAACGAACACATATAAGCCCCCGCGACATGCCACCAAGTAGTGTCGCGGAGATTCAATTGTCCCACAAATCCGCTTGGGAGGTCACCGGCCTCTCCATGCCACTACAACGGTATCGATCGGCAGTGACCGTGAGATTTCTTCACCGATATCGTGTCAGGGAATAAGCTATGCGCAGAAGACCCTACAGCAGGAGTAACCGCGAAATTGTTGAGCGCTCGGTATTCAGTGGGCGCATTCCGATGGCTGCTCTCGTTCAGACGCGCGCAGTTGCGGAATATCTGAGTTTTCATTGTGCTGCCGCTGCGCTCGGCATCAGCCAATCGAGCGTCAGCGCACGTGTGAAAGCGCTGGAGGAAGAACTCGGTATTCTTTTGTTCGAGCGTAACACGCGGGGCGTGAGGCTGACGGATGCTGGCCACCAGTTTGTCAGCGAGATTGATGCTGCTTTTGAGATTCTGGATCGTGCAATCAAAACTGCAGGAATGCACGCGCGTGGTGAACAAGGTACACTGCGCGTCGGTGTCTACGCTCTTGTCTCAGGCGGGCCACTCGATGTGCTTCTGGAACGCTTTCGTAGGTCGTATGCAGATGTGACATTGGATATAGCAGAGACGTCCGCGAGAGAAGCTCAAGTCCAAGTGCGAGACGGACATCTCGATGTTGCCTTTATGCCATATGCCAACGAGGTATCGGATCTACATTCCCGATTACTCTGGCGAGACCGGTTGATGGTGGCTCTCCCGGAGACGCATCCGCTAGCGAAAATGCAACATGTCGAATGGTCCCAACTCGCGGATGAGAATTTTCTTGTTCGTCGTGGCGGCGCTGGTCCCCAAGTTCATGACCTGATTTTGGACCGTTCGGCCGGCCGCCGGCCAGTTCCTAATATCATCCGCTTTGACGTCGGTCGTGATACTCTTCTGTCAATGATCGCAGCGGGCTATGGGATTTCGGTATTTGTCGAGGAGAATGCAACAACCATAGCGCGGAATGTCGCTTTCGTGCCGATCAGTGACGAACCTGAATCCGCACCGTTTTCGGCAGTTTGGTCGCCCAAGAACAGCAAGCCGGCTCTTAGGAAACTCTTCACGCTCGCTGCCGATATACTGCGGATTCCCCAATCGACATAATTCTCTTGCTTGCTTGATTCTGCATCAATAGGCAACCCATCCCATTTGCCGCCGATAGTACCCCACAGCCCTCCCGCATCATATTTTCTGTTGCCTATTGTAGAAATGCCTATTCTCTGATCGGCTCCACCCTTTTTCCCGATTGGAGTCTGCATGCGCGGAGGCCGAATACTCTGGGGTCAGATCGCTGTGGTCTTCGCCATCGTTACGATGATGACCTGGGCGGCGACACAATGGACCGCATGGCGGCTCGGCTTTCAGCCGCAACTTGGCAATCCGTGGTTCGACCTGGCCGGGTGGCCGATCTATGATCCGCCGGCGTTCTTCTGGTGGTGGTTCTCCTTTGACGCCTATGCGCCGGCGATCTTTGTCGAGGGCGCGATCATCGCCGCGTCCGGCGGATTTATCGCTATCGTCGCAGCGATCCTCATGTCGATTATCCGGGCACGGGAAGCCCAGAGCGTCGCCACCTACGGTTCTGCACGATGGGCCGAGGACAAGGAAATCCACACTGCTGGTCTGCTTGACCCCGATGGCGTCGTGCTCGGCCAATATGAACGCGACTATCTGCGCCATGACGGACCTGAGCATGTCCTGTGTTTTGCCCCGACCCGTAGCGGCAAAGGCGTCGGTCTGGTGGTGCCGACGCTGCTGACCTGGCCGGGAAGCTGTATCGTTCACGACATCAAGGGCGAGAACTGGACGCTGACGGCGGGTTTCCGGGCGAAGCACGGCCGTGTCCTTTTGTTCGATCCGACCAACGCGAAATCGTCCGCCTACAACCCGCTGCTGGAGGTGCGGCAAGGGGAATGGGAAGTCCGCGACGTGCAGAACATCGCGGATATTCTTGTTGACCCCGAAGGCAGCCTCGACAAGCGAAATCATTGGGAAAAAACCAGTCATGCCTTGCTGGTCGGCGCGATCCTGCACGTTCTCTATGCCGAACACGACAAGACACTGGCCGGTGTGGCCAATTTCCTGTCCGATCCAAAGCGGCCGGTCGAAGTCACGCTGCGCGCGATGATGGATACGCCGCATCTGGGGGAGGCCGGCGTGCATCCCGTCGTGGCATCGGCGGCGCGCGAGTTGTTGAACAAGGCAGATAACGAACGATCGGGCGTGCTGTCTACCGCCATGTCCTTTCTCGGCCTTTATCGCGATCCCGTCGTTGCCAGGGTAACGCGACGCTGCGATTGGCGCATCGCCGATCTTGTCGGAAGCAAGGAGCCGGTCAGCCTCTACCTGGTCGTGCCGCCGTCCGATATCAACCGGACGAAGCCGCTGATCCGGCTAATCCTCAACCAGGTCGGCCGCAGGCTGACCGAGGAACTAGAGACATCGAGCGAGCGGCATCGCCTGCTGCTGATGCTCGACGAGTTCCCGGCGCTCGGGCGGTTGGATTTCTTCGAGTCAGCCCTGGCGTTTATGGCCGGCTACGGTCTCAAGAGCTTCCTGATCGCGCAGTCGCTGAACCAGATCGAGCGTGCCTACGGGCAGAACAACTCGATCCTCGACAATTGCCATGTCCGCGTCGCCTTCGCCACCAACGACGAACGCACGGCCAAGCGCGTGTCAGACTCACTCGGCACTGCGACCGAGCTGCGCGATTCCACCAACTATGCCGGACATCGCCTCGCGCCCTGGCTCGGGCATCTCATGGTTTCGCGGCAGGAGACGGCGCGGCCGCTGCTGACGCCGGGTGAAATCATGCAGCTTCCGCCCACCGACGAGATCGTCATGGTTGCAGGCACCCCGCCGATCCGCGCCACCAAGGCCCGCTATTACGAGGATGTGCGCTTCACCGAGCGGGTTTTGTCGCCGCCTGATTTGGCATCCGAGCCCGTTGCGCTGAAGCCTTCCTCGGATGACTGGTCGAACCGTGTCGTCACCACGACCAGTGCTACCGGCATGGCTGCGGTGAGCCGCACCGAAGGCGATCCCGCCAATGCCGGTATCCGCCGCGAGCCGGAACTGCCCGAACATGAGGAAATCGTCCCGCCGTCTCCTCCGCCCGCGCATGAGTTCGACATGCTGGACGACAAACCCGACGTCGACACGAACAAGGCCCGCGCCATGCGCGTACGCATGCGCACTGTTGCACGGCACGCGTCGATGAACCCCGACGACGGCATCGAGCTTTGAGGGAGGCATCATGACAACCCGAACCCGCATGAATGTCTATTTCGATCCCGAACTCCTCAAGCAGGTCGAGTCGCTATCTCTGCGCCGCAAGGTTTCCAAGTCCGCCATTGTCGAGGCGGCCGTTGCATCCTTCCTTTCCGGCGATTCCGCCGAGCAACTCGAGGCGGCAATGTCGCGCCGTCTGGACAAGCTCGGTCGCCAGGTCGATACGCTCGACGAAGATCTCGCCGTCCTCGGCGAGACCGTCTCGCTATTCATCCGCTTCTGGCTGACCGTTACGCCACCGCTGCCGGAAGGCGCGCAGACGTCAGCGCGAGCGAAAGGCGCGGAGCGGTTCGAGGGTTTCATGCAAAGCCTTGGCCGGAAACTGGCGACGGGAGACAGGTTCCTGAAAGAGTTGTCGCGCGATATCGATTCGTTTGACGACGATCCATCGCCAGATCAATCCGACGCGAACAGCGACCGTTCCTGAATTCTTGACCCGTCCTATTTGCCGCCGATCACCGCCGACGGCCGCACGCGCGTAAATAGGTGTTGAACCGGCCGGAGTTCGGGTTTTCTTAATCGACTCCGATGCGGGGACCGTTGGTCGTGCCCCGTCAGAAAACGGGGCCGAGATGACTGCCACACATCACAAACCGGAAGCGATGGCACGAGGCGCGCGCATGCTGCGTACCGCGCTCGGCCCGTCTGTCGGCCAGCTTCTCGCAGACCCGGCTGTCATCGAGGTGATGCTGAACCCGGACGGCCGCATCTGGGTGGACCGGCTGTCGGAAGGGCTGGCCAACACGGGCGAGCTGATGTCACCCGCCGATGGCGAACGCATCATCCGCCTCGTCGCGCATCATATCGGCGCCGAGGTGCATACCCTTAGCCCTCGCGTTTCAGTCGAACTTCCCGAAACTGGAGAGCGGTTCGAAGGGCTTTTGCCGCCAGTTGTGGCCGCGCCTACATTCGCCATCCGCAAACCCGCCGTAGCGGTGTTCACGCTCGACGATTATGTGGCGGCCGGCATCATGACCAGCCTTCAGGCTGAAGTGCTCCGCCTGAACGTTGCGACACGCGCCAATATCCTTGTGGCCGGCGGCACCTCAACCGGGAAAACCACGCTCACCAACGCTTTGCTCGCCGAAGTGGCGAAGGGCGCGGATCGTGTCGTCATCATCGAGGACACGCGCGAACTGCAATGCGCCGCGCCAAACCTCGTCGCCATGCGTACCAAGGATGGCGTGGCGACGCTCTCCGATCTGGTGCGGTCCTCGCTGCGCCTGCGCCCCGACCGCATCCCTATCGGCGAAGTGCGCGGCTCCGAAGCCCTCGACCTGCTCAAAGCATGGGGGACCGGCCACCCCGGCGGTATCGGCACGATCCATGCCGGTTCCGGCATCGGCGCGCTGCGCCGGCTCGAACAACTCATCCAGGAAGCCGTCGTCACTGTCCCGCGCGCGCTGATCGCCGAGACCATCGACCTCGTGGCCGTCCTGTCCGGTCGCGGCTCCGCGCGCCTGCTGGATGAACTTGCCCGCGTCGAAGGGCTTGGGCCGGACGGTGACTACCGCATCACCCCCGCAACCGACTCAAAGGGAGATCCTTCATGATCCGCAGCGCCCTGCGCATCCGTCGTCATATCTCGACGGCTGCCACCATTGCCTATGTCGGTCTCTTTCTCGCGCCCGCCGCCCGCGCCTCCGGCTCGTCGATGCCGTGGGAAGCGCCGCTGCAATCGATCCTGGAATCCATCGAGGGGCCGGTCGCCAAGATCATCGCCGTGATCATCATCATCGTCACCGGCCTGACGCTGGCGTTCGGCGACACCGGCGGCGGTTTTCGGCGACTGATCCAGATCGTGTTCGGCTTGTCGATCGCCTTTGCGGCATCCAGCTTCTTCCTGTCGTTCTTCTCCTTCGGCGGCGGGGCGCTCGTCTGATGGCGGAGGGTCTCGAACAGATCGACGCGGTGCCGGGATTTTCCATTCCGGTCCATCGCGCGCTGACTGAGCACATTCTGCTCGGCGGCGCCCCGAGAAGCATCGCCATCATGAACGGCACGCTTGCCGGAGCTCTGGGCCTCGGACTGCGCCTCTGGCTGGTCGGCCTCGGTATCTGGGCAATCGGCCACTTCCTAGCGGTCGGGGCGGCGAAGCGCGATCCGCTCTTCGTGGAGGTCGGTCGCCGGCACCTGCGCATCCCCGACCATCTGTCGGTGTGAGGGTGTGGCCATGATGAACCTTGCCGAATATCGCCGCACCGCATCCCGTCTCGCCGACTATCTGCCCTGGGCGGCGCTGCTCGATCAGGGCGTCGTGCTCAACAAGGACGGCTCGTTTCAGAGGACGGCGAAGTTTCGCGGCCCCGATCTGGATTCCGCCGTTGCGGCTGAACTGGTCGCGGTCGCCAGCCGCATCAACAATGCCTTCCGCCGTCTCGGATCAGGCTGGAGTATCTTTGTCGAAGCACAGCGCAGCGAGGCGGCGACCTATCCTGACAGCCGTTTCCCCGATGCCGCATCGGCGCTGATCGATGCCGAGCGCAAGGCGCAGTTCGAAGAAGAAGGCAGTCATTTCGAGGCTCGCTACTATCTCACTTTCCTCTGGTTGCCGCCTGCCGAAGACGCGGCCCGCGCGGAAACCTGGCTCTACGAAGGGCGTGAGCAATCCGGGGTCGATCCATGGGAACTCCTGCGCGGCTTCATCGACCGCACCGACCGCGTGCTGGCGCTGCTCGACGGCTTCATGCCGGAATGCGGCTGGCTCGATGATACCGAGACGCTGACCTACCTGCATTCGACGATTTCCACGAACCAGCAGCGCGTGCGCGTGCCCGAAGTGCCGATGTATCTCGACGCGCTGCTGGCCGACCAGCCATTGACCGGCGGGCTGGAGCCGCGCCTTGGCGACGCGCATCTGCGCGTGCTGACCATCGTGGGATTCCCGACCGCGACGACGCCGGGCCTGCTCGACGAGATGAACCGGCTGCCGTTCCCCTACAGGTGGAGCACGCGCGCGATCCTGCTCGACAAGACCGATGCGACCCGGCTGCTGACCCGCATCCGCCGCCAGTGGTTCGCCAAGCGCAAGTCCATCGCAGCGATCCTGAAAGAGGTGATGACGAACGAGGCGGCTGCCCTTGTGGACACCGACGCCGCCAACAAGGCGCTCGACGCCGACATGGCCTTGCAGGAGCTTGGGGCGGACGTGGCGGGCATGGCCTACGTCACGGCTACCGTCACCGTTTGGGATGCCGACCCGCGCATAGCCGACGAGAAACTGCGCCTGGTCGAGAAGATCGTTCAGGGCCGCGACTTCACCGCCATGGCCGAAACCGTCAACGCGGTGGACGCATGGCTCGGCAGCCTGCCCGGACACGCTTACGCCAATGTCCGCCAGCCGCCCATCAGCACATTGAATCTCGCCCACATGATCCCGCTTTCAGCAGTGTGGGCGGGGCCGGAACGGGACGAGCATTTCGGCGACGCTCCGCTGCTTTATGCCAGGACCGAAGGCTCCACCCCGTTCCGGTTTTCCCTCCATGTCGGCGATGTCGGTCACACCCTCGTCGTTGGTCCAACCGGCGCGGGCAAGTCCGTGCTGCTCGCCGCGATGGCGCTCCAGTTCCGCCGCTATTCGGGATCACAGGTTTTCTCCTTCGACTTCGGCGGCAGCATCCGCGCCGCCGCGCTCGCCATGGGCGGCGACTGGCACGACCTCGGCGGCGGGTTGACGGAAGGGGCAGATAGCGCCGTTTCGCTCCAGCCGCTCGCCCGTATCCACGATACCTACGAGCGCGCCTGGGCCGCCGACTGGATCGTTGCGATCCTCACGCGCGAGGGCGCCGTGATCACGCCCGAGGTCAAGGAGCATCTCTGGACGGCGCTGACCTCGCTCGCCTCCGCGCCGGTCGAAGAGCGCACGATCACTGGTCTTGTGGTCCTCTTGCAATCCAACGACCTCAAGCAAGCGCTTCGGCCATACTGCGTCGGTGGGGCCTACGGCCGGCTGCTCGACGCCGAGACCGAACATCTCGGCTCGGCCGACGTGCAGGCGTTCGAGATCGAGGGGCTGGTCGGCACGGGTGCCGCGCCCGCAGTGCTGGCGTATCTGTTCCATCGCATCGGCGACCGACTCGACGGACGGCCCACGCTGCTCATCATCGACGAGGGTTGGCTGGCGCTGGACGACGAAGGCTTTGCCAGTCAGCTCCGCGAGTGGCTGAAGACGCTCAGGAAAAAGAACGCCTCTATCATCTTCGCCACGCAGAGTCTCAGCGACATCGACAACTCCGAGATTGCGCCCGCCATCATAGAAAGCTGCCCGACGCGGTTGCTGCTGCCGAACGAGCGGGCCATCGAGCCGCAGATCACCGCGATCTATCGCCGCTTCGGCCTCAATGACCGCCAGATCGAAATCCTCGCAAGGGCCACGCCCAAACGGGATTATTACTGCCAGTCACGCCGCGGCAACCGCCTGTTCGAGCTTGGCCTGTACGAAGTCGGGCTCGCGCTCTGCGCTGCATCCTCCAAATCCGACCAGACCGAAATTGCGCGCATCCATGCCGAACACGGACGCAACGGCTTCCTTGCCGCCTGGCTGTGCCATCGCTGCGTCGATTGGGCTGCCGGGCTGATTCCCGACCTGACCAATCTCGCGCCGGACGGGCCGGTAGAGAAGCACACATCGCCTCCCGCCGCGCCAACAGAGCCCGAACCGGACGACTCCATACCGGCCGGAACGGAACCCGCCCCCACCCTAAACGAAGAGGATATCCTTCCATGACCCGAACTCGTGTTTTCCGTTTCGCCAGCGCCTCGGCACTCGCGCTGGCCCTTGCCGCACCGGTCGCACTGTCTCCCATACTGGCGAGCCCGGCCCATGCGCTCTTTGGTCTCGGCCGCATCGTCTACGACCCGACCAATCATGCCGAGAACCTCCTGACGGCGGCGCGCACCCTCGAGCAGATCAACAACCAGATCCAGCAGCTCCAGAATGAGGCGCAGATGCTCATCAACCAGGCCCGCAACCTCGCGAGCCTGCCGCATTCCTCGCTCCAGCAACTCCAGCAGAATGTGCAACGCACACAGCAATTGCTCGGAGAGGCGCAGAACATCGCTTTCGATGTGCAGGAGATCGACCGCATGTTCCAGCAGGACTACGCCAATCTCGATCTTTCCGCGACCGACACGCAATTGATCGCCGATGCTCGTTCGCGCTGGGAAAACACCGTGGGCGGCCTTCAGGACGCCATGCGCGTCCAGGCCGGTGCCGTCGGCAATATCGATACCAACCGCGCCGAGATGTCCACGCTCGTCGGTCAGAGCCAGGGGGCGACCGGCGCGCTGCAAGCCACGCAGGCCGGCAATCAGTTGCTCGCCCTGCAATCGCAGCAGCTTTCCGATCTGATCGCCGTGATGTCCGCCAATGGCAGGTCAGAGGCGCTGATCGAGGCTGAGCGCGCCACGGCCGCCGAGCAGGGGCGCATCCAGCGCGAGCGTTTTCTGACGCCGGGCAGCGGCTACCAGCCCGGTAACGCGCAGATGTTCAACAACGACAACTGACGGGACTAGAGGACATTCCATGGACGGCAAGATGCTGGCCCGGCTCGGGATGATCATATTCGTGGCCATTGCGATCACCGCCACGGTGATCGAGATGACCCGGAAGGACGAACCGGTGCCGGCAAGGACGGCACCGACATTTCAGCCTGGGGCCGATCCTCTCCGCGAAAGCCTGCGCCGGTGCCAGCAGATGGGAGAGGCAGCCGTGAGCGACCCCGACTGCCTCGCCACCTGGGCCGAATCCCGTGACCGCTTCCTTGGCCGCGCACCTGCGCCCTCCGCGCCAAACGACGACGAGGAGCAGTGAGCGCATGGGCGGCACGGGCGTCATCGACGATTTTCTCGGAGTCTTCACAAGCTATATCGACTCCGGCTTTGGCCTGCTCGGCGGTGAGGTGGCGTTCATCGCCACCACGCTTATCGTCATTGACGTGACACTGGCGGCCCTATTCTGGAGTTGGGGCGCCGACGACGACATCATGGCGCGGCTGGTCAAGAAAACCCTGTTCATAGGCGTTTTCGCCTATCTGATTTCCAACTGGAACGATCTGGCGCGCATAGTCTTCGAGAGCTTCGCCGGCCTCGGCCTGCAAGCCTCGGGCACCGGCTTTTCCACCGCCGATCTGATGCGCCCCGGCCGTGTCGCCCAGACCGGCCTCGATGCCGGACGGCCACTGCTCGACTCCATTTCCGACCTGATGGGTTATTGGGCCTTCTTCGAGAATTTCATCCAGATCGCCTGCCTGCTCTTCGCCTGGGCGCTGGTCATCCTCGCCTTCTTCATCCTGGCCATCCAGCTTTTCGTCACGCTGATCGAGTTCAAGCTGACCACGCTGGCCGGCTTCGTCCTCATTCCGTTCGGCCTCTTCGGCAAACCGCCGCGCGTCACGCGCCTGTCCCGCAAGGTTCTGGCAGGCGTCGGTGCAGTGGCCCTTCTCGGCATCGGCGGGGCCTTGATCTACGCTCTACAGTCGCCGGGCAGAGGTGGAAACGGTGAAGAACTCTATTCCACCGAAAACCGGTCCACGGCGGACGGGCTCACCGGTCTGCCGTCAGACTATACCGGGCCGGTTCTCGGCCCGGCGCTGCCGGGCGATCTCGGTCGTCCGATCCTCGACGCGCAGGATCGGGGACAGCCCGTTTCGCTTCCTGCCATCACGACACCTGCCGTCGATCCGGAGGAAGAGCGGCGGCGCGCCGAAGAAGAAGGGCACCGGGATGCTCGGCTGGCGCTATCTCGTGACGTCGAAGCCGATCCTGCTGCTCCTGCTTTTCTACATCGGGACGGCCTGCGCCAATGGGGCGATCACGCAGTTCTCGGTCGCGGCGCTGATCGATATCTACGGCATTCCGCTGACGCTCGCGAACACCGCGCTGACCGTCTACATGCTGGCGTCGCTGGCGGTGACGCTGCCGGGCGGCTGGCTCGCGGACAAGACGACGCGGCACAACATGGTGCTGATCGTCTGTT